>FWWL01009238.1_pt1 | contig 12087 bp, 7 predicted proteins | sample 2228331 | NCBI WGS metagenome assembly FWWL01 (sample SAMEA103939775, study PRJEB20133) | metagenome | reverse complement strand
CTGGTGTATTATTTTTAACAGGTTATACTTCTTCAACATCTTCTTTTCCACTTTTAAATCCTGGTGGTGGGGCTTATTATCAAGGAGCATATGCAGGAGGTGCATCAGATCACTTCATATCTAAGTTTAATACTCCTCTCACACCTGTTTCAAGTTCTGAAACCTATTATATTTCCAAAAACTACATTTCCTTTAATTTACCATCTTTAACCTCTTTAATAATAATTAAAATCTATTCCATTGATGGAAAACTCGTTCTTTCAAAATCATACAGCAATACAAACTCAATAAAGCTTGATATATCCTCATTAAATAAGGGGGTTTATATTGTAAATGTTTATTCAGGTGAAAGCAAAGTTATAAGTGCAAAGTTTGTTAAGGAATAAAATCATAAGGGCAGGCCTGCGTGTCTGCCCAAATGATTTAATAATAAATAATTGTAGCAACAAGGTATATTGTTATCACCAGATGATGTTTTAATAAAATTAGGCTCAGTTGAAGGCTTTATTGAATTAATTCCACTTAAATCAAAGTGGAGATTTATTGAATTTTCTTATATCTTAGGGTTGGCTATGAGATAATCTTTTGAAACCTAAAATGCATTCACTCTTCCTTTAAAATTTTCATTATGCATGACTTATCCATTAAAGAATATACATCCGTAGATTATATTTCAGGACCACTTTTAATAGTTAAGAATGCTAAGGAACTTTCTTACGGTGCATTAGTTGAGATTGAAACGGAAACAGGAATTAAAAGAAGTGGTCAGGTTCTTGAAGTTACAGAAGATTTTGCAGTTATTCAGGTTCTTGAAGGAACATTAGGACTTGACGTTAAAACTTGTAAGATAAGACTTGTAGAGGATGTTATTAGATTCGGTGTTAGTAGGGATATGATTGGAAGGATTTTCAATGGTAGAGGTGAGCCAATTGACGGACTTGGAGCGGTAATACCCGAGAAAAGATTACCAATTATAGGTTCCCCAATAAATCCCGTCGCAAGAGAAAAGCCTTCTGATTTCATACAAACAGGTATCTCTGCAATTGATGGATTTAATACATTGGTTAGAGGTCAGAAATTACCAATATTCTCAGGTTCTGGTCTTCCTGCAAATGAAATTGCTGCAATGATTATGAGATATGCAACAGTTAGAGGTGAGGGAGAACAATTTTTAATAGTATTTGGAGCAATCGGCATAACACAAAGAGAATATGCATATTTTAAACAACAATTTGAGGAGATGGGTGCAAGCAATAGACTAGTAGCATTTATAAATCTTGCAGATGACCCAACAATTGAAAGAATACTAACCCCAAGATTTGCACTAACAGTAGCAGAATACTTTGCATTTGAATTAGATTATCATGTCCTTGTAATTTTAACAGATATCACAAATTATTGTGAAGCTTTAAGAGAAATATCCGCTGCAAGAGAGGAGGTCCCTGGAAGAAGAGGATATCCTGGTTACATGTATACGGATTTGGCAAGCATATATGAAAGAGCAGGTAGAATTAAGGGAAAAAAAGGCTCTGTTACACAAATTCCAATTCTAACGATGCCTGATGATGATATTACACATCCTATCCCAGACTTGACAGGTTATATAACAGAAGGACAAATAGTTCTATCAAGAGAACTACATAGACTTGGAATATTCCCACCAATTGACATTTTACCTTCACTTTCAAGATTGATGAACAATGGTATTGGTGAAGGGAAAACAGAAAAATATCATAGACAATGGGCAGATCAGATATTTGCAGCATATGCAAGAGGAAAGGATAATAGAAGACTTGCAGCAATTGTTGGAGAGGATGCTTTATCTGAAATAGATAGAAAGTATATTAGATTTGCTGATGAGTTTGAAAAGGTTATGATAAATCAAGGGTTTAGGGGAAGGACTATTGAAGAGACATTTGAAGTAGGTTGGAAACTACTTGGAATATTACCAAGAAGTGAGCTTGTTAGAATATCGAAAGAATACTTAGATAAGTTTTATAAGCCTTTGGAGTGATTTTTATAACAATTCTATTTTTAGATGAAGCAGATTCGTTAAAAGAGGTTGCAAATAATTATCTTAAAAAAGAAGAATATAAAAAAGCACTAAAATTACTTAAAAAATACATCAAAACAAAGTGGGATGACGATAGTGCATATGATTTAATAATTAGAATTTATGGAAGCTTGAAGGATTTTAAAAATGCCTACAATTGGTCAAAAACCGCATACCTAAAATTTCCTCAGAATATAAATTTTCTTAAATATCAAGCAATTTTCCTAGACCACATGGACAAAATTGATGATGCTATCATAATTTATAAAAGACTTTATGAAATGGACACCTTTAATGTTGAAAACCTAATAAATTATGCAACTGCATTATATAGAAAGGGGGATTATGAAAAAGCTCTCTATTATTTGAAAATAGCTGATAGCATTCTAAACAAGTTAGAAACTGAGGGTTCATTTGAAACATTCCTTAAATATCAAAATGAGCATTATAGAGTTTTGGCAGCATTATCTATAATTTATAGCAAAAAATATCAAAAAAGTGAAGCAATAAATTATGGATTAAGAGCTTATGTTTATTCATCAAAGGAAAAGCGCGATTTTTATGATTATCTTATAAAACTTCTTTACGATCATGGAGAGTACGAAAAATTAATAGAAATTTGTAATGATTTGACAAGTGTTTATACAGAGGAAAGTTTTTTCTATCAGTATAGAGGTTTTGGATATTTCAACTTAGCAGAGCAAAAGAAATCAGATAGTCTTTATATAAAAGCACTTGAAAGCTTCTCAATAGCAAATGAAAAAAAATTCTCACCTGTGAATGTATATTATATAGCACGCTCTTACAAAGAACTTGGACTTAGGAAGAAGGCTTATAGTGAAATAGATAAAGTTCTTGATTATGGAGATGAATATAAAATTTTAAAAATTTACATGCTTTTGGAAGATAATAATGTGGAACAAGCCAAGGAACTTGCATTAACTGTTAAATCAAAAGAACCTTCATTATTTGCAATAATTGCATATGGATTTGAAAGCCAGGGAAAATTAAAGATGGCTGAAAAATATCTAAAACTTGCACTCTATTATGATAAGGATAATTTAAAGCGATATAGAGATTTAGCAAACTTCTATAAAAGAAATAACAATTCGCTAAAAGCAAGAGAAATTTTAAAAGCATATATCCAGAGGAAACCCTCTGATTATCAAGCATATTTTGAACTTGCAGAAGATTATCATAGAAGTGGAATGTATGAAGAAGCTGTTTATTACTATGAAAATGCAGTTAAGTATATTCAGACTATTATAGATACTACCACGAATAAAAATATCCTAAATTTTGCATCAATTCTTTATAACAACTATGGATATTTGCTTGTGAATGAAAATATAGATATCGAGAAAGGTTTTAAGCTGTTAAGAAAAGCTATTGAGCTAAATCCAACTGACCCCTCAATTTTAGACTCATTTGGATGGGCATTGTTTAAAAAAGGTGATTATGAAGAAGCATTTAAATATATTCAAAGAGCATATACTCAAAAACCTGATGATGAAGAAATAAAAATACACTACGAGATCCTAAGGAAGTTATTGGATGTGGAATAGCCCTACTTTAAAATTTTCACTATGGCTGAAATTACAAGGATAGCAGGGGTTCTTGTTGTAGGAAAGGGACTTAAAGGAGCAAGGATGAACGAAATTGTTAAGGTTGGTAAAGAAAAGTTAGTTGGCGAAATTATAAGATTAAAGGGTGATACCGCATACATTCAGGTTTATGAGGATACATCGGGATTATTCGTTGGAGAACTGATTGAAAGAACAAATGAATCGCTCGCAGTTGAACTTGGACCAGGACTGTTGGGGCAAGCGTTTGATGGTATTCAAAGACCATTGGATGTTGTTATGGACAAAGTAGGTGCATTCGTCAGTAGAGGTATAGATATTCCAGCATTGGATTATAACAAAAAATGGTATTTCAAACCAGTGCTAAGGGTTGGAGATAAAGTAAAGCTTGGATACATAATAGGTGAGGTCCAAGAAACACCATCAATTGTTCACAGAGTAACAGTGCCTCCAAACTTGACGGGCAAAACAGAACTATCAAAGGAAGATTTAGAAGAAACTTTTACAATTGTAGATATTAGGGAAGGGGAATTTACAGTAAAGGATACAATTGCAATTTTAATGAGTGATAAAAGTAAGAAAGAATATAGTATTTCACTTTCACATAAGTGGCCCGTTAGAATACCAAGACCTGTAATTAGAAAGGAGCTTCCAGTAATTCCATTACTAACAGGTCAGAGAATACTTGATACATTATTCCCCATTGCACTTGGTGGAAATGCTGGACTGCCTGGTGGATTTGGAACTGGTAAAACTGTAACAGAACAAACACTTGCAAAATATGCACTAATTGATGTTGTAGTTTATATTGGATGCGGTGAGCGGGGGAATGAGATGACAGAAGTTCTTACTGAATTCCCACACTTAGAAGACCCTTCAAGACCTGGTGCACCCTTGATGGATAGAACGATACTTGTAGTAAATACATCAAATATGCCTGTTGCAGCAAGAGAAGCCTCCATTTATACAGGTATAACTCTTGCAGAGTATTATAGAGATATGGGTTATAATGTATTGCTATTAGCAGACTCTACAAGTAGATGGGCAGAAGCACTAAGAGAGCTATCTTCAAGACTTGAAGAGATGCCTGGTGAGGAAGGTTATCCAACATATTTATCATCAAAACTTGCAGCATTCTATGAGAGAACAGGTAGAGTTAAAACATTAAGCAATTTAGAAGGTTCTGTTACAGCGGTTGGCGCAGTATCACCACAAGGCGGTGATTATTCAGAGCCTGTTACACAATCAACATTGAGAGTAGTTGGTGCATTTTGGGCACTTGATTCAAACCTTGCAAGAAGAAGACATTATCCAGCAATAAATTGGCTAAGAAGTTATACACTTTATTATCCTCTAATTGAAAAATGGTATAAGGAAAATGTAAATGAGAAGTGGAGTGAACTAAGGAATTTCATAAGTAGTGTTCTTCAAAAGGAAGCTGAACTACAAGACATTGTCCAACTGATAGGACCAGATGCCCTACAAGAGATGGAGAGACTTATTCTTGAAATTGGAAAAATTATAAGATTTGGATATTTACAACAGAATGCATTTAATCCTGTTGATGCAAGCTGTTCTCTTAAAAAGCAATTTTTGATGATGAAAGCTATATATAATTTTTATAACATTCTAAAAGAAGGTATTGAAAAGGAATATATAGAGGCGGATGAGATCGAAAAATTGCCTCAAGTGGAAAGAATCATAAGGCTTAAAGAGGTTGAAGAGGAACGTATAGAAGATGAAATAAGGGATATTTTAGACTCATTAAAAGAGCAACTATCTCAAAGGGAAAAAGCTGCTTAGTTTAATAATATCGCAGGTTCTGAAAGTTGCAGATATTAAGGTTGAAGGTTATAAAAATTTGTCGAAAAAAGAGGTATTTGAAACATTAAAAATTAAGAAAAATAGTGAATTCAGCAGAGTTAAGTTAAAAAGTGCAATCTCAAGATTATATAGCAAATACTATTCAATTGGATTTTTCGATGTAAAGATAGATTATAGCTATAAGTTCTTAGAGATGGGTAATGTATTGGTTGAAATAAAGATAAACGAAGGGCCAAGGTTTTACATTAGCAAAATTGAATTTGAAGGGAATGTAATTTTAGATAGTCTAATTTATTTGTTGCCCAAAAGGATGCCAATCCCATACTCAGATGAATTTTTAAACAACCTTGAAAATAATATATATTACCTTTATTACAATAGCGGTTTCCCCTTCATTAGAATTGAAAGAGATACAAACTTTGTAGAGGATAGCTTTCTCATTTTAAGGGAGAAAATAGATGCAGGTAGTAGGGTTTTAATAAAGGTAATAAGAATTGAGAATAACCACAATGTTAGAGATGCTATATTCTTTAAAGAGATAACAATTAAGTCTGGTGAGCACTTTAATTATAATAAAATTATTGAATCGCTTCAAAGGTTATACTCATTAAGATTGTTTAAAAGTGTAAATTATAAAATTGAGAGTGATAGTATTCTTGTCTTTTATGTAGAAGAAGCGCCTCAAAGATATTTTGAAACCAATACAGGTTTAACATATCCCTATTTTTTAAACTTAAGCTTTCTAATTGGACATTTAAATATATTTGGTAATGTTCAAAATTTAGAAATAAATACAAATGGATTATTTAGCTATACTGATAAACACATACTCCTAAATGATAGAAGCATTACTCTAAATTACAGAGAGCGATATTTTTTAGATATAACTAATTTATTTTTGAATGCAAGTTTAATCTATACGAAATATGGACAATTAGGTCAATTTGAGGATTTTGGTAAGATAGAAGAGATTAGCCTAAATAGCGAAATTTTAAGACAATTTTCAATGTTCTTTTATAGTGCAATTGGTATATCTCTCAAAAAGAGTATAACGCTTGGCTATGAAGAAAGTAGGCTTATATTAACATTTTCTCAGCGTGCAGTTTACGATGATAGAAATAACTACTTGGATGCAAAGAGTGGATTTTTGGCAAATTTAAACATCTCAGAAGCATTTGGACAAGCAAGATTCATAAAGCTAATTGAAGTCTATGCTAAATACTTTTACAGTTTTGCATTTAGAATAAGAATGGGGCAGATATTTGGAAGCGATATCCCATATAGTGAAAAATTCTTCCTTGGTGGTGATGGAAGTGTAAGAGGCTATTTAAATAATTCAATTGGAGAAATTTTTGATAATCTAAATCCTGCTTCAAATCATTACGTGAATGGAAACTTTGAATATAGATGGAGATTTAACAATTTTTTTTCTATTGTCTTCTTTTATGACTTTGCTATAACTTCGAATGAGATCAAAGAGATTTTTAATAAAAGTGTTTATAGTGGATATGGGATAGGAACACGTTTTTATGTTAACTTTATTCCAATTAGATTTGATTTTGCACTAAATCCAAATTCAAGAATCCTGCCAAGGGACTTGTTCTTATACTTTGGTATTGGAAATATGTTTTAGTGTTTCAACAGCATTTCTTAATTTCTCACTTATCTCAAAGGGATATGCTAAATCACTCTTTTTGATAGTTTTTAGATAGTCAGGAAGTGTTGATAAGCTTTGGTTAAAGCGTTCTCTTGCATTATTTAAACTATCATTGTATATGACCTTTCCATTCTCTATATATTTGACAAGAATTGGTTCTCCATCAATTTTTTCATCTTCAAATGCAATAACATCTTTTTGCATAACTCCATTTTTATAAATTCTATAAGTTTGCTTCTTACCAGGAAGTGTAATTTTGCCAGGAGATGTTTTAATTTTCATACCATATTCATCCTCAACAAGTTTATATACACCATTTAAATATGGTGCATCTGAACTTGTTCCCATCTTCGTTCCAACACCAAATGCGTCTACAACTGTTCCTTTATTTAATATATCATCAATTGCATATTCATCTAAATCACCTGAAAGGAAAATTTTAATATCAAATCCTTCACTAGTAAATATCTCTTTTACTTTTTTACTCAAACTTACTAAATCACCACTATCAATCCTAACACCCCTAATTTTATACCCTTCTTTTAAAAGTTTTAAAACTTTTTTAGCACACTTAACTGTATCATATGTATCAATTAGAAGAATTGGCTCTTTAAAATATTTCAAAAATTCTCTAAATGCTTTCTCTTCATCATCAAAACTCATAATATATGAATGTGCCATAGTTCCATGGACAGGAATATTATAAATTTTACCTGCAAGAACATTCGAAGTCCCAATAAATCCACAAATATAACTTATCTTTGCAACCTTCAAAGCACTATCGATTCCATGGTCTCTCCTTGGTGAAAAATCTACACAAGGCACTCCTCTACTTGATAATATAATCCTTGCACATTTGCTTGCAATCATAGATTGAAAGTTAAATTGATTTAATAAAACTGTTTCTAAAATTTGAGCAGAAATTCTATCCGCTGTTATTCTGATTACAGGTTCATTTGGGAAATAAATTTGACCGCTTGGAATTGCCCAAACATCTCCTCTAAATCTAAAATGCCTTAAATAATCTAGAAAATCATCAGAAAATAAATTTAAGCTCCTTAAATAGTCTAAATCATCATCAGTAAAATGGAATTCTGAGATAATTTTTATAATATCATCAATTCCTGCACTTACTAAAAAATTCCTATTTTCAGGGAAATTCCTTACAAACAATTCAAATGTCGAAATTTCATTCCTATTTGATTTAAAATAGCTATATGCCATCGTAAGCTCATATAAATCAACTAATAATGATAAATTCATCTCATCTATTTCAATATCCATTATCTCAATCACAGGATTTATAAATAAATTTAAAAGCTCAGTATTTACAATGTTAATAGCTTCTTGCTTACTATTTGCAGTTATTTTAAATGTTATAAGCTTACCAATCCTAACATCCCTAACATTTATACCCTTTTGCTTTATAATATCTTCTACAACTTTTCCCTGTGGATCAAATAGGTTATCCTTTAAGCGAACAAGAACTTTCAATTTATAGCTTCTCATCTTTTATTATCCCTTCAAAAACTTTCTCAATACATATTGTAAAATTCCACCATTTCTATAATACTCAATCTCTACTAAACTATCAAGCCTACAAATTACTTCAAATTCAATTTTCTTTCCATCTTCCTTAATTGCTTCAACTTTTAACAATTTCCTTGGCTTTAAACCTTCACCAATACCCCTAACATTATAAATCTCCCTTCCATTTAATCCCAATGTTTTATAATTTTCACCTTCCTTAAATTGAAGTGGTAAAATACCCATTCCTACTAAATTGCTTCTGTGAATTCTTTCAAAGCTTTCTGCAATAACTGCTTTAATACCAAGTAAATATGGACCTTTTGCAGCCCAATCCCTTGAGGAACCACTTCCATATTCCTTACCTGCAAGAACAATTAGTGGAATATTACTCTCCTTATATTTTAAGCTTGCATCATAAATTGTCATCTCTTCATTTGTAGGAAAATAAATTGTCCACCATCCTTCCTTATTTACTAATAAATTCCTTAATCTCACATTTGCAAATGTTCCCCTTACCATAACCCCATGATTCCCTCTTCTTGAACCATATGAATTAAAATCTTTTGGTTCTACATTCTTTGATATTAAATACTGTCCTGCTGGTGATTTTGGATGAATTGAACCTGCTGGTGAAATATGATCTGTTGTAATAGAATCACCAAGCATCACTAATACCCTTGCATTTAATATATCATTTGGCTCTTCTATTTCAAGCTTCATATCATCAAAATATGGAGCTCTTTTAATATATGTAGATTTCTCATCCCACTTATAAAGCTCTGAAATTTCAACATCCAATTTTTTCCATCTCTCATCTCCTTCAAATATATTCTTATAATTTTCAATAAAATCATTTGGATCTAATACTTGATTTACTAAATCTGAGACTTCCTTTTGTGAAGGCCAAATATCTTTTAGATAAACAGGATTCCCAAGTGGGTCATAATCCAATGGCTCGTTTAACAAATCAATATCAACTCTACCTGCTATTGCATATACTACTACTAACATTGGAGATGCCAAGAGGTTCATCTTTACAAGTGGATGAATCCTTGCCTCAAAGTTTCTATTTCCTGAAAGAACTGCAGCAACATTTAAATCATTTTCAACAATAGCATTTGCAATTTGAGGAATTAAGCTTCCAGAATTTCCAATACAAGTTGTGCAACCATAACCTACAACATGAAAACCAAGTGCAGAAAGATAAGGCAATAATCCAGCCTTTTCTAAATACCTTGTAACAACTCTTGAACCTGGTGCAAGTGATGTCTTAACCCAAACTTTCCTAAATAATCCTCTCTCAACAGCTTTCTTTGCAACTAATCCTGCTCCAATCATAACACTTGGATTTGATGTATTAGTGCAACTTGTAATAGCAGCAATTACAACACATCCATCTTTTAATTCATACTCAATAGAACCAAACTTAATTCTTGCACTCTTCCTTGCAATTACATTAACAGAACCACCTTCATATGAAAAATTATTATCAAAATTAAATATTTTTTTAACATCCTTTAATGCTATTCTATCATGTGGCCTTTTTGGACCTGCTAGCGATGGCTCAACCTTAGACAAATCCAATTCAATTACATCTGTATAAACAATTTTATCCTCATTTTCTCTCCAAAGTAAATTTTCTTTTGCATATCTTTCAACAATTTCAATAAGCTCTTTACTCCTTCCTGTTCCTCTTAAATAATTTAATGTTTGTTCATCAATAGGGAAATATGTAATAGTGCAACCAAATTCAGGGGACATATTTGATATTGTAGCTCTATCAGGAACTGTTAGATTATTTAATCCTTCACCAAACACCTCTACAAACTTATCTACAACACCATACTTCCTTAGTAATTCTGCAATTGTTAGAACTAAATCTGTTGCAGTTATGCCCTCTCTTAATTCTCCTTTTAGTCTAAGTCCAATAACTTCTGGTATTCTAAAATATAAAGGTTGTCCAAGAACAACAGCTTCAGCTTCAATACCACCAACTCCCCATCCTACAACACCAAGACCATTTACCATAGGTGTATGCGAATCCGTTCCGATGAGGGTATCAGGATACAAGAATTCATCTTTATTCCATATAACATTTGATAGATACTCTAAATTAACTTGATGACATATACCAAGTCCTGGTGGCACAACTCTAAAATTCCTAAATGCACCCTGAGCCCACTTCAAAAACTTATATCTTTCTTCATTTTGTTTATATTCAAGTTCTACGTTCTTTTCAAATGCATATACAGTGCCAAATGCCTCAACAATTACAGAATGGTCTATTACTAAATCAACAGGAATTAGTGGATTTATTATTTCGGGATTCTTTGAAAACCTTTTACACGCATCTCTCATACTTGCTAAATCTACAATAGCAGGAACACCAGTAAAGTCTTGCATTAAAATCCTAACAGGCATATATGGTATTTCTTTATCAGGTAAATTTTTTGCATTATAGTTTAGAATTAGGTTTAAATGTTCATCATTCACCAAAAATCCATCGTAATTTCTGATGATATTTTCAAGCAAAATCCTAATGGAGAAAGGAAACTTCTCTACATTATTAACCTTTTTTATATCATAAAATTTGTAAGTCTTTGAATTTAGCTTAATGTAGCTTAAAAAATTATCTTTCATATTGAAAATTTTAAGGGATAAGAGTAATTTAGCTATTACTTAGAATCTACAAGACTTTAAAACTACCAATAGGAAAGGTTTTTAGATAGATTGAATAAGGTTGTAGAGTCTCAAGAAAAGGACAAGGAAAGGATAGCTGAATTATTTGAATTAGATGAAAGAGAAAGTTATAAGAATTTAACTAAATCAATATCTGAATTAAATGGAGTAAAGCCACCAATTATCCTGAATTTAGCTGAAAGCAAGGGATTTTTTGTAATAGAACATAAGGATGGAAAGGATGTTAGGATTTTAAATAGAAAGGATTTTAAACCGAGAAATTATTCTATCTAGCAATTCCTAAAAAGTCATTTTCTACTCAATTTGCCAAGTAAATTAAAGAGAAATAAACTTTCAAAGGCTTTTTTATTGGACAAACTAACTTTGGAATCTACGAGGCTTTAAAATTATCAATATAACTGAAAGTGAAAGAGAGGAAATGTGGAGAATAATAGGAAAGGTTTTGGAGAGTTTGGATAGGCTAAGTGATAGATTAGATAAGATGGGTGAGAGGGTAGATAGTGTTATTGAAGCACAAGAAAGGGATAAAGAGAGAATAGATAAACTAATTGAAGCACAAAAGGAGCAAAAAGAGAGATTAGACGAATTGTTAGAAGCACAAAAGGAACAGAAAGAAAGGTTAGATAGATTGATAGAGTCTCAGAGAGAAGACAGAGAGAAAGCAAAAGAGATAGACGAAAGAATAAACAAGCTACTTGAAGCACAAAGAGAAGATAGAGAAAGAGCAAGGGAGATGGATG
>FWWL01009236.1_pt1 | contig 12095 bp, 14 predicted proteins | sample 2228331 | NCBI WGS metagenome assembly FWWL01 (sample SAMEA103939775, study PRJEB20133) | metagenome | reverse complement strand
TTAAACCACACGCTCCGCTGCTTGTGCGGGCCCCCGTCAATTCCTTTGAGTTTTAGCCTTGCGGCCGTACTCCCCAGGCGGCGGGCTTACTGCGTTGGCGCCGGCACGGATGGGGTCAACTCCACCCACACCTAGCCCGCATCGTTTACTGCGTGGACTACCCGGGTATCTAATCCGGTTCGCTCCCCACGCCTTCGCGCCTCAGCGTCAGGCACGGGCCAGCGGGCCGCCTTCGCCACCGGTGTTCCTCCCGATCTCTACGCATTTCACCGCTACACCGGGAATTCCACCCGCCTCTCCCGCCCTCAAGCCAGGCCGTCCCGCGCGACCCCCCGCGGTTGAGCCGCGGGCTTTCACACGCGGCGCGCCCAGCCGCCTACACGCCCTTTACGCCCAGTGACTCCGGGTAACGCTCGCCCCCTACGTCTTACCGCGGCTGCTGGCACGTAGTTAGCCGGGACTTGCTCCGGGGGTACCGTCATCCCCTTCGTCCCCCCGAACAGCGGTTTACACCCCGAAGGGCTTCCTCCCGCACGCGGCGTCGCTCCGTCAGGGTTGCCCCCATTGCGGAAGATTCCCTGCTGCTGCCTCCCGTAGGAGTCGGGCCCGTGTCTCAGTGCCCGTGTGGCTGGCCGTCCTCTCAGACCAGCTACCCGTCATCGCCACGGTAGGCCGTTACCCTACCGTCTAGCTGATAGGCCGCAGGGCCCTCCGAGCGCAGCCAGACTCACCGCCTGGCCTTTCCTCGCTAGACCCACCGCCCAGCGAGCGTATGGGGTATTAGCCCGAGTTTCCCCGGGTTATCCCCCGCACCCGGGCAGGTTCCCCACGTGTTACGCACCCGTCCGCCACGGTCGGCGCGCTCAACGCGCGCTCCCGTCCGACTTGCATGCATTAGGCACGCCGCCAGCGTTCCCCCTGAGCCAGGATCAAACTCTCCATCCCGGATCACTCCACACAAAGCCCCAGACTCGCTCCCGGCAAGCCGAGGGCTCATTTCCTCACATCAACCGATCGTCTCTCACGATCGGCCGACGGGGCGCCTCACGCGAACCACACCTCAGTTGTCAAGGTGCCCTGCCTCGCGGCAGCCGGGTCATTCTCAATCGACTCCATCACTTCAGTATAGCGAGGAGCGTGCCATCTTGTCAAGACCCGGCTTTCGCTTCCGGTGCCGCGCTTTCGCACGCGGCGAGAGTCGATATTACTCGGGTCGTCGCTCGCTGTCAAGGGTTCCCCTCACGACACCACGCCCGCTGCGACCGCCACCCCTTCAGCGCGCGTCAGAATGCCGCGAAAGAGGAACGCGGTTTGCCGATTGGCGGCTTCCATATCGAACGGATGCAGCGCCGAGGTCGCATCGACCGGTATGATCACTCCATACCAGCGCAAGGCAGCACTCGCCGCAGTGTAGTGCACGCAAATCGACGCCACGGTCCCACAAATGATGAGTCGCTCGATCTTCCGCACGCGAAGCTCATGGTCGAGCGGCGTTCCGTAGAACGCGTCGTATCGCCGTTTCTGGAGCACCAGTTCCCCGTCCTGTGGTGCCAACTCCTCGACGATCTGCCACCCCCATGTCCCGGCGAGACAATGCTCGCCCCAAATCGGGAACTCCGGATCACCCGGGTAATGGGTATCCTGCGTGAACACGGTGAACATCCCATGCTCCCGCGCGAGCCTGAGCAGACGCTGGATCTGCGGGATCGTCGCTGGTGCGTCGGGCACGAACAGCTTCCCTTCAGGCTTGACGAAGTCATTCTGCATGTCGACGACGATCAACGCGGTCGTCCGTGGATCGACCTCGACTCGCGGTGTCACCTCGTACGCCGGCACTTCGACCGTGCGCACCATCTCGCCACCTCCGCAGGTCACCAGTCACTCCCGAGGCTGGGGTCATAGTCCGCACTCCAATCATGCAACGTCCCGGACGGACCTTCCCAGTAGAGATTACCGGCATCGTCCTGCCAGGTCGGTTGGGGATTCTCGCCACTGAGCGCCTGGCTCCACTCTTCGGCCATCCACGTGTTGAAGGCATCGTGCGAGGGATCGTAGAGCCCGCTGCTGTCACCGCTATAGAGGTCGCTCCACAGGTCGCTCCCCGAGCTGTCCCAGCTCGCACCAGCGAACGGGTCCTCGAAACCAGCGAAGCTCGGCTCGCTCGCCTCGATCCCGCTCCAATCCCATGCTGCTGGGTCCGCACCGGGGCCAGCGTTCACCTGCCAGTAGTCCTCGGTCCAGACGTCCGGGACATTCCCTCCCTCCAGGGGGCCTGGTTCGGTGACCACTTCCCCGGTGATGCTGTCGAGCACGGCGGGGAGCTCCCCGACGTACGCCTCGAGCATCCCATACGGAGTCACGAAGCTCATCACGTAGCCGGTCCAGCCGTCGGTCCAGATCCACAGTATTCCCTCGTAGGGTTGCCCACCCTGGACAGCGGCATAGGCGAGTTGGACAGCCGGCCAGCCGGCCAGCGACACCCAGCGCGCGTCATAGGCATAGAGCTGCTCGTTCTGTTGCTGCATACGGAGGTAGACGACGCCTGCATACTGCAAGGGGTTCAAGGGCTGCGGCAACGGTTCCTGGTACCAGAACAACCCTGGCTGGAACGGCAGCTCGTTCGTCTGTGTCTCGGTCGTCGCGACGACCGCTACTCGCCCATCCTGCGTCCGGACCATCCGCCAATCGGAGGGAAGATCCCGGTGCGCCACCACTGCAGTCGGTGTCGTCGACACCCCCGAACGACCGACGTACCAGAGTCCCGCGACGACGAAAAGACCGACACAGGTGCAGACGAGCGCGAGCGCGACCGCTCCTCCCAGGACGAGCCAACCACGACGTGACATGAAGTCTCCCTCCTCGATCGACGCGTACACCACACCGCGAACACCGGGTGCCCGCGCGACAGAGGGGGATCACTCCAAGTATATGACGGAGGCTCTTCACAGCATCACCAGCGAGCAGAGGGTATCTCCGCGCGAGCGCAGGACGACTTTACCTCACCACGCAGACAGCACGCTCCTCGCCGAAGATCACCGCATCTGCACCGAACCGCAGCCAGGACGCCCCCTCCACGCTTCTCCGATTCGGCCGCACCACTCCGCTCCTGGGTCACCGGTCAGCTATGGTCGTCATTCCTGCATCATCACGAGAATCAACGGCCGCGACCGTCGCTCCATCCACGGCGACCATTCGCCCCTTCCGACCACTGCAGCCCGGACACCCCCACGCTATACTTGCCGCCACAGTTTGCCGAGCGAGAGGAGCGTATCGCTCGATGTCGGCACCAACCACTGTGACCATAGCCGAAGTCGCACCGCGCGATGGTCTCCAGAACGAGTCCGTACCCGTTCCGACCGACCTCAAGGTCGCCTTCATCGACGCACTGAGCGAAGCTGGGTTCCCGGTCATCGAGTGCACGAGCTTCGTCTCGCCCCGCGCAGTTCCTCAGCTCGCCGACGCCGAGCTCGTGATGCAGCGCATCCAGCGACGTCCTGGAACGCGCTACCTCGTCCTGGTTCCCAACGAGCGAGGGTTGGACCGAGCGTTGACCGTCGGTTGCGACGCGATCGCTCTCTTCGCTGCCGCGACCGACGCGTTCTCGCACGCTAACCTCCGGGCCTCGATCGCTGAGACGCTCGCACGCTATGCGCACGTCGCCGCACAGGCGAAGCGCGCGGGCTGCTGGATTCGCGGCTACGTATCAGTCGCTTTCCACTGCCCGTACAGCGGGCCCGTTGCCCCCGAGCAGGCCGTGCGGGTCGCCCAGGAACTCTTCGCGTTCGGGTGCGACGAGATCGCGCTCGCTGACACCATCGGGACAGCAACGCCCGCCGATGTTGCCCGTCTCCTCGAGGCGGTACTCCCCTCGATACCGAAGGAGCGGCTCTCCCTGCACCTGCACGATACCTACGGTCGCGCACTCGACAACGTAGCGGTCGCGCTTTCGTACGGCGTCACGACCTTCGACGCCGCGACTGGCGGACTAGGTGGCTGCCCCTTCGCTCCAGGGGCACCGGGCAACCTCGCCACCGAAGTCCTTCTCGCGTTCCTGGAGGAACGCGGAATCGTGCACGGTATCGACCGCCAGAAGCTCCGAGCAGCCTGGTCTCGCTTGCACGAGGCGCTCCCTGGTCTCGGCCAGCGAGCGGGATCGAACCGTGCACGGACCGCGAACCCGCCGACGACCTGACGGGGAGGAGGGCGCACTGTGGCAGGTACCAACTGGCCGGACGAAGTCGTGCGGCAACTCCGCGAGGAACCAGTGATCTGGCTCGCTACGGTCCGCCAGGACGGTCAGCCACAAGTGGTACCGGTCTGGTTTCTGTGGGACGGCGAGCGGATCCTGATCTACTCGCTCCCCAACAGCCAGAAGGTGCGCAACATCCGCCACAATCCGCGCGTTTCGCTCCATTTCAACAGTGACCCGTGGGCCGAGCACGTGACACGGTTCGACGGCCGGGCCGAAATCGTTCCCGATGCGCCGCCAGCCGATCGCCTACCGGCATATCTCCAGAAATACCGGGAAGGGATCGCCGAACTCGACATGACACCGGAACAGTTCGCTGCTGAGTATCGGACGCTCATCCAGGTACACCTGGAACGGCTGATCCACTGGTGAGGATCCACCGCGGTTGGCCCGTAACGACGCTGCCTCGCTTAGGACGATGTGCGCTCGCGAGACGCCGGTACGACGAGCAAGGGCACACGGGTTGTCGTGAGCAGTCGTTCCGTTACACTCCCGATGAGCCATCGCTGAACGCCGCCGTGACCGTGCGTGGTGAGGACGACCAGGTCAGGACGTTCGCGTTCGACGACCGTCACCAGTTGCCGTTTGGGATCGCCGCTCACGGTGAGCGTGCGGACGCTGATAGCGCTCGGTAGCTGTGCTCGCACCGCTTCGAGGTACGCCGATGCCTCGCGCTCGAGTCCCGCCATTCGTTCCGCCACGCCCGCTGCGAGGCGTCGACCGCGAAACTCGACGAGCAGTTCCCGATGCGTTTCAGCGACGCGGACGAGCGTCAGACAGGCACCGGCCTTTCGGGCGAGTACTACCGCGTACGGCAGTGCGCGTTCTGCTGCCGGCGAGCCATCGAGCGGTACGAGGATATGGGTCAGACGCTCGAAGGGTGCTCCGCTAGCCCGCACGACGAGCACCGGACACACGCCAGCACGGACGACTCGGTCCGTCACGCTGCCGAGGACCGCACGCCCGAGCCCGCCGCGCCCATGGCTCGCCACGACGAGCAGTGGGTCAGGCCACTGTTGCACCTCGGCCAGCAGTTCCTCGACAGCGGTTCCCAGGCGGACCACGGCTCGCGGTGTCACATCCGAGCGGGCCAGCGCGTCGAGTTGGTCGGCCAGCAGGGCTTCGGCCGGTATTTCCAGTCGCGGTTCATCCGCAGCGAGCCACACCACTTCGCCACGGGTCGGATCGTAGAACGGCCGCATCGTCTCGAGCACACGCACCACGACCACGGGAGCGCTGAAGAGCCGAGCCATCAACGCAGCAGCCGGCAGGACCGTGTCTGCCACCGTCGAACCGTCGTGCGCTGCGAGTACCGTGCGGATCATCGCTTCCCTCTCTCCCCTCGCGAAGCATAACCTGCGCCTCCCACACCTGCATACAGGGTTCACAGCACGCAGCACGCATCGTATGCTGCCCGGCAGGTCGGGTTCGTCCACTCGGAAAGGAGGGTTCAGCGATGATCCGTCATCAGCGGATCGGGATCGATCCCTTGCGACCGCTCGCCACCCAACCGGATCGGGGACACAACCGTTGGCACGAGGCGATTCCCCCGGCACTCGAGGTCGAGCCCGGGCAACCGGTCGCACTCGAAACCTGGGATGCCTTCGATGCGCAACTCACCCCCCACTCGACGATCGAGGACGTGGCGAAAGCCGACCTCAGCCGGGTCCATCCCTTGACCGGACCGGTCTTCGTCAAAGGCGCGCAACCAGGCGATCTGCTCGAGGTGAAGATTTTCGAGATCGAAGCCGATCCATGGCAGCACTGGGGCTACACGGTGCAAGTTCCCGGCTTCGGCTTTCTCCGCGACCAGTTCCCGCAGCCGTACATCGTGCACTGGCACTTGTACGAGCAGTACGCGGAGTCACCGCAACTGCCCGGCGTACGCATCCCTCGGTGCCCGCATCCTGGCACGATCGGCGTCGCACCGTCGCGGGAACTCCGCGAGGAAGCGACGCGTCGGGAGGCCGAACTCGCTGCCCGCGGCGGTTTTGCGCTCCCGCCCGACCCGAACGGAGCCGTGCCGGCCACCGAACCGATCGCCTCGGAAGGGTTGCGGACGATCCCGCCGCGGGAAAACGCCGGGAATCTCGATATCAAGCAGCTGACGCCCGGTGCGAGCGTCTTCATCCCGGTGTGGGTCGAGGGCGCGCTCTTCTCGATCGGTGACGTGCACTTTGCCCAAGGAGACGGGGAAGTGTGCGGCACAGCGATCGAGATGCGCTCGGTGGTTCACCTCGAGTTCCGCGTGCACAAAGGGGAGGCCCGGCGACGTGGCATCCGGACCGTCCAGTTCCTTCGTGACGGCTATTTCACGGCACCGGAAATGGCTGCCCCGCGCCGCTTCTACGCAACGACCGGCATTTGTGTGCGCAACGGACGGAACGAGTCGGAAGACCTGACACTCGCAGCGCGCGATGCACTCTTCCGGATGATCGAATACTTGCAACGCCGCGGCTTTACTGCCCAACAGGCCTATGCACTCTGCAGCGTCGCCGTCGACTTGCGTGTCTCCGAAACCGTCGACGTCCCCAACGTGATGGTGACGGCCATCCTGCCGCTCGACATCTTCGTCGGCTGAGTAGCCTGCCCGGACGACAAAACGGGCCGAAGGGCTCACCCCTTCGGCCCGAATGCTACCGTGCGCGAATCCGTCAGCTGGCCAGCCGGGCGGTGAGGACGATTTCCGGCACGTTCGAAAGCGCGTTGCCCACAGGGCATCCGAGCTTGGTCTGCTCGGCGATCTCCTGGAACTTCGCTGGATCGATCCCGGGTACCTTGGCCTCGGTCTCGAGCTCGATGCGGTCGATCACGATGCGACCGTCGACCTGCTGGATCCGCACGCGAGCGGTCGTTTGGATCCGCTCCGGCTCATAGCCCGCGCGCCCCAGTTGGGCCGAGAGCGCCATGCTGAAGCAGCCCGCATAGGCAGCAGCGATCAGCTCTTCCGGGTTCGTTCCCGCCTCCTCGCCGAAGCGCGTGCCGAAAGAAAACGGAAACGAAAACGCCCCGCTGCCCGCCGCCATCGTCCCCTTGCCGGTCTGCAGCGCACCTTCCCAGGTCGCCGTGGCACTCCGTACCGGCATTCGCGTCCCCCTTTCGGTCGGCAAATTACCAAACGCGAGTGGAGTATAATCCCCGCACACTGGGCCGGACAACGTTACCGGAAGAGATCGCGATCGGGCGGCATCAGGAGCTCCCGTCCGCTTCCTTCGCCTGCTTCGTAGCGGAAGCCGCGGACGATCGCTGCCGGACACTCCTCGACCTTCCCCATGACGAGTTCGGCCGCAGCCGCCAGCTCGTCGGCGACCGCGATGAGCGTGACGCGCAGCTCGTTCCCGAACGGATCGCGCCGGCCGCGATAGTCCTCGAGCGGCTTTAGACCGGCGACGCCGATCGCGACGTTGACGATGCCGGTGCGCCAGGCACGCCCGAACGTATCGGAGACGATCACGGCTGGTTCCCAGTTCGCCCGTTCGGCGAGTTCGCGGCGAATGGCCGCTGCCGAGGCATCGGGATCGAGCGGCAGCAGCGCCGCCCATCCAGGGGGCACGTTGGAGAGGTCGACACCGGCATTCGCGCAGACGAACCCGTGCCGCGTCTCGGCGATGATCAGCCCGCGATCCATCCGTACGATGCGCACCGCCTCGCGCAGCACCAGTTCGACCTGACGTGGATCGCGCTCCCAGCGTTCCGCGTACGCCAGCGCGAGCGGCGAGGGCTCGACCGTTTCGAGCGCGACGAGACGTCCCTCTGCTTTCGAGACCAGCTTCTGCGTCACGACCAGCACGTCACCCGGCTCGCCGGCGAGGCCACTCGTCGCCATTCCTTCGAGGACGAGCGCTGCGACCGAGTCACCCGGTCTCGCTTCCGGAATCCCTCGAATCGGAATGATGCGCACCTCACCGCGTGCCATCGCTCAGTCCTCACCGAACCCTCCCGCCACCACGCGCTCGATCCGCAAGAGGATCGTCACCCGGCGTTGTGCCCGGAACTGCGGGATCCAGTCCGCTGCCTCACGCTCACCGACGTACCGGACAGCCAGACGGGCGATATCGGCTTGTGCTCGCTCCTGATCCTCGATCAGTTCCACCGGCCCGCTCACTGTCACGTAGCGATAGCCGTCCGGCACGCACAACGAGGCGCGCGGATCGCGCCGCAGGTCGGCGAGCTTGGCACGACCTTCCGCCGTATTCATCAGCACCGTGCGGTCGTCGACGAGTTCGTACCACATCACCGACTGGCGTGGCCGACCGTCCGGCGCGATGGTCGCGAGCACACCGAAACGAGGCGCCAGGAGGAAATCCCGAACCGCTTCGGAGAGTTTCGCCATACCTCGCAGTCCTCCCTCGTCGAACCGAGTCCGCAACCGGAGCATGGCACGATCCTCGTCTGCCCGACAAGCGCGGTCATGGTCGGTTCGAACGAGCGCGTTTTCGACACGGGAGCCGACTGGAGCGGAACAGGGAGTGCGCACGAGCTACTCGGTGTTCGCGCGTTCCCTCTCCTGCGGGCGTGCGTCCGCCGTTATGCTTGCCGAACGACGCTGGACCTGTCATCCTTTTCGCGGCGAGGAGCGATCGATGGCGCGAGTTCATCCGCGTATCCTGGCACTCGATAGCCTCCGCATCTTCCTGCTGGAGGCTGGTAACGACCGCCTGCCGCTCCTCATCCTGCACGGGTTCGCGTCGAGTGCGCTCGCCTGGACAGGAATCATCGAGGCGCTCGGCACCGACCGCCGCGTCGTCGCCTACGACCGGCCCGGATTCGGCCTCACCGTGACGACCGCTCCCCAGTGGAAGTGGCTCGATCCCTACGCGCCGGATAGTCAGGTGCTGATCGCGTTGGAGCTCCTGGAAAGGCTGGGCATACACCGGTGCGTGGTTCTGGGGCACTCGATGGGTGGGCGACTCGCCTACGAGCTCGCCGCGGCTCGATCCGAGCGCGTGGCTGGGCTGATCCTCGTCGCCCCAGCCTGGGGACGGCCGAGCGCTCCCTGGCTGGCGCGGCTGTTCCGCCGACGCGCGATCGAGCTGGTAGGTCGTGCGCTGCTGCGCACGACGAATCCGCTCGCGCTCCGGCTTGGCCAGCGTCTGGCCTGGGGGAGTACAGCACCGCCGAGGCGTGCTGACGGTGGTTTGACGGCGCTCAGCGTCGCTGGATGGGACGAGCGACTGTGGCGGGTTACCTGCGCGACCTTGGCCACATCGAAGATGCCGCTGCCCGCTCTGCCACGACCGATTCCGACCTTGATGATTCTCGGCGAGCGTGACCGCATCGTACCGAACGCACTGACACACGAGCTGACTGCAGTATGGCGCGTGCGCGGTGCGCCGCTCGAGATCGTCACCTTCGAACGGAGCGGGCACCTCCCACACCTGGAAGAGACGAGTCGGTTCGTCGAGACAGTGAAGACGTTTCTCGAGGAGGTCGAAGATGGCGCGACTCCGCCCCGGTGACCCTCTGCCGGAATGGTCTGGCGTCACGACGCGCGGTGAGCCGATCGGCACGGCAACCTTGCGCGGCCGCCCGGTCGTCATCGTGCTCCTACGGGGGCTCCGCTGACCGTACTGCCGGGCGCACCTGGCGCAGTTGCGCCAGCACTACGACGAATTCCGCGCACGGGGTATCGAGATCGTCGCCATCGCACCCGACGGGCCGCGGGCGCTCGCCCGCTACTGGGAACGCGAGGGAATCCCGTTCCCGGGCGTCCCTGACCCTGACCATCGCATCGCCGGGCTCCTCGGGCAAGAGGTGAAGCTCCTCAAGCTGGGACGGATGCCAGCCGTGCTGCTAGTCGATGCCGAGGGCATCGTGCGTGCCGCCTGGTACGGCGAGTCGATGCGGGATATCCCGACGATCGAGGATACCTTGCGAGCCCTCCGGGAAAATGTGGGAACACCCGGAGGCTGACCAGCAGCGATCCAGAACGGTCGCACCGATTCAGCGGGCACTCCCCCGAAAGCGACGGAGTCGCACTGGCATGCTGTCCGCTCGCTCAGGTTTCTGTCGGTTTCAGCCGAGCCGTACCGGACCTGTATGGTGCGCCGAGCGTGGCCTGAGCAGCCTGTCGACCGTTGTCTGTCCAGCACTCGAGGACACCGAGAGCCCTCTCGAGACCAGTTCGGCACAGTGCAGATTCCACGTCGATCCACTATGCTGAGCCGCACATCGGCAGACGCTCGCTACAATCGCTCCATGATCGAGTGCCAGCCCAACCGGCACGCATGCTGCACACTCTGCCCTTCACGTGCCGAGTACGCGACCTCCTATTCACTGCTAAACTCGTAAGCGGGTTCCAGCCGGCCGAACATGCTGCCGCATAAGGCGAAGGCGGCCAATAGCTCGAGACAAGAAATCCAGAGGTGACGCGTATGTCACTCCACTTTTCAACCGATCGAACCGTTGCACTCGCACAGCTCTCCCGTGCTCGACCGAGGTCGGCGCGTGAAACCCGCCCACCCGCGGCCAATGCCGTTCGGCGAATCCTGCTCAGCCTCACTTTGTGAGAACGATCGTCCTCGCACGCAGCACGGCGACTGGCACACGAGCGTTGTTCCTTTGACCGGTGCAATGGCAGAAAGGATGCTCGATGTCCTTCCGTAGCCAGTTACCACCCGGAAGCCCTCGCTGGGCCGCGCGACTGGCGCACTGGCATGTGCTCGGGCTCGAGCCAGATGCGCTCGACAAGCCCAAGATCGCAGTCGTCAACTCCTCCTCGGAACTGGCCATCTGCTACAGCCACCTCGACCAGGTCGCCCAGCGCGTCAAAGCCGCTATCCGCGCCGCCGGCGGGGTACCGTTCGAAATTCGCACCGTCGCACCGAGCGACTTCATCACCAGCGTCGGCGCAGCCGGCGGCTACATCCTCTCCGCGCGCGACCTCATCGCCTTCGACACCGAAGCGATGGTCGAGGGAGCGATGCTCGATGGGATGGTCTGTCTCTCCTCCTGCGACAAGACGCTCCCCGGTCACCTGATCGCCGCCGCACGGCTCGATATTCCGACCGTGATCCTCCCCTGCGGCTACCAGCCGAGCGGCTGCTGCCAGGGTGAACCGGTCGATCTCGAGGAGGTGTTCATCCGGGCGACCCAGTATATCTTCGGTTATCGTGGGATGCCTGTGGCTGAGGTGTGGTGGTGCTCTACCCTATGGGCGCGCTGTGCGCATATATCTTCCCGCACTCGCCCACCTCAGCCGTTTCGCAATACTGCGTTGGCGCTCTGGGCGCATATACGGTGGGGCGCTAGGCATCCCACGGGCATCGTTTCGCCGTTTCGCATTATGCGCGGCCGGGTGTGCGTTCGCAAGCGTGTTTGTGTGTGCCTTTTGTGCTACGCTGGTCGTGTCTTCGTCCGTACGCGGGGGAAAGCATGAACGTGCTAGTGCTCGTTCTGGTGGCTTGCGTGTGTGTGGTGCTCGGGTACCTTGCGTTCCTGCTGCGTCGGATCCTGGGTTTACTCGAGTACGTGGCCTACGTGCTGGCTGGGTTGGAGCTGGTGGAGCTAGATACGCCAGCGCAGTCACCGCCGACGCGTATCGTGTCGCTGCCTGAGCGTCGCTAGGTTTCTCGCTCTCCCCTCCTGCCGCGGTGTGGGGCCTGCGGTCGGGGCGCCAAGCCCGGCCGGGGCCCCGCGCGCGCGTCTGGGCCGGCGCCGTGGGCGTACCAGTCCGGTTGATGCGCCGATTGTGGAGCCGGTGAGGCGCGGCAAGTGGGGCGAGCGTGCGAGCCCCACGCGCCGCGCTGAGCCGGCGAACGGTGGCGGCGAGCAGCGCAGCGAGCGCAGCGAGCGAGCAGCCGCCGCCACAAAGGCGCCTGGTAGAGCGTGCTCGAGCAGGCGGGTC
>FWWL01009235.1_pt1 | contig 12096 bp, 9 predicted proteins | sample 2228331 | NCBI WGS metagenome assembly FWWL01 (sample SAMEA103939775, study PRJEB20133) | metagenome | reverse complement strand
GATTGCCGCGCCTGGCGGCGCGGACGGGCGAGGCACGCCTCGCCCCTACGAAGGCGGGGGACGATGTGGCGACCGTGACTGGTCTAAGGCCACCGTCGGTCTCGGATGCCCGCTGTTTCCCCTGTAGGGGTCACGCGTGCGTGACCCGTCCGGCCCGGAGGGCCGGCAATGCGAGGGAGGATGCCGCGCCTGGCGGCGCGGACGGGCGACGCACGCGTCGCCCCTCCGGAAACGACGTGTGATCCGTTACCGACGGTTACCGATGTTCTCCCGCTCGTGATCAGCCGACCACTGTCGAATCCTGTAGGGGTCAGGCGTGCCTGACCCGGCCGGCCCGGAAGGGCCGGAAACCGTCCCCATCCCCGAGCCTGGCGGCGCGGCCGGGCGACGCACGCCTCGCCCCTACAGGGGAAATACGGGCAGGGGGAGTTGCGCCAACGACAGGGTGAGGGGTGCCCAGATGGGTGCCGCACGCATCGTGAACGCTCGTCTGCCGATCGTCTACCCGCGATCAGCCGACCACCGCCGTTGCTGTAGGGGTCAGGCGTGCGTGACCCGTTGGGTCAGGCACGCCTGACCCAACCGGGCCGCCAGGCCCGGAAAACCGACCTGTTCCCACCCATTCGGCGTGGATGGGCGCGGCAGGCGACGACGCCCCCTCCGACCCCCTCTCCCACGATCTGTGGGAGAGGGGGTGCCGAGCGGAGCGAGGCGGGGGTGAGGGGTGTCCCACGGGCGACACAGGCGTCGCCCCGACAGGACGTGACGGGTGAGGGACGGTGGCCTGCTCATCGTCTACCGGTGGCGGATCGACTACTTTCGTCCCTGTAGGGGTCACGCGTGCGTGACCCGTTGGGTCGGGCGTGCCCGACCCGTCCGACCCACCAGGGTCGGGAACCGGAACCGGTTCCCGCGCCGGGGGCGCGGCTGGGCGACGCACGCGTCGGCCCTACACGGAAAACGCGGGCGCGGCATGCCGCGCCCCTACCGGGAAAATGCGGGGGTGCCAGGCGTCAGCGACGCGGGAGTGCGGGGGCGACGTTGTGTCCGCTGCCCCGTAGGGGACAGGGCTGCTCCGACAGCGGTCGCCCAGCTCGCGTGCACTAGAACGGGACGTTCGACGATGCCCCGGTCGTTCAGCGTTTCGGCTGCAGGACGAGCAGGGCGACCAGGTCGGGCGGCCAGAGCGGCTCGACGGTGAGGCCACGGACGCGGGCATCGACGGCCACCCGCACGCGGCGATGGGCCTCGCGGATCTCGGCGCTGCGCGTCGCGAGGAGGGTGGCGAGGTAGCCGACTGGCTCCGGCTGGTTCAGCAGCTCAGCCAGCGGCTCGAGCGCGAGTGCGGCCAGCTCGCGGCGCTCGGCCAGCGGGATCTCGGCTTCCGGTCGAGCCGCGTCGAGCAGGCGTCGCGCCTCGCCGGGGTCGAGCCAGCGCTCGGCGAAGAGGTCACAGCCCGCGACGAGGACGTCCTCGAGCACCGCCTCCGGTCGCTCCGGCTGCTGGAGCCGGAAACGGACGCGCAGCAAGGCGAGCGTGGTGACCGTGCGGACGAGGCTGCTCCGGATCACGCCAGCGCGGGCGATGACGGTCGTCGCGTCCGGCCGTTCGAAGGCGAGCTCGACGAGGTAGCGGGCCAGCGCGACCGTGAAGGGGTGGTTCCGGCCGACCCATTCCGCACCGGCTGGCTTGGGGAAGCGGAAGGCGATCTGCCAGGTGCGACCAGCCGAGGGCGGGAGCGCTCGGCGCACCGGCTCGGGGAGGCTGGTGAGCGCGGCGAGCGTCAGCGTGCCGTCCGCGCCGGCCTGGACCTGGGCGCCGAGGCGTTGGGCCGCTGCGGCGACGAAGTCCTGCACCGCCGCTTCGTCACCGAGCACGGCATCGCAGGCCTCGAGTTCCCGCAGGACGACCGATGGGTCGAGTGCGTACTGGGCGAAGCGCGTGCGGCGGGCGCGCTCGCGCTCGGCCCGGTCGTCCCAGCTGCGGAGGAGTTGCTCCCCCGGCCCCTCGCCCAGCGGGAGCGCGAGCTGGGCCTGACGCGGTCGCTCGAAGAGGCGGTGGACGAGGAGTTCGGCGAGCCAGCCCTCGTCCTCCGGTACCGGGACGTGGATGCCGAGCTGGCGGCGGATGCGGTCGGCCTTGTGGATGAGGATCTCGATGACCTCGGCGTCGACCGGGTTGTCGCGGCCATAGAGGCGCACAGCCGTGACGCGGGGCCGCGACTGCCCGAGCCGGTCGACGCGCCCTTCGCGTTGCTCGAGCCGGTTCGGGTTCCAGGGCAGGTCGTAGTGGAGGACAGCATCGAACGCGTCCTGCAGGTTGATACCCTCGCTCAGGCAGTCGGTCGCGACCAGGACGCGCTGTGGTGCTTGCTGGAGCGCCCGGACACGCTCGCGGCGCTCCTCGTCGCCGATGCGACCGGTGAGGCACTCGACAGCGAGTTCCGGGAACGCCGGTGCCAGCGCCTGTTTCAGCTGCTCGGCGACGTACTCCGCGGTGTCGACGAAGACGCACCAGATCACCGGGGCGGAGCCGCGCGCCAGGAGCTCGCGGACAACAGCCAGGCAGGTCTGGAGCTTGGTGTCGTCTTCCGGTGCGGTTTCGATCGCGCGGGCTCGTGCTGCCAGTTGGCGGAGCCGCTGGCGCTGGGACGCGGTGAACCGTGTCGTCTCGTCGGTGACGCGTGCCAGTTGCGGGGTGGGGATCTCGTCCGAGGGAAGCTGCTCGGTCGGCTCGAGCGCGAGTTCCTCGTAGCCGTTGGGGCTGGTGGACTCGTCGGACGGAGGCGGCTCGGTGGAGTCTTCCTCGAGTGGCTGGCGGCGCTCGAGCGCTTCTGCACCGGCCCGCGGGCTGGACATGACGCAGCGGAGCAGCGTGAGCGCGGCCCACCACTGGAACCGTCGCTCGCGGTCGGGGAGCTGGCGGCTCCGTTCGACGAGCGTCCGGCAGAAGGCGAACACCTCGTCGAAGAGCGCGCGGTAGGCGGGAGAGAGCTGGTAGACACGCTCGACGGCCTCGCGCTCCGGGTAATACTGGACGGCCTCCGGCCACTGCTGACGGATATCGGCCCGGGTACGCTGGACGAAGTGGCGGGCGAGCTGCGTGCGCTGGGCGCTGTCCAGCCGGTCGAGATCCCATTCCTCGAAGGCCGGGTCGAGGAGGCCGAGCAGGCGCTGGAAGGCGCGCTGGATGCCGGAGTGCGGTGTGGCGGTGAGCAGGATGAGGTGGCGGCGTGGGTCGCGCGCCAATTCGGCGACGAGCTGGTAGCGGAGGTGCCGCGGGTCGCGCTCGGCGTTCGTCGCCGGGACGACGCCGTGGGCCTCGTCGACGATGACGAGGTCAGGTGCCTCGGCAAGGAACGGCTCGCGGTTCCGCGGCATCTTGAGGAAATCGATTGAGGCGACGATGACCGGGTAGTGGCGGTAGACCGAGCGACCGGGCGGGAGCGTACGCTCGAGCGCGGCCAGCGTGGCTGGTGCGACGACGACCGGCTCCAGGTTGAACTTCTCGCGCAGCTCGGTCGCCCACTGGTCGGTGAGCGGTGGCGGACAGAGCACGGCCAGGCGGCGGATCTCGTTGCTGTCCCAGAGTTCGCGGGCGATGAGGCCGGCCTCGATCGTCTTGCCGACGCCGACGTCGTCAGCGATGAGGAGGCGCACCGGGTCGAGTCGCAGTGCCATGAGGAGGGGGACGAGCTGGTAGGGGCGGGGGCGCACCGAGATGCGGCCGAGCGAGCGGAAGGGAGCAGCCCCCTCGCGGAGGAGCAAGCGGGTGGCCTGACCGAGCAAGCGCACCGCTTCGGCGTCGGCGAGCTGAGCAGGGTCGGGGAGCGGGAAGCGGGCCGACTCGATCCGCTCGCTGGGGAGACTGTAGGCGAGGAGATCGGCGAGCTGCCGGTGCACGGGCACCGCATCCTCGGTCGTTCCGGTGAGCGGGCGGAGGAGGACGAGTTCGTCGTCGCCGCTGGGGAGGACGACCCACTCGCGGTGGCGGAAACGGACGACCGAGCCAGGCTGGACGGGCATACAGACCTCCCTTCGGCCCGACCGACTGTTGGCAGCATGGTGGCTGGCAGAGATGGATGTCAAGGGGGTCGGTCCGGGCGGGACGGCTGCGTACCGCATTACGCACCGCTTCTGTTGGAAACATCTTGGTCAGCGGCACGATGGAGCCGGTCAAAGACTGCTGTTCGAGGTAGGGGCAGCTCCTCCACGCGGACATGCCCGTCGCGGTACTGCACGACTGCGATCGCCCAACCAGTACGCTGGAGCGCAGCGAGTTCTGCCGCGCTGGTAGCCTGCCCGTGGTATGCGACGCGGTACGGCCAGTCGTGGTCATCGGAGCGGTCGACAAGCGTCACGACGGGACGCTGCTGATCGAGGCCGGAGCGAACCGCAATGAGCTTATCGAAACCGTGGAAATGCGCTTGGGCATGGTGCATGAGGTTACCAAGCAAAAACTCCGGGTTCCGCGGCAGGAAATACGTCGGTGCATCGACGACAGCGACTGGTACACCAGGATGCTCGGCCACGAACGCTACGATTTCTTCCTGGACCTCGCTACCGATACGCCCCATGTCCGTTCGTATTCGAAGGAAGGACACTGACTGGAAGATGGCCAGGAGGACCAGTGCGAACAGCATGATCTGGACGAGCCTGCGGCCCCGAGGGAAGCACGCACTCGCCGGAAAGAGAGCAGCCCAGAAGACAGCGATGCCCGGTGCGGCAGTGTAGAGCAGACGAGGTCCATTGGCGACATAGGCTGCCGAGAGCGACAGCGCGGATGGCGTGAAGGCCGCAGCGCTGCAAGCGACGGCGAGCGCACTGAGGCGGCCCATTCCACCGGCCCACGCGAGCGCCAAGGCGATGACGAGCGTCAATGCGCCGGTAACGCTCACGAGAAGCAGCGGGGTGACCGAGGCGGGAAGCGGCACGAACGCGAGTAGGCGCGTCACGGGAAACGTGACGGCTTGGAGCCAAAAGGCGAAGTTGGGCAGTGTGTCGGAGAGACGGAGTGGCCGGCCAGACGGGAGCAGGACCCACAGGACGATGTAGAGCGCGTGCGCGCCGGCGACGAACGCACTCCACGGCAGGCCGAGCTGTTCTGTGTACCACTGAAGACGCCGAGGCGGTCTCTGTCCTGGATCGGCACCGAAGAGACGTGCGGCGAGCAGCAGCGGTAGCGCCAGCAGTCCGGTCTCATGGAACCCCGGCGCGCTGGCACCAGCGAGCGTCGCACCGGCGCACAGGGCAATCCGGACAGGTCCGCGCGTCTTTTGGCTTCCGAACCAGCAGAGGAGCATGAGGAAGATGGCAGCTGTCGCGAGCAGATGCGCCGTGGCACCGACAATCTCGACTGCCTGGTAGCTGAAGGGAAAGACGAGAAACAGGATCCCAGCGAGTGTTGCCGGCCAGCGGCCGATCCATCGCTCAGCGAGGAGTGTCAGCAGCACGCCATTGAGCGTGTGTAGGCTGAGGGCGAGAGCATGGTAGGGTACTGGGGAGACACCAGCGGTCGGAGTCGAACTTGTGAGATCGGCGACTGCCTTGAAGAGCGCGAACGTGAGAGGCCGGTAGTATCCGCCGTCGTGTCTCGTCAAGAACAGGTCACGATACGGTGTCCGGAGCACGCTGAGGATCGCGTCGCAGTCATCGAGGAGAAAGCTGAAGTGGAGAGACGGGCCATCGGTGATAGCCACGATGCCGATGAAGAGGGCGACACTGATCGTGAGCCAGATCGTCCTCATGGTGACCATCGACCGCCCAGCGGACTGGATGCGGAGTGTGCTCGTCATAGAGGGCCTCCGTGTTCGCCAGCAGTGACGCAACCGCCCGTGACCGACGACACCGGGTCGTGCCTCGAGCCGGGAAGAGTGTAGCCACCAACGCGCCCCGGTGACCCATCACCGGTTCCTGTAGCGGGGCGTGACGTCCCGCCAGCCGCGCATCGGGCGGTCGGTTGCCCGGCCAGGAGCCTGAGCGGTTACTGGCTTGTGAAGAGTGAGAGTCGGGGTAGCTAAACCCCCTGCAAGCGACGCGCGTTTCCTGCTCTCGGCGGCCACCTTCCGCGCTGCCGTCCGCCGGGCAGGACGGCTGTGTACGGAGAGCGCAGCGGTGGTGCGAAGTCGATGCGGCGCATGCTCAGTGGCGCCACTGGTGGTGCGCGGAGTCGCGCGGGTGGGGTGTGGCGGGAGCCGGGGTGCCCGGAGGCATCCGGTACGCCTGTCCCGGTCGCTGGCTCGTCTGGGCTAGGAGTTCTCGACTCTGGTGTGCCTGCTGGACACCTGCGATTCTTGGCAGCGCGCGACGGATGCTCGGTGGGAGGGTGGCGCATGGGCGAGCCAGCGAGGCGGGTGTCAGAGAAGGCTGCACGCGCTCACGGGGTACCCCGCGCAGGGGAGCCGGAGCGGTCGGCCCGGGCGCAGCTGGGCTGGCCGGGTCGGAGAGTCGCGGTGCTGGCGGCCCTCCTGGCCTTCGCGCTCGGCGGCGTGCCGGCCTTGGCGGGGCCAGGTTCCTTCGGCGCGTTCGAGCGCGTCCGGCAGGTGGCACAGCCGCTCGTGACCGGAACGCTGCAACAGGCTGCCGTGTCCGGCGAGCAGATGCGCATGGAGGCAACCGTCGGGCCGAGCGCAACGGCCGAGCCCACAGCGACGGGAGAGCCGACGGTGGAGCCGACCCCGACGGTGCCTGCCGAACCGACCGAGACCGTGGAACCCTCGCCGGTGACCGAGCAGACCGCAACAGTGGAGCCGACGGAAACCGTCGAGCCGACGGCGACCGTCGTGCCAACAGAAGCCGCAGAGCCATCACCGACGGCCGAGCCCACCGAGCCGCCGGTGCGTGCAGTTGCCCGCGACAACCACGGCGCGGCCGTGTCGGAGGTTGCACGGTCGAACGACGGCGAGGGGAACCACGGCGAGCAGGTGCGCACGGTCGCGCGGGACAACCACGGGCGCGCGGTTTCCGAAGCGGCGAAAGCGAAGCCTGCGGACGACGGAGTACCTGGCGTCTCCGAAACGGCGCAGGACAACCACGGCGCGGAGGTGCGGGATGCAGCCGAGCAGCACGGCAAGGGTGCTCGGGGCAAGCCGGTGAACGGTTCGGACGACTGACCAGCTGTGAACCCCTGCTCCCCGAGGTCTCCCACACTCGGGCGTGGAAGCCGCTCGAGGGAGGAAGGCGGTCACGCCGAGGACACGATGCATCGGCTATGAGCCAGTGACGGGCTTCTTGGCGACGAAGAGGACGTCCGGATACGGTCGCCATGAGCGAAGCGGATGAACCTCTGTGTGGAAGCCTGCAGCGTCCAAGGCAGCGAGTGACTCCTCGAGATCCAGGAAGCAGAGCGTCGTGCCAGCCGTCGGTCCGAGATGGGTCATGAGCCACTCCTGGCCATAGGTGATCAGGTATTTCCAGCGCGGTCGACGCACCTGAGTCTTCCAGAGAAGGACTCCACCAGGTTCCAGAAGCCGGAACGCGTTGACCAGGACACGCCGTTGCGCCGGGGCGGGGAGCAGGTAGAGCACATCAGCGACGGTGATCGCCTGGTACGGCCCACCTGGGGGAGACAGCGCATCAGCGACGCGAAACTGAATATTTGCTCTCCCGCGAACCGTCCGCTGTGCTGCGGCGATCTTCTTCGGGTCGATATCGATACCGAGGACGGTGCGGTCAGGGCTCCCGAGAGCCAGCAGATTGGTGAGGAGTCCGTGTCCGCAACCGATGTCGAGGATCGTCCCACGGCGTGGGGCATGCGCTTCGACCGCGAGGAGATCGCTCAGCAAAGCGCGAATACGGACGAACCACCGATCGATGAGCGGTGACTGATCGTACAGGGCCAGGGTTGCGCGGAGCAGCTCGCGCCGGTCACGCATAGCGGTCACCAGAAAAAGGTTCGTGCTGCTCGAGTTGTCGTGCTAGGTAGCCGATGAGCCCCACGACGACGAGCATGCTGACGGCAGCGAGCACGAGAGCGATGGAGTCCCAGTGCTGGCGTGGTAGCGTGCGGATGAGCTGATCGATGAGGGTGAGCATCGGTCTCCTTACCTATCGAGTGTGAGCGTCAGATCTCGACCATCGAAGCGCACACGGTCGCCAGGATAGACCCGAGCATAATAGAAGCGTACGCCGTTACACGGCAAGAGCATCCATTGGAAAGCAGTTTGACCAGGAGCAGGGTGTGCCAGCTCGTCGAAGACCACCAGCCAGCGAATGCCTGGATCGATCTCGCGCACGCTGACGGACCCTTTGGCAGGATCCCAGAACCAGGTCGGATATTCGGGCAGGAAATACCGAACGTGCTGATAGTAGGCTGAGCTGAACAGGAGTGTCTCATCCGGGCGGAACCATTCCCGAACGAGACGCAGCCGTGCACTCATCGTCTGGTCGAAACAGGTGATTCCGGTTGCACTCAGCTGGCTATGGTGACGGACGAAAAGCCAGCTATTGCCACCGATCAGAACGAGAGCGAGGAGCACAGTGGCTACGTGTCGACCGAGCTGTGACCTGAAGCGCTGCCCAGTGCCGACGTGGTTCATGACCCAGGATATTCCGCGGCCAAGATCGTGTGCAGCCAGCATCGTGCCACGGGCAGCCAGCACCATCAGGGCTGGCAGGATCGTGAACGTATAGCCATAGTCCCCGATGTGTACGAGCACATAGAAGAGAAGGGGCGGGCCAGCCCAAAGAACGAGCCAGCCGAGCGCTGGGTTCCGCAAGCGAGGATGAAGACCGGCACGGAACAAGAAGTAGAGCAAACCAGGAAACGCGAAACCGATTCCCTTACCTAGGAAGATACCGAGCACCTGTGCATTATGTGACAAACCGTCGAATCCCAGCGCGAAGAGCGAGGACGAACTGACGAGTCCTCCCTGTCGCATGGTTGCGTGCAGATACTTGGCGAATCCCTCGGAGAGCGCGGCGGTCGGCACGAGCCAAGTGACGATCCCGACTGCCCCGGCACAGCAACCGGCGAGCCAATCGCGAACTGGGCGTCCCCACATGGCAGCGAAGAAGAGTGGTGCCAGAAAGAGGAGGAGATCCTGTCGGAAACCAGCCATGAGTGCCCATGCGAGAGCCGCGACAGCGGCACCACGAGCTCCCGGCAAGAGCCCATGCCGAAGTGCTACCGTAACGAAGGCGAGGATCGTCGTTCCAGCAGCCAGCATCGTGTACGGGTAGGCGATTTCACTGTAGAACCAGAACGTGACCGACGTGGCGAGGAATCCCGCAGCCAGTAGCGCAGTGCCGCGATCGTAGAGGAAGCGAGCCAGAAGGTACAGTGCGCTCGTGGCGAGACCAGCAGCGAGTATCGAAACCCAAACGAGTGCGCGATGGTCATCATGTACCAGGAGATCGATCAGTCGGGCGAGCGAGACATAGAAGAGATATCCAGGTGGCTGGGGTTGGTGAATGGTTGCGTTGAACAGGAACATGGCTCGGAGGTAGAGGACCGAATCCCAGGCCCATGGGAGGTGCATCATCCAAGGTACTCGGGATCCGATGGTCAGAAGGCCAATAGCGATCGCCAGGACCGTGTCGGGGCGGCCGCGGAGCCGAGACACCTTCGCGCGGCTGGATACGGCACGGGGTTGGTTGGCCGGCGCAGTCGATGCGTTGGGAGCGATCATCGTCCGCCTCGATCAGCCAACGCCGAAAAGCTCGTGACGTCCACGTTCGCCTCCGCCACCAACGACGCGAGTTGCCGGCTCGTGAGCCAGCGGAGTTCAACCTCACGCTCCACGGTATAGGGATCGAGCTGCGCGAGCACGCGGTCAGCAAGTCCTGGATGACAGACGAGCTCGGTCACGCCCTCGGGGAGCGCTTGCAGGAACTGGCGCCAGCGCGCCGGGCTACCCGGGGCTGGGATGAGGAGAGCACGGACTGCCCTCTCGTTCCGAGAGGTCGTGGGATTCGGTCTTTGCAGACACCGAAGGATACGGTGCTTGACAGCCGTCACACCGTTGTACCCGGCCTTGCCGTGGTGGTGCGCGATCGAGCGAACGAAAGGAAGCCCGAACTGCCGGGCGATATCCGTCACCACCGGTTGCACCGTCGGAAACAAGTGGACATGATGGTGACTGTCAAGATGCGTAAACCGCAGACCGGTGGCGAGCGCCCGCTCGACTTGTGCGACGAATTCTCGGCGGATATCCTCCGGGTCGATTCTTCCACAGAGAGCCCGGAGGAGCCAATGACCGAATCGCGGGAAATGTCCAGTACGCGTCACGAGGCTCGGAACTTGAGATGGCTGCAGGACGGGGCAGCCTACCGTCAAGGTCAGGTGAATGCCGAGATCCAACTCAGGATGCGCACGAGCGCAAGACACTGCTTCGGCAAATGCTGGTGCCGCTACCATCAGCGAGGCGGCTCGGACGATTCCGTGGCGATGCGCACGGACGATCCCTTCGTTCACTCCAGGGCTCAGGCCGAAATCGTCCGCGTTGAAAATCACTGCGCGGTACGGTTGATTACTCGCTCGCTGCACGATCGTACCGGCCTCGCCAGGCATTCAGTCGGATACGGAACAGGTCGCGGAGCATCAAGAGTGCATCGCGGATTGGCCGGATCGAAGTCGTCGGAGTGTAATAGAGCGTGATGGGAATTTCTTTGATCGCATAGCCTTCTCGGAGAGCCAAGAAGAGGATCTCGGCATCGAAGCTGAAGTGGTCAATCTGTTGCCGAGCGAACAGCTTGCGAGCGATGTCGGCACGAAAACCTTTGGCACCGCACTGCGTATCCGGGAACGCGTCGATGACCAACCGTCGGACGAGCCAGGCGAAGACCTGGCTCATGACACGCCGCTTCCACGGTGGGGGTGCAGCCACAGTCGATTCTGGATGATGGCGTGAGGCAACCACGATGTCGTACCCATCCTGGAGTGCCTCGAGAAACGCTCCCACCACCGAGATCGGCACGGCGAGGTCCGCGTCGATGAACGCCACGTAGCGGCCTCGGCTCGTCGCGACACCCGTACGGACGGCAAAGCCCTTGCCACGATTCGGCCGATAGGCGACCAGGCGAACTCGTGGGTGTGTCCGAGCGAACTGACTGGCGAGCTCGTCTGTCCCGTCGGTGCTTCCGTCACTCACGACGATAACTTCGTAATCGATCTCACCCTGCTCGAGGAAGTCGGTCACGGTTTCGAGAGTCGTGATGATACGATCGCGTTCGTTATAGGCCGGAATGATCAAGGAAAGGAGTGGCCGGCAGCTGCCGGCCATGGGATACCCGGACAACTCCTCGCACACCCACCGTGCTGCCCCAGCACTATCCGTGAGAGGTATCGCGGGGCGATTATCCCGATCGGTCATCGCTCATCCACGTAGTAGGTCTCCAGCGCAGCGATTGTTCCGAGTCCGAGCGTTCGACTGCTACAATGTGCTCTGGCCCTTCCACCCTCTCGCCTTCCCACGCGCGGGGCACGATCAGAACCCCGCTGTCGTGGATCAGTACGAACGGCTACCACATGGGCGCAAACCGAATCAAGGGCAACACAGCCTGCCCGAGCTTCCCAGCGCAGCCGGAGGCTCGCGTCGGATCCGCCGTCTGGAGCGAGCATGCTGCCTACATGCCCCACTTCCAGGCTTGCGGATCGGGAAAGGTCAGTCAAGAACGCTCTCCGGAATGGCGAAATCTGCCGTGTCCGACCACACTCGTGGGTACGCTCCTGCTCTGGGAGAGACGGAGGGCCGGTCTGGTAGCCCTGCCCGATCGAAGACCAAGCACTTCGTTCCCCCTGTGGGGAGTGCTCGTGGCGCTCAAAATCGTGACAGGCTGCGGGTGCTCTCCGCTACTGGGCTGAGGCTGACCGCGCAGGCGAATGCGTTCCGTGCCAGGCCGGTGTGACGGACTGGCTCTCTCCTGACAGCGGGAATCGCTCCCTGAACTCCTCAGCACGCTACCCGCTCCTGTGCCCGATACGAGCCCTTGCTCCTGGTCGGGGCAGTGGCCTCGGAGCGATAGCCTGAACTCGTAATTGTCACCAGGCTTGCTCTCACTGCGGCAGGCGGACCAGCTCCTCGTGGAGGAGTGTGTCGCCCGGATCGACCGTGCCCGGTGTCGTCCCGCGGTCCCACCAGAGGCGGACCGTGAAGGT
>FWWL01009229.1_pt1 | contig 12100 bp, 10 predicted proteins | sample 2228331 | NCBI WGS metagenome assembly FWWL01 (sample SAMEA103939775, study PRJEB20133) | metagenome | reverse complement strand
AAAATCCTGAACGGATTGGTGTTGTTATTGGATCAGGAATGGGTGGATTGCCAGCTATTGAATATTATCATAAGGTGCTTCTTGAAAAGGGTTGGAAAAGGATAACTCCGTTTTTTATTCCAATGTTAATAATCAATCTTGCAGCAGGACAAATTTCAATAAGATATGGAATTAAGGGACCAAATTTAGCTGTAACGACAGCCTGTGCAACCGGAAATCATTCAATAGGTGAAGCCTTCAGAATGATTCAATATGGCGATGCTGATGTGATGATTTGTGGTGGAACAGAAGCTGTCATTGCACCAATGGCTGTTGCAGGTTTTTCTATTATGAAAGCCCTTTCAACAAGAAATCATGAACCAGAGCGTGCAAGCAGGCCATTTGATGCAGATAGGGACGGATTTGTTATGGGAGAAGGCTCTGGCATTATAATTCTTGAAGAATTGGAGCATGCCCTCAGGCGTGGAGCAAGAATTTATGCAGAGCTTGCTGGATACGGAATGACCTCAGATGCCTATCATATAACAGCTCCAGCACCAGAGGGAGAAGGAGGTGCAAGATGTATGAAAAGGGCTTTGGAAGATGCTGGAGTTAAACCTGAGGAAGTAGATTACATCAATGCACACGGCACTTCTACAAAGCAAGGAGATGAGCTTGAAACGCAAGCAATTAAAAGTGTATTTGGTGAGCATGCTTATAAACTATGTGTGAGCTCTACAAAATCAATGACAGGACATCTTCTTGGTGCTGCAGGAGGAGTTGAGTCTATTTTCACTATTTTAAGCGTTTATGAAGACATAATTCCTCCAACAATTAATCTTGATAATCCCGATCCTGAATGTGACCTTGATTATGTTCCATATAAACCCAGAAAAAGACAGGTGCGATGTGCTATTACAAACTCCTTTGGATTTGGCGGAACAAATGCATCCCTTGTTTTTAAAAAGTTCACAGGAAATTGAAAACATAATAGGTTACAGATTTAAAAATCCTGAACTTCTAAGGCAAGCACTTACCCATAGTTCCTATGCTAATGAAAATCTGACACCTTCAAACGAAAGGCTTGAGTTTCTTGGAGATGTTGTTTTGGGATTTGTTATATCAGACTATCTTTTTAGCCTTAAGCCAGAGCTGAACGAAGCCGAGATGTCAATGATTCGTTCATATCTCGTAAGTAAAAAATGCCTTGCTTTGATTTCAAAAAGACTTCTACTTGGAAAATTTTTATTGCTTGGGAAAGGAGAGAAATTAAGCGGTGGTGAAAACAAAGACACTATTCTGGCAAATGCTATGGAGGCAATTATAGGAGCAATTTATCTTGATGGAGGGATGAACGCTGTAAAAGAGTTTATACTTGAAATTATTTCTGAAACTTTTCCATTAAAGCCTTTTCTACAACAGGAGGCACAAGACTTTTTACTGAGCCTCCAAAGTATGCAATCTCTTTAACAATGCTTGACGATATAAACGAATATTTTTCAGAAGGCATTAAAAATATTGTTTCAACATCCTTTAGAAGTCTTCTGTTGGCAAGGGTAAACTGAAATTCAAATTCAAAGTCAGAGACTGCTCTAAGTCCTCTTACAATAGCAAGGGCACTCTTTTTTTGGACAAAATTTATGAGAAGCCCATCAAATGCCTCTACTTTAAGATTTTTTAAATTCTTAGTTGATTCCTTAATAAAGTAAACTCTTTCATCAATTGAAAAAACAGGTTTCTTTTTGTAGCTTGAGACAGCCACGGCAACTATGAGCTCATCAAAAATTTTTAAAGCCCTTTTGATAACATCAAGATGCCCATTAGTTATGGGATCAAAGGTTCCTGGATAAACTCCTATTTTTTTCATTCCGTTCTCCTATAAACCGTTAAAAGAGTATCTCCATATTTGTAGCATTTATGAATTTTTAAATCTTTGAGTTTTTCCCTAATTGATTCTTTTTTATAGTGCTGAATAATTAGTATTCCGTCAACCTTTAAAAGATTTTTCTTTTCAAATATTTCAAACATTCTTTTTAGCTCACCAGACTCATATGGTGGGTCTGAAAAGATGATATCGTATGTTAACTGTGTTTGTTTGAGAAAATCAATAACATCTAAGTTATAAACTCTTGCTTTTTCAAGAAGTTTAATTTTATTTAAACAATTTTTTATAAAAATACATAAGACAGGATCTCTTTCTACAAATATTACTTCCTTAGCTCCTCTTTTCAATGCCTCCATGCCAACAAATCCCTTTCCAGCGTAAAGGTCAACAAAGGTCTTACCTTCAACATCTCGCAAAATATCAAAAATAGCTTTTCTTACAATCGCAGGAGTAGGTCTTACTATTTGAGTTTTTATACTTGCTCCTTTCATAAACTTATCTCTGGATTTGTAAAGAATTTGTCAGGTAATTGATAATCTTTAATTTTAACTTTTCTTCCCTCTACCTGAAGCCTTCCTTCAGCAAAGAGTCTTATTGCTTCAGGGAAAATTTTATGTTCCAATCTGAGTATTCTTTCTGAGAGTGTTTCTTCTGTATCATCAGGATGAACTGGCACAGCAGCCTGAATTATTATAGGTCCGGTGTCTACTCCTTCATCAACAAAATGAACCGTACATCCACTTATTCTCACTCCATAATCAACTGCTTGCTTTTGTCCATGAAGTCCTGGGAATGAAGGAAGAAGAGCCGGATGTATGTTCATAATTCTATTCGGAAAGGCATCCAGCAAAGGTTTTTTTACTATTCTCATGAATCCTGCCAATACAACAAGCTCAACACCTTTTGACAAAAGTTCATCCCTTATTTTTTCATAAAATGCTTCTTTGTTTGGAAAATCCTTCGGATTTATATAAAGATAGGGAATTCCGTGCTTTTTAGCTCTCTCAATTGCATAGGCATGGGGATTGTCAACAATTAATATCTCTATTTTTGCAGGAAGCCTTCCTGCTTCAATTTCATCAATGATTGCCTGAAAGTTAGATCCCCTTCCTGATGCTAAAACACCTATCTTTAGCATCTTATTCCCTCCTAATTAAATTTGCGCAATTTATAGCTGAATTCATGTACAAAATCAACCAATTTTCTCAACTTATCTACTGATGTGTGAATATTTACTCCATGACCAAGGTTAAAGATGTGAGCCTTAGCATTCATGCCATCTATTAAAATTGTTTTAGCCCTTCTTAGTAGTTCTTCATCGTTTCCTAATAAGACCAAAGGATCGAGATTTCCTTGTAATGGTTGATTGAAAAATTTTGAAGCCTCTTTAATATCAATCCTCCAGTCTATGCTTAACACATTAACGCCTAAATCTTTCAGGTGAACCCAGAGTCCTGCTGTATTTGGAGCAAAATATATGACAGGAATTTTTTTCGGAGAATTAAGGTCAGTGCCTGTAGAAGAGTAAAAAGAAATTTCTCTTACTAGTCTTTGTACATAGGGCTTGCAAAATACTTCGTAATCATAGGGTGACAAAATTCCAGCCCATGTATCAAATATCTGAACAGCATGCACACCTGCATTTATTTGTTCAATTAGATAGCTTGATGTTGCCTCTGTGAGCATTGTCATAAGTTTATGAAAGGTTTTGGGCTCAGAAAACATGAATTTCTTAGTGTTAACAAAATCCTTTGTTGAGCCTCCCTCAATGACATATGTAGCCAGTGTAAATGGAGAAGCAGAAAACCCAATTAATGGAACATCTATCTCATTTATAAGGATTTCAACTGTCTTAAAAACGAATTGTATCTTTTCAAGTTCCAAATTCTTTATATTTTCAAGCTCTTTGTATGTTCTTACAGTAGGAGAAACCTGAGGTCCTTTCTCATCTATAAAATTTATCTTTAAGCCCATAGCTTCAAGGACAATTAAAATATCGCTAAAAAGTATAGCTGCATCAACACCTAAAATCTTGATTGGTTGCATTGTTATCTCTGCTGCAAGTTCAGGAGTTTTGCACATTGTCAGAAAGTCATATTTCTGCCTAATTTTTTGATACTCAGGCATGTATCTACCTGCTTGTCTCATAAACCAAATAGGCGTATAATCAGTTTTATCACCACGGCAGGCCTTAAGAAATGTTTCGTTCATTGTATCTCCTTGGGATGTAATTGCAGTAAGGGTCTTCTTCCATGTAATCATCTTTTATACAATATGCCCTTGCTCTACAGCCACCACAGACATTGACATACTCACAAATACCACAACGACCTTTGTAGGAAGAAAAATTCCTCAAGTTTTTTAGAAGTTCTGAATTTTCCCAAATATCTTTAAATGATTGTTTTTTTACATTTCCAGCGGACAAAGGGAAATAACTGCATGGCATTAAATCACCGTCAACATTAATGAGGCAAATCAGCTGTCCAGCCACACAACCCTTTGCTCCACCAGTTGAAAACTTAAGAGTTCTTCTCTCAAATTTTTCTCCATCTTGTTTTGACCTTTCAAAAATAACTCTGTAATACTGGGGAGCACAAGTTGGTCTTACAAGAATATCCTTTTCGTTTTTTTCCATATCATAATGCCAGTGAAGAATCTTTTCATATTCCTCATCACTGATCAATTCAGATAAAAGTTCCTCACCTCTGCCTGTCGGAACTATCATAAACATGTACCAAGCTGTTGCACCAAGCTGTTTTGCAAGTTTATAAACATCGGTTATTGTATGCTTATTCCTCTTTGTGAAAGAGGAGTTAATTAAAAATGGAATTCCGTGTTTTTTGAATAAATTAGCTGCATTTATGGTTCCTTGAAAAGCACCTTTTTGTTGTCTAAAATTGTCGTGGACCTCTTCATTCGGACCATCAAGACTTAATGATACCATCTTTATATCTGCTTGTTTGATTTTTTTGCAGATTTCATCATTGACGAGCGTTCCATTTGTTGCAAGACAAACTCTTAGCTCTTTGCTACTACCATATTCAGCAATTTCAAATAAATCGTTCCTTAGCAAAGGTTCGCCTCCTGTAAGAACCAGCACAGGTTTTGCATAGGATGTGATGTCATCAATAATTCTAAAACATTCTTCTTTTGAGGGGTCAGGATGCTCTTGAGCAACATCATCAGATGAGGAACGACAGTGAATACAACGGAGATTGCATCTGCGAGTGATTTCCCATGCTATCCATTTAGGTTCAAACTTCATTTAATATTATAACAAAAAAGCCTATTCCATTACGGAAATCACAAAAATACACACAGACATTCGTTACCGTAAGCCTACTGTTGCAAGCGATAATTTAGTACTTCATAAAGTTACTTAGAAGCCCTTAAAGGAAAAAAATTAGTCTCTTAGATTACTTTCCTATGCTCGCAAATACTACTAAAAAACCAAGATTCAAATAGTTATGTCAATTTTTTATTTCTTACCTATTTTGGGTATTTTGTAAAGTTTTTTTTCAATTCTCTATAATAATCTCATAGGATCAATTTCAATTTTGTATGAGATTCCCTTAAATTTTCTGAGATTTTCTAATATTTGATTTGCCTCCTCGGTGAGTTTTCTTTTATATTTTGAACGAAGAATGAAAAAAAACTCATTTATATTGCCTTTCAATGGACCCATAATCTCTCCTGAGATGTTGCTTTGAAGAAATACTTTGAGATCTTCAAGTATATTTTTAGGAGCTGTTTTTTTTACGCTTACAGTTAGCTTCATAAGTCTTGCAAAGGGTGGAAATTGGACTTGTCTTCTGTAAGTTAATTCATTAAGATAAAAATCTCTAAAGTTATATTGTTTGATGTATTTGAAAATTTCGTTTCCTGGATTACTTGTTTGAATAAATATTGCTCCATTATTTTTAATAAGATTTATAGCTGACAAAACTTTGCTAAATGCATTTTCTGTAGCTCTGTAATCTGGAATTGACAGAAAGAAGTCAAAATCAACAAACACTGCAAGTTTAAATTTTGGCAAATAAGTTTTTATAATTTTTCCAGCGCGAGTCACATAAACTTTATTGATTTCATCACCATCGGATTCAAACTCGCCGATTGCAAACTCTGTTCCAGCGAATAACATTGAAAGCTCTTCTTTTAACCTTTCAACTCCAACACCAATTGGCTGCAAGCAGGTACTCTGACAGTACGGACACACGACAGGAGCATCTTTTCGGATGTTACATCTAAAGCACTCAATTACTCTATTTTCTTTCCCAAAAAGCATACTATGTCCGCAACTGTTGCATTTTATTACTTCTTCACATTCTGTACATCTTAAAAGACTATAGCCTGCTCTTGGACTGATAACAATTACACCTTCCTTTGCATGTGATTTCAAAAAAAGAGCAACTTCTGGATGAAATACACCTTTTAATGGTTGTCTGAATATTCTGATTTTTGGATGAGAAGACTGATTAAAATCATCTATAAATTCAAATTTTTTCTGAATGAAATTAAAATAAGAGATTACAGAGGGCATATTGGAGCATAGTATCACAGGACATTCCTCAATAAAGCCTCTCATCAGAGCGCATTCCCTTGCGTGATACTTTGGTGATTCTTCTGCTTTGTAGAGCCAGCTTGACTCTTGGGAAATTATAACAGCGGCGAGTTTTTTTATTGGTGCAAAAATAGCAAATCTTGTCCCAATAACTATCTTTACAGTTCCACTTATTATCTTTTCAATTGATGTAAACAACTCAGAGGACTTCATATCGCTGTGTAGCATGACAACTTCGTCTTTATAGTCATTTTTCATTAAACAATACAGAGCTTCAACATCCCTTATTTCTGGCAAGATAAAAAGCACTGTACCGTTGTAATTTGTGGTTTGAAACCGTTGGGGTGGATATATTTGCTTAAAAATAGCTTTGCTGACTTCTAACATAATCTTCATTTCATAGGCCATATTGGGTGTGTGAATAAGAAAAGCCTGGTATTTTCTTTTATGAATGGCTTGAATTATTTTGGAGACCGTTTCTTGATTGACAGAGAGGGTATTAAAGAAATCCTCTTCAATTATTCCATCTGATAATCTTTCAGGTGTTGTTTTTTTCTTTTTTTTTCCTCTCAGAAGTTTAATAATCTCTTCAAAGAATGTTAACCTTAGAATTGAGCCAGGCTCGGAAATATAGTAATAGCTCATCCACAGAAGAAAATCAACGAATTTTTTTGAATACGACTGTCCCAATACAGTCTCTATAGGCCTTATCTCTATATTCGTGGGAGGAATTACTTTCTTTATTACTATACCATCGTAGAACTTATTCTTTAGAGGTACTTTTACTGCAAAACCTATCAAATCTTCATCTTTGTCGTAGTAGTACGTAAGATTTTTTAGTTTAAGAGGTATGCAGACATCAAAATATGGCATAAATAATTTTAACACTTAAAAAGGATTTAGAACGAAAATAACGATAGTACTCCCTATTAGAAAAAAATTCTTTACATATCAATGAATTTTTTCAATGCAGTATTGGTCCATCATACATTTGAATAGGGTTGTAATGACAAAAAATAATCATCGTTTTTTCTGAAGTGCAATCATAATAATGGAGATAGCTGCAGGAGTGACACCTGGAATTCTCATAGCCTGACCAAGGGTTCTTGGTTTTACTTCAGTCAGCTTTTGGATAACTTCCTTTGAAAGACCTGAGAGATTAAAGTCAAAATCTTCAGGTATTGTTTTTTCCTCAAACTGCTTTATTCTCTCAACAAGCTCCATCTGCTTGGCAATGTAGCCTTCATACTTAATGTGAATCTCAACAAGCTCCTCAACCTCTTTTGTTATCTGAATCTCTGATGGAGCAAAAATTTTAATAAATTCATAGTTAATCTCAGGTCTTTTGAGAATTTTATCCAAAAAAGTTGACTCTTCAATTGGTGTAGTGCCAGCCTCAACCAATGCCTTATTCAATTCTTCAGAGGGTTTTATGGTATTTTCTTTAAGTCTCTTTATTTCTTTTTCAAGCATCTCTCTTTTTTCTTTAAATTTTTCATAAGTTTCCTCATTAACAAGCCCGATTTTGTAACCATAATCTCTCAGTCTTAAGTCTGCATTGTCATGCCTGAGAAGAAGTCTGAACTCAGCACGGGATGTAAACATTCTGTATGGCTCGTTTGTTCCCTTTGTAACAAGGTCATCAATCAAAACACCTATGTAAGCCTCGTCTCTCCGTAAAATCAAAGGTTGTTGACCTTTTATTTTTAATGCTGCATTTATTCCTGCCATCAGTCCCTGTGCTGCAGCCTCCTCATATCCGCTTGTTCCGTTTATCTGTCCTGCAAGATACAGTCCATCAATTCCCTTTACTTCAAGTGTGTGTTTTATCTGTGTTGGATATACAAAATCATACTCAATCGCATAACCAGGTCTCATTATCTCTGCTTCCTCAAGCCCAGGGATAGTTCTTACAAATCTAACTTGAACATCATAAGGAAGAGATGTGGAAATACCATTTGCGTAAAATTCTTTTCTGTCTAAACCTTCTGGCTCAAGAAAAATCTGATGCCTTGGTTTTTCTCTAAATCTTACTACCTTGTCTTCAATTGAAGGACAATAGCGAGGTCCAATACCCTTTATTTTTCCACTGTAGAGAGGAGAACGGTCAAGGTTATTAAGTATGATTTCATGGGTTTTTGAATTTGTATAAGTAATGTAGCATGGAACTTGGGGATTTATGATTTCCTTTGTTGAATATGAAAATGGAGGAGGAGGGTTATCACCCCACTGCTCTTCAGTTTTAGAAAAATCAATGGTTTTTGCATCAATTCTTGGCGGAGTGCCTGTTTTGAGTCTTCCTAATTTAAGTCCCAGTTTTTTTAGAGAATCTGAAATTTTTTTGGCAGGAAATTCACCAGCCCTTCCTGCTTCAAAACTATCAAGTCCAATGTGAATAAGCCCGTTCATAAATGTTCCAGGAGTTATGATTACTGCCTTTGCCTGATAAAAAATTCCAAGAGAAGTTAAAACACCTTTGACTTTTCCGTTTTCAACAACAATTTCATCTACCATCGCTTGTTTTATAACGAGATTTTCTGTTGATTCAAGAAGTTTTCGCATATACACATGATAAAGAATTCTGTCAGCTTGAGCCCTTAATGACCATACAGCAGGTCCCTTTGAACGATTTAGCATTCTAAACTGTATACCTGCCTGATCAGTAATGATTGCCATAATTCCACCTAAGGCGTCAATCTCCCTTACGAGATGTCCTTTTGCCAGTCCTCCAATTGCAGGATTACAGCTAAGTTGGGCAATAGTATCAAGGGAAATCGTAAAAAGCGCTGTTGTAAGTCCCATCTTTGCACAAGCATGGGCCGCTTCGCATCCAGCATGTCCTGCACCAACAACAATTACATCAAAATCTCTTTCTTTGTACATTTTCCTTCCCGCATTTTATAGAGATTGAGTTATATTCTAAATTGAGTATAAAATATTGGAGGAATTTTTCTCAAAAATCAGTAAAATTCAGGTTTTAATGCTCTATTCATAAGATCCAGTGCTGCTTTCTGAGGAGACTTTCCTTCATATAAAACTTTATAAATCTCTGATGAAATTGGCATTTCAACATCAAGTTTCTGTGAAAGTCTCATTGCAGACACGCATGTTTCAATTCCTTCAGCTACTGAACGCATAGTTGTCAAAATTTCTTCCAAGGTTTCTCCTCTGCCAAGTCTATAACCAACATTATAGTTTCTTGATAGGGTTGATGTGCATGTCAAAAACAAGTCTCCCAATCCACTTAATCCCGAGAATGTTATTTCTTTTGCTCCCATTTTCTTACCGAGTCTCATAATCTCGTGTAAACCCCTTGTTATTAGAGCTGCTCTTGCATTATTTCCGAGTTCCAATGCATCACATATTCCTGCTGCAATAGCAATAACATTTTTGATTGCACCACCTATTTCTGCTCCTAAAGGATCATCGTGTTCGTAGACTCTAAAATAGAAAGTGTTAAAAATCTCCTGTAATAACAACCTTTTTTCCTTCTCTGGTCCTGATACAGTAACCGCTGTCGGTTTTTCATGGGCAACTTCAATTGCAAAGCTTGGACCAGATAGTACATAAGCTTTTTTCCCTAATATTTCCTCAAGAATCATAGATGGAGTTTTCAATGTGCTTTTTTCAATTCCCTTTGATGCACTTACGATAGTAGCTTCACTATTAATTTGTCCAACTATTTGAGAAAATACATCTCTTATGTACTGGGTTGGCACTACATTAACGACAAACCTTGCCTTTTTTATTGCTTCGGTAATTATGTTTGTGCAATAAAGATTTTCCGGAAGCTTTATGTTTGGTAGATAAAAAATATTTTCCCTTTTTGAGTTTATTATGTCAGCTAATTCAGATTTCCTTGCCCAGAGAGAAACATCAAAACCTTTTTTGGAGAGCAGGAGAGCAATGGTAGTACCCCAGCTTCCTGCTCCTATGACAGCAATGTATGACATGGTTATAGCTTGCCAAACTCCTTCAATTTAAGTTCTTTTCTTTTTATTTTACCACTTATTGTTTTTGGAAGTTCATCTACAAACTCTATCTTTCTTGGATACTTATAAGGTGCGGTTTCTTTTTTCACAAAATCTTGAAGCTCTTTTATCAAGGCTTCAGATGGTTCATATTCCTGGGTAAGAACAATAAATGCTTTTACGACCTCTCCTCTTACCTCATCTGGACTTGCAACAACCGCTGCTTCTTTAACTGCGGGATGTTTTATAAGTGCGCTTTCAACTTCAAAGGGACCAATACGATAACCAGCACTGATTATAACATCATCCTCCCTACCTACAAACCAGAAATATCCATCTTTATCCTTATATCCTCTGTCTCTTGTATAGTACCATTCACCTCTAAATGCTGCAGCCATTTCAAGACTGTCTCCAACGTATTCTTTAAAAATTCCAACAGGTCTGACAGGATTTATTTTTATAGCAATATTTCCTTCTGTTTCTGGGGGAACTGGATTCCCTTCATCATCAACAATTTCTATTTTAAAACCTGGTGTTGGTAATCCTGTTGCGCCAGGTTTCATCGGAACATTTCTAAACATTGCAAGGGTATTAACAGTTTCCGTCTGACCGTAACCATTGTATATGTATTCTCCTGTTGCTTCTTTCCATATATTAATAATCTCAGGATTAAGTGGCTCCCCTGCGGCAACAAAATGTCTCACTGTTTTGAATTTCAATTCACTTGTTGGAATTTCTTTTACTATCATTCTATAGGCTGTTGGAGGAGCACATAATGTATTTACTTCAAATTTTTTCAGAGTCTCTACAATAAATGCTGGAGAGAATTTGCCTTTTCTGTAAAAAGTAAAAACAGCAGCTCCCATGTTCCAAGGTCCGAAAAAGCTTGACCATGCTGCCTTTGCCCATCCCGTGTCTGATATATTCCAGTGAATGTCACCAGGTTTGAGATCAAGCCAGAAATTGCCTGTTATCATATGGGCAAGAGGATAACTGACTTGAGTATGAAGAACCATTTTTGGAAGCCCTGTTGTGCCAGAGGTGAAAAAAATAAATGCCGGATCATCTGAAAATGTTCTCTCACCTATGAATGCCTCACTTTGGATAAGCTTGTCATAGCTTATCCATCCTTCTCTGACATCTATGTTAATTAAAAACACATCTTTACCATATTTATTCACAGCCTCTTCAATTTTCTCTGAATTTTCGTTGTCAGAGATTACAGCTTTAATTTCAGCCGCTTGTAGACGGTACTCAATATCCTTTGCTGTAAGAAGAGTTGTCCCTGGGATTGCTACAGCATTGATTCTCATTATAGCAAGAATGACTACCCACCATTGAGGAACATTTGGTAATAACACTAAAATTCTGTCACCCTTTTGTATGCCAAGCTTTCTTAGGCCACCTGCAAGTTTGCTAGAAAGAGAAGTCAAATCCTGAAAAGAGAACTTTTTTACCTCCTCACCATTAGTCCATATAAGGGCTGTTCTGTCTGCCCATTTGTCAAACACATCCAATGGAAAAGAGAATTTTTCTGGCACATTAATTTTGAAGTTTTTAATCACTTCGTAATACCCTTCTAAATTCTTATGCATAGACCCCCTCCAAAAAAATGTCAATAATCTTAAATCATAAAAAAAAAGACAAACATTAATCAAGGAAAATATTTTTTGTAAGCATCTTTTTTTCCGTGATGAAAATCAA
>FWWL01009228.1_pt1 | contig 12103 bp, 8 predicted proteins | sample 2228331 | NCBI WGS metagenome assembly FWWL01 (sample SAMEA103939775, study PRJEB20133) | metagenome | reverse complement strand
CCTCGTCCCCCGGGGAGGTCGAACTGCAAAGGGGGTGCTGAGGGGCCCGGGGGGAGCTGGAAGTCCAGCCGCACGCGGGCCGTCTCCGTCCCCGGGTTCTGCACCAGCACCCAGGTGTCGAACTGCCCTCCGGTGTACCCCTCGGCCAGGAACCAGCGTTCCGAGGGGCTGGTCACGCCGATGGAGTCGTGGCCACCGGTCTTCCCGAAGTAATCGAAGTACATGGCCCTCTCCGCCACCACTGGGATGTTGGCCACCACCTTGGTGGAGACGTCGGTGCCGGAGAGCCCGGGCAGGTCGTCCAGGTGGACGGAACGCCGCGTGCCGGCGGGTAGCTCGAACTCGTAGGGAGGGGCCGACGACCCGGGCGGCAGCTGGAACTCCAGGGTCACGTGGGCGTCCGCCGTCCCCGGGTTCTGCACCAGCACCCAGGTGTCGAACTGCCCTCCGGTGTAACCCTCGGCCAGGTACCACACGTTGGAGGGATATTTCACCCCTATGGAGTCGTGGCCCCCGGCCTTCCCGTAATAGTCGAAGTACATGGCCCGTTCCACCATCACCGGCCGGGTGGAGGTCACCTTGGTGGACACGTCGGTATTGGAAAGCCCTTCCAGATCGTCCAAGCGGAAGGACCGGCGGGAATTCGCGGGCAGGTCGAACTCGAAGGCGGGAGCGGAGGAGCCGGGAGGGAGCTGGAAGTCGAACCTCACGCGGGCCGTCTCCGTCCCCGGGTTCTGCACCAGCACCCAGGTGTCGAACTGCCCTCCGGTGTACCCCTCGGCCAGGTACCAGGTCTCCGCCTCGCCGTATGAGAGGTCCTCGGGGGGAGGGGCGACGGCGGCGGACGGCCCCTCCGCGCTCCGCCCGGGAGCCTGCATGTTCAGTGCAGGTGCGGGCGTGACCGCCAGGGCCAGCACGGTGAGCGCGAGGAGGGGGACGAACGGGGGCATGCGCCTGCCCATTCGGGTCGACTGGAGGTGTCTCATGGCGGGCCCTCCCTTCTCGCGGGGACGGTAGGAGCCGTCCCTGTGACGCGATCTCGCATCGGAAATTCCTGTCAGTCCCTGCCTCTATGAGAGCAGCCCTCCACACTAAAAGTCAAATCGGAGGCTCTCGCCTCGGTGGCGGTGCGGATCGCGGAGGGGCAGCCCTGCTGCGTCGAGCGGCACGTGCGGCGGCGCTCTCCGGCCGGCAGCGATCACGCCGGCTTCGTCCGACCGTCTCCGTGCAGCGCCCTGGAAACATCATCCAGGCCGAGGCTTTGGAGCACCTCGGCTTCCGGGAAGCCGCGCTCGTCGAGCCGCCTCAACCGGTAGAACTCCTCGAGCATGGAGTCCAGGTCCACGCCCCCGGCACCCCTTTCGCCCGGCCCTCGGGAGCGGGCACTGGTGACGGAGGCCCTTGCCCGGGGAAGGAGCTTACCGGCCCAGTCCACGGCGGTGAAGGTGTGGCGCAGGAGTACGCGGCGGTTGAACTCCTTTATCAGGCCAAGGAACTTCCGGCTGCGTATCCCGCGGATGATACGGTTGCTACTCCGGATCATGGGGTTGAGGGCGGGTAGGAGGAAAACCGCCTCTCCCTCCAGATGGGGTTCGACTATCCTGCGCGGGACGCGGTCATCAGCCCGGGTCACGCCGCAAAGGTTGCACAGAGCCCTCTTCAGGTACCAGATGCGGTTCCCCATCTCCAGGAGGTCCTCGACGGTGAGCCCGTAACCGGTGACCGCGTTGAGCATGTCCCTGAGCATGGCCAGGTTGGAACCCGCTCCCTTCCAGGCGAAGAGGCAGACCACCGCTGCGTCGCATATCTGTCCTATGGCCTGGGAATGGACGGTCATCATGGCCTTACCCTCCTCGCGGTGCGGCCGGGTTCGGGGGAAGCCTATCTCCGAGAGGTCGTCCATCCCCATCTCCAGGCCCAGGTTGGTGTCCCGGTTGTGGCATCCGCCCCGGATGGCGGTGGCGTATCCCAGGGCCATGGACCGGAGAGCGCGCGGGTCGTGCATGGGGCACTCCAGGCCCTTGACATGGATGGCGAACTCCTCGCCCCCGTACTTCTCGGACAGGAGGCGGGATCCCTCGGCGAGCTCGTCCCCGAATCCCTCCCGGCGGGCGATGCGGGGGATGAGTTCCAGAAGCAAGTCCGGGTCGTTCCACCTCAGGACCGCACCGCCGGTGACGCGCTCGTCGATGATGCCCCTCTCGAAGGCCTCGACGGCGTAGGCCAGGGTGCCGCCGGTGGAGATGACGTCCATCCCGTATTGGTTGCAGAGCGCGTTGGCCTTGACCACGGCGCGGAGGTCGTCGATCTTGAGCAGGAAGCCGAGGGCGCCCACTCCCTCGTATTCCGGCCCGGGGCCCCGGGGCATGGCGTATTTCCCCTCAATTATCTCCACCACCCGCTTGCAGGCGATGGGGCAGGCGTAACAGGACCGCCTTCCCACCAGGATGGTATCGGCCATGGTCACGCCGGAGAGGCGCTCCATCCCCTCCTTCCACCTGGGCTCCCGCCAGTTCCTGACCGGCAGGTCGCATATGGCGGAGGAGAGGTCCACCCCGCCGGCGGTGCCGAAGAGGCGCAGGCCCTCGGCGAAGAGGCTCCTGTCTATTTCTTCCAGAGCCCTGCGGCGCACGGCGGCGAAACCCTCGGGGTCGGCGGGCCGGGGCTTCAGGCTCCCCCTCACCGCCACCGCCTTCAGCATCTTGGAACCCATGACCGCGCCCATCCCGCACCGGCCGGCCAGGTTGCCTCGCTCGCTGACCACGGCGGCATACCTCACCAGGTTCTCCCCGGCGGGCCCGATGCAGGCCACCGCCGCTTTCCTGTCCCCGATTTCTTCTTTCACCGCCTCCTCGCATTCGAAGGTGCCCGTGCCCCAGAGATGGGAGGCCTCGCGGAGCTCGGCATTCCTCTCGGAAAGAAGCAGGTATACCGGACGTCGGGAGGCGCCGAGAAAAACCATGCCCTCGTACCCGCTGCCCCTGAGCTGGCGGGCCAGCAGCCCTCCCATGCTGGACTCTCCCCATATCCCGGTCAGAGGGGAGCGCGCGCATACCGCCAGGCGGGAACATCCGGGAATGGCGGTCCCGGAGAGGGGGCCGTTCAAAAAGATGAGGGGATTCTCCGGGGATAGCGGATGGGCCTCGTATCCCTTGAGCTGAAAGAAGAGATGAGCGGCCAGGCCGGACCCGCCCAAGAATCTACGATACGATTCCGCATCCACCCGCCTTTCGCGTATCTCCCCGGTGGTTAGGTCCACCCACAGCAGCTTTCCCCGGCCGAAGGACATACGTTCTCACCTCCATCCACGCCGAGAACCGGGGACTCACCGGCCTTGACCCGCATGCCACGTCACCGGCTCTTTGCCCGCTTTGCTCAATGGTGCCCACCATTCCCTTCCTCGGTCCGCCGGCCGACCGCGTGACCTGCGGTTCAGGGGGCTCGGCCGCTTCCCTCCTCGGCCGCCATCCCCCTCCGCGGTCCCGTGTTCAGCCCGGCGCGGGCTTCCGCCTTCGCCGCCACGGTGCGCTTCCCCCCGGGATGCGGTCCAAACCCGTTCATGATGGAGCCAAAACCCGTTTCATCTCCTCTCTCCCAAACGGGGGAAGAGGAGCCTTGCGTTGCGGTGAAAGACGGCGTCCCGCGCCTCCTCGTCGAAGCCCGGATATTCGTTCAGGCCGGCGACGGTGGCCGCAGTGGCCGGCTCCGGCGCGAAGGGGTAGTCGCTCCCGAAGAGTATGTGGGAGTCCTCCACCAGCTCCTGGAGGGAGCGGAGGGCGAAGGGCGCCGCGGACAGGGCGGTGTCGTAATACAAGCGTTTCAGGTAGGTGAGGACTCCCTGGGGGACGTGCTCCCGGAGCCCGGGCCAGAACTGGCCCAGGGTCAGCCGGAGGGCGATGAAGGGGACGGTGCCCCCGGCATGGGGGAGGATGATCCTAACCCGGGGGCACCGTTCCAGTGTCCCGTTGAAGAGCAGCGAGGCCACGGCGCGCGTGGTCTCGAACACGAATTCTATGAGGGAGGGCGGGAGGCCCACGAGGGACGCCGGGCCTTCCTCCGGTGCATGGGGGTGGATGAAGACCACCGCTTCCCGGCGGTCCAGCTCCTCGAAGAGCGGGAGATAGTAAGGATCTCCCATATACCGTCCTCCCACGCTGCTCAACAGGCCGACGCCGTCCAGCCCCAGCTCGTCCAGGGCGTAAGCCGTCTCCTCCAGGGCGGCGTCCACGTCGGGCAGGGGTAGGACGGCGAAAGCGCCGAAGCGCCGAGGATGTTCGCGCACCAGCCCGGCCAGGTAGTGGTTGCAGGTTCGGGCCAGCTCCCTGGCCAGGGGGAGGTCGCCGATGTACACGCCGGGGGCGGAGATGGAGAGCAGGGCCGTCTCGATACCCTGCCGCTCCATGAAGGCCAGGGTCTCCTCCACGTCCCAGTGGGGGATGGGCCTTCCCCCCACGCTCTCCACGCCCCTGGAGGCCAGAGCAGAACGGTAGGTGGGCGGGGCTATGTGGTGGTGGACATCCACCTTCGGCCGCTCGTCCATCATCCGTATTCGATGACCACCCCGGTCCCGCCCGCGGGGTAGGAGAAGTCGATGGCCTCCCTGGGGCAGATCTCCCAGCAGGCGGCGCACTCCAGGCACAGTTCCTGGTAGCGGGGAGCCAGCCGGGCCTTGCCCTCCTTGACCGACCACAGGTTGAAGGAGCAGACCTTGGCGCACAGCCCGCACCCGTCGCATCTGCTCTCGTCGTAGCTTATGAAGTCGCCGGTCTTGTCGGCGTCCACCCTCTTCACCAGCCGGGCGAAGTCCAGCTTCATCTCCTCCATCTTCCTCACCTCCCGGTCGACCTTTCCACGGCCGCGGTTCTCCGCTCATCTCTTCCCGGCCCTGCTCCGCTCGAAGACCTCGCGGGGCAGCGGGGCCTCCTGGTCCACCGCGGGGTCGAGATAGGGGGCCAAGGATCTGGAAAGTCTTGCCACCAGCCGCAGGAAGGCGTTGTCCGGCAGCTTGTTCAGCACCGGGATCCTGGGCTTCAAGGACAGCAGTATCCTTTTGACGTTCTTGGGCCAGATACCCCGGGCCAGGGGAGCCAGATAGGTCCGCCCGAAGTCGGCGAACTGCGGGGCCAGGTCCAGGAGGTGCTCCAGGTGCTGGTTGAAGCAGTCCATGTGGGCGTCCCCCCAGTCGAAGACCACCGAGAAGGGGTGGAGCATGGAGAACTCAAGGAGAAGCTGGATCTGCCGGGCCATGAGTTTGGGGTCGAAGATGGTGCTGTTCCAGAGGTCCACGAACTCCGGCCCGAATTCGTGTTCCTTGCCCAGGGGAGAGGCCTTCCACCGCCTCTCGTATTCGGCGAGGGCTTTCTCCGAGGTGTCCCCTCGGGATATGGCCCAGGCGGCGGTCTCCGCGGCTATCTTGCCCGAGGTAAGGGCGTGCCAGATCCCCTCCGCCTCCAGGGGACAGGGGAAGCCGGCGGCGTCCCCCACCAGCATCATCCCTCCGGTGTAGGTCTTGGGAGGCCTCTTCAGCCAGGGGAGGAGGTGGGCCTGGTACTCGCGAGGCCTGGCGTCCACCGCCCGGCACATGGCCTGGAAGGCGGGGAACTGCAGGACCTTTTTCACCATGTCCGTGGGCCTCTCGTCCCAGTCCTCCCGCAGCCATTGCCCGGCCCCGATGTGGAACCCGTCCCGGAAGTTGACCTGGTAGGCGCCGTAGAGGGCCCCGAACCACACCCATTCCGCGTTCCCGATGACGTCGTCCATCTTGTCCGGGTCGGCGGAGAAGTCCAGCTGCGGGACCAGGGTGCATCCCCCTCCCCAGCGGTTGCGCATCCCCGATCTCCTGGCCATGGTGGACATGGCACCGTCGGCGGCGATGACCACCTCGGCATATACGGCCTCGCCCTTCTCCGTGCGCACCCCCTTCACCTGCCCGTTCTCCATGATCACGTCGCTCACCAGGGTGGAGGTGCGCAGCTCCGCGCCCGCCTTCACCGCCAGGTCGGCCAGGAAGGGGTCCAGGTCACGGCGGTAGATGCTGATCCCGTCCATGCCGTGAGGCCAGCGGTTGGCGCAGAGGTCGGAGCCGGTGGTCCCGCAGCGGTAGCGCAGGCGGTTGTTCTCGTCCACCAGGTTGATCACCACCATCTCCACCTTACGCACCGAGGGCAGGCCCTGCAGGGCCTCCATTATCTCCGGGAAGTCCCGCCACCAGCGCTGACCCAGGCCGCACCCCGAGGAGTTCTTGTCTCCCGGCTTGCGGCCCCTTTCGAAAAAGACCGTCTTCAGGCCGAGCTCGGCCGCGGTCTTGGCGGCGTAGGAACCGCCCGGTCCGGCTCCCACCACCACCACGTCCCACTTTTCCATCCCCAGTCACCTCCCTCGAAAGGTACTCACATTCATCCCCCCGGGTTCCGGTTTCCGCCGGAAGGCCTCCTTTTCCCTGTTTTCTCCGCGTAAGCCACCCCCTCGACCCCGTCTTGCTGCATCCTCCAGGGGCGCTTTCCGTCCCCTGCGGCGCTCACGGCGGTCTGGAGGGTGGAGGTATTTCACCTCTTCCACACTCCGGGCGTGGTGGTTGCTGCGGAAGGGATGCGACCGGTGCTGCGGTCGAGGAGGTTGGAGGTCTTTTTTCAAAGCACCGTCAAGGGCCTTCTTTCGTGCCCGCGCCGAGGCGGGTCGTGGCCGCTTCCGGGAGGCACCCTCCCGCCGACGGGACGCCGGAGGATGAGGCCTCGGCCCTGACGCTCGGAAGGGGACTCCGGGATTCCCCGTCAGGAAGGAGGCCCTTCCTCCGTCCAGCGGAACTTCTCCACCAACCGGTCCAGCTTGGCCTTCAGCTCCGGTTCCACTTTGGAGAAGTCGAAGTCCACCTCGTCACAGTACATCCCGGTGTCGGCGGCCCGGTTGGCGTCCACCATGGCCGAGACCTTCTTCTGCCACTCGTTGTAATGCCCCATGAGGGGGCTCACGATCTTGCGCAGCCGCGCGTCGGTGGCCGAGAGGGGCTCCATGCATTTCTCGATGGCCGCCACGGAGAACTCGATGAACATGGGCTCCAGGGATGCCAGGTGCCTGGGATCCCGGGCGTCGTACTGGAAGATCTCCTCGCAGTGAGCCCACATGTTGCTCTCGTAGAGGGCCATGAAGGGGTTGTCGGCCAGATCGTCCAGGATACCGCCCCGCTCGATCCACTTCTTCTTGATGTTCTCCCCGATCTCCGCCCAGTCCAGCTGGGTGTCCCAGGTATCGTTGCGGTCCAGGGCGGTGGAGAAGAGGCCTCCCATACGGAAGACCATGGGGATGGCTGTGACCCGGAAGAAGTTCATGAAGACCATGGAACCGATGGCCGGCACACCCATGGCCTCAATGGAGAGGCCGTCGTGGTCGGCCAGGATACGGCGCAGCACGGCGTCCTGGAACTGGATCTCCTCCTCGGAGGCCCCCACCAGCATGATGACGAAGACCCACTTGGTGCCCTTGCTCAGCACGTCTCGTAGGGCGCGGGTGCCGGCGATTCGCCGCAGGAGGTGAGGGGCGAAGGTGTAGATGAAGGCGGCCACCGCGGTTCGGGTGGCCAGGTAACCGATCTCCGCCTCGCCCATGCGGTACACGGCGTCGGCCAGCCTCCTGCGGTCCGGGAAGAAGCACATGTGGAAGCGGACGTTCTCCGGGATCTCCGCTCTGGCGTCCAGGAGCAGGCCTTTGATTTCTACCCGTGAGGGCCCGGGCCAGGGGTAGAGCTTGAGGGCGCACTTGGTAAAAACTCCCAGACCGGAGAGGGCTCCCGTGGACCCGCGCATCAGCCCCCGCAGGGAGGGGCCGGGTCCGTCGGGGGAGAACCAGCCCAGCCCGGAGTCGGCGGAACCCACCCGGATGACCTCGCCGTCGGGGAGGACCCACTCCGCTCCCAGGAGGTTGCGGTGCCCGTAGCTCATGTAGATGCCGTCCCACCCCACCCCCCAGCCGGAGGTGGCGCTGGCCAGGGGGGAGCAGGCCGGTCCGGCCCCTATGATGTGGCAGTTGAGGCCCCTTTTCATGGCCTCCGCCTGGAGCTGAGCCCCGCAGACATAGGGTTCCACCAGGGCGAACATGTTCTTCTCGTCGATGTCCAGGATGCGGTTCATGCGCCGCAGGTCGATCTGGACCACGTTGTCGTAGGTGGGGCCGGAATAGACCCCCCATCCGGTGGAGAAGGCCTTGAACTTAAGCCCGTGGCGGTTGCAGACCCGCACCACCTCCTGAACCTCCTCCGTGGAGGAGGGGAGGACCACGGCCACGGGCCGCTTCACCCACTTGGCCGGGTCGTCGTTGATGGTGGGTTGCCAGGCGTAGCCGTCCAGGACCGCCGGCTCGCGGGAGACGTTATCCGCTCCCACCGCCTCTTCCAGGTCCCGATAAGCGTCTTCTGATATCTCTCTCCAGGTTCCGAGCGTCGCAGTGGCCATATCCCTCGATCCCCCCGATTCCCGATTCCCGCCGTGTCAAACCCTTTCCCTCTCCGCGATGCCCGCCGCCAACTCAGGTCAGACGCCGGTCTCTTGACAATTTGGGTGTCAAACCCTTTCCCTCTCCGCGATGCCCGCCGCCTCGAGGGTGAGGTCCACCAGGTCGTACACCGGCAGTTCCGCCCCCATCTCCCGCACGGCGTCGCGGAGGACGCGCACGCACCACGGGCAGGCGGTGGACAGGGCCTCCGCCCCCGTGGCCAGGGCCTCCTCCACTCTCTCCCGCGCCGTCCAGGCGGCGAACTCCGGAAAGGCCTCGTAGACGCCGCCCCCCGCCCCGCAGCACCAGGCGTATTCCCTGATGCGCTCCATCTCCACCAGCTCCGCGCCGGGGAGGGAGCGCAGGAGGTTGCGCGGCGCGTCGTAGATCCCCTTGCGCCCCGACCTCTTCAGGGACATGGGGCGCTGCAGCTTGTCTCCCTTCCAGTCCCCCAGATAGGGCTCGCCCATCCTCCCCAGGTGGCAGGGGTCGTGATAGGTGAAGAGGACGGGCACATGCTCCCGGAGGCGCAGTCTTCCCTCCGAGACCAGCCTCTCCAGGAGCTGGGTGATGTGCAGGACCTCGCAGGGGAGCTCCTTGCCCATGCGCGGGTAGAGGTAGCGGAAGTGGGCGTATCCGTCGGCGCAGGGGGTGACCAGGATGCGCGCCCCGGAGGCCTTGACCCGGGAGAGGAGGTCCTCGGCGTAGTTCTCCGCCTCACCCCGGTAGCCGAGCTCGTAGGCCCTGCCCCCGCAGCAGGACTCCTCGGGACCGGCGATGCCCACGTCCAGCCCCGCCTCCAGGAGGAGCCTCACCGCTCCCCGCACCGTTTCCCGCAGGTCGGGGTCGTAGGAATAGCGGCAGCCGGCGTGGAAGAGGACCTCGCATCTCTCGCGGTTGATGTCCTTGACCGGGAGCCCCTCCGCCCACTCCCCCCGCCTGGCCTTGGGCTCCCCCAGCACGTTGTCCTCGCGCTTGAGGGCGTCGATGACCGCCATGTGTTCCACCAGGAGGAACCCCTGCTCCACGCAGTGGGCGCGCAGTTCGAGGAGCACCTCGGTCAGGTCGATGTCGTCCCGGTAGACCTTGCAGGCCGTGTCGCAGGCCCCGCAGAGCTGGCACTTGTAGATGATCTCCGCCACAGCATCGTTGAGCTGGGAGCGCCCGGTGAGCATGGACAGCCCGATGATCATGCGCCCCGAGCCGGAGTAGGCGTGGAAGTTGTAGCGGCAGATGGAGGGGCAGTTCTTGGCGAAGCGCCAGCTCTTGATCTGGTTGAAGGGCACCCACTTACAGGAGGAGCAGCGGGAGCACCCCTCCATGTCCCTCTGGTAGTCGGAAAGAGCCATCTCAAGACACCCCCTCGTGCGCTGCAAAACCCGGAGCATGCGGCCGGACGGTGCGGCACCCGGCTACCTCCGGTCGCCCTCTCTTAACCCCCGTGTATGGTGGGCGGAAAGGGTGGGCGGCGGACATCATGGCGGGAGAGGCCATTCACACCACCTCCTCCGCGAAGCAAAGCTTGCCCCGGTTGAGGACGTGGTCGGGGTCCAGCATGTCCTTCACCTTGCGCAGGACCCGCACCGTGTCCGGGCAGCGGGCGTAGGCCAGCTCCGACCATATCCCGTAGGGGCGGGAGAAGAAGGCGCCCGCCTCGGAGAGGGCCCGCGAGGCGGAGGCGTGGAGCTCCCGGGCCTTGGGGGCGTCCTCGGGGCTGAAGTAGATGGTGAACTCCAGGTGGGCGTTCCTCCCCTGCTGGATGGGCTGGACGTACACCCCCAGGCGCCAGGTGGGATAGCCGAACCTCTCCGCCTCGCCCTCCATGACCGAGACGAAGCGCGGCACCTGGTCCAGGGTGGTGAGGAAGAAGATGTCCAGAAAGTCCCCCTTGGGCCTCATCTTGTAGTAGGGCTCGGGGGAGGGGGAGGCGAGGATTCTTTCCATCTTCTTCCAGGAACACCCGGGGACCTCGGAAACCGGGGTGACCCCCGCGGCCTGGGCGTGCCTGGCCAGGTCGTGCTCCTGGTAGGCCACCCTCTGCTCGGGTAGGTACTGGTAGCCGGAGACCCCGTAGACCACCGTCCAGGAGGCCTGCTCCTCGGCCAGCTCCCGGATGCGCTCCGGGTCATCGGCGATCATGGTGGCCAGGGCGTAGGAGTTGAGGATGAGCCACTCGTCCCCCAGGCGGGGCCGCAGAGCCCGGTAGGTGAAGTCGATGAGCCTCTCCAGCTTGCGGTCGGGGACGAAGTAGATACGGTGGATGGTGGGCTTGACCTCCAGTTTCAGGGAGCACCAGGTGACCGCGGCCATGGTCCCCTGGGACCCCTGGACCACGCGCACGAAGTCGGTCTGGGCGGGCCCCATGGGGTTCTTCTGCGCCGCACCCGCCGCCCACTGCTGCTCCAGCGACCCGGGGCCGGCCGCTGACCCGGTGCGGAAGAGGTCGCCGGTGCCGAAGACCAGCTCGGTGCAGAGCATGGGGTCGGTCATGTCCCAGTGGTACTTGGGGATGATGATGGGCTCGCGTTCCAGGCAGGAGGCCAGGACCGACTTGCCCCGCTTGGGGAGCAGGGGCATGAGCACCTTGAGACCTATCCTGTCCACCTCGGGGATGAGCTTCTCGTAGGTAACCCCGGCCTCGATGAGGGCCACCTTGTTCCTGCGGTCCAGCCGGACGATCTTGTCCATGCGGGACATGTCCACGATTATCCCCTCCCCGCGGGGCACGGAATCCCCTCGCAGGCGCGGTGGGGCGGAGGAGGAGAAGACGAGGTTGTAGCCCTCCCTGCGGGCCAGCTTGATCAGCTCCCGCACCTCCTTGGTGTCCGCGGGACGGACCACCGCCAGGGGCTCTCCCCCCTCCACCGTCCCGGCCCGCCGGTAAGTGGAGAGGGTTTCCTTATCCGTGGACACGTTGTCGCTCCCCACCACCGAGGAGAGCCTTTCCAGGACCGCGCTGAGCTCGGCCATCGGCAACACCCCCTCAAGCCGCCCCGCGCAATCTGGAGAACGCGTTCTTCAACCTCTCCGGGAAGGGGGGCGGCGCCTCCCCGGTGAGGGTCCTCTTGATGGAATCCGCCATGCGCCGGGCCATGAATCCCTGGACGCGGGAGAAGGAGAGCAGCCGGTCCGCCGTGCGCATGAGGCGGTCGTTGTTGAGGTACTTCAGGAAAGGACCGGCGCGGTCCAGGAGGCGGTCCACCTTCATCACCGTCTCCTCTTTGGCCTCGTCCATGCGGTTGAGGAGGTCCCCCATGTCCGCGCCCGTCTCCTCCATCACCAGCTCCAGGGCCCGGCCCTGGATGGACATGAACTTGTCCAGCACGCCGTTGCGATAGGCGCACTGCATCACCCAGAAGACTTCCTGGGGGTCTATGGCCACCTTCCTCACCTCCCGTCGACCCTTACGTCCCTTCCGCCGACCCGCGGGTAAAACGGCTCCATCTTCGGAAAACCAGGGTGCGTGGCCGTTTCTCCGCCTCCCGAGACGCCCTCCGGATCCTTTTGCCGTCCCCCGTTCCCATCCGCGAGGGAGCGCCGACCGGCACGCCGTCCACCCTGTCCTGTGACCTCACCATCCCTCCCGGCGGAGGGAGGCCACCCGGAGCACTTCCGGGGA
>FWWL01009226.1_pt1 | contig 12104 bp, 11 predicted proteins | sample 2228331 | NCBI WGS metagenome assembly FWWL01 (sample SAMEA103939775, study PRJEB20133) | metagenome | reverse complement strand
GGTGGGCGGGAAGTTGCCCTAAATAGATGCTAAGAAAAATTCTTAAGTAGAAATTCCTGAAACAAACTTTGATTCAATTTGAATTTTGTTTATTTTTTTATTAGAATTTCTCGAAAGATTTCTGGAGTTTAGGGAATGGAGGAAGTTGAATCTGAACTAAAGAAAAGCTGCAAGCTCTTACCTGAAAAAGTTTTAAGCAAACTAAAGTCTAAACTAGAATATCTTACTCTTGAACACCCGACACCTTTTTTAGTTATGGACTCTAGTACTATAAAGATGAGGTATTATGAACTAATAAAAAGCTTTCCTGAATTTAAAGTCTACTATGCGGTGAAAGCAAACGACTCTAAAGATGTCCTTAAAGTTTTAATAGATTTAGGAGCAAGCTTTGAGGTAGCTTCGATAAAAGAAGTACTGGAACTTGTCGAATTAGGTGTTGGTGGAAATAGAATGATCTCAAGTAACCCGATAAAACCCATAGAATTTTTAGAAGTCTGTAGAGAAGTTGGGATAAACTACCTAGCAATCGACTCAAGAGAAGAGATAGACAAAATAAAGTACATCTCACCAAACGCAAAAACTTATATAAGACTTGAAATAGAAAACAACGATAGTGCTTGGCCTTTAAGTGGCAAATTTGGTCTTAGCGAAGAAGAAAGTGAAGATATACTTTCCTACGCTTATAGGAAGAAACTACAGGTAGTTGGTGTAACTTTTCACGCAGGTTCACAAAATGACTCTCCCAATAGCTTTAGTAAAGCTATGGAAACAGTAAAAAGAGTTTTCGATATAGCAAAAAAAATTGGATTTGATTTCAGACTTCTCAACATTGGTGGTGGGTTCCCAGTTGAATATACTTCCTCTGTAAACAAGTTATCAGAATTCAAGAAAATCCTTTACTCAGGAATAGAAAACCTCGAGAAAAACAACCTCATCCTACAGATGGAACCTGGTAGAAGAATTGTTGCAGAGTCTGGAGTGATGGTCTCGAAAGTTATAGGGAAAGCCTTTAGAAATGGTAAAAACTGGATATATCTAGATGTAGGTATATTTAATGGTTTGATGGAAATAATCGGGGGAATAAAATACCTCTATCGAACCAACTCTAATAAACCACAAAAACTTTTCAACATAGGTGGCCCATCTTGCGATGGAATGGACATAATAGCCCAAGATATACTTTTGAACGAGCCAGATATAGGAGACTTCGTTTACATACTTTCTTCAGGAGCATACACAACAGTCTATGCCGCACCATTCAATGGTTATAAAGTTCCAGAAGTAATAGTAGTATAACTATAAAGTTACTAAACCTATCATCAGCTTAGAAATGTCAATAAGGTCGTTTATGTATATATATTCATCAACTGAATGAGGGTTTCGCATACCACACGAAATATTCAAAGTCTCTAAACCTTTTTCATTAAGTATGTTTGCATCACATCCACCACGAGTTATTTCAAGAGTAGGCTTCAAACCCAATGTATAACAAACCTCTACAAATCTTCTAACAGAAGGAGAATTTTCCTCTAAAGCATATCCGTGGTACAGTTTTTCACTGGTGAATTTTACTTTTGAAGTGTATTTTTTCTCTACAGCCTTACATACATCTTCGATATAATTTAGCACAGAGTTTATATCCATATCCTTAAAAGCTCTAACTTCGCCCTCAATTTTTGTATAATCTGGAACTATGTTTGTAGCTTTGCCACCGTGAATTTCACCTATATTCACTACCGTTCCATCGTTTATAAGTCCAGTTGGGATATTATTTATTATTTCTCCAGCCATTTTTATTGCGTTTATTCCCTTGTCTGGGTCTATACCTGCGTGAGAAGACTTACCAAAACATTCAATGTAGAACCTATAATGTGTAACTCCTTTTATTATTGCTCTACCAATGTCACCATGTGAATCCAAACAATAGCCATATTTCGCCTTTATATTAGATATATCCAAATGTTTTACACCAACAAGGCCAATTTCTTCTGCGGATGTTATAATAAGGTAAATATCTCCATATCTAGACGAAGGTTCTTCAACAAGATGATGTAAAAGCTCTATCATCGCAGCTATTCCAGCTTTATCATCTGCACCGAGAATAGTATCCCCTGAAGATTTTATTATACCATTTTCTTCGTCTACTACGGGCTTTACATCTCTCGAAGGTTCAACAGTATCGGCATGAGCGCAAAAAAATATAGGCTCTTTTGAGGCATCATTACCAGGGACGTATATTATCATGTTTTTTACTTTACCATTTACCTGAACCTCAGAATTAAACCCTAGACTTCTTATTCTCTTAAACACATACTCAAAAACAAAATCTTCCTGAAGTGAAGGACTATAAATCCTGACAAGGTCTAAAAACGTCTCAAGAACTCTCCTAGAATCCATAAAAAAATCATAAATAAAAGTTTGCCTAATTTCCAATTATAATATACCAAATCTCCTTATCTCCAAAGCCTTAACTCTTGGCTAAATCACCAGAAAATAACTTCACAATCACTATCTCTATCACACCTCAACAAATAATTCAGCATTAATAACTAAACAAAAATACTTTATCCTAAAAACTCTTAAGAATAGTGGTCTTAGCCTCTTAGAATAATACTCCTTTTCAATTACTGTTTTAGAAAGTTTTATCACCTAAGATTACCCCCTTTTCAAATAAGGTAATCATTTTCTCTATCTTTAGTATCCTACTTAGGGTAATTTCCACTCACCCATCAGTTACTTGTAGGGGGCTTTGCCCCCTAGGAATACTTTCGTTTTTCAGTGGATGCTTTTTCAGAGTAACTCTCATCTAGCTATTAGTTAGTTCATAGCGGTTATACCCCCAGCAATAAACCCTAAGTGTTTTTCCTATTTGGTCTAGACAGTTAAGTAATCCTTTTCTATTGCGCAGTATCGTATTTAGGGTAACTTCTCTCTCACCTACTCTTAAGTTTAATTCTAGGGGATTTCACCACCTATTTTTAAGAAAGTGCCTTAGGAACTCCTATTCTCTAAGATAGTAAACTTTTTCTTCGATACAAATTCTTACTCCTTCTTTAAGCTAAGTAACTTTTGTTTGCTTTTTAGCATACTATTTAGGGTTAATTCCCGCCCACCCAACCCTAAGTTGTTGTTCTAGAGGGCGGAGCCCTCTAAAAGTACTCCCATTTTTGAGAGGCTAAGCCTCTTTTTTGATATAGTGTTCTAGATACCCCCATTATTTGAGAAAAGTGCCTTAGGTACAGTGTCTTAGACACCCTTAGGCACCCGCCCACCCACCCTTAAGTTATCTACAGGGGCTACGCCCCCTAATGTACCCCGTTATCTAAGGAAAGTATCTTAGACACCCTCCCTTTAGTTTAATTCTAAGGGGTTAACATCCCCTAAGAATAGACCCATTTTAAAACTAGGATAATAATTCTTATTCACCCCAAAGTTAAAAGTAAGGGGATTCGCCCCTAAGAATATCTCTGTTTTGGAGTAGACGACTTTCTTTTTAGAGTAAACTTTATCACATTCACCCTAAATGTTATTTTAGACAGATTTATCCCCTAGTAATACCCCCACCTTGGACTAGAAGGCTTTCTTTTCAGAGTAATTTCTATCCCACTCTTAAGTTAATTAATAGGGTTCTCATCTCTCAGTTGTCTTTCAAGAGAGCCTTACCACTAAGAATACTCCCACTTTGATCAGCTTGATTACCTTTAGAACAATCTCAGAGAAAAAAACTATTACTGGCAAGCAAAATATTTTCTAACTAAACGAATTCTACAACCGCCAACTCTGCCTGATCACCTTTTCTATACTTTCCAAGTTTAACTACTCTAGTATAACCTCCGGGCCTTGATAAGTATCTAACCCCTATATTACCAAACAACTTTACAAGGGCTTTTTTATCTCTTAGAAATGAGTATGCTAATCTCTTATTATGAAGATTATCAACTTTAGCTCTAGTCACAAGTTTTTCTATAACTTTTCTCAAGTATTTAGCTCTTGCGACAGTAGTAACAATCCTTTCATGTTTTATTAAACCAACACAAAGAGACCTCATCATTGACTTTCTACTTTGATAATATCTTCCCAACTTTTTGACCTTATCACCATGTCTCATAAACAACCCCCAATAAAACTATACTGCTATTCTTCTCCTAAAATTTTTCTTATTTCAGCAGGTAAACTCATACCTATGCTTAATCCCCAGCTTTCTAGTTTCTCTTTTACCTCTTCGAATGACTTCTTGCCAAAATTCTTGAATTTTAACTCTTCCTCGTGCCTATTTACCAAGTCATAAACCCTATGGATACCAGATTCTTTTAGCGTATTGGAAACCTTAGCAGAAAACCCTAGCTCGTCAATAGAAGCTGAAAGCTTTCTTATCAGTTCTCTAATCTCGGATCCATCTTTTTTCTCTGAAAGAACACCTGTTTCTTCATAAGAAAGATTTGAGAGGTTCCTTATAGAGTGTCTGAAAACTTCGACTGCTTGCAAATATGCATCAACTGGAGAGATGGTACCGTCGGTATAGACCTCAAGTACACATCTTTCAAGAAGTTTATTATCTTTCATGAACTCTTCTACATCAAAAACAACTTTTTCAACAGGAGAAAATATTCCATCAATTGGGACTAGGCCTATTTCTTCTATTTGGCTATACATGTCATCTGCTAACACATATCTTTTACCGTAAGATATGATTAGCTTTACTCTCAAATCAGCATCTTCGTTGAGAGTTAGAAGTAATAAATCAGGATTAGACACCTTAATATCCGAATCAAAGTTGGATAAGTCCCCAGCCTTGAATAAACCAGGTCCCTTAAGGTGTATGAAAACTTCTTTCTTTTCAGACTCACTCATCAATCTTAGTCTAACACTTTTTAGATTTAGCACAAAATCTGTAAAATCTTCCTTAGCACCTGGTATGGCAGAAAATTCGTGATACAGACCTTCTATTTTAACAGCACTAATCGCATATCCCGGAACAGATGATAGAATAAATCTTCTAAGAGAATTTCCTACACTTGTAGCTACTCCTTTATCAAAAGGTCCAATTATAAACTTTGCATACCTTTCAGTAATAGAATATTTATCAACAGAAACACTATCAGGAATAGAAAACAAACTCAACACTTTACTAACATTCATATCTTATCTCCCCAACTAATTTTACCTTGAATAATATTCTATGATGTAGAGCATATTCAACGGTACATCAGTAACAAGGTCAGCACCTTCCGGCTTCCTTAAGATTTCGATAACTCTTTTCTCTTGGTCAACTTTCATCCACTGAGGGACTTTACTAGCAACTTCTTTAGCTAGCTTGTCAAATATCTCAGATTTAATAACTACCTCTATTTTTTCACCAGGTTGAACTATATAAGATGGTATATTAACATAGTGCCCATTTATTTTTAAATGTTTATGTGCAACCAGAATTCTAGCTTCTCTTCTAGATCTAGCGTAACCAGCTCTGTAAATCACATTGTCTAACCTTCTTTCAAGTAAGGAAATAAGATTATCACCTACAACTCCACCTTCTTCTCTTGCAAGGCTCAGAAATCTCCTAATTTGTCTCTCAGAGATGTTATAGATTCTTCTTAATTTTTGTTTTTCCCTAAACCTTATACCATATTCGGATAATGATGTTTTTATTTTCTTTGGCATCTCACCAGGTTTCTTTCTACCCTGAGAAATAGGACATTTGTCAGTATAACATTTTTCACCCTTCAAATAAAGCTTCAAGCCTTCCCTTCTACATAGCCTACATACAGGACCTATATACTTCCCCATAACACCTCCCTAGACTCTCCTTTGTTTCTTTGGCCTACAACCATTATGAGGTATTGGAGTAACATCTCTTATAGACTTAACTTTAAGACCACTCCCTACTATTGCTCTTATAGCAGTCTCTCTTCCAGGACCAGGACCTTTTACCAAAATATCAACTTCTTTCATTTTGTTATTTAAAGCTTCTTTCGCAGCTCTCTCAGCAGCAACTTGTGCAGCATAAGGAGTTCCCTTTTTAGTACCTTTGAAACCACAAGACCCAGCAGAAGCCCAACAAATCACACTACCTTCTCTATCCGTTATAGTTACAATGGTATTATTGAAAGTAGATTTTATATGAACTACACCCTCACTAACCTTTTTTTTCTCTTTCTTTTTTGCCATAAAGAAACCACCTTGAAAAGTGCTAACAATTTTAAAACAAAAAATATCATAAAAACAAATTGGAAAAACATAAAACAAAGGTTTATACTTAGAAATTTTTCTTAGCATCTATCTAGAGTAACTTCCCACCCACCCTTAAGTTTAATTCTAGGGGGTTCCACCCCCTAAGCATACCCCGTTATTTAAGGAAAGTGTCTTAGACACCCACCCCCCCTCCCTAATTGTTGTTCTAGAGGGCTTACGCCCTCTAAGGGTACTCCCATTCATTTAAGCAAAGTGTGTTAAACACACACATTCCACACTTAATTTAGTTAATAGGTAGCTTTGACCTAGGATTACTACCTATTCTAAGCCTCCTAAAGTGGAAGCAAGTATGCTTTTTTAAGTTAGGTAAACTCTTGTTTGCTTTTTAGCATCCTATTTAGGACAATTCCCACCCTCCCCACCCCTTAGTTTGATTCTAGGGGGTTAACACCCCCTAAGATTACCCCCGTTTTAAAATTAGGGTAATTCCTTAACCGTCCTTCAGTTACATACAGGGAGCGGAGCCCCCTAAGTTTACCCCCGTTTTTTAAGGAAAGTGCCTTAGGCACCCACCCAACCCATCCTGAGGCTAGGCCTCTTTGAGGCTATGCTTCTTTTCTTAATTATAGGGGGCTTTGTCCCCTAGTAATACCCCCATTATTTAAGAAAAGTGTCTTAGACACAGTGCCTTAGGCACCTTTTAGAAGGAAAAATTTTTCTTAAATAGAAATTCCTGGATTCCTGTGGTAAGAATTTGAATCTTAAGCTAGCATTGGTATATATTTCCTGCATCTGTTAAAATAACTACGTAGGAAAATATATGATATCTTATGAGGAAATTTTTGAGAGAAACAAAGAATGGGTTGCTGAAAAATTGAAAATCGACCTAAATTATTTTCAGCAGCTTTCTAAGGGACAATCTCCACAATATTTACTAATAGGATGTTCAGATAGTAGAATTCCTCCAGATACATTAACTAAAACACAACCTGGAGATATATTCGTTCATAGAAATGTCGCAAATGTAGTATCAGAAAAAGATATAAATTTTCTGGCAGTTTTACAGTATTCTATTGAGAACTTGAAGATACCACATATAATAGTTTGTGGTCATTACGATTGCGGAGGGGTAAAAGCTGCTTACTACTCTAACGCTAGAGGTCATGTAAAAAAGTGGATAAAACCTATAATAAAAACATATAAAAAATACTACAGGGAAATAACATCACTCTCCAGCGATAAAGATAGATATGATAAATTGGCTGAATTACATGTCATAGAATCAGTAAAAAGGTTGTCGGGAAACCCCATTATTAAGAAAGCTAGAAAAAATGGTCAAAATATACAAATACATGGTTGGATAGTAGACATATATACTGGATTAATAAAAGATTTAGAAATAAAAGGCTAAACTAAGCTTATAAACAATTTAAAACCAAGTACTCTTTCAAGAAGAAGTTTATCAAGTTCGTCTAAAACTATACTCTTGGGTGTTTTTTCATCACTTTCTGATGTTAAATCTATATAAATACCATCTCTAAGGGTTCTTATTTCTTTAACTGAGACATTAAAATCAGTAACTTTACATATCGCAAAAGATACTCTTATTATTCCTGCAAGTTTATTTACTATGAACTTATCGTGATTTCCTAAGTTTGAATACCAATTATGAGAGGCCTTAGGTATAGAACGCTGATGATATCTAGCTAACAGGGCTATAAAAAGTTTCTCTTTTGTCTTAATATAGGGTATCTCAGCTTTAGCAACAGCTTCCATAGAATATTTATGGTAAGACTCTTCTCCTTTTCTCAAACCTACATCATGCACCAGACAAGCACATCGCAAAACGAGTCTTTCGAATTCATTACCAAATATTAGATTATTTTTTTCAAGTATTTCATATATACTTTCAGCAAGGTCAACAAGCACATAATTTTTCTCTAAATTTACACCATATGATGAAGCAAACTTTTCAATAGCTTCGATAACCTTATTAAATCTTTCTAAGTCTAAAGGTCTTAAACTTTTCTCTATATCGTACAGAAATTTCAAAGCTTTGTTCAACCTGTAATCGACTCTTATTTGCCTTTCTTCAAAACTGCTTATTATTTCTTTCCATATGTTTTTTTTAGAAGTCAGAAAATAGTCAACAAAATCCTTCTTCCTAGAAACCCTTAAACTGATCTTAGAAAGCACAGAAGTCAAAGACATTATATCTCTTAGATAGCTTAAACTCTTTTGAAAGTCATTTAAAAAACTAAAATCTTCCTTAAATTGTCCTCTGAAATAAATATTAAGCAAATAAAAAAGGTATTTCAAATTCTTAAGCTTGAGCCTTACTTTATTGAAAGTTTCCAAACTAGGTTCTAACATGAGTAAAGTTTTTGCATAAAAATATTCATTTATTATTATATTAGAAATCTTATAAACATCTTTGAATTGCAAAACATATTTTGGTAGAGATAACTCATCTAAAGTCTGATGAATTGATGTGGTATACTTCCCCAATGCGTGTTTTAACTTCTTGTAGGCTTTTCTCATATACTTTATTCGCCTATTTGAAAAATCTTTAACTAGGGATCTAGGCGAATTCTCGTTGTTGAGTATACCTATCATTGTATCCATGTCCCTTATTTCACCGAAACACTTGGTAACTTGGGTAGTGTATATGTAACCTTTCAATATCTTATCCACTTTGTGGAGCTTATATATAAAACTCAATAACGAAGATATTTTCCAGCCTTTTACTCTTATCCTATGTATTAAATATTGCGAAGCATTACCCATTTCTTGATATGTCACAATAAATCTGTTAATAAGTTGAAGAAAGTCTAGAGTATCTTTCTTTACAATCTTAGATATTTCTAATGTTCTAGAAGTATTTTTAGTCTCCATATTACTTAACAAATTGATATTCTAAATGATCTAATAGATTTTTTTCAATGGAATTGGAGCTTATTCCAGAAATTTCTACTTAAGAATTTTTCTTAGCATCCATCTAGGGTAACCCCCGCCCACCCACCCTAATTGATGTCCTAGAGGACTTCGCCCTCTAAGAGTACTCCCGAAGTAGATCTTTAAAGCAAGTTTATTACCTTTAATTTAGCAATCTATCAATGGTAATTCTCGTCCTTAAGTTAACCGTAAAGGGCTTCACCCCTAGAATAACCCCATTCTTTAATTGGCTTTTTCCTATTTTCTTAGTATTCTATTTAGAGCAACTCCCATCTACCCTTAAGTTAACCGTAGCGGGCTACACTCCCTAAGCATACCCCCTTGAATTAGAAAGTAACTCCCATTCACCCTAAAAGATTTCACATGAAGCTTCGCACCCTAAGTGTATCCCTGTCCATTCCAAACAAAAGTTAATTTTAGGGGGCTTGTCTCCTATTGTACATACATTATTTAAAGAGAGCGCCAAACATTTTGCTCCTTTTTGAGTAGTTAAATTTTATTTGCTTTTTAGCATACTATTTAGGGCAATTCCCACCCTCCCCACCCCTTAGTTTGATTCTAGGGGGTTTCATCCCCTAAGATTACCCCCCTTTTAGAGAGGCTAGGCCTCTTCTCTTAATTGTAAGTGGCTTCGTCCACTAGAATACCCCCGTTTTTTAAAGAAAGTGCCTTAGGCACAGTGTCTTAGGCACCCCTTGTTTTAAGATAAAAAGATTTCTTTATACTTAACACTAAGTACAAATAATATTTTCTGAAATTACTTTGACTATATCTTTTGCTATCTTGAACTTACTGCCTTCTAAACTTATCTCTTTGTTTTTTGTTATGATTCTGACTTTGTTATACTTGTTACCCATAGGTGAAAAAATAACATTTCCATTTTCGTCCACTTCTATCGGATTTCCGATTATCATATCTAATCTTTTCTCATCCATTTTCCTCCTAGAGTATTCATCTAGAGAAATTTTGTCATTCAACGCAAAACCTATCACTATTTGATTTTCTTTTTTATTTCTTGCCACACTAGATAATATATCTGGAGTTCTATCAAGTTCTATTATTTTAAGGGTTTCTTTTGGAATCTTAACTGAAGAGGTTACTTTAGGTCTAAAATCAGAAACTGCGGCACACATTATCAATATATCACTTTTTGGAAACTCTTCTAAAACTTTACTTAGCATTTGTTCTGTGTTAATAACTCTATAGTTTGAGAAAAGATCTATGGGTTTATATTTCATCTCCCCATGTATGAAAGTAACATTGGCACCTTCTAGATAACAAGCCAACCCCAAAGACAATCCCATAGCACCTGAGGAATCATTTGATATAAACCTGACACTATCTATATATTCTTTCGTAGCTCCTGCTGTTATTAGTATATTTTTACCCTTTAGTCTACCATTGGGGTTCCTAAGTATGAAATAAAGGATATTTTTTTCTTTTGGTAACCTTCCCTTTCCAATACCTTCCAACTTTGAAGCAAATAAACCTTCTTCTGGTTCCATAACTTCCCACGCATGGTTTTTTAGTTTTTTTATGTTTTCCTGTATTATACTGTTTGACCACATTTCTTTATTCATAGCTGGCACTACTATTCTGCGTTTAGTTTCAGATACCGCCAAAGCTAATGTTGAAACTAAGTCATCAGCTATACCATGAGAAATTTTTGATACAATGTTAGCTGTTGCGGGAACAACTACATATACATCGCACCATTTAGCCAAGGTTATGTGTATAAGAGGATCATCAGAGTTAAAATTATCTACAAAAACTTTGTTACTAGAAAGTGACTGAAACACTATAGGTTTTATCATGCGAGTAGCATTTCTACTCATAACAACTCTTACTTCTTGTCCATGTTTATTCAAAAGCCTAATTAGATTGAGAACTTTGTAAATACTTATACTACTAGTCACTCCCAAAAGTATCTTCATTAGAAAACACCCCTTACGTATCCCCCATCTACTTGTATACTTGTGCCGTTTATATAACTAGCTTTCTCTGAGCACAGAAATGCTACAAAATTTGCTATTTCTTCTACTGTACCATATCTACCTAAAGGTATCTCTTCTTTAGCCTGTCTCTCGATTTCCTGTAAAGGTATTGAATACACCTTACTTTTCAGTTCAAGTAGTTTTCTAGCTCTCTCTGTCATTATGTTACCTGTACATACTACATTAAAAGTGATGTTATCTATCCTAATAGTCCTAGAAAGTGATTTAGAGAAAGAATTTAGACCAGACCTAAAAACATTCGAAAGAAGAAGCAAATCCAAAGGTTCCTTCACCGACATCGAAGTCATGTATACCAATCTACCCCATTTTTTCTCAATCATTTTAGGTAAAAAATTTCTCGTAAGCCTAACTGCACTCATTAGCACCAACTCGAATCCCTTATACCAATCTTCGAAAGATATATCAAAAAAGTTCCCTGGCTTAGGGCCCCCAGTATTAAACACAAAAATATCTACGCCACCATACCTACCCAGTATCTCTCTAGAAAGATCCTCTACATCACTAGGAATTGACAAGTCACACTTTATAGCATCTAAATCCAATCCCTGTTTTGAAAGTTCTTCTTGTGCAAATCTCAAGTTTTCTTGATTACTAGAGGATATTATAACCTTAGCTCCTTCCTTAGCCAAAGATAAAGCTATTGCTTTGCCTATACCTTTACTACTCGCGGTTACAAGAGCAATCTTACCTTTCAAACCAAGATCCATTTTCATCCCCCTTTTCATATCATAATAAACAAGAAATCAAAGCCATAGCAATTTTAGAGTGAGAAGGTCCAGAGGTTTTTACTTAAGAATTTTTCTTAGCATCCATCTAGAGCAGTTCCCACCCACCCGCCCTTAAGTTTGATTCTAGGGGGTTCCACCCCCTAAGTATACCCCCATTTTAGTTAGGTAACTTTTGTTTGCTTTTAGCATACTATTTAGGGTACTTCCCGCCCACCCA
>FWWL01009225.1_pt1 | contig 12104 bp, 5 predicted proteins | sample 2228331 | NCBI WGS metagenome assembly FWWL01 (sample SAMEA103939775, study PRJEB20133) | metagenome | reverse complement strand
AAAATTTGTAACTGCTCACCGAGGTTTATTGGCTAGCGGTTAAAACCGCACCTGTTGTGGGGGCCGGGCTTGTCCCGGCCCCCTGGGCGGGATAAATCCCGCCCCTACTGCGCTTCGGGTATCCGCTCGCCAGAGACGCCCGGCTATAAGCCCATCAGAGGCGATTTCAATCGCTATGAGTAGGCAGTTACGATAAGCTTCAGTTTGTTTGTAGAACAAACTTTAGTTTGTTGTAGGACAAACTTCAGTTTGTCCAGGGCAGGCCAGAGCTTGCCGCGTATTGTAGGGCTGGACAAGCTAAAGCTTGTCCCACTATATCTGGCGTTAAGTCGCTCAAAAAGGCTAATATTGGGCAGATATAGGATGTAATGCGTTACAAATCTAATGCTACAATAATTAGTTAATTTTCAACAATCGCTATGAGTAAGCAGTTACGGGAGGATGTTTTTTGCGAGGAGGAGCGGGTATGCGACTGAGCCGCTGGGGCCTGGGGTTGCGGGTGGAACAGCTCTGGCTGGTGGTGATTCTGGCCGGCTTTGGCTTTTACGTGGCGCTGGTGCCGCTGGTGCCCAACGATTTCTGGTGGCATCTCAAGGCGGGCGAGTTGAGCGTGACGACGGGCCGCATCCCGACGCAGAACCTGTTCGCCTGGACCCTGCCGCGGGAGCATCCGTATGTCTACGGGGCATGGCTGGCGGAAGTGCTGTTCTATCTGCTCTACCGGCTGGGCGGCCTGGCCTGGCCTATCTTCGCGCGGACGGTGCTGGCCCTGGCGGCGTTCGCGCTGGTGGCGCTGGAGGCGCGACGGCGTAGCGCCTCCTGGCGCATCGCCGCGCTGGTCCTCGTCCCGCTGGTGCTGATGACCTTGAACAACCTGCTCGTGCGCACGCAAAACTGGGCCTGGCTGCCCTTTGTCGGCTTCATGCTCATCCTCCAGCGCTATCGTGAGGGGAAGCTGGGGCCGCGCGCCCTTCTGGCCCTGCCGCCATTGCTGGCATTTTGGGTCAACGTACACGGCTCGTGGATTTTGGGGCCGGTGTTGCTGGGGCTTGGCTTTGGCGGCGAAACCCTGACCGCGTTACTGCACCGCCCGGACGCGCTCCCCTGGTCACGGCTGCGGGCGCTGTTCCTCATCGGTCTCTTATGCGCGCTGGCCATCTTCCTCAACCCCCAGGGCGTGGGCATTGCGGGTTATGTCTATAAGATGATGACGGACGCCCCCAGCCAGACGCTCATCGTGGAATGGCAATCGCCCACTCCCACCGGCATTGCGAACAGCGCCTTCTTCCTCACTTTGTTGCTGGGCTTTGGGGTGTTGCTCTACAGCCGCTACCGCCCGCCTCTGAGCGAGGCGCTGACGCTGGCCGCGTTTCTCTGGCTGGCCTGGAGCGGGCAGCGTTACGTGATCTGGTTTGGTATGCTGGCCATGCCGGTGCTGGCCCAGGCGCTGGCGGAGGGTTGGCCGCGCTTACGCCGCGGGGAGGGAAGCCGTCCAAACGGCCTCAACACCGCGTTGGCCCTGCTGCTGGCCGTGCCGGTGCTGCTGGTGCAGCCCTGGTGGGTGGAGCGCGTGCCCCTGCCGGAGTCTTACTGGTCGCTGGTGTGGCGCGGCGTAGATGCGGGGCCGCTCATCGGGGTGGAGACGCCGGTCAAGGCGGCGGAGTATTTGCGCGCGCATCCCGGTGGCCGGCTTTTCAACGAGATGGGCTACGGGAGCTATCTCATTTGGGCGGTGCCGGAACAGCCCGTGTTCATAGATCCACGGGTGGAGCTGTACCCCCTGGAGCAGTGGCAGGATTACATCCGCATCAGTCAGGGCGTGCGCTACAACGAGGTGCTGGCGCGCTACGGGGCGGATCGCGTGCTGCTCGATCGCGAGCTGCAGGCCGGGCTGGCCGAGGCCCTGCGCGCGGATGCGGCGTGGACCCTGGAGTATGCGGACGCGCGCGCGGAGGTGTGGCGGCGCGCGGCGCCTTAAAAGGGCAATCTGTGGTACAATGGACGTCCAGTCCACCACAGGAGGCAATGCATGCAGCTTCAGCCGGGAACGTTCCAGTTGGTGTCGCCGATGCAGCCCACCGGCGATCAGCCCCAGGCGATTGAAGCGCTGGTGCGCGGCGTGTTGCGCGGGGATCGGCATCAAACGCTCAAGGGAGCGACGGGCACAGGCAAGACCTTCACCATCGCCCAGGTGATTCAGCAGGTGCAGAAGCCCACCCTGGTCCTGGCGCACAACAAGACGCTGGCGGCCCAGCTCTACGCCGAGTTCCGCGAGTTGTTCCCCAACAATGCGGTGGAGTATTTCGTCTCGTACTACGACTACTATCAGCCCGAAGCTTACGTACCCCAGCAGGATTTGTACATTGAGAAGGACGCCGACATCAACGACGAGATCGGGCGCTTGCGCCTGGCGGCGACGGCGGCGCTCATGTCGCGGCGCGACGTAATCATCGTGGCGTCGGTTTCGTGCATTTACTCCCTGGGGAGCCCTGAGGAGTGGGGCAAGGCGACCCTGACGCTGCAGGTGGGGCAGCGTCTGCGGCGCGAACGGCTGCTGCGCGACTTGATCGGGATGCTTTACGAGCGCAACGATCTCGATTTTAAGCGCGGCACCTTCCGCGTGCGCGGGGATGTGGTGGAGGTGCGCCCGGCCTACGCTGAGATTGCCTATCGCTTCTCATTCTTCGGGGATGAGCTGGAGAGCATCACGGAATACGACCCGGTGTCGGGCGAGCTGCTGGCGCGGCCTGCAGCGCTCACCCTCTTCCCCGCCAAGCACTACATCCTGCCGCAGGAGCGGGTCGAGCAGGCGTTGTTTGCCATCGAGACCGAGCTTGAGGAGCGGCTCAAGGAGCTGCGCGAGCAGGGCAAACTCGTCGAGGCGCAACGGCTGGAGCAGCGCACACGCTACGATATGGAGATGATCCGCGAGATCGGCTATTGTTCGGGCATTGAGAACTACTCCCGCCATCTGGAGGGGCGCGCTGTCGGCGAGCCGCCCTTCACGCTGCTGGACTTCTTCCCCGACGATTACCTGATGATTGTGGACGAGTCGCACATGACGATTCCCCAGGTGCGCGGCATGTTTAATGGCGATCGCAGCCGCAAGCAGGTGCTGGTGGACTACGGCTTCCGCCTCCCCTCGGCGCTGGACAATCGCCCCCTGACGTTTGAGGAATTCCTGGAGCGCGTCAACCAGGTGATTTACACCTCCGCCACGCCGGGGCCGTTTGAGCTGGAGCACAGCACCCAGGTGGTGGAGCAGATCATCCGCCCCACCGGCATCCTCGATCCGGAGATTATCGTGCGTCCCTCGCGAGGGCAGATTGACGATCTCATCACGCGCATCCAGGAGCGCGTGGCACAGGGGCAGCGCGTGCTGGTGACCACGCTCACCAAGCGCATGGCGGAGGAGTTGACGGAGTACCTCAAGCAGATGAACATCAAGGTGCAGTACCTGCACAGCGAGGTGCAGACCATCGAGCGGGTGGAAATCTTGCGCGACCTGCGCCTGGGCCAGTACGACGTGGTGGTGGGGATCAACCTGTTGCGCGAGGGCCTGGACCTGCCGGAAGTGAGCCTGGTCGCCATCCTGGATGCGGATAAGGAAGGCTTCCTGCGCAGTGCGACGGCGCTCATCCAGACCATGGGGCGCGCGGCGCGGCATGTGCAGGGCACGGTGGTGATGTATGCCGACAAGATGACCGAGGCCATGCAGCAGGCCATCGAAGAGACCCAGCGACGGCGCGAGATCCAGCGCCGTTACAACGAAGCGCATGGCATCGAGCCGGCGAGCATCATCAAGGCCGTGCGCGACCTGACGGATCGCGTGCGCGTCGCCGAGGCGCCCGAACAGGCCCCGCGTCCCCCTGAGGAGCTGGATGCGAAGGCCCTGGAGGAGCTGATCAGCAAGCTGGAAAAGGAGATGCGCGCTGCCGCGCAGGCCTGGGAGTTCGAGAAGGCCGCCGCATTGCGCGACCAGATTTTCGAGCTGCGCGGGGTGCTGGAAGAAAAAGCGCCGCTCTGGCAACGGGAACGGCGCCGACGCTAGGCAGTTGGCAACGTCAGGCTTCGTTCAGCCAGGCCTGATCTGGCTGGGCGAGGAAGCGCGCGCGGCGTTCCTCGTCGCTGAACTGCGCCGCTTCCTGCTCCCGGCGGGCCAGGGCAGCGGCGCGAATCTCCGCCGCGCGTGGATCATCCAGGGCCTGCAGCAGGCGGTACAGGATGCCGTAGAGGCAATAAGGTTCGTCAAGGCTGCTCATTGGGTGCGCATTCAGATGGTCCACCATCAGGTCCGCGTAGCGCCGCATCGCCTCACGCTGGTTTTTGTGCAAAGCCAGAAGCCCCAGGCCGGCATAGACGCGCAGGGGTAGATTCTGGTCGCGCACGCGCTCGCGGTAGGACAGGGCGTGCAGGAAGGTCTGTTCGGCCACGAGGTAAGCGCCTTGAGCCAGTTGCAAATTGCCCAGGTGGATCAGGAGCTGCGCAAAACGATTCACGTTGTTGAATTTTTCGGCGTAGCGCAAGCCGCGCTGGATGTAGTTCACCGCCTGCTCCGCCTGGTCGGTGCGCAATTTCAACCACGCCAGGTCAGTTAATACTTCGATGATTCCTTCGTGGTCCTCCAACTCCTCGACGATGGCGAGCGCTTTTTGCAGATAGCTTTCCGCCTGCTCACCATCTCCGATGAGCGTTGTGATGGTACCCAACAGGTCGAGCGTCATTCCTTCGCCCCGTCGGTTGTGCGTTTGCTGGCGCAGGGTAAGTGCCTGCTGGGCCAGGTCGAGCGCTTCTTCAAAACGGCCCTGGTTGCGCGCCATCATGGCAAAGTTGTGAAGGGTGCCGCTGGCCCCGCTCATGTCGCCGATGCGTCGGTAGATGGCCAGCGCCTGCTCGTAATACGCGTGCGCCTGCGCGTAATCGTTTTTGTTGTTGGCCACAATGCCCAGATTATTCAGACTGTAAGCTTCGCCCTGGGCATAATTGAGCGCATGGTATGTCTCGAATGCAGCCTGGAAATGCGCCTCGGCCTCAGCATCCTGATAGGTATACCAGGCCACAACCCCCTGCGCGCGGATATTATCGGCCTCCAGGCGGGCAAGTCCCAACTCCCTGGCCAGGCTCAGGGAGCGCTCGAACATCTGGCGCGCTTCCGGATAGCTTTCCTGGCGCAGCGCGATCCACCCCGCCCGGTGGTAGAGATTGGCCAGTTCAGGTGTGGGCGGGTGATCGCGGATGTGGTTCAGACCGCGCTCAATCCAGATCCACGCGGTGGTAAAGTCATTGCGGCGCTCGTAGATGAGCGCGATCTGCTGGCAAACCTCCGCCTGCTGGAAGTCGCGTGTGGCAGAGGGCGTCATGGCGTTCAGGATGGTGCGGGCCAGCGTGTATTGCTCCAGGGCTTCCTGATCCCGGCCCTCCAGCAGTAGCAGGCGTCCCATGGCCTTGAGGATGGTCAGGTGCACATCCATAAGGGCATGGCGTTCCGGCGCTTTCATGCGCAGGAACAGATCTAGGGCGTGACGATACCAGCGCAGCGCCGCTGCATTGGCGTAAGCCTGTTCCGCATTGTAAGCCGCTAACATGCCATAGGTGATGGCTTTGGCGTACTCCTCGGCTTGGCTGAAATGCTGGGCCAGGATTTCGGGGGGCGTGCTGGTATCCTGTTCCAGCGCCTCACCCGCCTGACGGTGCAGGATGCGGCGACGCAGCGGGCCGATTTCTTCGTACAGGGTCTGTTGCACCTCCGGATGACGGAAGCGGAGGCGCTGTTCACCCCGCACCTCTTCCAGGAATTGACGCTCAAACAACAGGTCAAGCTGATCGAGCAGCTCCCATTCCTTCAGACGAGTCATAGCCTGTAGCTCCTGGAAGCGGAAACTCTGTCCCAGGATAGCCGCCTGGCGTAAGAGATTCTGCGCTTCTTGCGGGAGCATGTTAACACGGCGCAGCACCGCATCGCGCACGCTATCCGGCAAGGTGATCTGGTCCGGATCCGGGTAGTGCCAGACCCCGTCCCTCATCACAATCTGTCCCTCGTCCATCAGGGCCTTGATGATTTCCTCGACGTAGAGGGGATTGCCGGTTGTGTGCTGGTAAATTTTCTCTACCAGCGGACGCGGCATGTCCAGGTGCCAGATGTAGCGCAACTGGCGCTCGACGTTTTCAAGACTCAGCCGCTCCAGGACGATCAGGCGATAGCCAGGGTAGTGCGCCAGGTTACCCAGCGCCTCCATCAAGGGGTGTTGTGACGAAAGGTTATCGCTTCGGTAAGTACCCACAATCAACAGGGACAGATCGGGCAACTGGCGCCCAAGTTGTTCCAGAAAGTCCAGGCTATCCGCATCACTCCATTGCAGGTCCTCCAGCACGACGAACCAGGGGCGTTCCTGCGTCGCGTAACGGATAAAGCTCAGAATGTCGTTAATCATGCGTTGCTGATTGTGGTTGGGTGCAGGTGCCTGCAGCTCTTCGGGCAGCATTTTCTTGACGGATGGCACGAATTGAGCCAGGCTGCTCAACAAGGGTTGCACCTGCGTGGCGAAAAATTCCGGGGGCACCGTCTCCAGGTAAGCTTCCAGGACCTGGCGGAAAAGCGCATAGGGCGAGGCAGGCTTGCCCTCTTCCGCGCGGGCGTAGAGCACAACCGGCGCGTTGCTCTGCAGCGCGGCGCTATGCACCAGGGTGCTTTTGCCGATCCCCTCTTCGCCGGCGACAAAAAGCAGGCGTCCGTGACCACTGGCCGCCTGTTCCCAGGCTTCCAGAATCAGGGCCAGCTCCTCCTGACGCCCTGCGATCGTGTCTTCCCGTAACCATTGCGCTTCTTCCAGGGAACGCAACAAACTGCCGGACATGCGGCGCGTCTGTTGCGAGCTTCCGTAACGTTCGTTAGGATTCTTGGCGAGCAATTTGAGGATGAGATGCTCCAACGAGCGGGACAGGGCCGGATTCAGGCGGGTGGGGGCCTCCGGTACGGCTTTCAGATGGGCCTCCATGACCTCTGGAGTGCTGCCGGTGAAGGGCAGGCGCCCCGTGAAGAGTCGATACAGGATTACGCCCAGCGCGTACAAATCCACCCGCGCATCCAGCGGTTGGCCCAGGATTTGCTCGGGCGCCAGGTAAGCCGCGTCAAAATACAACAGCGGGGTCAGGCGCAAACTCTGCCCTTCGCAGACCCGTCCCAGGCCGAAGCCGGTCACGCGCGCGCCTTGAGGGGTTAAGAAAATGTTGTTCGGATGCAGATCCCCGTGGATGACGCCGTGACTGTGCGCGTATTCCAGCGCGTTGGAAATATCGAAAGCGATCTCCAGGGCTTCCTCACCCGGGAAAGGCCCCTCGCGTTCCTTGAGCACGTCAGCCAGGCTTGGGTGCTCGACATATTCCTCTACGATGTACGTCAAGGTGGGATGGGAAACCCAGGCAAAGACCTTGACGATGTTGGGGTGGTTCAGCCCCATGATCGCGCGGTACTGTCGGCCCAGGTGCTCCAGGGTTTCGGGACTGAACGTGGGAGCGAGAAGCTTGACTGCAACCGGGTAGTCCTCTTGAATATCGTGCGCTTTCAGGACGGTGCCCAACGCCGTCTCGCCCAGGTAGCTTTCAATCTGGTAGCGTCCATCCAGCAACTGGCCGGGCAGATGCGCCTGCTCACGCACGCGAATCGCCTCCTGGGCCGCTTCCAGGGTTGGATAAATGATGAAACTATCCTGATACCCCGCCAGGCGGATAATGAGGCGCATGCGCTCTGAGGGGGACGTGAGGATCAGGGGCATTCCCAGCGTGCGCTGCAGCGCGACCAGGGCTTGCAAGCCACTGGTGGTGAGCGTCTCCACATGGGAGAGATCAATCACGGGCTGGACCTGGCCTTCGATGAAATTCAATTGCATCGCCAGTTGCGTCACACTGGCCTCATCCAGCGTACGCGCGGGCTGGATCAGGGCCGTTTGTGTGTCGGGCAGACTCTGGATCAGCATCGCATGCTCTGGTGTCAGATCCACCGTCAGCCCTTCGATAGCGATTTCGATTTTACACGTTTCGGTGCAACCGCTTTCAACCTGGTACATGCGCGTGTCGCGCAGAATCTGCATGAGCTTTTCATCGCTCGTGAGTGGGTCATGGTGGAACAGGTAAAGCCGCTTGATGTGCGCCGCGTGGGTCAGATCCACCCCAATCATGGCCGAACTGTGGCCCCAGTCCACCCGTTGCCAGGCCTCGCGCAACGTGTATTGGGCATCGAAGATGAGCGCGTCGGCCCCCTCCAGGAAGGCGATGTACTTCTGCAGACTTTCCGGCGTGAGGTCTTTGTATTCCACGTCCGTCATGTACACCAACGTGCTGTAAGGGTCGCGGACGCGGAAACTGTAGGAGTCGCCCGGATGCTCGTTTTTGAGTGTGTCAACGCACACCTTATCCAGCCAGACCGTCTCACCAGGGCTCAGCTTATGGAATTCGACTGTGGCGCGCAACATCTCCAACTGCACGGGCCAGACCGTCGGATGCAACTGATGGCGCATGATGGCCTCGAAATCGTGCACCCCGTACACGTGGATGCGATTGCCCGGCACGAAAAGGGGGTAAAACATCGTGAAGCCCTGAATGTGATCCCAGTGCGGATGGGAGATGAACAGATGCAACGTGCCCTGACCCTGGCCAAAGGCCTCTTGCATCAAGCTGCGCCCCAACTCACGCAACCCCGTGCCCGCATCCAGCACGATGAGCTGCTGCTCGGCGCGCACTTCAATACACGGAGTATTCCCGCCTGCCGTGCTGCGCGCCAGGGGGGGCAACGTGTGCAGATAGCGGCGCACGGCTTCGCTATCCCGCAAGTTCAAATCTGCCGGCAGTTCACGGATGATGGAAACAAGCTTTTCCTCCAACTCCGCGTTTTTCAGCGGTGTTGGCATGGAGCCGCGCGTACCCCAGAATGTCACCCTCATGATCTGCCTCATGAACTCCGAGTTTAAAAATAGTATACTCGATTTTTGTGGCTTGTCATCTTGGGTAACGGCCCCTGTTCGTTACCGGTAACCAGATCGTTACCGTTTTGTCAAACGTAAACGTCCGGATTCCTCTGCCGCCTCCCGTGCGCGGAATGCTCACATCCCATCCGCCAATGGGAAAGCGGCTATCACAGCGCGCAGCCATGTTCATGCTCTTTTGCTTTCGTGCTATACTTTATTATGTATGCGATTTCATTCCAGGCTAAGGAGGTGACCATGCCACAACGTATCATTCGCGCGCCGCGCGGAACTGAGCTGCACTGTAAAAACTGGCTGCTCGAAGCCCCTTATCGCATGTTGCAAAACAACCTTGATCCCGATGTAGCCTTTGACCCCGACAACCTGATCGTCTATGGCGGACGAGGCAAAGCCGCGCGCAACTGGGCCTGTTTCGAGGCCATCCTGGACACCCTGCGCCGCATGGACGTGGACGACACGCTGCTGGTGCAATCCGGCAAGCCCGTTGCCGTCTTCAAGACCCATCCCGACGCGCCGCGCGTCCTGCTCGCCAACTCCAACATCGTCCCGGCCTGGGCCACCCAGGAGAACTTCGACCGCTGGGAACGCGCGGGCCTCATCATGTACGGTCAAATGACCGCCGGCTCCTGGATCTACATTGGCACGCAGGGCATCCTGCAAGGCACCTACGAGACCTTCGGCGCCGCAGCGCGCAAACACTACGGCCCCAACGCCTCCCTCAAGGGCAAATTCATCCTCACCGCCGGCCTGGGCGAGATGGGCGGTGCCCAGCCCCTGGCCGTCACCATGAACGAAGGGGTGGGGCTTTTTGTGGAAGTGGACCCCTGGCGCGCGGAACGCCGTCTCGCTTTGCGTCAGGTGGATGAAATTGTTACCGATTTGGACAGCGCCTTGCAGCGGGTAGAGACCTATACCCGCCGCGGCGAAGCCCGCTCCATCGCCCTCATCGGCAACGCCGGCGATGTCTACCCCGAACTCGTGCGGCGGGGCATCATCCCCGACATGGTCACAGACCAGACGCCGGCGCATGACCCGCTCAGCTACGTGCCCAACGGCATGAGCCTGGAGGAAGCGCGCATCTTGCGCCAGAGCGACCCGGCCCGCTACCAGCGCGAAGCCATCCGCACCATGACCGAACACTGCGCCGCCATGGTCGAAATGCAGAAGCGCGGCGCCGTCGTGTTCGATTACGGCAACAACTTGCGGCAGCGCGCGTACGACAACGGCCTCAGCGAAGCCTTCGCCTATCCCGGCTTTGTCCCGGCCTACATTCGCCCCCTCTTCTGCGAGGGCAAGGGGCCGTTCCGCTGGGTAGCGCTTTCCGGGGACCCTCAGGACATCTACGAAACCGACCGCATCATCATGGAGCTCTTCCCCGAAAACGAACACCTGCGCCGTTGGTTGACCATGGCCGAGGAAAAGATCGCCTGGCAAGGCCTGCCTGCCCGCATCTGCTGGCTGGGTTACGGCGAGCGTGCCCGCGCTGGCCTGGCCTTCAATGAAGCCGTCGCCTCAGGGCGCCTCAAGGCCCCCATCGTCATTGGCCGCGACCACCTGGACTCCGGCTCCGTCGCCAGCCCCAACCGCGAAACCGAGGCCATGAAGGACGGCTCGGATGCCATCTCCGACTGGGCCATTCTCAACGCGCTCATCAACGCCGTGGGAGGAGCGACCTGGGTCTCGTTCCATCACGGCGGCGGGGTTGGCATCGGTTATTCCCAGCACGCGGGGCAGGTCATCGTTGCGGATGGCACGCCCGAAGCGGCGGCCCGCCTGCAACGGGTGCTCACCACCGATCCCGGCATGGGCGTGGTGCGCCACGCGGACGCGGGGTACGAGGAAGCCATCGCCTTTGCCAAACGCCACAACATCTGGATCCCCATGTTGAAATAGGGGCGGCACACGCCGCCCCTTTTCATCTCGGCGGTTGTAGACTTGCATTCAGGGGGGAGATGATGAGGAAGTGGGATGAAATTAAGGACGAAGTGTTAATTTACAGCGGCTCCGCCCATCGCGACCTGGCCCAGGCCATCGCTGACCATCTGGGGCTGCAGCTCAGCCCATCCCGGCACGTGCGTTTTTCCAACGACAACCTCTTTGTCCAGCTCGGTCACAGCGTGCGTTCCAAGGAGGTGTTTATCGTGCAGCCGCTTTCCCCGCCGTGCAGCGATCACCTGCTGGAGCTGCTGTTGATGATCAACGCGGCGAAAGGGGCCGGTGCCAGGGGCATTCACGCCGTCATCCCCTACTATTCGTACGCCCGCTCGGATAAAAAAGACGCGCCGCGCATCTCCATCGCCGGGCGCCTGATTGCCGATCTGTTGCAGACCGCCGGTGCCACCCACGTTATCACCATGACTCTGCACGCTTCCCAGGTCCATGGCTTTTTCAGCCTGCCGACCGATCATCTCACCGCCAACGATGTCTTTTTTGAGTATTTGCGTCAGAAGGACTTGAGCGATGCGGTGCTTATGACGCCTGATTTTGGCTTTGCCAAGAACGGTATCGCGCTGGCGCGCAAATTGGGCCTTCCCATGGCTGTGGGGGCTAAAGAACGCTTGCGCGATGATCGGGTCGAGATCCTGGGCGTGATTGGAGACGTGCGCGACAAGCACGTCATTCTGGTTGACGACGAAACCGCCACCGCCAACACCCTGGTCGAGACCATCCGCCATCTCATTGCCCATGAGGGGGTGAAGCGCGTCACGACGCTCGTCACGCACGGCTTGCTCATCCCGCCGGCGGCGGATCTGCTGGATGTCGTGGACGAGATTGACGAGATCATCACCACCGACACGGTGCCTGAACCGCCGGTCAAACCGCGGCGTCTGGTGCGGCTTTCCGTGGCGCCGATCTTTGCAGAAGTGATCCGCCGCAATCTCATCGGCGCGTCCATCGGCCCGATGTTCGCGCACTGGCGCGAACCCTGGTATCAAAACGAACCAGGAGGGGGGCAGCCCGCCTGAAGGGTAGGGGCGGGATTTATCCTGCCCAGGGGGCAGGGACAAGCCCTGCTGCCCCTACAGCAGGCGCGTTTTTAACCGCTAGCCAATAAACCTCGGTGAGCAGTTACAAATTTTAAAAAATCTTTGTGTCTTTGTGGCTTTGTGTGAACTTCTTAAGCCG
>FWWL01007870.1_pt1 | contig 12106 bp, 10 predicted proteins | sample 2228331 | NCBI WGS metagenome assembly FWWL01 (sample SAMEA103939775, study PRJEB20133) | metagenome | reverse complement strand
CCGTTCCTCGGCTCCGGGCAAGGAGCCGTCGCGCCCGGCTCCATCCGGTCGCTGGAGCAGCCGTGGGCCTATGAACTCAGCTATGTGGCGCTGCTGTTCCAGACGGGCGCCGCCGGATTTGCCCTGTATGCGACAGGGGTGGCTTGGATCTACTGGCAAGGACTGCACGTCATCCGGCAGGGCACTGCATTTGGCACGATAATGCTCCCGACATTGACAGGGCTTACCTGCTTCCTTATCGCAAATGCCACCAACCCCTACCTCGCCAAATACGACTACCTCTGGGTCATCTTTGTGCCGGTAGCAGTCATCAACTGTCATCTTCTGGAGAAGCGCTCAGGGGGCGCGCAAGCGCCTGAAAGCCCGGGAGCGGTGGGGACATGAGCCTCCCCTCGCTTTCCATCATCATCGTGAACTGGAACTCGGGCGCGCAGCTCCGGGAGTGTCTGGAGTCGGTGGCGCGCTCCCGGATGGACGGCTGGCGTCTGGAGAGCGTGGTAGTAGTAGACAACGCTTCGACGGACGGCTCTCTGGCGGGTATCGGCGAGTTGGGCCTCCCTCTCCGCGTCCTGACGAACAGCTCCAACCGAGGGTTCGCCGCAGCCTGCAACCAGGGTGCGGGGGAGAGCCGGGCGGACTATCTCCTCTTCCTGAATCCTGACTGCCGGGTTGAGCCGGATGCCATCGATAAGATGGTAGCCTTCATGGAGTGCTCGCCAGAGGTTGGTATAGCAGGACCCCAACTGGTCGATGAACGGGGAGAGATTTCCCGGAGTTGCGCTCGGTTCCCATCGTTACGAACAATGATTGGCCGGGCGACCGGATTGGACCACCTGGTTCCATCGCTCTTCCCTCCTCACTTTCTCAAAGAGTGGAACCACGGCGACACCAGACCCGTCGACCAGATCATGGGGGCTTGCTTCCTGGTCCGTGGGAACTTATTCAGGCTTCTGTCAGGCTTCGACGAGAGGTTTTTTGTTTATTTTGAGGAAGTCGATTTTTCATTCAGGGCCTCAGCGCTCGGTTGGAGCAGCGCCTATCTTCATTCTGCGCAGGTCTTCCACCGCGGATGTGGCACCTCCGAGCAGGCGCGAGCAGACCGGCTTTTCTATTCGCTCCAGAGCCGCCTGCGTTACGCGAAGAAGCACTTCGGTCCTGTTGCGGCTCTGACAGTGGCGCTGGTCACGCTGTTCTGGGAGCCTGTCCCCCGGCTGGTCCTGGCCTTGGCCCGGCGAGCCCCGGAAGAAGCGGGCGAGGTGCTGATAGCTTACGCCCGGCTGTGGAGCGCTCTGCTGCGCGGCGGGAGGCGGAGCGGTCCGGCGTGATACCTGCGGCCTCCAGCATCACCCATCAGCACATCCTCGCCGTCATCAACACTGAGACGGCGGAACTTGCCGGTCTGGGACCGGTCCGCATTCTGAATACGGGATGCGGGGGCGGAGTTCTCTTGGCATATCTCTCGCGGGCGCTGCCCGCGCTGCGGCCCGGCATCCGTTGCGAAGTGTCCGGGTTCGACGTGCATGACCACGGCGTCCAGCAGGAAGGCTTCAAAGGAAGGACCCCGGACGCACGGAACTCCGCTGTGCCCGGGATACAGAGTCAGGTATACTTCCCGTGTGTCACGCTCTTTCTGGAGAAGAAGGAGACCTGTCGGGGGCTATGAGGGTCCTTCTTCTGAGCCGCTATACCAGGCAGGCGGCCAGCAGCCGCTACCGGTACTATCAGTACATCCCCTTCCTCGAGCAGTCCGGCGTCACCGTCACCCCGGCTCCGTTGATGGGGGATGATTACGTCACCGGGCTGCAGGAGGGACGCGAGCGCCCGGGGCTCGGAGTCCTGGCGGCCCTGGGCCGGAGGCTCCTCGATGTGCTGCGGGCGGGACGGTTCGACCTGGTGTGGCTGGAGCGGGAGGCTCTGCCATGGATGCCTCCCTTCTGCGAGTGGTGGCTTCGCCGGCGCGGCATCCCGTTCATCGTGGATTACGATGACGCGGTGTTCCACCAGTATGATTTGCACCGGTCCGGGGCCGTCCGGCTGCTGCTCGGCAGGAAGATAGACGCGGTGATGCGGCGGGCCGCCGTGGTCGTCGCGGGCAACGAGTATCTTGCGGCCCGCGCCCGCAGGGCAGGCGCCGCGCGCGTGGAGGTCCTGCCCACTGTCATCGACCTCCGCCGCTACCGGGGACGGCCGCACTGGAGCCGGCCTCCAGTCATCGGGTGGATCGGCTCTCCGACCACCGCAGAATATGTGAACATTGTCGCTGGGCCCCTCGAGCGCGTCTGCCGGCGCCACGGAGCCCGCGTGCGGCTCATCGGAGCTCCTCCGGGCTCGGCGCCGGACCTGGGTGTGGAGTATCTTCCCTGGTCGGAGGAGACGGAGGTGGAGATGATGCTGCATTTCTCCCTGGGCATTATGCCGCTCCCCGATACGCCCTGGACCCGCGGGAAATGCGGCCTGAAGATTATCCAGTATATGGGCTGCAGGCTGCCGTGCGTCGCCTCTCTTGTGGGGTCGAACCCCTCCTTGGTGGCGCACGGCGAGACGGGCTTCCTCGTCCGGACAGAGCAGGACTGGGAGGACTCGCTGGATCTTCTGCTGGAGGATGGTGCGCTGCGGGAGCGGATGGGCCAGGCGGGACGCGCCCGGGCGGAGGAGTTGTTCTCGCTCGAAAGGGCCGCTCCAAGGCTGCTGGAGATTTTGCGGGAGGCGCTGGATGCCTCACGGGGAGATAGGAAGTGTGCGGGATAGTCGGTCTGGTCTTGCGCGAGGACTGCAGGCAGCCGCTCGAGCTGACCTGGTGCGTCCATTCAATGGCAGAGACACTTGTCCACCGGGGGCCGGACGCCGGGGGGGTCTGGGCCGATGATGCCTGGCCCGTCGCTCTGGGGCATCGCAGGCTTGCCATCCTGGACCTGTCGGATGCCGGTCGGCAACCGATGTTGTCTCCATCCGGGAGATATGTGCTCACCTTCAACGGCGAGATTTACAACTACCGGGAACTGCGCCGGGAACTGGAATCTCGAGGGCATTCATTTCGAAGCCATTGCGATACCGAGGTGCTCGCGGCGGGCTTCGAAGAGTGGTCCACGCCGGAATGGCTGAGGCGGCTCGATGGGATGTTCGCGTTCGGGCTATGGGACCGCGAGAAGAAGCGCCTCCTCCTGGCGCGAGACCGGTTCGGGGAAAAGCCTCTCTACTACCTCGCCTCGGCACATCTTGTTGCGTTTGCATCTGAACTGAAAGCTTTTAGAGCCATCCCGGGCGCCGATTTTACGGTAAATCCTGAAGCACTGAACCATTTCCTGCGATTCGGCTTCATTCCCGCCCCGCTCTCTATATACAAGGAGGTACAGAAGCTCCCGCCGGGGACCTGGGTGGAACTATCCCCGGAAGCGCCGCGACCAGCCTTCCCCGAACGTTACTGGCGTCCGATCGATTTGGAAGAGACTGCCAGGCAGCAACCCTTCACAGGTTCGGTGGACGAGGCTGTCGAGGCTCTGCGGACTCTGCTGAGCGAGGTCGTCCGCTCCCGGCTGGTCAGTGATGTGCCCGTCGGCGCCTTCCTGTCCGGGGGAATAGATTCTTCGGTCATCGTGGCACTGATGCAGCAGGTGGTCCAGCACCCGGTCAGGACCTTCTCTGTGGCGTTCAATGAGCCTGGCTTTGACGAGTCAGAGCGGGCCCGCCGGGTCGCGCACACCCTCGGCACAGAACACACGGAAGTCCGCCTTACGCCAGCGGAGGCCGCGGAAGTCATCCCGGACCTGGCTGACATCTACGATGAACCGTTTGCGGACTCTTCTCAGATACCTACGCTTCTTGTCAGCAAGGTCGCTGCCGCCAGCGTCAGAGTCAGCCTTTCTGGAGACGGCGGAGATGAGTTGTTTGCCGGTTACCACAGGCACTGGCTAGGGCCGGAGGTCTGGCGCAGGCTTAAGCGATGGCCGAAGGCAGCCCGGGCCCTGACCGGGAGCATTCTTCAAGCGACGCCAGCCTCTTTATTTCGAAAACTGGAGCGTCTCCTGCCGGAGCCGTTCGGCGCTTACCATTCCTCAATCGGCGCTTCGGCAAAACTGCACAGGGGGTCGCTCCTGTTGCCGGCTTCTTCGCTGTCGGACCTTTATGACCGGTTCCTCTCGATCTGCGCCGAAGACTACCTGGCAGCTGAAGTGTCCGGCTGTGCCGCAAAGACGGGCTTATGCCTGCCTGAGAGCAGCTACCCGGAAGACTCCCTGCGCTGGCTTACTCTGGCGGATATCCTTTGCTATCTGCCGAACGATATACTGGTGAAACTGGACAGGGCGGCGATGGCTTTCAGTCTCGAGTCCAGAGTGCCGTTTCTGAGTCCGGCGGTCCTGGCGTTCGCCCGGTCTCTCCCGCCATCTTTTCTGTCGAACGGGCGACAGGGCAAGGTGGTGCTCCGGCGGCTCCTCGAGCGCTTTCTCCCGCACGAGCTGATCATTGCAGAGAAACGGGGTTTCGCGGTGCCCATCGGAGAATGGCTGTGCGGGCCTCTCAGAGACTGGGCCGAGGACCTCTTCAGTGAGAGCAAACTCCGGAAAACCGGTCTGCTCGATGTCCGCAGGGTCCGCCGGCTCTGGCAGTCGCACCAGCGGGAGAGAGGAAGATGGGATGCGGCTGTGTGGACGTGCGCCGTGCTGCAAAGCTGGTCTGAACGCTGGCTGTAGCGAATGCCTCACAATCGAAAGATAAGCCCCGCCTGATTTCAGGCGGGGCTCAGGGTTCCCTTGCGGGAAAAGGTCAGCTCAGCTGCGCCGGCGGCGCACCAGCAGGCTCCCCAGTCCGGCGGCCAGCACCGTCAGGGTGGCCGGCTCGGGAATCACGACCTGCGAGAACGACTGTCCGATGTAGCTGATCTTCGCCGTTCCCTGCGGACCGCCAATCAGCGTGATGTCCTTCACCACCCGGACCTTCTCGTAGCCGTTCACCGGGTCCTGCAGAAGCAGGTGGTCGGTCAGCTTCGTGCCCAACGGCGTGGCATACACGAAGCCCTGCCCCACGTTCTGGATGCCCACCAGGGCGGACTCGATGATCTGAGCCTGTCCGCCGTCGATGATGGCTCCGTTGAAGGTCAGGCCGATATCGACGATCCTCTTCAGCGGGTCCAGCACCTGCACGTCGAACTTGATGTTCAGGTTGAGCCACCCGCCGGTATTGGCGAACATCAGTCCGGTGAACTGAAGGCCGGGGTCGGGACCGAACATGAAGCCCGTCACCTCGATGCCCGCAGGGTCGAAGATGTAATCCCCGGACCCGAACGACACGAGGCTGAAGTTGCTGAACTCCTTGTCGTCGACGATGATGGAACCGTTGGAGTTTATCAGAGCCGACAGGCTCACCGCGTGGGCCGAAGCAGCCAGAAGGGCCACCCCCACGAGGGTCGCGACTGTCACTCTCGAAACAACCCCCCACAGTCCCAGGAACCTGGAGGTCTTCATGGTCTATATCTCTCCTTACCGCTCTCGACGAAGCAGACGTCTCACTCCGTCAGGACTATTGTAACACGGGAACGGCGTCCCGGAGTACGGGTTTTTGAAAAAAATTCCCGCCGGCAGCCGGCGGGCCCGGCTTTGCCGACCTTCCCGGATGCCTGTCCTGCAACATCCGTGCCACTCGGGACGGAGGCGTCCGGGCCGGCCGCTCACTGGTCCGGCCTGTGAGGATAGTCCGACTCGTCTATCCCTTCCGGCAGGTACGAGAATATCTCGGCATTCCTGAGGAAAAAGCGCAGCTTCTTGTCCGGCTTCAGCATCTCTTCCGGGAACGCCTCTGTCCGCCAGCGCATCACGTGCCCGACCGAGTCTCCCCGGAACGGGATGCAGTCGTCCCGTGAGAAGCCGGGGATGACCCTGTTCCGGCGGTCCACGATCTCCGCGGCCACGTACCCGTCGTCCCGCGTGCGCGCGTTGATGAGCACCCGGGGGATGCGGAACAGCTCACGGCGGCTGATGAACGACCCTTCGGTGTCTCCGGCCCTCAGCGAGCAGAACCCGTCCAGCCTCAGCGTCGCCAGCCCGATCTCTCCCTTGATGCCCTCGTAGTCGTCGTGAGGCTGGTCGAATCCGCCGTAGTAGAAGTGGAGCCGGTCCCCGACGGCCACCGGAGCGATGGCCGTGAAGACCATCCCGTCGTCCCAGCTCCCCTCCGGCCCGAGCTCCAGGAACGGCTTTCTGTCCGGAGTGCGCGTCCAGTTCACCAGGTTCCAGCTCCAGGCCAGTTGAACGTCGATGGTCCGGACGCTGTCCTCCTGAGCCTCGTGCATCCGGGGAACCGCATACTTCCCGTACTTGAAGAACCTCGCGTGATAGATCCACGGCATCCCGATGTAGGCCCCCTGGTACGGAAAGACCGGCATCCCGTAGACCTGCGTGGCATCGGGGTCAAGGTCGTCGGCGGTGAAGACGGGATGGTCCATCAGGCGGGTCCAGTGAATCCCGTCCCTGGAGGTCGCCAGGCCGACCGACCGATGCCTGCGCGCCCCCAGTTTGTACATCGCCACGAAACGCTCCTGATAGGGGTCGAAGAAGCAGTTGACCACATCGGACGAGGAGAACAGGCGCTGGCCGTCGGGCGGGGTCTGCCAGGTCCAGCGCAGCCCGTCCGGCGAATACGCGTGATGCGGGCCGTTCGGCCCGTATCCGTACATCACCCAGCGGCGCTCGGGGCTCTCGGGGCGCGGAAGGCGGATGACGCTGGGGATGGAGCAGGCCCCCTCCACCACGATGTTGTTCGCCCTGGACCCTTCGAATTCCACGAGCCCGAGTCCGGGCTTGGTCCATTCGAGCCCGTCCGTGGATTCGGCATAGCAGACGCGGCTTCCGTCCCCGATGACCTGATACCACATCTTCAGACGCCCCTCGTCCCAGAGCACCGTGCCGTAAAGGTACGGACCCCAGCCCTCCCACGGGCGGTCCCGCCGCAGGACAGGGTTGGCCGGATGCTTCTCCAGCCGGTGGAAGACGCGCTCCAGCCCGCTGGACTCCTCGACCGCCATCGCGTCCAGCATCAGGCGCCGGAAGGGATAGCTCCCCGCGACCGGGTCGCCCTCCTTCGCATAGGGCGACGGGGCCGCCAGACAGGCGGAAACGAGCAGGACCAGGAACACCACGACCGGGACCAGCGATACGGGATGGACCAATGATACTACCTCCTGAGGGATGCCCTGGGGGCAGGTTCCCCATCAGGTCAGACGGCTCCTCCCTGCCCCGCGTTGCCCTGCCGGGGCAGGCCGGGCCAGTGTCCCCCCTCTGACACCTGCGAGAGACGGAAAAGAGTGCGGAGAGCTCCCTCTCCGCACTCCGCGCGGCCGGGAGACCGGCCTGAGCCGTCAGGGCAGAGAGACGCCCTCAGGAATCTGCAGCTCTTCCACCGAAACAGACTTTAGGCAGAGGAACCAGTCCAGGCAGCGGTAGTCCGGGCCCGCCTGCTCCACGCGGTCCTTCGCGGCTCCGCAGGAGCCCGGAGGAGGGACGATGACGTCGTCGCCCGGCTTCCAGTCCGCCGGCGTGGCCACCCCCAGACGGTCCGATGTCTGCATCGCGATGAGCAGACGCTTGATCTCCTGGAAATTGCGGCCGTTGGACAGCGGGTAGTAGATCAGCGCCCTTATCTTGCCGTGCGGGTCGATGAAATACACCGCCCGCACCGCCTGCGTGGAGCTGGCGGAGGGCTGCAGCATCCCGTACTTCCGCGAAACCTCCATCCTGAGGTCTTCGATGACCGGGAATGTCACCTCGACATCCTTCATCCCCCGGAACTCGATCCTCTCCTTGATGGTCCGCAGCCAGGCGATATGGCTGTAGATGCTGTCGATGGACAGGCCGATCAGCTCGCAGTTCAGCGCCTTGAACTCGGGCATCATCGTGGCGAACGTCATGAACTCCGTGGTGCACACGGGCGTGAAATCGGCAGGATGGCTGAACAGGATGACCCACTTGCCGCGGTAGTCCTTGGGGAACTCGATCTCCCCCTGAGTGGTCTTCGCGGTGAAGGCCGGGGCGTCTTCGCCTATCAGCGGGATGTGCGTCCCGTGCTGAGCCTCATTCTCCATCATCGTCGATGCTCCTCCCCGGGCCAGTCCGTTCGCGTCCCGGGACGTTGCGGGTCGCGGGAGCGCGCGGCAGCCCTGATGTTGCAGATGACTTCTTAGATGCCTGCGCGCCGCCGCAGGATTCACGGTGCAGGGGATGGAAGGTCCTGAGTGCAGGGCCCGGCGCGCGACCCGGGCCTTCGAAGGAGGAACAGCCGACAGCCGATGACATCACGGGAGCGCATTCTGGCGACACTGAGAGGCGAGCGGCCGGACCGCATCGGCAGGACGGAGAGCCCCTGGGCCGAGACGTGGAAGGTGTGGCGCGCGCAGGGTCTTCCGGCTGACGCGGACCCGGTGGAGTACTTCGGCTGGGACTTTTCCGGGCTCCCCTGGCCCGACATGACGCTGCGGCTCCCGCAGGAGATCATCGAGGAGACGGACACCTACATCCACCGGCGCGACCCGAACGGTGTGGAGCGCAAGGACTGGAAGAGCGAATCCGGCCACACCCCGCACTGGCTGTCGCACACCCTGAACAACGGCGCCGACTGGTACCTCTACAAGGAGCGCCTCACCCCCGACGCCGACCGGCTCAATCCCGAGATGAAGCTGCACTGGGAGCGGGCGAGGGAGCGCGGCCTGTTCACGCACTGGGCGTCCACGGAAGCCTACGAGTGCGCGTGGCCGGTGTTCGGGCAGGTGAACATCTTCACCATGATGATGGACGAGCCGGACGTGGTGAAGGACATCTTCCTGACCTACACCGACCTCATCATCTCGCTTGCGGAGCAGGCCCTGCAGCAGGGCATCGACTTCGACGGCGCTTTCGTCTACGGGGACGTGGGATACCGCAACGGCACCCTCTTTTCTCCGGAGTGCTATGACGAGATGCTGTTCCCCGCCCACCGCCGGATGTGCGACTTCTTCAGAAGCCACGGCAAGCCCGTCATCCTTCACTCGTGCGGGCAGATCAAGAGCCTCATCCCCCGCTTCATCGAGGCGGGGTTCTCCGCCATCCAGCCGCTAGAGGCGAAGTGCCAGCAGGACGTCCGCGAGCTGCGCCAGATCCACGGCAAAAGCATCGTCTTTTTCGGCAACATCGACGTCCGCAAGCTCTCCGGGACGCGCGACGATGTGCGGGAGGAGGTGCTGGGGAAGCTGGAAGCGGTGGCGACGGACGGAGGCTACATCTTCCACTCCGACCACTCCATCCCGCCGACGGTGCCGCTGGAGAACTACCTGTACGCGCTGGAATTGCTGGACGGTTTCAACGCGCGATACTACGGCGCCTGAACGGCGCCATCACTCCGGGGTCAGCACGGCAGCCGCGCCGGCGGGCCGGGTGGGGAAGATGGCCTGCCCTTGGTCGTCCGGGACCGCGATGTCCGGCCGGTTCTTCGGAAGCCAGTCGCGGTAATAGCGCCGGCTCATCTCCTCCAGCAGCGCTTCCACGCCGTGTTCCGGGACGATGGCCACGATGCACCCGCCGAAGCCCGCACCCGTCCAGCGGGCGCCGAAGGCGCCGGCCTCACGTGCGATGTCCGTCAGCACGTCCAGCTCCGGGCAGGTCACCTCGTAGAGGTCGCGGCCGGATGCGTGGGAAGCGTCCATCAGACGGCCCAGCGCGGCGGCATCGCCCGAGCGCATCGCATCGGCCGCCCGGTACACGCGCCGGGCCTCCTCCACCACGTGAAGCGCCCGCCTGAGGGGCTGAAAGCCGCTCTCCGGCTCGGGAAGGACGCTTCCGTCCCGCTGCGACAGGTAGCGCCGCCGGACCCCGTCCGGGGTGAGCCCCAGCTCCCCGGCCAGTGCGTCCAGAGTGCAAGGTCCGTCCCGGAGACACGAGCGAAGGACGGAGGCAGGGTCGTCCGACGCCCGGAAGATGTCCGCAAGGAGACGGTGCCCCGTGCCCAGCTTCCCGTTCACCAGCGCCACCGCCAGCCGGCACTCCGCCGCGCGCGTGTTGAAGTGCCTGCGCGCTCCGGCCGACTTCTCGGCCCGGACCAGCGAGTTCGCCACGACCACCGTCACACCGTCCGGAAGCGGCACAGCGTCGGTGCGAAGAGGACCGAACTCGATCCTCAGGGCGCTGCCGGGCTGCGCCAGCAGGCAGATGGCCTGGTCCATCCCTCCGCCCTGCGTGCCCACGTAGTGCTCGCCGGTGGCCATCAGTCCGGCCATCTCCTCCCGCGGGATGTCCAGGGCGTTCACCTCGTCGCACGCCAGCGCCATGGCCACGACCAGCGCCGACGACGACGACAGGCCGCCTCCCGCCGGAAGGTCTCCGCCCACCACGGCCTCGAAGCCTTTCAGCGACTTCTCACCCGTCCTTCCCAGCAGCGCCTGCACCGCCGCGCGCGCGTAGTTGCTCCAGTCGCCCGCGGGCGCCGGGGGGATGGGGTCCGTGCTCAGGAACGTGCGGGCCGGATAGACGCCGCCCGCGCTCCTCAGGCGCACCTCCGCAGAGTCCAGCGGCCGGTACAGGACGGCGATCTCCCGTTCCAGCGCAAGCGGCATGACCGGGAGGCCGTTGTAGTCCGTGTGCTCGCCGATGAGGTTCACCCGGCCCGGAGCGCGGAGCGCCCGCCAGCCTTCCGTTCCGGACGGGGCGGCCTCTTCCGCCAGGCCGGCCCACATCCGTTCCTTCTGAGCATTTGCGCCGCACCATTCGCGCACCACCCGCTCCAGAATCTGCTGCAGACCGCGGCTCATGACCGTTCCCTCAGCATCCTGTCCGTCTGTGCCAGAAGCTCCGGCGTGCCGATATCCAGCCAGTCCCCGGCGGGAACGGGATAGGCCCGCACCGTCCTTCCCTCCTCCAGCATCCGGGCCACTCCGGCCGTCAACTCGAGCTCTCCCCGGGGACTCAGCCCCACGGCCTTCAGAGCATCGAAGATGCAGGGCGCGAACACGAACGCCCCTGCCTGATTGTAGTGCGTGGTGGACGTCCCCGGTGGAGGCTTCTCCACGATGCGCAGGATGCGCCGGCCGTCATCGAAGTAGACCGCCGCCCCGCACGCCGGGTCCTCCACATAGTTCGCCGCCAGGACCCCGTCCGGCTGCGCCTCTTCGAACTCCCTGACGATGTCCCGGTAGTGCCGCGCGGGGTGAAGAAGGATGTCGCCGAAACAGAGCAGGAACGGCCCGCCACCGCAGAAGTCCCGCGCTGCCAGCACGGCGCCTCCCGTCCCGTTCAGCTGCTCCTGCTCGCGGTAGACGATGGAAAGGCCGAGACTGCTTCCGTCCCCGCAGGACTCCCGGACCTTCTCCCCGAGATAGCCGATCACCAGGCAGACTTCCCGGATGCCGGCATCCTTCAGCCCGTCCAGTATCCAGTGCAGCAGCGGCCTGCCTCCTGCCTCCACCAGGGGCTTGGGACGGTCGCGCGTCAACTCTCCCAGACGGGTCCCCCGGCCCGCGGCCAGCACCACGGCGCGCCTGACGCCTTTCACGGCACCCTCCTCAGGTTGGAGCATCTCACGATATGGAACGTGCGCACTCTGACCCCCTGCCGGAACACCGGAACAGTCCGGACCTCCTCCGCCGTCTCGAACGCTTCCAGCACCTCCGGCCTTATCCCCCAGTCATCCTCCCATACCAGCACCGCGTCCCTGCCCGCAAGCGCACCCGGGTCCATCCAGAAGTCGAACTGGTCCGTGCGAGGGTTCAGGGAGAAGGTGTTGAACGGCTCCCGGAGGTTCCACGCGAGCTGCGCGGCGAACTGGTAGCGGTCCGCGCAGAGGAATGCGCGCTCCCTGCCCCCCAGACGTTCGTATTCCTCCCGGACCAGGGGAGCCACCTGCTCCCAGCCGTAGAGGTGGTTCGTATTGTCGTCTCCCGGGGGAAGGGGGATGATGCGGTGGAAGGGCTGGATGTGCAGGATGGCGGTGAAGAGCAAGGCCACTGCGAAGACCGCGGACACCCAGGCCCGCGACGCCTTCCGTCCCGCCGCCCCGCCCCAGTACCCGCAGCAGGCGACGATGAGCGTCAGGTATCCCGCCGCCGGCCAGTGCGGGAGGATGCGGGTGAACAGGCTGGCTCCCCAGAAGACGG
>FWWL01009224.1_pt1 | contig 12109 bp, 11 predicted proteins | sample 2228331 | NCBI WGS metagenome assembly FWWL01 (sample SAMEA103939775, study PRJEB20133) | metagenome | reverse complement strand
GTGCCGATTAGCAGGAATATCGACAGGATGCTTGCCATGCGGCAGAGATTACCCTCCGGTGATGACCGACATCAAAATCAGGTGCGCGCCATCCGATGGCGTTTCATCCAGCACCATCACCGGTGTTGCCAGATCGCCGTCTATGACCAGCATGTTGGAACTCAGGAAGGACTCGCCATCGGGAGCGATCAGCCAGCCCATCAGTTGGGGGAAACGCTTTGCCAGTTCCCGCACAATATCGCGGTAGGTGGCGCCCTCGGGCAGATGGATTGTGAGGGTTTTCACCCCCGCATGAGCACGGGCGGCGCCGGTCAATTCCACGGTGACTGTCATGGCTATTTCTCCTTATTGTAAGTATAAGGGAAGTATGGAGGGATTGAAAAGAGAGAGACGGATAAAATTCCTGTCATATGTCAGAATTTTGGGCGATAAAAATCAAATTGTCTGATAACTTATTGACTCAGCCCACGGGCTTTGCTATACTGAGTTTGTTCTATCCCCTAATTTTGTCAGAGAGGAGAAATATGAGACTCCAACCACCGGTAGAAGTTTCTACCAACACTGTTTCGTTTGACGTGAGTGAAATTGAGCCTTTGCTGCAGGCTCCCCCGATGAAACTGCCCCCCTGGCCCGAGGCGCAGATCACCCTGCGCGATGGACGGATTCTCTACATCCGCCACGCGAAGGAAGAAGAAGTGCCAGAAATGCTCGCCTACATGGAAAAGGTCATGAAGGTTACCAAAGACTTCTATGACATTGTGGGCGTGCGCGTCTATGGTGAAATTTTGGGTTGGGTGCGCAAGCGCATCAAGGACCCCTTCACCCTGGTAGGGCTGATTGATGGTGAGTGGGTTGGTTTCGCCAATGGGCGGGTCATGAACCCGGACATCGCTATCAGCCTGCACACCATGACCTTCACCCGCCGCGGGCGCGTGGGTTGGGCAATGTACTACGCCAAGACCTACTATGCGCTGGAAATCCTCAAGTGCAAAGAGTGGTGGTCCACCTTTGAGTCCTACAATGGCTGGCGCATGGCGGGCGTTGAAATGGCGCAACCCACCAAACCCTGGCCCGAGTACCAGCACGAGTTGGGCGGCGCACGCGTGTACTACCTGACTCAGGACATGTGGAATGCGGGCGTCAAAAACTTCGCCGTGGAAATGATCGGTTCTGATCTGTCCTTTGAGGTGACCGACGAAGTGCGCAAGGCGAACGAGAACTTCCACGCACCCGCAGAAGTGAACCTGTAAGGTTTAGGTTTCGGGAGGAAGTGAAGCCGTGTTGGGCGGATGTTTTCACAGGATGACTGTGGGGGCATCCGCTCAACTTTTCCTCCAGGTAGTTGTCTAAAAAAGATTCTTCGTCAATAGTCAAATGTCATACAAATTTACGCAGAACGCAAGTTGACGACGGATTTTGAAATTGCTATACTGAATTTGTTACAGGGCATCTCATTTGTTCGTTTTTTTGACATTTTCGACGATGGCATTGTTTATCGAATTGTGCTGTTTACTACCATCCACGTTATCGGTCTCATGGTGACCTTCCTTTGAGTGTCATCTTTCGATCGGGTATCGAAAGTGGCATTTTGCTTTTCTGCAACCTGTCGGGTTGCGTGTAAAAAATTAACTCTTGAGGAGGAGTGATGGCGGCAATAAAAGTCGAAATCCGAAGCGGTGTTTATTACGATTCCGCTGTCCTGATGCAACTCCAGCGTTCTCTGGCATCCCTGCCCGGCATTGAAGATGCCGGCGTGGTGATGGGAACGGAGTCCAATAAGGAACTGCTGGCACACATTGATCTGACCACTCCCGAAGTGGAAAAAGCCCAGCCCAATGATCTGGTGATCGTTGTGCGCGGCGTGGATGAGAAATCCGCCGCCGAAGCGCTGGGAAAAGTGGATGAACTGCTCACGCGCAAGAAGGGCGGCGCCGAACAAGCCTACCGCCCGCGCAGTATCGAGGGCGCTAACGACATGCTCCCCGAAGCCTCGTGGGTGTTGGTTTCGGTAGCGGGACGCTATGCCGCTGGTGTGGCGCGTGAAGCCATGCGCCTGGGCAAACATGTCTTCCTCTTCAGCGATAACGTCTCGGTGGAAGAGGAAATCGCCCTCAAGCAGGAAGCCGCCGAAAAAGGGTTGCTGGTGATGGGTCCTGACTGCGGTACGGCTCTGATTGGTGGGTTCGGACTGGGTTTTGCCAATAAAGTGCGCCGCGGCAACATTGGTGTGGTGGCGGCGGCAGGCACTGGCTTACAGCATGTCACCAGCCGCATCCACCAGTTGGGCGGCGGCATTACTCACGGCATCGGCACCGGCGGACGCGACCTCTCCGAGAAGGTGGGTGCGGTCACGTTCCGTCAGGGCATTGAACTGCTCAGCCGTGATCCTGAAACCAAAGTCATCGTGCTGGTGTCCAAACCCCCATCACCCAAAGTGGCAGAAGAAGTGCTCAAGCTGGCGCGCAAAGCCGGGAAACCGGTTGTGGTGAACTTCATTGCCCGACCGTTGAGCCTGCCGCAGATGGATAACCTCTACTTCGCCCGTGGGCTGGATCACGCCGCAGAACTGGCGGTGGAACTCTCCCGTAATCTGCCTGCGCTCGAAACCGATGCAGATTTGGGCATCGAGCGTTTTGCTGCCGGACAGAAATACCTGCGTGGGTTGTTCTCTGGCGGCACGCTGGCATACGAAGCCCAGCACATCCTTGCCAGTTACCTGCCCAAAGTGTATGCCAATGCCCCGATTAATAAAGAACTGAAACTGCCCAACAGTTATGTCAGTCAGGAACACTGCATTGTGGACCTCGGCGAAGATGAGTTCACGCAGGGACGCCTGCACCCGATGATGGACAATGAACTGCGCATCCGCCGGTTGATGGAAGAAGCCGCCGATCCTTCGGTGGCGGTGATCCTGCTGGATGTGGTCATTGGATACGGCTCGCACCCCGATCCTGCCAGCGAACTGGGCCCGGCGGTGGCGAAAGCCAAAGCCCTGGCAAAAGAAGCCGGGCGCTACCTGGAAGTGGTGGCAGTGGTGTGCGGCACCGATGAAGACCCGCAGAAACTCGAAGCCCAGGTAAAGCAGATGAAAGACGGTGGTGCGTGGGTATCTACCAGCAATGAAGAAGCCATGCGCTACGCCGGACGTCTGGTGCGCGCGCTCAGTCAGGAAGCCGGTGGCGAGTTCACCATGAAACCGGTTGATCTGACCACCCTCCAGCGCCCGCTGGCGGCGATCAACGTGGGTCTGGAGTCGTTTGCCGAAAATCTGGCGGCGCAGGGCGCCCCGGTTGTGCATGTGGATTGGCGTCCACCTGCCGGTGGAAATGAGCGGCTCATGTCCATTCTGGAGCGCATGAAACAGCGCCAGTAGGTTCATCCGAAATACACGAGGTTTTGGGAGGCTCTCATGGTCGATATTGAAAAAGCCAATCAACAGGCTGTAGAACAAATGATGGAAGCCCGTCCCGTAGTGGTGGGCGTAGCCCCGGCAATTGATGTCATCCCCGGCATGCACAGGGATTTACTGCTTCACGCCGGTCCTCCGGTTACCTGGGAACGCATGGCAGGACCGATGAAAGGCGCCATGGTCGGTGCGTTGATCTGGGAAGGGCGTGCCAAGAACTGGGACGAAGCCGAAGCCCTGCTGAGCAGTGGCAAGATTAAATTTGAACCCTGCCATGAGCATTCGGCAGTTGGTCCCATGGCGGGCGTGATTTCCCCCTCCATGATGGTGTACATCGTGGAGAACAAGACTCACGGCAATAAAGCCTATTCCGGGTTGAACGAAGGACGAGGCAAGGTGCTGCGCATGGGCGCTTACAGCGAGGACGTGCTGGCGCGCCTGACCTGGATGAACGAAGTGCTTGGTCCGGTCTCCAATGCAGCCTTGCAAGCCATGGGTGGGCTGGATCTGCGCACCCTGTTGGGCAAAGCCCTGCACATGGGCGATGACGGACACAACCGTCTGGATGCGGCTTCCATTCTGTACACCACCCAGTTAGCGCCGTGGATTGTTAAGGTCGCCAAGGACAGCGAAACCGCTTCCGAGGTCATCCGCTTCCTGGGTGAGAATGCCCTGAGCATCCTCAATCAGGTCATGGCGGGCTGCAAGACGATGACAGACGCGGCGCACGGCATTGAAGGCTCAACCATTGTCACCGTGATGGCGCGCAACGGCACCGATTTCGGCATCCGCGTCAGTGGTCTGGGCGATCGCTGGTTCACCGGACCGGCGGGCAAGGTAAAAGCCCTGTACTTCCCCGGCTTTACCGAGAAAGATGCCAACCCCGATATCGGCGACAGCACGATTACCGAAACGGCAGGTATTGGCGGCTTTGCCATGGCGGCGGCACCGGCAATCGTCACCTTCATCAGCGGTACCCCGCAGGATGCCATCAATACCACGCTGGACATGTACGAAATCACCTACGCCGAGCACAAATACTTCACCATTCCTTACCTGAACTTCCGCGGCACGCCTACCGGCATTGATATCCGCAAGGTGATTGAGAAGAACGTCCTGCCGCGCGTCAACACCGGTGTTGCTCATAAAGATCCCGGTATTGGACAGGTGGGCGCTGGTGTGGTGACCCCGCCCCAGAACGTCTTCGAAGATGCCCTGGTGGCGTTCGCTGAGAAGTACGGCTTCTAACACGGACACGCCCTTGTGACACGAGAGCGAGCGTGACGGAATCAACAAGGTCTTTTCTGGATCAATAGGAGGATCGTATGGACCGTGAGCGATTTATCAAGATGATGGCGGAAGCCAAAATGTACGACCTGACGCAGGACTGCAGCATCTTCACCCCGCCGTTCCCGGGCGATAAAGCGCTGGAAGTGCACTTCTTCAAGCGCGTCACCGGTGCCTACGGCGGCGGTCAGGGCGCCAATGGTCAGATTCTCAACTGGAGCAACAGTGTGGGCACCCATCTGGTGGGTGAAACTGCCTTCCATTCCGGCGGGCGGCGCATTTCCGATATCCCGTTGAGCGATTTGTGCGGTCCCGGCGTGATTGTGGACATCTCGGACATGGTATCCGATTACAGCATCTACACCCCCGAGATGATCATGAAGAAAGCCGATGTTCGCCCCGGCGACATTCTGATCATCAATACGGGCTATCACCGCTATTCATGGGATCAGCCGGATGTGGTCAACCCTGAGGCGCAGGGCGGTGTGGAGTCCAAAGAATTCGGGTTCTACGTGCGTCATCCCGGTCCCTCGATGGACTTCTACAAATGGGCGCTGGACATGAAACTGAAGGTCATCGGTGTGGACTGCGGTTCTGCCGAGCACCCCATGAACACCACCATCCGCTACATGCACGAGAATCACTTCCGCCGCGCCGAAGAAAAACTGATGCGCGAGCACGGCAAGAAGTGGGAAGAGATGTTCCCGCCGGATGAGTACTATCAGTTAACCCACATCACCATGCCGAAGAACCATCTGGTGTTCCTGGAGGCGGTGGTGGGCGAAATCGATAAACTCAAGAACCAGCGCGCGTGGATTACCATCATGCCCATCCCCTTCATGGAAGTGGAATCGGCATGGGCACGGGTTGCCGCCTATCAGGCGCCGGAGTGGATGAGCGAAGCCGAGTTCTACGAGGCGATGGGCAAAGCCGAAATGCTCGACATGACTGTGCCCTTCAGCGTGCAGACCCCGCAGTGGCTCAACTACGTGCCGTTGAGCGTTACCTATCACCGCCGCGTGGGTGGGCAGTATTTCGGCATGGGACGCAACAGTTCCATCTGCAATGCTTCCATCCATCTGGCAACCCACATGGACGGCGAGAAACACTTCTACCCCTCTGGTCGCACCATTGGGCAGGTGCCGCTGTCTGAATGGGTGGGTCCCGGCGTGATTGCCGATATTTCCCATCTGGTGAGCGATGCCAGCGTGTACACCCCGCAGATGATTGAATCGGTGGTGGACATCCGCAAGGGCGATATTCTGGTCATCAAGACCGGCTGGCACCGCTATGGCTGGATCAGCCCCGAGTCGGATGAATTCCGCTACATGGTCAAGCATCCGGGTCCTTCGCCCGATTTCTCCGAATGGTTTCGGCGGATCACCCGATGAACACCATCATGCGCATCTGGCATCCCAAGACCTTCCAGGAAGCCAATGAGAAACTCAAGCGCGACTTCGGCAAGACCTGGGATGAGATGTACCCGCTGGATAAATACTATCAGGATATGCATCTCAACCTGTTCCCCAAGCGCATCGTCCACGCCGAGAATCTCGGCGGCGATATTGCCCGCGCCTCCAGCGGCCGCTACTACATCGGCTGCTATCTGCAGAAGGCAATGGAAGCCGAGTCCATGTGGGGCCGCTTCGTTGCCTTCAAGGAAGGCGAATAACCTTTTGTGACTGCAAGTCTCCAGGGTGGTTTCATCCCTCTGGAGACTTGCAGTTAACCGCATCGGGAATGGAGGTTCTGAATTTATGAAACCGATACCCTTTGAGTATTTCGCCCCAACCAGTACCGAAGAAGCGCTGGAACACCTGGCGAATCTGGGCTACGGTGGGAAAGTGCTGGCGGGAGGGCAAAGCCTCATCCCTGCGATGAATTTCCGCATGGCGCGCCCGGGAGCGCTGGTGGACTTAAACGGCATCCCCGAACTGGCGTATATCAAACCCACTGCCGACGGCGGTCTGGCAATCGGCACCATGACCCGCGACAGCAAGGTGGAGCACAGCCCCGAAGTGGCTCAGCGCTTCCCCCTGTTGCTGGAAGTGATGCCCAATATTGCCCACCCGCAGATCCGTAACCGTGGAACCTTTGGCGGCTCGATTGCCCATGCCGACCCGGCAGGGCAGTTGCCCGCCATTTCCATCGTCCTGAATGCCAATCTCAAGGTGCTCAAGAAGGGCGGTGAGCGCTGGGTCAAAGCCGAAGAATTTTTCCTCGGTCCGTTCATGACCGTCCTTGAGCCGGAGGAAATGCTGGCGGAAGTGGTACTGCCCGGTTTGCCCCCGCGCACCGGCAGCAGTTACCAGCAGGTTTCACGCCAGAGGGGCGGCTATTCCCTTGCGGCAGTTGCCTCGGTGGTCACGCTGGATACAGCAGGAAAATGCACCAGCGCCCGCATGGTGATGATCAGCGTGGGGGATGTGCCCATCCTTTCTGAAGCCGCCACGCGCATTCTGGTTGGGCAAAAGCCCACCCCCGAAGCCATTGCTGAGGTTGCAGAGATTGCCGCCAGCAAGGAAATTGACCCCGGTACCGATATTCACGCCACAGCCGAATACCGCCGTCATCTGGTTCGCGTGCTGGTGAGACGGTCGCTCTCTACCGCGTTCGAACGAGCCGCAAAGTAAGGAGGGAATCGTGACCACGCATACCATTAAAGTCAAAGTGAATGGCGTTGAGTACGTTCGGGAGGTAGAACCCCGCCGATTGCTCAGCGATTTCATCCGGCATGATCTGGGCTTGACCGGAACGCACGTGGGATGTGAACATGGACTTTGTGGCGCCTGTACCATCCTGTTCGACGGCGAGCCGGTGCGTTCCTGCCTCATCTTTGCCGTTCAGGCAAATGGGCATGAGGTGACCACCGTGGAAGCGCTGGGCACTCCCGAAAAAATGCATCCCCTGCAGGAAGCCTTCCATGAGAAGCACGCCCTGCAATGTGGATACTGCACGCCGGGTTTCCTGATGACCCTCAAGCCCTTCCTCGAGACACACCCCAATCCCACTGATGAAGAAATTCGTGAGGCGATTGATGGAAACCTGTGCCGTTGCACCGGTTATGAACACATCATCGAAGCCGTCAAACTGGCGGCGCAGAAGATGGCTACCCGTTCGTAGGGAAAGGAGAGGTTACCGTGGCTGGACGAGTTTTTGGTCAAAGCATTCCCCGCAACGAGGACCCCTACCTGTTGACGGGTCAGGCAAAATTCATTGATGATATTGAACTGCCGGGCATGCTCCACGCTGCTTTCTACCGCAGCGACTACGCTCATGCGCGCATCAAGAAAATTGACGTGTCAGAAGCGCGGAAACTGCCCGGTGTGATTGCCGTGTACACGGCGGAAGATTTTGGCGAGTTTGTGCGTCCGGGACCTCTGCAGGTTCCACCGCCCACCGCCATTAAGGGTTCGATTTTCCATGCCCGCCCTTTGATGCCCATTGCCAAGGATAAGGTGCGCTACTCCGGCGAGCCCCTTGCCGTGATCATTGCCGAAAACCGCTATATTGCCGAAGATGCCATGGATTACATTGTGGCGGAACTGGAACCTTTACCGGCGGTCACGGATCTGGAGAAAGCCCTCGAACCCGGTGCGCCACTGGTACATGAAGACCTTGAAAGCAATCTGGCGGCGCTGGTCAAGCAGGAACGCGGCAACTACGAAGAAGCTGCCGCCAAAGCCGATGTAGTGATTAAGAAGAAGATTTATGTCGATCGCGGCGCCGGCGCCGCCATGGAAAACCGCGGTATTGTCATCAACTGGGATGACCGCACCCGGGAAATGACCATCTGGGCAACCACGCAGGCGCCCATTCCTCTGCGCAACAGCATTGCCGCACGTCTGGGATTGTTCGAAGAACCCCCTTCATCGGTGGTGGGTTTGGTCCCAAGATCATGACCTCACAGCCGGATGATGTGCTGTTGCCCATCATTGCCATGTGGCTCAAGCGCCCCATCAAGTGGATTGAAGATCGCCGTGAGAACTTCCTTGCCACCACTTCGGAGCGCGACCAGATCCACTACGCCGAGATCGCCCTGACCAAAGACGGCATCATTCTGGGCGTGAAAGATGTGTTCTATCACAACACCGGCGCCTACGATCCCTATGGCATGACGGTGCCGTTGAACACACAAACCCATACCGTATCCTGCTATGAAGTGCCCAATTTCTACACCGAAATCCGCATGGTCTTTACCAATGAGTACGTGGTAACGCCGGTGCGCGGAGCCGGGCGCCCTGAAGGGGTCTTTGTGATGGAGCGGTTGATGGACTACGCCGCGCAGGAACTGGGCATGGATCCGGCAGAAATTCGCCGCCGCAACCTGCTGCGGAAAGAACGTTTCCCGTATCCCACGGGCATCATTGGACAGGACTTTGTGGAAGGAGTGCTGGATAGCGGCGATTATCCTGAAACCCTGCGCCGCGTGATGGAAGTCATTGAGTACGAAAAATTCCGCAAGGAAATCCAGCCGCAACTGCGCGCTCAGGGCAAGCATAAGGGCATTGGCATTGTTTGCTTCACCGAAGGGACGGCGGTAGGACCGTATGAAGGTGCGCGCGTCACGGTTGGCGCTAACGGCAAGGTGAGCGTGGCGACCGGCATCAGCACCCAGGGTCAGGGGCACTTTACCGTCTTTGCGCAAATTGCCGCCGAGCAGTTGGGCGTGGATGTCAAAGATGTCAGCGTGATTACCGGCGATACCGGACACTTCCACTGGGGCGCGGGCACCTTTGCCAGCCGAGGGATGGGCGTTGCCGGAACGGCGGTGTACAATGCCGCGGTCAAGGTACGCCAGAAAGCCCTGCAATTAGGCGCTAAGTTCCTGGGCGTCTCTGAAGACGAAGTAGATTTGTGCGACGGTAAAGTATGCGTCAAGGGTGATCCTTCCCGCAGCATGCCTTTGGGTGAAATTGCGCTCAAAGCTAACCCCACCCGCGGCACCATTGAACCCGGCGTGGAACCCGGTCTCGAAGCCACAGCCTACTTTGGTCCCCCGTATGGCGCAACCGGCGCAGGTGCGGTGGCTATGATTGTCGATGTGGACCCTGAAACCATGTCGGTGAATGTCGAAAAATTTGCCATCGTGCATGACTGCGGTACGGTCATCAATCCCTTGCTCCTCGAAGGGCAGGTGATGGGCGGTGTCCACATGGGTATTGGCAATGCCTTCTACGAGAAGATCAAATACGACGAAAACGGGCAGTTGCTAACCGCCTCGCTGATGGACTATCTCATCCCGCAAGCCACCGACATGCCCAAAGAGATGATTGTGGAGCATCTGGAGACGCCTTCACCGCTCAATCCATTGGGGATGAAAGGTGTGGGAGAAGCCGGAGCCATTCCCACCCCGGCATGTTTCATGCAAGCCCTGGAAGATGCCCTGTACGAGTACCGCTTGCAAATTGACGAGACGCCGCTGAATCCCAGCCGTCTCTGGGAACTGGTGCAGAAAGCACCCAAGAAGTAAATGATCGGGAGTGAAGCCCCGTGATTTTAAAAATCTCATATACAATATTGAGGAGGACAATTATCCATGCAACTCGAAGGTGAACACGTTTTCAAAGGACCACGCGAAGAAGTGTATACCATGTTTCGCGATCCTGAAGTGCTGGCGACCGCCATCCCCGGTGCGCAATCGTTGACCAAGATTGACGACCAGCATTTCGAAGGTGCCATGAATATCCGCATCGGTCCGGTTTCCGGCTCCTTCTCCGGAAAGGTGGAGGTTGCCAATGAGGTTTACCCCGAGAAGTTCACCCTTATCGTGGAGGGTCGGGGGGCGCCCGGATTTGCCAAGGGAATGGGAGATGTGCAACTCATCGATCAGGGAGATGGTACAACCCTGTTGAAGTACTCCGGCGATGTTCAGATTGGTGGCACGCTGGCAAGCGTGGGACAACGCATGATTGACAGCGTAGCAAAAAGCATCATCAAAACCGCCTTCGAGACGCTGGACAAAGCCCTGGAAGCCCGTCTGGCGGCAAAAGCGGGGAACAGCACGGTAGAATTCAAAGCCCCCACCGAGGCAGAATTTGCTGCTGCCGTAACCAAAGACATGGCATCAGGGTTATCACAGGTAGCGGAAGTGCGCATGCTCTTCTACGTCATCCCGCTGATCGTGGTCCTTGTCATTGTGGCGTACTTGCTTTCGCACTAAAATTGTTGGATAGGGTGATTCGAAGGGGGCGAATCACCTTTATCGAAATTCCTCAACCAGAAACGGGCACGGAGGAGACAGCGCCCGAAGGAGAGGAGAAAAAGGAGGTGGTTATCGAGGGTACGTGAAGCGTTTTCTCATCCCTGTGGGCTGGCAAACCCACAAAGTTTTCAACCGTTTTTCATCCAATATCACCTGTTCAATCATTTTCTTCGGAGGAAGGAAGTCACATGGCTACAACTGCTAAAAAACCTGCAGTGATGGGGTACCTTCCCAATGACGTTCCGCCGTTCGGGCAGATGGTTCTGCTGGGCTTCCAGCACGTTCTCACCATGTTCCCCGCAACGGTATTGTGCGCCATCCTGATGAAGTTCCCCGTCAGCACTGTGTTGACCATCACCGGTCTGGGCACGGTCGTGGCGTTGCTCGGTTCCAAGTTTGCCATGGGGAAATACATTCCCCTGTACTACGGTTCGTCCTTCTCTTACATTGCGGCGGTGACCGCCATTATGCAGGCGAAGGGTGTAGAAGGACTCGTTGCTCCGCCCGAAGTGATCTCAGTGGTGACGGCTGGCTTCATTGCCACGGGTACCATCAACATCATCGTTGGCTTGATCATCCGCCTTTCCGGTGGGAAGGAAGCCATTGATAAGATTTTGCCTCCCATTGTCACAGGCCCTGTGGCATGCACCATCGGTATTGGCTTGGGCGCTGCGGCTCTGGGCATGGCAAGCGGTACTTGCTGTGGCGTCACCGATCCGGTCTTGCAACTGAAGTGGTGGGCGGCGGCGACGGTCACCCTGCTGGCGGCGTTCATCTTCTCCGTGTATCTGCAGGGCAAAGGCTTCATCGGCATGCTCCCCATCCTTCTGGCGGCGATTTTCGGCTACATTGTAGCCATCCCGCTGGGACTGGTGGACTTCTCCAACTTCGGCAAGGAAGCCCTCATTCGCGCCCCCACGATCACCTTCCCGGTCTTCAATGACCCCTTGACTGCCACGGTCATCGTTGGCGTCGGTATCATGGCGATTGCGACCATCCCCGAATCCACCGCCCACCTGTATCAGATCAGCCTGTATGTGGACCACTTGGCTGAGGAACAGGGACGTGAGAAGTACGGCCTGGCTCGCTACATCGGCTTGAACCTGATGCTGGACGGCTTGAACGATCTGGTCAACGGTCTGTTTGGCTCCACCGCGGGTACAAACTACGGCGAGAACAACTCGCTGATGGTGATCAGCCGCAACTACTCC
>FWWL01009220.1_pt1 | contig 12117 bp, 10 predicted proteins | sample 2228331 | NCBI WGS metagenome assembly FWWL01 (sample SAMEA103939775, study PRJEB20133) | metagenome | reverse complement strand
ATTAGAAACATGACCGCAACAATCATTCGACGAATGATACTCTTCTCCCTTTTTTTAAAACCCTGCTTCATAAAATAACTCCTTTGTATAGATGAATTTACTTATTCGCTCTGTATTCGACTACCTTGATGCCCAGCTCTTCCAGTTGCTTTGGGGTGACCTCAGAGGGCGAATCACACATGAGGTCTGTTCCCTTCTGTGTCTTGGGGAAGGCAATGACATCCCGGATATTCGAGAGCCCCTGGAATTCCATGACCATACGATCAAGCCCAAAGGCAAGACCTCCGTGGGGTGGTGCCCCAAATTCGAGTGCCTCAAGGAGAAATCCAAATTTCTCTCGTGCTTCCTCTCGGGATATCTTGAGGAGTTCAAAGATCTTTGCCTGGAGCTCCATGTCATGGATACGGATGGAACCCCCGCCCAATTCAATACCATTGAGCACAAGATCGTAGGCATCAGATCGTACCTTGAGAGGATCGGTGTCAAGCAGTGACATATCCTCTAACTTTGGTGCGGTAAATGGGTGATGAACAGCATCGTAGCGATTTTCCTCGTCGTTCCAGTCAAAGAGGGGGAAGTCTACAACCCAGACAAATTTCAGTTCGCCTTTTTTGCGAAGCCCAAAGCGATCTCCCAGATGAAGACGAAGATTTGCCATACTATCGTAAACGATTTTTTTCTTTACATCTCCAACAAAGAGAAGGGTATAGTTTTCCTTTGCTCCGGTGACTTCAAGAAGCTTCTGTTGAATAGCCTCGGAGAAGTACTTGACGATATTCGACTCGAGTTTGCCATCCTTGACCCTCATCCAGGCCATGCCTTTAGCACCATATTTGCCCACAAAGGCGATGAGGTCATCAAGGTCTTTTCTCGAGAGTCTATCTCCCTCAGGAACAGGCAAACACTTGATCATACCACCCTTTTCGGCAACGGTTTTAAACACGGCAAAATCGCTCTCTTTGACTACCTCAGTCACGTCCACGAGTTCCATGCCAAACCTGAGATCGGGACGGTCGATGCCGTATTTTTCCATGGCTTCCTGATAGGTGATCTGAGGGATAGGAAGAGAGATTTTGATGCCGTAGTTTTCCTCGAGAACTCGGGCAATCATCTGCTCCATGAGGTGCATGACATCTTCCTGTCGTACGAACGACATTTCGATATCAATCTGGGTAAACTCCGGCTGTCGATCAGCACGCAGATCCTCGTCACGGAAACATCGTGCGATCTGATAGTAACGTTCTATGCCTCCCACCATCAACAGCTGCTTGAAGATTTGGGGTGACTGGGGGAGGGCGTAAAACTTTCCATGTGAGAGTCTTGAAGGTACAAGAAAATCTCGCGCTCCTTCGGGGGTTGACTTGTTGAGAATGGGGGTCTCAACCTCCAGAAACCCGTGTTCGTCGAGAAATCTTCTCACGGTCTGGGTGATCTTGTGGCGCATGTAGAGGTTTTGATACATGGCAGGTCGTCGAATGTCGAGGTAGCGGTATTTGAGTCGCACCTCTTCGCTCACATCATCCTGATCAATCTGAAAAGGTGGTGTTTTTGACCTGTTGAGAAAATCAATCCTATTGATTTTGACCTCATAGGTGCCTGTCTTCATTTTTGGGTTGACGTTTTCTGGATCACGGTTTTGAACTACTCCTGTCACCGAGAGCACATCTTCGTGACGGGCTTTTTTGGCCATTTCATGGGCTTCTGGGTTGGTTTGAGGATCAAACACAAGCTGGACAAGTCCACTCCTGTCCCTGAGATCAATGAACATAAGTCCACCATGGTCCCGGTAGTTCTGTACCCATCCGGTGAGTGTGACTTGCTTGTTCACCAGAGAGGGATCGCAGATCTCTCCACAAAAATGAGTCCGTTGTTGTTCAACACGAATCATAAAGCCTCCACTATAAATCTTTTTATGAAAGTACATTATTGTAAAGCTAAAGGGAGTTTTTTGCAAGAGAATATGGAGTTGGCCTTGGAGCATCGCTTGCGCGACGCTCCGACTGCCGGGGGGACAGGACTAAAAATAAAAAAATGGTGGAGCAAAAGTTGGTGGTAAGACAGGGAGGCATGGTGTAGCGTGCTTTCCCTTTGCACCTATCGAGGCCTGCTATTACCATCCCACAGTCACTTTTTATCACGACAAGACTGCAACATCGTCATAGTCCCCGAGGCTTTGCCCAATACCCCCGAAAAACCGGAAAAGGCACACACCCCCTACCACAAAACTGCGGAAAGGAAATAGCAAGCTGTCTCGATGACAGGTTAAACGTTTAACCTTTATCTCCGCACACATCCGCCGTGACGTTGGGGGAGGTGTGGGTGCGATGTTTTAGGCCTATCTACCCCATCTCCAACAATTCAGAAAGCTCCTCCCACGAAAGTCTTGAGAGGAATTCTGTATTACTCGTTACCACGGCCTGGAAGAGATTCTTCTTCCTTTGCTGGAGATGAAACATCTTCTCCTCTATAGTACCCTCAGTAAAGAGTCGAAAGACCTGGACAGTACGCTTTTGACCCAGACGGTGTACCCTGTCCACAGCTTGTTTCTCCACCGAGGGATTCCACCATGGATCGAGCAGGATCACCGTATCAGCCCCGGTGATGGTAAGCCCGGTTCCCCCTGCCTTTGTCGAGATAAGAAACACTGGCGTCTCATCCCGATTGAAACGTTCCACGAGCTCGATACGGTGACGGGTTCTCCCATCCAGGGAGAGTAGATCAATACCCATGGCTTCAAGATTTTCCCTGACCAGCTTGAGAAGTTCGACAAACTGGCTGAACACCACTACCCGATGGTTACTGTCCAGAGCCTCCAGAATCAACTCTCGAAGAGCCCGAAGCTTGATAGGTTCTTCTTCTGTGCTGAAACCAGCCAGCCGGGGATCAAGACAGATCTGACGGAGTCTTGTCAAACCGGCCAGAAAATGCACCAGCCCCTCCTGTGGAGAACGGACAAAAGCCGCTGCACAGGAAGACTTAATCTGTTCTACCATAGCTACATAGAGAGCCTTTTGTTCATCGGTGAGATCCAGCCAGACCTCCTGCTCGATCTTTGGTGGCAGGTCTGTGAGCACCTCCTCCTTCGTCCGCCGGAGAACAAACGGACTAATAAGCTTGCGAAGTCTCTCATAGGCCTTTTCTCGTTCTCGTGGATTGGGACTCTGGAGAGGTATCTCAAAATTCTTCACAAACCAGCTATGGGAACCAAGAAACCCTGGCATGAGAAAATCAAAGATATTCCACATCTCCATCACATTATTCTCGATAGGGGTTCCCGTAACGGCTATACGATGATGGGCACGGAGAGCCTTGATACTCTGGGTACGCTTGGCTTTTTTGTTTTTGACATGCTGGGCCTCGTCCAGGACACACACATGAAACTCCCTACCATGGTAGAACTCTCTATCCTGATAGAGAAGGGTATACGAGGTAATCAGCACATCGTATTCCTCACAGTGTTGCTGTTTTTCCTGCCGCTGTTGTTGATTTCCGTCCATTACCAAAAAACGCACCTTATCCCCTACAAACTTCTGGATTTCCTTGGCCCAGTTGTGCAAAAGTGTCGTCGGACAGACAATGAGCGATTGTCCCTTTCCTTTGATCGAGAGCAAAAAGGCGATCACCTGGAGGGTTTTTCCAAGCCCCATTTCATCGGCAAGAAAGCCACCAAAATGATACTTGTATAGGAAATGAAGCCACCAGTATCCCATCTTCTGATAAGGGCGGAGGACATTTGCCAAAATATCTGGAACAGGAAGGGAAGTATCAATAACCTCCCCAGCCAGAGAAATTTCAGCATACACCCCTTCAAAGAGGCTCGTTATTTTCTGCCTGTCTGGAAAATTTTCGACAAGCTCCTTCAAAAGAAACACATGAGAGGGATGGATTTTTTCCTTTTCTCCTGTTCGATCGATAAACCATACATCCTCAAGCCAAGCAAGCCACAGCTGATCCTCCCGTTTCAAGGAAAAGAAACCCTCCCCCCGCTTCACATAACCATATCTCGCGAGCTGCTGTCTTTCCACCCTTGAGAGTGTCCATGCGCCCATAGAGAGGGTAAAGTTGATCTCAAGCCAGTTCATAGAGTGAACTGGTTTTGCCTCAAGGATAACCTGATCAAAAGAAATCGTTTTCCAGGGATTAACCAGAGATACCATGCCCCCGACACGATCCAGATAGCCATCAAACAGAGCCTTCATATCGTGCGTAAGGATAGCATTTCCTTTCACTTCTCCCAAAAAACGAGAAAAACTCTCCAGGGTGGCGCGACTCACCTCCCCCAGCCGCTGGTATAACGGACTCCCCGGCGAAACAAAAAGCACCACACCATCCTGACGAAAAACAAGCCTCCGTCTCGAGGAAACTCCCTGATCAATTTCGTCATATCTTAAGGGTATACGTTGGTTGTCTATCCTTACCCAACCCAGAACCTCAAAGAAACCCTCCTGAAGCTCTCGGAGTTCGAGTTCCACCTCGCCTTCCTCTACCTCCTTCACCTCAGGAAAATCCCCTCCAAGATAGCGTTTCATCTCTGGCATGTGAGGAAGCATCGCCTCAAAGGTTTCAAAATCAATACCAACCCTCCCTTCACGAAAGAGTCTCTCAAGTTTCTCCGCCGCCAGGGGACTGGCCAGGATTCGGAGACGGTTGTCTTTCAGAAGCAGTGGCATACTTGTGGTCACCACCAAAAAACCATCCGTGAGATTTTTCACTTCCATCGTCTCGAGGAGTAGCTCTCCCTTCCATGGTTCATACTTTCGTTCATAACGTACAGGTGGTGACGACCACTGACAGAGCTTCTTCAGAAACCACACCTCAAAGGGTGGAAAAAGTCGTAGGGAAAATACACTCTCCCGATGGTCTGTATTCCATGAGTATGACACAAAACTCCGGACAAGCTCATATACCTCAAGATCTGGCCACTGTTTCTCAAGAAAGAGTGGCTCCAGCGAAAAATCTCTCTCCACCAGTCGCCGCCACTCCTCTGATACCAAAAGCTCTGCTTCAATCTTTTCCACTTGCCCAGATGAGATGATAAAGGATAATTTAACCTGTGGTTTTGCCATCGTTTTCTCCAATCATTCATCATAAAAGCAAAAAAAGGTTTTGTCAAAAAAAGTTCCCTGTTTCTTTTGACAAAAAAAGTTCCCTTAACTATAATATAACCACATCTTTCCAAGGAGGAAAATATGAAAAAGGTGTGGGTGGTTTTTTGTGGTCTCTTGGTTGCTGTGGGGCTCTGGGCTGAGGCTGATGCAAGCATCATTCTCCATCAGAACACATTGAACAAATTTCTTCAAGCTGTGGGACCGGTTCAAAAAACAGAGAGTTTCAATATCAGTGGTATCAAGGGGCAGTATCGCTGGCTTGTCCAAAATCCTCGTCTCAAACTCATACCAGGAAAAGCTCGTTTCGAGGCTGATGTCACGGTCTCTCTCGTTTCACCATCACTGAGCTATTCGACACCTGCGTATGGTGAGGTTTCGGTAGTCTATGATAGTGTCTCCAACCGCATCAACATCAAGGTGGAAAAGGTCGCTTTTGAGGTTGCCTTTACCATTTTAGGCAAACGTATTCGTATCGCGGAGGTGGATATTTCCAAATTTTATCAGATAGCTTTTGGATTTCCCGGACCAAAGCCCTTTGAGGCGGTGGTGGATGTGGCTATGCCCGATGGCTCAAAGAAACCCATCAAGATAGAAACGAAGCCAGTACTCGCCATTGAAAACGAGAGAATCGTGGTAGGCTCAGAGCTTGTCTATACGCCCATGAGATAGTCTTCTGGGGTGGCTTGTTTAACACGCTCAGAGAGCTTGGCAAGACGCTTGAGATCTGGTCCTAAAAAGGTGTCGCTGGTTGTCTTCTTGGCGAGGATAAAGAGCTTCTCAAACAAGAGGGCATCAGCCAGGGAGGCGGTCTTGTAGATGAAGATTTCCGTGGGCAAAATCACCTTTCGTGTTTCTACATACCTGATAAAAGAGCGGGTCGTCTCATGGATGGAAAGTTTTTCCTGGGTGGTGGCAGAGACATTGCCTCCTAGCGTGATAGTGAAGCGGCTTCCAGCCTCATGGCAGATATCCTCGACCGTTTGCCAGATGAATTCGCTATCTGGAGTGATCTCAGGATCAAAAAACGATGCACTGAGATCGGTTCGCCCTATGGTAATCGCATCGATAAAACCCTCTGCTACCTCAAGGATATCAGAGAGCTGGGCTACTGCCTGTTTCGTCTCGATGTTAATAGCGAGGTGATGTGATTTTTTGCCAAAGACACTGGTATAGGCATCGATAAACTTCTTCACACCAAAGGGGGATTCCACCATGGGAGCGATAATCCCATCGACCCCAAGCTCTAGACAGTCTCGCATATCCCGTACGGCTTCTACACCACCAATCTTGACATGAAAAGCCACGCCTGCCTGGAGCGTTAAACGGCGGAGCCGAACCATATCCTGATAACTCGCACCCTCTGCCTCAAACTCTGCCTTGATTCCACGAATATGGTAGAGTTCCTTGAGAAGAACCATTGAGTCAAGCATCTCTTTTTCTACAATCATCATATGAGCCTCCTTGCCCCTATGTATCTTTTCGTATAAAAAACAAAAAAAATGAGGATTTTGCCCATTTTTTACCAGATTTTTTTATATGCGGATGGGAGTTTTGAACTTTAGAAGTGAGGGAATGAAGATAACGTGTTTGGAGGTTTTTTACCGGAAACAGCTATTTCTTTTTTTTCAGTCCCAAAAAGGTGAGAAAACCCAAAAAAAGACGCCTGACACTAAAGCATGGCCATGGCTCTTTAAAAAAGCCTCTTCTTTCCTAACGTTATACTTCATCTTGTCCAAATTTAGGGGGTGTTTCAAAGAATTTTTCACTGTGAGAGATAAAAAGTGCACGATCTGATTAAGCCATGTACTTTTTACAGTTTTGCTTTCAAAAAGAAACACCCTTCTAATCCAAAAAATTCAGGATGAAACCTCTTATTTTTTCATGATTCAAGCAAAGGTAGTCTTTTGCCAAAAATTTTTTTTGAAAATCTTCATATTATATTTGAATTTTTCTCTTTTGTTTCCTATAATATTAATAAGGAGGAACAATATGAAGAAACATGCCCTTTTTCTTTTTTTCACGGTCTTTTTGGTGTCGTGTGGTCTTTTTGAAGAGAGAATGCCAGAGTATTTTGATAAGAAAATCCGTCTCACAAAGTTTTATGGCTACACCTGGCTCTGGAGTGGCACGTATGATATTTCTACCGGCAATACCAACTACTTCCTTGTTCTCAGCAAAGACAATATTACTGTTATCAAGGAAATCAATGGCGAAGAAACCGACCGCGATACCTCTCCAGCATCTTATCAGAATGACTATCGCACCATCCTCAACTTAACATTGACCATAGATAATAAAGAGCTCTTTATTCAAGAGGGAGATATAACCAACATCAATAACCAGGTAAAAATATACACCAGTGGTGTAAAGTAGACAGAAGCCAATGGAGATGAAGAGTATCTCGAGGGTGGTACCCTTTACGGGGAGTGGTAGGTCTTGTCCCTATCGTGAGACCAGCGTCTCATTGAACATTACTGGGGCTCTTTTTTGTCATGATGGAAGAGGTGTCCCATTTTTACCTCTTTGACATGGAGGTAGTGCTTGTTTACCTCGTTAGGAGGAATAATAATAGGCACTCTCTCCACGATCTCAAGCCCATATCCGCTTAAGCCAATAATCTTTGTCGGGTTATTGGTGAGGAGGCGGATCTTCGTTATACCGAGATCTTTCAGAATCTGGGCTCCAACTCCATAATCCCGAAGATCAGGTTTGAATCCGAGGTGAATATTTGCCTCTACAGTATCCAGCCCCTCCCGTTCCTGAAGATCATACGCCTTGATCTTGTTGACCAGTCCGATACCTCGTCCCTCCTGGCGCATGTAGAGGAGAACTCCTCTCCCCTCCTGTTCAATCATACGAAGGGCGTTGTGGAGCTGTTCACCACAATCGCAGCGCAGTGAACCAAGAATATCTCCTGTAAAACACTCCGAATGCACACGCACAAGAACAGGCTCATTCTCTTTCCATTCTCCTTTTACAAGGGCGACGTGCTCTTTGAAATCAATATCGTTCTCATACACGATAATCTGAAAATCCCCATACTGGGTAGGGAGATGTGCCTGTGCTGCACGAAAAACATGTTTCTCCTTGGTACGGCGATACTCGATGAGTTGCGCCACACTGATCAGGGGCATGTTGTGTTTCTTGGCAAACTCAACAAGATCAGGCAGTCTTGCCATCGTACCATCATCTTTGAGGATTTCGCAGATCGCCCCCACCGGCTGAAGACCGGCCAGTCGCATCAGATCAACCGCCGCCTCTGTATGTCCGGCTCGTTTCAGCACACCACCTGGACGTGCCTTGAGGGGGAAAACATGCCCCGGTCTCTCAAAGTCTTCCGCTCGAGAAGTGGGATCGGCCAGTTTATTCAAGGTAAGGGCACGTTCATAGGCTGAGATTCCTGTGGTTGTTTCCCTGTGATCTACAGAAACGGTAAACGCTGTCCCCCACTTTTCATCCGCATCCTGAGCCATAATGGGTAGATGAAGTCTCTCCGCAATCTCCGATGCCATCGGGGCGCAGAGGAGTCCGCGGGCTTCCTTCAGGATGAAGTTTATCTTCTCGGGGGTTGCTTTTTCCGCAGCAAGGATGATATCCCCTTCGTTTTCTCTATCTTCATCATCGACAACCACAATCATGTCTCCTCTTTTGAGGGCATCAATAGCTGTCTCCACACTATCAAAAACAAAAGATTGCTTCATACATTTGCCTCCACTTTAATAATAGTTATTTTTATTGGCTCCGTCAAATTTAGGGCTTTTTCATGCTTTTTTTAAGCCAGGCTTTGAGTTTCTGTTCATCCCAGTCCTCGATAGCTACCACCTTTTGACGACTCTTTTCTCCTCGTACGATGGCAACATGCGAGCGTGAGACCCCCAGGGTTTCAGCAAGCACCTCTCGTACCGCCGCATTTGCCTCTCCTTCAACAGGAGGGGTATGGACACACACCTTGATACGATCCTCTTCGAGAAACACTCCCTCCCGACTACTTCGCGGCACAACGGTGATACTGATGTTTCCCACGGTTTTACCTCAGCACGAGTATCATCAGCCTCGAAAGAATCACTCGCAAAAGGGCAATGAGGAGAAAAACATACATCGGAGAAAAATCCAGCATCCCGATTCGCAGAGGGGGAAGAAACCGCATCACAAAGTTATAGACGGGTTCGCAGAGTGCTCTCAAAAACCGAATGAGAAACCCAAAAAAGGGCTGTGATTCATTAAAGGGAAACCATGACACAAGAATATAAAAAAAAAACAACCATGAATAAATCTCAAGGGCTACCATGAGATACAGATACACTATGTTCAAAACATAAAACATCATTTTCCTCCCAGTTCTCGTGAGCGTTGGGTGGCCTGAATCACCGCCCGCATCACCGCGGCACGAAAGCTAGCATCTTCCAGGGCATAAACCCCTCGGGCTGTCGTCCCGCCCGGGGACATTACCATATCTTTGAGCTCCTCAAAGCTTTTTCCCTCCTTGAGGGCTTGAAGGGCAAGTTCAGCCGAACCAAGCACTGTCTGAATGGCCAGACGCTTTGCCACCTCTCGTGGGAGTCCCTCCATCACCCCACCATCAGCCAGAGCCGAAAGGAAAAGAAACACATACGCCGGTCCCGAACCAGAAAGTCCCGTTACCGCATGGAGAAGCTCCTCTTTTGTTACAACCTCCACAAGTCCAAGGGAGAGAAAGATTTGTTTTATCTTTTCTCTCTGGTCTTCGGAAAAATCTCCATCAAAGTATACCACCGTAGCGCCCTCTCCCACCTGGGCAGGGGTGTTGGGCATCACTCTGGCCAGAGGACAACTCATCCACTGCCGATAAAACGCGACAGACAACCCGGCAACGATTGAAATCACAGGCTTTTGGCGATTCGCAAGTTTGGTCTTTTCCTTTTCAAAGAAGCCTGCCACATCCTGAGGCTTGATAGCAAGAAGCACAAAATCCGCCTCAAGAACCTCGCCGAGAGAAGCCTCTCGAGCACCACCAGGGAGACGACGAAGTTTATCGACAACCACATCGTACACAAGAATCTCTTGAAAAAGTTTTTTCTTTGCTACTCCACGAACAATCGCCTGACCCATGTTTCCATAGCCAATTACTCCGAGGTTCATGCTGTCCTCCCTTGTTTTTCTTGCAAGAGATTATCAAAGGTTTTGATAAAGGTCTGGATTTCCTTTTTTGTGATGACGAGGGGTGGGGCAAGTCTGAGGGTGTTCTCACCAGCACGAAGAGTGAGTATACCCTTGTGCTGGAAACGTTCTATCACCTCGGCTACAGGCCACTCTGGGGTTATGTCAATACCAATCATAAGCCCATAGACGCGGATATCCTGTAAAAGGGACGGATACTTTTTCTGGAGAGCGGTGAGTTGCTGCTCAAAGAAACTTGATGTCTTTCTCACCCGAGCAAGAAAACCCTCATCCATCGTTTCCAGTACAGCCCCAGCTACTGCACAGGCCAAAAAGTTCCCCCCAAAGGTAGAGGCATGCATCCCTGCAGGCATCTCCTCCCCGAGAAACCTCCTGGCGACAATGGCGGCGACAGGGAAACCGTTCCCCAACCCCTTGGCAAGGGTAATAATATCAGGCTCTATCCCAAACTGCTGGTATCCAAAGAGTGTCCCTGTTCGTCCCATGCCTGTTTGAACCTCATCGATGATAATCAGGCTACCCTTATCTCGAGCAAGCCTCATCACCTCATCCAAAAAGGGTTTTGGGAGCGCCTTGACCCCACCTTCACATTGAACCACCTCGAGAAAGATGGCACACACCCTTTCATCCCAGGCCTCTTTGAGTTCTTCGGTGTTGCCAGGAGTAATAAACACAATCTCTCCCAGGAGAGGATCAAAACCCTTTTTGTATTTCTCCTGACCGGTGAGGCTGATAGTTGCGATCGTTCGTCCATGAAACGACTGCTGAAGGGCTATGACCTTGGTCTTGCCCCGCTTGTTACCCCAGAGCCTTGCTATTTTGAGTGCTCCATCGTTGGCTTCTGCCCCACTGTTGGCAAAAAAGACCATCCCATCAAAACTTCGACGTACCAGCTTCTCAGCAAGCTCTGTCTGTGGTTTCTGGTAGAAAAGATTGGAGATATGCCAGATATGGTTTGCCTGGCGTTGCAATGCCTTGAGTACCCTGGGATGACGATGTCCCAGATTCACCACAGCAATCCCTGAGGTCATATCGAGGTAGTGTTTGCCTTTTTCATCCCAGACATAACAACCCTTGCCTCTCGTTATCACGAGCGGTGTGCGTTTATAAAACGGGATAAGATACTGTCCTGCCATCTCAAGCGTATCCACGGCCATCTCCTTTTAAAACATTAAGTTATTATAATAAAAAGAAGGGGAAAAATCAAGTTTTCGAATTCCCTCATAATAAAACTACGCGAAAAAAAGAGACGGCCTCAAAACAAAAAAGTACGCGAAATAGTTGAAACCTTTGCTCGAAAGCTCTTTCCTTGTTTGGGCCAACACCCCCAAAAGTCAGCACAGAGGGACGACAAAAAACTGAAAGATGGTGATAGCCCCAATAGCAAATCTCTCCTCTTCACAACGGACAGGTTAGATGCCCACGATACACGCTTGCCAGGACTGGCTGTTTACTTTTCACAGCCGTGCACGCCACTTTTTTTTCTATTCCCCGTGTGCTCATCCCCCAAAAGGCATCACCAGAACAAACAAAGCAGGATACACAGGATAGGTAGGATATCGAGGATGACAAAAAAACCTCTGCCATAGAGAGCTTTCCATAAAGTGGCTATTGCTTTTCTACAGTTTTATCACGGGCGAAAAGCGTTTTTTGTCTTGTCAAACTGCGAGAAGGTTATAGCCATTTGCTTTTTTGTAGTAACAGGTGATGGCATCTCACTGAAACAAGGTAGCATCGGGTGGGGGATAACCTGTGCTATTACCCTTTCACAGTCTTCCTTCGCTCCACAAAACTGCAAAAAAGACATAGCCGTACCCTGTCCAGAGTTTGAGAGGCGGTGATTCGTGCAAAG
>FWWL01009216.1_pt1 | contig 12122 bp, 9 predicted proteins | sample 2228331 | NCBI WGS metagenome assembly FWWL01 (sample SAMEA103939775, study PRJEB20133) | metagenome | reverse complement strand
GCGGGCTGAACCACCAGCCGTAGTAAACCAGCTCGGCGTAGCGCAGGGCCAGGGCCTGCTTGAAGTGCATGGTCTCCCGGTCCAGGCACAGGGTCTCCAACGCCCGCAGGGCTTCCACCAGGATGGTGCCTCCTGGGGTCTCGTAGACGCCCCGGGACTTCATCCCCACCAGCCGGTTCTCCACCAGATCCACCCGCCCGACGCCGTGCCGGGCCCCCAGGGCGTTGAGGGCTTCCATCAAGGGGACCAGACCCATCGGCTGGCCGTTGAGGGCCACTGGAACCCCATGTTCGAAGGCCAGGGTGATGGTCTCCGGGGCGTCTGGCGCCTTCACAGGGTCCACGGTCCAGAGGAACACGTCCTCCGCTGGCTCCCAGTCGGGGTCCTCGAGGGGGCCGCCCTCGTGGGAGACGTGCCAGAGGTTGCGGTCGCGGCTGTAGCGGCTGGTGCTCCATTCGATGGGGACGCCGTGGGCCCGCGCGTATTCATAGGCCTCCCGGCGGGAGGTGATGTGCCACTCCCGCCACGGGGCGATCACCCGCAGGTGGGGGGCCAGGGCCTGATAGGCCAGCTCGAAGCGGACCTGGTCGTTCCCCTTCCCGGTAGCCCCGTGGGCGACCGCATCGGCCCCTTCGGCCAACGCGATCTCGACCTGATGCTTGGCGATCAGGGGCCGCGCCATCGCCGTCCCCAGGAGATACTTGCCCTCGTAGACCGCGCCGGCCTGCACCGTGGGCAGGATGTAATCCCGCACGAACTCCTCCCGCAGATCGCGGATGATCACTTTCGAGGCCCCGCCGGCGTAGGCCCGCTCCTCGACGCCCTTCATCTCCTCCGCCCCCTGGCCGATGTCGGCGCAGAAGGCGATCACCTCGCACCCGTAGGTCTCCCGCAGCCACGGGATGATGGTGGAGGTGTCCAGCCCGCCGGAATATGCCAGCACCACCTTGCGAACCATGCGTGGCCTCCTGAAAGGTGAGATGAAAAGATGATCGTATCGGATCGTCCGGGGCCGGGCGAACGCCTACTCGATCCGGAGCACCACCGCCACCTCATCGCACCGCTCCCGCAGCGGGCAGCGGATGCAGTCCCGCCATACTTTCTCAGGGAAGCGTTCGCGTTCGGCGATCGCAAACCCCAGGCGCTGGAAGAAGGGGACGGCGCGGGTGAGGGCGAAAACGGTGCGGGCGCCGGCGGAGCGCGCCCGTTCCACCAGGGCCTGCACGATCGCCCTCCCCACGCCGTTGCCCTGATGGACTTCGTCCACCGCCAGGGAGCGGATCTCCGCCAGGGCTGGGGTCATCCACACCAGGGAGCCGCAGCCGATGATCCGACCCCCCGCCTCGGCCACCACCCAGTCCGGGAGCGTGGCGGCGATCTCCTCCACGTCCCGTGGGAGGAGCCATCCCCGCTGGGCATAGCGGTGGACGAGCGCGTAGAGCTCCGGGATGTCCTCCGGGCGGGCAGGTCGGATGCGCATGGCTCTCCTTCCATAGCGGGGGATTTCGGGTTCCTCGTTCGTCGCTTGCTCGGCTGGCGGATTCTCAGGATTCTCAGGGCGCGGAGGAGGCCGTCAGCGCCTCCCGCAGGATCTCCACCGCCTCGTCCATGTGGGGGCGCTCCACGATCAGCGGGGGGACCAGCCGCACCACCGTGTCGCCGGCGGTGGTGAGGAGCAGGCCCCGCTCCAGGGCGGCGGCGACCACCCCGCGGGCGTCCCCTTCGATCTCGACCCCGATCAGCAACCCCCGGCCGCGGATCTCCTTCACGCCGGGAAGCTCCGCCGCGCGCAGGCGGTCCATCAGATAGGCCCCGGCCTCCCGCACGTGGGCCAGGAAGGCGGGGTCGCAGAGGCGCTGGAAGACATGGAGCGCCGCCGCCGTCACCAGCGGCCCGCCGGCGAAGGTGCTGCCGTGATCGCCGGGCTGCAGTGCGGCGGCCACCTTCTCCCTCATCAACACCGCCCCGATAGGGAGCCCGTTGGCCAGCGGCTTGGCGACGGTGAGCAGGTCCGGCTCCACCCCATAGGCCTCATAGGCCCACAGCGTCCCCGTGCGCCCCAGGCCGCACTGCACCTCGTCGAAGATCAACAAGGCCCCGACCTCATCACAGCGCTCTCGCAGGGCCCGCAGGAACTCCGGCGTGGCCACGTGCACCCCGCCCTCTCCCTGGATCGGCTCCACGATCACCGCGCAGGTCTCCGCCGTGATGGCCACCCGGGCGGCCTCGACGTCGTTGAACGGCGCGAACGTCACGCCGGGGATCAGGGGGGCGAACGGCTCGCGGTAGGCGGGCTTCTCGGTGACCGAGAGGGCCCCCATGGTGCGCCCGTGGAAACTGTGGGTGAAGGCGACGAAGCCGACCTTGCGCTCGTTGAAATGGGTCCGCGCGAACTTCCGGGCGAACTTCAGGGCCGCCTCCACCGCTTCCGTCCCCGAGTTGCAGAAGAAGACGCGGTCGGCGAAGCTGTGGGCGACCAGGGCCTCGGCCAGGCGCAGGTGGGGTTCGGTGTGGTAGAGGTTGCTCAGGTGGATCAGTCGCTGGGCCTGCTCCGCGATCACCCGGGCCACCCCCGGATCAGCGTGGCCCAAGGCGCACACCGCGATCCCGGCCATGAAATCCAGATAGCGCCGGCCGGCGGCGTCGTAGACATACATCCCCTCCCCGCGGGTGAAGACGATGGGCGGCCGCCGGTAGGTGGGCGCCAGGACCCGCTCGGCCAACGCGAGAAGTGCTTGGACGTCCATCGGCTTATCCCTCCCGGAGGATCTCGGTGCCCCCCTCATGAAGCCCGGCCAGGTGGGTGATCCGCACCCGCCGCACCCCGGCCGCGAGGGCCTCCAGCGCTGACCGGACTTTGGGGACCATGCCGTCGCGGATGATGCCGGCGGCGATGAGGGCCTCGGCCTCCGCCGCGCGCAGCACAGGCCGGACCGTCTCCCCCACCCGGACCCCCGGGACATCGGTGAGGAAGACGAGTTCGTCGGCGGGGAGGGCGGCGGCGATGGCGGCTGCCATCTGGTCGGCGTTGACGTTATAAAGGCCGCCCGGGCCCAGGCCGATGGGGGCGATCACCAACAGCAGCCCTTCCGCCAGCCACCGGCGGAGGCGGCCGGCATCCACCGCCTCCGGTTTCCCCACCCATCCCAGGTCGGGCACAGGGGTCACCCGCACCAAGCCCAGATCCGCCCCGCTCAGCCCCAGCGCCGGCAAGCCGGCCTGGGCGAAGGCGGCCACAAGGGTTTTGTTGGCCAGCCCGGCCAAGGTCATCACCGCCAGCTCCCGCGTCTCATCGTCGGTCACCCGCAGCCCGCCCATGTAGCGCGGGGTGAGGCCCACCCGCTGCTGCCAGGCGCTCACGGCCCGCCCACCCCCGTGAACCAGGAGGGGGAGCGGGGACATCCCCTGGAGGGCCGCGATCAGGCCCTCCAGGAAGGCGGGCTGATCCAGCTCGTTTCCCCCGATTTTGATCACCCGCATCGGTTTTCCCCCTTCGGTCCGTTGCACCGGGTGAGCGGGCATCCGGCGGGATGCCCTGCTCCGGCCGCCCGGGATTAAGGCAGCAGCCCGGCCGTCTCCTCCAGGCCGAACATCACGTTCAGGTTCTGCACCGCCTGCCCGGCGGCGCCCTTGATCAGATTGTCAATGGAGGCGGTCACGATGATTAAGCCGGCCTCCGGCACACCGGTCACCGAGAGCACGCACCGGTTGGTGCCGACGCTGTGGCGCAGCGTCGCCAGGGCCCCGGGCGGCAGCACCTTCACGAAGGGCTCCCGGCTGTAGGTCTCCACCAGCAGATCCCGGACCATCCCCTCGGTCCAGCCTGAAGCCAGCGGGATGTAGATCGTGGCCAAGATCCCCCGGGCCACCGGGAGGAGCTGGGGAGAGAAGACCAGCGGCCCCAGGGCGTGGTGGGCGGTCCCCAGCATCTGCTCGATCTCCGGCAGGTGGCGGTGGGAACGGCCGATGTTGTAGGGGGAAAGGTTCTCATCCACCTCAACGAAGTGGGTGGTCAAAGAGGGCTTGCGCCCGGCCCCCGAGACGCCGGATTTGGCGTCCACGATGATGGGGCCGGCGCCGATGGCCCCTGCGTGGGCCAGGGGGAGCAGGGCGAGCAGGGTCGCGGTGGGATAGCAGCCGGGGTTGGCGACCAGGCGGGCGGAGCGGATCGCCGGGCGGTTCCACTCCGTCAGGCCGTAGACCGCTTCCGGGAGCAGGTCGGGGGCGGGGTGCGTCTCATGATACCAGCGGGCGTATACCGCCGGGTCCTTCAGCCGGAAGTCCGCGGAGAGATCAATCACCCGAACCCCGGCGGCGAGGGCCTGGCGGGCGAGGGGGGCGGAGACGCCGTGGGGCAGGGCGAGGAACACCGCATCCACTTGGTCCAGCGGGGCCTCCGCGAAGCCGACTACCGGGAAGTCCTCGACGGTGGGGAACAGCTGGGCGAGGGAGCTTCCGGCCCCGCTCTCCGAGGCGGCGAAGGCGATCTCCACCCCCGGGTGCCGCTGCAGCAGCCGGAACACCTCGAACCCGGCGTATCCGCTTACGCCGTAAATCCCGACCCGGATCATCCCTGCTCCTCCTGATAGTGGCGCTTGGCGGATTCAATAAAAAACCCCCCGGGCATCGAGCCCGGGGGGTTGGGATGGACCGCCACGCGGCTGGGATCAACAGGAAATCGCCCACCTCCCCGCACCGGACCCGATGCCCGGCAGGGTCTCCGGACGACGGATGCGTGGGAAGCGGGCCATCCCGTTCACTGTTCCGTCAGACCTCCCCGATTTGGCCTTTATGATAATGCGCCTTTGGGGCGTTGTCAAGATGGTGAGAGACAGTGGGGGAATTTTTGAGATCGCACCCTGGCCCACCCACGGTCTAAGTCGGGGCCATCCGACCAGCGGGGCACAGGTCCGCTTCAGCACTTTGCCTGCCCGGGTGGTCAAACCCGCTCGATCTCTGGGGAATCAGTGAGAGGGGAAGTGGCCAGGACCTGGGCTTTCCGGTTTTCGCGAGGTTATGCGGGGTTTGGGGGGTGACCCGGCCCTGGCCGATCCAGTGGTCGCGATTGAATCTGCTATTCACCCGCCACGGTGAGACTCTCTCGATCGAGAGCGACGGGCGCGGGGGGAGCGGCCTCCTCCGGCCGCGTCTCCTGCGCCACCCCGAAGATCCGGCGATACAGGTCCATCCCGAAGCTCGTTTCCAGAGGCCGGCCTTCCCGGAGCCGGAACGTTCGGGTTCCATCCGGCAGCCTTTCGGCCCGGAGGAAGAGGATGCCGTCTCCCTCCCTTTCGTAAAAGGATCGAGCGAATTCATAGAGATGGGTCACAACGAACACCTTGATCCGCTTGCGGAGCAGGGCGCGGACGATTTGCGTCGCGATCTCTGAGCCCTCGCGTTCGTTGGTGGCGGCGAAGGATTCGTTGAGCAGCAGCAACGCATTGGGCGTGAGGCGGTCCACGATCGCGCTCATGCGCCGCAGCTCCTCCTCAAATTTGCCGCTTTCCATCGCCCGGTCCTCTTCCCGCTTAAAGTGCGTGAACAGGCCTGTGCACAGGTTGGCCGAGAAGGATTCCGCCGGGACGAACATCCCGCTCTGCATCATCAGTTGGGCCAGGCCGACGCTGCGCAGGAAGGTGGTTTTGCCGCCTTGGTTGGGCCCGGTGATGATCACCAACGATTTCCCGTCGGCGGCGATGTCGTTGCCCACCACCCGCCGGCCCATCGTGAGCGCCAGGCTGACGTCGTAGAGGCCCACACACGAAAAGCGCCGCTCGTGGGCCGGCGCGGGCTCCGGGAACGCCACGGGTTCCCCGAGGGCCGTCAGGCGCTCATACAGGTTCAGGCAGCCCATGTAAAACGCCAGCTCAAACCGCAGCACGTTGAAGAAACTCTCGACATACCTGGCCGCCAGGGCGACCGCGTTGGCCACGCGAGCGAGGCCCCGATCGCGCAGTTCACCCAGCACGCGCGCCCCGGCGTCATCCCGGGGGGGAAGGGTATAGGTGTATACCGGCGAGCCGAAGTCCAGGAGCCGCTGCAGCCAATTCCGGCCCACGTCGTTGGGCTTGCAGAGCAGATAGTGGACCCCCTCGTTGCCCTTTCCCAGTTGGGCGCGGAGGAGAACTCCCCGGGGGAACCGCAGCGTCCGGAGGTGCTGCTCCACCGTAGCCAGGTATTCATCGTCCAGTTCCCGCTGGATCATGGCGAAGAACCGACGGAACCCCGGCGAAGCGAAGCGTCCCCCATGCTGATCGGCGATCCCGCGCAGGCGGCGCAGCAGGTCCAGGGAGGCCTCCAGCACGCGGCGGGAGCTGCTCAGGATGGCGGTGGGGCTGGACTGGCGTGGGGAGATCCATAGCCACTCTTTGCGCTCCCGCTCCAGGAACTCCAGCGGGATCTGATAGATCTGGCGGACCACGTCGGGGTGGTTCAGGCAGTCCTTCAAGATCTCCTGCCGGTAGATGATGGTCGCGATGTCGCCCGGGTCGGACAACATCACCTGCCGGGCGACCTGATACAAGAACTTATCCCCTTGGGCCATCGCCTGGAATACGACCTCCAGGGCCAGGTCCCGGGTGAGGTCCTCCTCGTTTGTGGGCAGGGGCCGCGCGGGGTCGAAATCCCGGTCGGGATAGAGGAGATGCACCTTCATCATGGGAGTCGCTCCATCAGCTGCTCGTAGGTGAGGCCATATCGTCGGGCCAGCGAGAGGGCGTAAGCCAGCCCGTCGGCGGGCTTCCGCACGATCTTGAAGGTGCGTCGGGTGGGTTCCTCCGGATCCACCAGTGCGACCATGCTCACCGTCTTTTCGCTCATCGAAGATAGCTCATCCAGAAACGTCACCCAGATCACCAGGGCATCCAGGGCGATCAGCCGGGCCATGATCTCCCGGCTCAAAAACCGCGCGTCCTGAAGCGCCGTGGAGGTGAAGATCTCGTTCAAGATGAAGATGCTGTTCGCCGTGCCACAGGCGAGCATGTCACGGATCCGGATCAGATCGTCCTCCAATTTTCCGCGCAGGCTCTGGACATCCTCGCCCCGCTCGAAGAGGGTGAAGATGTGATCGAACAGGAACAGGCGCGCCTTCCTTCCGGGGACAGGACAACCCAGACAGGCCAGGTAGTGCAACTGCCCGAACATCCGGGCGAAGGTGGTTTTGCCCCCCTGGTTGGGGCCGGTGACGACCAGGATGCGCTCCGGTTCGCGGAGGAAGAAGTCGTTGAGCACGATGGGCTGTTCCTCGTAACGTCGCGCGTGGGCCAGGGCCAGGTCGAACCCATCGCGCACCTCGATCTCTTTGCTGGTGCTGACCTCCGGATAACAGAACGGCAGGCCCCGGCGCTTCAGGTCGGCGATGAAGTCCAGGTAGGCGACGTAGAACTGGATCTCGCGGTCGAAGTTCCGGATCCCCTCGTCCATAAACGGGGTGTGCGTCGCGCAGAAGCGATCCAGCGCGGCGAACGGTTCGGGATACAGCCGGGCGACGAACTCCAGGATCTTCGCCTCGATGTGGCTCATGCCGGCTTTCTCGGGGAGCGGCATCACGTAATCCTGGACGTCCCCCTGCTTGAACTTCGCGAAGGTTTCCTCCACCTCTGGGCTGTAGTCCGGTTCCCCTTCATACTTCTTCACTCGGAACCGCCCGGTCTCGATGATGATGCAATATGTGATCTCGGAGAGGGCCCGCTTGACCTGTTGGGCCTCGGCGGCGAGGGACTGGAACGCCGCGGATTGGGTGTAGTGGTGGAGATACTCCCGGAACGCCCGGAGGCCGCGCGATCGGATGGGGGCGTCGGCCAGGCCGCCGGCCAGCGCGGTCACTGCCTCACAGTAGGCGAGGGCGGCCTCTAGGAGCCATCCCTTTTTGTGGTAGTCAAAATCCAGTTTCTCCGCCAGGCCCAGGTAGCGACGCACCATGCCCATCTGTTCTGAGAACGCTCGGATCCGCCCCATCACCGTCGGGTTTTCCAGGTCCCGCATCACCTCCTGCCGATAGCGGATGGTTTCGACATCGCGCAGCGGGGTCCAGAAGAGAGGGAGCAGGCCGTATTCCTGTTTGGGCCCGGTGATGGCGTGAACGATTTGGTCCAGGTTCAGGTCGGGGAAGAAATCCGGCTGGCGGGCCGTCTCCGACCAGGAACCATCCTTCTCGCCGAGGATGCTGACGAAAGCCATCGTCACTGCTCCGGATGTCGCCGAAATAAAAAAGCCTCTACGGAATCGAGCGCTCCGTAGAGGCTATCAGCCGAAACGGCGGTTAAGGGTGAGCCTCATCACCCGATCGGTTGATCACTGAGATTCTAAATCCGTCCTCTCGGGCTGTCAAGGAAGCGCGGGAGCGGTTCCCGCCCAGCCTACGACCGTCCGACCCGCTCGTAGACCTCCGGGTTCACGCAATGGGGGAGCCGCTCGCCGCGCAGGCCGGCCAGGACGTTGAGGGCGGCGAGCTCGGCCATGCGGTTCCGGGCCGTCACCGTGGCGCTCCCGATGTGGGGGACCACGATGCAGTTCGGCAGCTGGAGCAGCGGATGATCCGCCGGGAGGGGCTCCGGATCGGTGACGTCGAGGGCGGCGGCGAAGATCCGCCCTTCCTTCAGCGCCTCGTAAAGCGCCTCGGTGTCCACGATGGGCCCGCGGGCGGCGTTGACCAGAACCGCCGTGGGCTTCATCTTGGCGAAGGCCTCCCGGTTGATCAGCCGGTAGGTGCTGGGGTTCAAGTCCGTGTGGATGGTGATGAAATCGCTTTCCCGAAGGAGGGTGTCGAGATCAACGAACGTCGCGCCCAGCTCGGATTCGGCAGCCTCGTTCCGGCGCACATCGTGATACAGAATGCGCATGTTGAACCCCTTCGCCCGGCGGGCCACCGCCGTCCCGATCCGCCCCATGCCGATGATCCCCAGGGTGGCGCCGTAGACGTCCTGCCCCAGCAAGAGCAGCGGGCCCCAGGTGACCCAGCGGCCCTCCCGCACGTAAGCGATGGCCTCCCCGATCCGGCGGGCGGCGGCCAGCAGCAGGGCCCAGGTGAGATCAGCCGTGGCCTCCGTTAAGACCCCCGGCGTGTTCCCCACGGGGATCCCCCGCCGGGTGCATTCGGCGACATCAATGTTGTCGAAGCCGACGGCCATGTTGCTGACCACCTTCAGGCGCGGCGCCGCGTCCAGCAGCTCGGCGTTCACCTTTTCCGTCAGCAGACAGAGCAGGCCCTCCGCGTCTGCGATCTCCTGCAGCAAGACCTCCCGGGGAACCGGCAGGTCGCTGTCCCAGATCTTCAGCTCCGCGTGCTCACGCAAGATCTCATAGGCCCGCTCCGGGATCCGTCGGGTGATATACACTTTGGGCTTCGCCATGGGGGCCTCCGGATACGGTTCATGGGGATATCGCTGTGCGCATCGGATAAGATCGGGCGGGGTCGGATACCTTCCGCCCCCAGCCTCACCGAGCCCTCGCTCCGAGCCGATGGGGAGACCACCTGGAGCGGCTCCCCAGCCCCCGAGGGATGAGGACTTGCCCGATCCGGGGGCATCGCCCATCGGGCGGGGAGCCCGATCTTCCTCCATCGCACCCCCGGCGCTCGGGGGGGCGGTGGGAGGGCAAAGAGGAGCGGAGCCGGCGCGCCCGACGCCGGCCCCCGCTGGCGCCTCCCCCAGCGCCGCGCGTCATCCGGCGCCGCCGCTCTCCAGCGTATCTACCGCTTGCTCGAGCAGCTCCAGCAGCTCCTCCCACTCCTCCTCAGTCAGGTGGATCGAGACGTTGCCTAGTTCAAGGTGAAAGAGGGGTTGGCCGTCATCATCAACGGTGCGCCAGACGAAGAAATGCTCGGTCTCCGCCAGCGTTTCCATTGTAAACTCTTCTTCCGGCTCGTTCGGGAACATCGGCGGCTCCTTTCCCATGGGCTTCCAGTGGGTTCCCCTGGAGGGGACAGACAGTTCGGCGGCTCCCGGATCTATGAGGCGGCAGCCTCCTCTCCCTTGCGCCAGGCGGCCAGATCGAGGGTCAGGCGGTTGAAGAAGCTGTTCGGCGGCAACGCCCCGATCCCGTATTCCATCTCCACCACCCGCGCCTGCAGCCGTAGATCCCGGGTCTCCAGCTCGAGGAGGGCGCCGGGGGTGGCCAGCACCAGATCCCCCTTCTGGCGCAGCCGGGCCTGTAACGCCGTGTCCCGGTAGGCATGCTCGCTGGTCAGTACTTTGGTGACGGTCTTGATGTCGTTCTTATCGAACAGCCAGACCTCGAAGGCGGTCACCTTGGCGGGATCGCCGACCCCGATGGTCTCGGAGATCCCCACCCCATACTCCCCCAGGAACTCCCCGTTGGGCAGCTCAATGGGGAACGAGAGATCGAAGTGATCATCTCCGAGCTTATAGGTCACCTGGTGCTGGGACAGAGGCGGTTCCCGGGCTTCCCGGCGGAGCTCCGCGGGCCCGACGCGTTCGAGGACGGCCGGGGCTGGGGCGGGCCCAGGGGATGCCGCAGCAGGAGCAAGGTGTCGGGGGGCGGCCATCGGCGCGGGGCGGCGCAGGAGCCAGAAGGCGGCGATCCCGATCAGGGCCAGGCCCGCCAGCCCGATCACGCATGGGAGCGGGAGGCCGCCACCCTGGGCGGGGGCGGAAGGCACAGGGGCCTGTTCCCAGACCGCCGCGAGCCGCTCCATCGCCCCGCGGCGCGTCGGGTCAGTCTCCTGCTGGGCCAGGCGGCGGATCTCACCTGCGGCATCACGAGGGTTCCAGCGCTGCCCCAGCCAGTTCGTGCTCTCCTCGGGGCGCAGGAACCCGGCGCGGGTGGCGTCCGCCAGCAACCGGAGGTAGTTCGCCCGGTAGTCGGCCCGCAGATCCACCGGCGCGGCGTCTGTCCATTCCACCGGGGCGATATACCAGCCGTAGATCAGGCCGGCGACCAGCCCGATCCCGAAGGCCACCCCTCCGATCCGCAGCGCCGAGCGATAGGGTCGGAGCAGGATCCCAACGGCTTGCAGGATCGTTTTCACGGCGGACCTCCTTCCGCTTTGGGGATCAACCGCCGGGTTCACCGCGTCGGGATGAGCGGGTCGCGCGGGGCGCGGGTCAGAACTTCCCGCACGCCTTCCGCGTCGATCACCACCATGTCCTCGATGCGGATGCCGCCCCAGCCGCTGATGTAGATCCCGGGCTCCACGGTGAGGACGGCGCCGGCGGGCACGGGATCCTCGGCGATGGGCCCGGCGGAGGGTTTCTCGTGGACCTCCAGACCGACCCCGTGGCCCAGGCCGTGCCCGAAGGCGTCTTTGTAGCCAGCCTCCTCGAACACCGTCCGGGCCAAGGCGTCGATCTCCTTGCCCGTCATCCCGGCCCGCATGTTCCGGATCGCCGTTTCCTGGGCGCGCATGACGATCGTGTAGAGCTCGCGGAAGCGGCGGGGCATACGGCCCAGGACGAAGGTGCGGGTGATATCGGAATGATACCCGTCCACCCGTGCCCCGAGATCCACGATGATCGGCTCGCCGACTTTCAACCGGCGATCGCCGGGATGATGGTGGGCCATCGCCGCGTTTGGTCCGGAGGCGACGATGATGTCGAAGGCGGTGGCGTCCCCCCCGTGGGTGCGCATGTATTGCTCGGCCAGCCAGGCCGCCTCCCGCTCTGTCATCCCCGGCCGCAGCCGGCGGCGGAGGTAGGCTATGGTGGCGTCCGCGATGCGGGCAGCCTCTCGGAGGCGGGCCAGCTCCTCCTCGTCTTTCACCGCCCTCAGGGCCTCGATCCAGTCCTTGATCGGGACCCACTCCACATCTGGCGTGGCCTCCTTCCATGCCAGCCACTGGTCCACCGTGAGGTGGGCGCTCTCGAAGGCCACCCGGCAGGGGGAGCCGATCTCCTTCAGGAACTCGGGCAGGAGCTCAGCGAACCGGCGGCTCTGGAGGCGGTAGAGGGTGAAATCCGGCGCCTGGCGGGTCGCCTGTTCCCAGTATCGGAAATCGGTCAGGATCCAGGCGCCGTGAGGGGTGAGGCACACGACGGCCGCGGAGCCGGTGAACCCCGAGAGGTAACGGACGTTGGGCAGGTAGGTGATGAACAGCGCCTCGATGCGCTCCTCCGCCATCCGGCGGCACACCGCTTCCACCCGCTGTCGATGCGCTGTGGCCATCC
>FWWL01006334.1_pt1 | contig 12124 bp, 10 predicted proteins | sample 2228331 | NCBI WGS metagenome assembly FWWL01 (sample SAMEA103939775, study PRJEB20133) | metagenome | reverse complement strand
AACTCTTGGACAGCCAAGGCAACGTACTTCAAACTGCCCGAACGGATGGTAACGGGTATTATGCCTTCTCACCCCTGAGCGGCAACTCATATCGCTTGCGCATTCAACTGCCTGTGGGTTTCACGCTGACACGCGCGCATGCTGGTGACGAAGCAGAAGATAGTGATGCCGATCCGCGTACCGGGCAGACCGAATTATTTGAGTTCACAGCCTCGGACTTGACTCGAGATTTTGGCCTACTCTGGCAGCCCCCTGCGGTTTCTATCCCCAGCGGAAGTACCGCCGGTGATTCTAGCCTGCGTGGAATTGAGCAGCCCCAGGATGCCGGTCTTGCGGGGGTTCGTTCCGGGCGCGAAGCCTATGTGCCCATCGTTAATGCGTTCCCCAGTGGGTGTCTGGTTGCGGCCAGCAAATCGGCAGACGTCAATCTCCGCATTTGTCGCAATGTATTCGGCATGAATGCCCAGGATATTAACAGCGCGGGACTCGCTACAGCCCAAATGCGCGCCCTCGCAGAAGCCAACCGCAATCCCCAATTCCCTCCCAATTATTCCGGGAACCTCTTTGATCCCATTCCACCCGCAGGTGGTCAACCGGCCACACAACTTAATGTATTTTATGCTTACCTCAATCAAGCCCAGTGGGTTTATGACGAAAGCGCTCAGGCTTATTGGCGCTATCAGGATTATGGAACGGAAAATCGAGTTGGCCAGTTTACCCCGGCTACCGACCGTCTCACCCAACGCCCTCTGATGTTTGAAAACATTGTCATTCTGTTTGTTGAACACACTGCTCGTCGTCCCACCATCATTGACTTGAACATGGGGCCAGGCAGTAAAGGGCGAGCCATCGTCTTCCGCAATGGTCAGGTTTACACCAATCTGATCTGGAGCATGGTAGGGGAGGAGTACGAAAAGAAAACCGGATTGGCCCGCCCGGTCCGCTTGCGCTATCTTGATGGACGACCTTTCCCGCTAGCCCCCGGACAAACCTGGTTCCATGTCGCTACCCCAGGCTCAACGGTTCGCCAAGACTCAACTCAGCTCGACCTCTGGAAATTCCGCTATTACCCACCTGTTGGGGCCAAATGACCCTTCGCAATCTCAAAACCAGCACAGAACAAAAAGCACCAGTCAAGGGCTGGTGCTTTTTTTCACCCCTGGTATGGTTACCCTCTCATCCACCTGAGGGATTTGCATTTTTCCCTGGCTTATTAAAATTCGAGGCAAACAGGTTATGGAGAAAGCCTCATGAAACGCTGGTATTGGCTGTCTGGCTTGGTGGCTCTGGTGGTTACCCTTGGCATTATTCTTACCCGTTTCATCTTTACCGCCTCCCCCTCAGTGCCCTCGATCCAAGTCGAAAACGCATGGGCACGTCCGGCAGAAGCAAACCTAACATCTTCTTCGAGCCACGATTCCCACAGTATGAACCCACAAGCCGAATCCACAGAAACGACATCAACAGCGGTTTACATGGTGATCCGCAATTTGGGACGCACCCCGGATCGCCTGGTTGAAGTGAGCACTGACATGGCAGCCAAATCTGAAATTCACCAGACCGTGAGAAGCGGTGATATTATGCAAATGCAACCCATCAGCGCGCTGGAAATCCCACCTCAAGGTGAAGTACGCCTGGAACCAGGTGGGTACCACATCATGTTGATGGGGCTGAGGCAGTCTCTCAGGGTTGGTGATTCCTTGACTTTGACTCTAAATTTTGAAAAAAGCGGTCGAGTCGAGGTAAAGGTTACAGTGCGTCAGCCCTGAGCACAAAATCTAAACCCAGCGACCTCAATTTTTCCGGGGTAGGCCAGCCGGTTGTGCGATCCCAGCCGCTAACAGCATAGTACTCGCTCAACAACAATTCCACATCGGGCACATATCCCTGTTGCCCCCCCTCTGGCAAAGGTTGGAGCAAGAGGCGTGGCAACTTCTCATGCTCAGGTCTCAAACCCAGACGCAAATTGATGAGGCGCTTCATATTCCAACCCCGCTCTCCAGCGCGGAGCATGGTTTCCACGTCCCAATCCAATCCCAAAGCCGCATTCAGCAACTCGCAGATTGTCACTGGCGAAACCACTGCAAAGTAACAGGTGACCAGGCTGTTGCAGACCGTTCGCCAGTGCTGGTGGCGCGCCACCAACCCGGCTTTTCCTTCATCCCGGAAGCGCTCCGGGAGTGGAATTCCAATTTCCTCCAGGGTTCCTCCCATTTCGACCTGGAAGAAATCGCTTTGATTATGACATGCACCTCTAGGCGAGGTCAGGTAAGATAGGGCTTGTCCGCTAAATGCACGTGGATCGTGCATGGGAACTTCCAGTCCATTGACCTCGACGGCTAATTCTGGCATGCCAAAATGGGCCGCCAGGGATCGCGTCCCCTGAGCCAGCAAGGCACCAATTCCCTCACGCCGGGTCATTTTCTCCAAAAGCGCAAAACATGGCGAAGGATCACCCCAACGTAACGTCCATCCTTCGGTCTCTTTTTCGGTTATAACCCCTTTCTCAAACAGGAGGTAAGCCAGTGCCAACGTATTGCCCGCTGATATCGAATCCAACCCCAACCGATCACATACCTCCCCCAGCGCAGTAATCGCCGCCAGGTCGTCCACCAACAACTGCGAGCCGAACGAACAAATGGTCTCATACTCCGGCCCTTTCGTCTTCCCTTTGGTCGCATAGGGGCCTTGAACAATCTCCACTTCTCGCCCACACGCAATGACACACCCCTGACAGGCCTTGGTACCGGTCAGAATGGTTTCAGCCATGGTCGAACCGCTAATACTCGCAGCCCCCTCAAATGTGGCTTGCGTCCAGTATTTTTGGGGCATATCCCCAAGAAATTGAAGATACTCAGCAGCCCCTGAAGTTCCTGTTGCCTTCAATACAGCGGTCATGTTCTGCTCAAGCAGGCTTTTATTTGAGGCTACACGCAATTTTGCATACTTATCCCCTCGTGCAAGAGGGATTTTTCCGGTTCCGCGCACCACAATTGCCTTGAGATTCTTGGAGCCCATCAGAGCCCCCATGCCGGTACGGGCTGCCAGTCGCCCATGATCTGAGAGAATGCCCGCCATCGGCACCCTATTCTCCCCGGCTAAGCCAATACAGGCAACCCGCGCTCGCGGTTCCCCCACTTCTTCCCGCAATAGGGCCTGAGTCGCATACGTGTCTGCTTGTCCCCAGACATGTCTGGCTGACCGAAGGGTCACGTTTTCGTCATGGATATATAAATAAGTGGGTTCCGGCGCCCTTCCGATAATCCATAGCACGTCTACACCGGCCTGGCGCAATTCGGGTCCCACAAATCCCCCTATGTTCGATTCCCCCCATAAACTGGTTTGGGGGGAGCGCCCGCAAATGGTAAACCGCCCGGTGGTTGGACCTCCCGTTCCGGTCATCGGTCCGGTGATAAAGATTAAAGGATTGTCAGGGTGTAACGGATCATGCTGAGGATTTAGAGCATCCCAAAGTAAACGGGATGCCAGGCTACTGCCACCGATAAACCCCTCCACATACTCGCGGGGCAGCATGGAGAAAGCCACGTCCCCACGGCTCAAGTCCACTTTAAGCATTCGACCGTACATGATGCAATCTCCCCGATCAAAGATCTATCTCACCCGAATAAAGTTGCCAGAACAAAATTTGCATTTCAGATTCATCCGGAACGCGCGGGCTCATAATGGTTTGAGTATCATTCATGGCGTGAGCAACCAGCCACTCCATTTCACGTGCCAGATCGTCACGCGAGATGCCTGCCTCGGCCAGGGTCACTGGCTGATCCACCTGTTTCATAAGATCCCAGATTGCCCTTAACAATGATTGAGCAGCGGTTTGTTCGTCCCCCGCTGGCAACCCAAGGTAAGCAGCCAGCTCTGCATAACGAGTAGAGCCCGGCTCACCGCCAGCACAATAAGCGATTGTATATGGCAATGCCAGAGCAACAGCCCGCCCGTGAGGAATGTGGAAAATGGCGCCTAGTGCATGCCCCATGCCATGCGCCAAGGCTGCCATTGCGTTACCAAACCCCAGTCCGGCAATGGTAGCCGCAAAATGCATATGAGCACGCGCTTCGGCATCCTCCCGCCCATAGCGGTAAGCGCGAGGAAGGTATTCAAAGACCAATTTCGCTGCTTTCAAACACAATCCATCTGTAAAATCATTGTGATAGGTGCTGGTAAAACCCTCAATTGCATGAGTCAACGCATCCAAACCCGTATCGGCCGTGAGACGGGGGGGCAAATCCAGCACCAGCGCTGGGTCCACAATCGCAATATCCGCAATGGCCTCGCGACTTCCCAGTCCCAATTTACGCCGTTCTGCCCGATTGGTTAACACAATGGCCCAAGTCACCTCAGAACCAGTACCACTGGTTGTGGGTATGGCCACAAAACGTGCCCTCTCCCGCAGGTTGAAACGCTCAATTGGGTTAATGGCCTCAGGTTCCAGATCCGGCCGAGCATAGAGGATCCACATAGCTTTGGCAGCATCAATGACAGACCCACCTCCCAAAGCCACAATCCAATCCGGTTGATGTTCTAGGAGGAATCGTGCCCCGGCTTGGACTTGCTCCAGACTTGGCTCTGGCTCGACGTGATCATAACAAACCACCTGCAAGCCCGCCTGCTGAAGGTTTTGAGTCACACGTGCGGCAAGCCCTAACCGAACCAACGTGGCATCGGTAATCAAGGCCGCACGATGTCCCTCTAATGTAGTCAGGTGAGAGAGCGCATCCTCACCATATACAATGAGCGGAGAAGAGAAATACCACACGCTAGCCTCCCTAAAAAGACGGTTTTGGAGCTTCTCAGGTGATTGGCGTCTTTGAGGGGTTACACCGGAAAAATGGTGGGAATGCGCGTGCACGACTCAACTAGTTCCTTGGCGGCACGGACGTTCTTCATCACCATAGCCATGTTCCCTCGCAAGCGTAGTTGCCCAGTCATCATCGCCTGAATGGGATCTAATTGACGTGTCATCACTTTCTTCCAAGTCTGCACGGGCCCACTTAACCAAAAAGCCGGTTGGCGAGCCTCCGGGTCCTTAACCTCATAGGCTTCACGACACTTGCCATGCCACAGGTCCATATACAGTATCACCGTGTGAACCAGACTGCCACCAGGTTCAATGACAAAATAAAAATCCCCTTCCCAATTCTTTGCTGCCTCTGCATAAGCCTGGCTTTGGTTCAGATCCTCCATCATGGCCTTAATCCAGGCATCACTGGGAAACGGAATACTCATGACAGCCTCCCGGGAATGTGAAATAGGTTTGTAAACTATTATATAATTCCTCTCTCGTCCGCAAACCCAAACGCCTCACCTTTTGGAGAGTTTTTTCGACGAACGCTTAAATCCTCCCTAAAAGAAACAAAAAGAAACACCCGGCGGTGAGCCGGGTGTTGGGTACATTTCTCAAGAAAGGACAAGGAACGGCAAGCGCTCTCGCACCCGTTCTTTGACTGATTGAGCGCTCTCTAATTTCAAAACCTCCTGGGCCAGTTCCTGGCATTGAGGCAAGCTTAGCGAGCGGATGATTTGCTTGGCTAACGGGATAGCACTGGGGTTCATGCTGAACTCATCCAATCCCAGGCCCAGAAGAATGGGAATCCCCAGGGGTTCACCCGCTAATTCGCCACATAACCCCACCCACTTCCCGTGACGATGGGCTGCCTGAATAACCTGCCCAATCAGAATTAAGACGGCAGGTGCAAAGGCGCTGATCAGATCTGCCAGTTGCGCATTGGCACGATCCGCTGCCAACGTGTACTGGGTCAGATCGTTGGTACCAATGGAAAAGAAATCCACCTCACGAGCAAAGTGCTCGGCCATCACCGCCGCGGAAGGCACCTCCACCATGATTCCAATTTCAATGCTTTCAGCCACGGGCTTACCATCGCGGCGTAACTCCTCCCGACATTCCTCCACAATGCGCTTGGCTGCCCGAACTTCATCCAGTGTCGCAATCATTGGGAACATGAGCTTCAGATTATATCCCACACCCGCACGCAATGCTGCCCGGATCTGGGGACGAAAGAGTTCTGGATGCGCCAAACACAGGCGGATTCCGCGTACTCCCAAAAAAGGATTTTCTTCCTTGGGGAGTTCCATGTAAGCCAGCTCTTTATCGCCACCGATATCGAGCGTCCGCAACACAACCGGTTGTTGGCCAAATGCCTCTAAAATGGCGCGGTAGGCCTGATACTGTTCTTCTTCATCCGGGAGAGTGGAGCGTTCTAAATAGAGAAACTCAGTTCGAAGCAATCCCACCCCTTCTGCACCATGCTCCAAAGCAATACGCGCCCCTTCCACATTCCCAATATTGGCAACGACCTCCACCCGATGCCCATCTAATGTCACTGCCGGTTCTTTACAATGTGCAAAGGCTTCCTGCCGCAAACGGGCCAAGGCTTCCCGGCGCTGTATGAAGGTGATTTGAGTCGGCTCATCAGGCTCAACGATCAACAGCCCTTGCACCCCATCCACAACCACCTTTGTGCCACTTGGGATCTCAACCACTTGGTGCCCCGCCGCTACCACCGCCGGCAGACCCAAACTGCGGGCAAGAATGGCTGTGTGCGAGGTCTCACCACCCCCAGCGGTACAGAATCCCAGCACCATGGATTTATCCAGGTTTACCGTATCCGAGGGACTTAGATCCTGGGCCAACACCACCACTGGTTGGGTCAATTGCAGGGGCTCCTCGGTAATGCCTTTCAGAATGCGCAAAACCCGCCGTCCCACATCACGAATATCGGCTGCGCGGGCGCGAAAATACTCACTTTCCATTTCTTCCAGAATGGATGCAAATCGCTCAACCGTGCTCCACCAAGCAGCCTCAGCATTCAAACGCTGATCGCGAATGGCTGCCTGGGTCTCTCCCAGGAGTTCCGGATCGCGCAACATTTCCAACTGGGCTTCAAAAATAGCCGCCTGATCTGCGCCGGCCTCCTGGCGTGCCTTTTCATGCACCAACCGCAACTGCCCCTCTGCCATTTCAAGGGCCTGGAAGAACCGGGCAAATTCGGCGTCCACATCGTGCACGGTGCGTGCCTCCACATGCAGGTCCATCCGCTGGAAGCGATAGGCGGGCCCAATGGCAATTCCCGGCGAGGCGCCAATCCCCTGAATGGTTTTCATTCGGCCTCCCCAAAATTTGACTCAATAAGATTGACCAGCGCCTGTACAGCCTCTTCCGCATCTTCGCCTTCGGCCTGAAGGACCAATTCCGCTCCTTGATCGGCCCCTAGCGTCAAGACACTAAGAATGCTTTTGGCATTTGCCTTGCGTTCACCGTGAATGGCTGTGATCGCGCTCTTAAACTTGTTAGCCGTCTGAACAAACAAGGAAGCCGGACGAGCATGCAGACCAACTTTATTTTTGATCAACACCTTTGCTTCAACCATGGGCGTGCCTCACCTTAGTGGATATCTGTTTCTTTACCCCAGGTCAGGGGAAACCCTCCCCACCCCAGCATGCTCCTAATTTTACCGAATTTTCCTCTGCATGGAATGGACAACTTTGTGAAAAATTCTGCATACTCAAACCTTTTTGCGCTGGCGCAACCACCCTCAGGAAAAATCATGGCATGATTATCATATAATTTTCGAATAAAATCATCTCTATCGCCATGATTAGGAGGCACGATGGACTCAGGCACTCTATCCAGAAATCGGCCAGCGATCTCCTCCTTCCTCCGCCGCGATCTGGCTCTTCCTCAGGAACACGGCGCTTGGGTCTTTCTTTTGAGCCCACTTATGATTGGCCTGGCGACAGCAGGCCAGGTTCTAAATTCCTCCTCCCTCATCCTGCTCCTGACTGCATTAGCCGCTTTTCTGGCCCGTCACCCTCTGACCCTTGTGGTCAAGGTTTACAGCGGCCGTCGTCCCCGTGCAGATCTTCCGGGTGCGTTTTTCTGGTTAACTGTTTATGGATTGCTTGCCCTGCTTGGCTTAGGGGTGCTGATTATCAGGAATCACACTTTCCTGCTCTGGCTTGTCCTACCTGCTTTTCCCCTTTTGGGAACCTACCTCTACCTTGTTAGCCAACGCGCTGAGCGCCATCGCCCTGTCCTGGATATTGCCACAGCCTCAGTGCTAGCACTAGGAGCCCCTGCCGCCCACTGGACCGCCCAGGGAGGCTACTCACCGAGCGGTTGGTGGTTATGGGGATTATATTGTTTGCACGCTCTCGGTTCAATCTCGCACGCCTTTATGCGCCTGGAGCAACGCCGTTGGGTTTCTGTACCTCCTCTCATAATCCAATTGAAAACCGCCCTCCCGGCTTTGATCAGTAACTTTGTGGCCTTGGGACTGGTCGGTTTGTTCGCTGCTCAACACACTTTGCCCGTGGCCCTCCCCCTGCCTTATGCCTTACAAACCGCAGAAACCCTACTAGGGGCATGGAAACCGGCACTGGGGCACAAGCCCACCCAAATTGGGCTGCGCCAGTTGGGCATAAGCGCCTTTTTCACCTTGCTTTTCATCGTTCTTTGGCGCCTTACCCCATCCTCTTTCACCCCTTAAGGGCTCCCGCCAGAATGCCGCGGATAAAATAGCGCCCTAGGAGCAAGAAGAAAGTCAAGGGAATCAGCACAGCAATTAATGCAGCCGCCATCTGCAGGTTATATAAAGCAACAAAGCTCCCTTTTACTTCGGCGAGTTTAACCTGGATGGTGGTTGTCAACGGAGTAGAAAGCGTTAATGCCAGCAAGAATTCATTCCATACCTGGGTGAAAATGATGATCGCCACCGAAGCATACGCCGGGAGAGATATGGGGGTAACCACTCGGAAGAAAATCTGAATCTTACTGGCGCCATCCACCTCGGCTGCTTCTTCGAGTTCGCGTGGTACCGAGAGGAAGAACGTCCCCATCAGCACCGAGGCCAAGGGTACATTCAACACTAAATAACTCAGAATCAGACCCGCATGGGTCAGCGCCAGACGTGTCAGGGCCATTAGTTGCACCAAAGGGATCAACACCACCTGATACGGGAGGTATAACGCAATTCCAACCAGGATAAAAAGCACCCTCACCCACCCAGCTCGCACACGCGCCAGATAATATCCCCCCAAGGCGCCGAAGAAGGAAGCCAGCAGGGTCACCGTAAAGGCAATAATGGATGAATTTTTCAGCGCCGGCGCAATCAATCGCAGGGCAGTTGCATAGTTCTCCCATTGGAGATTACCGCTTAAGACCAGATAGGTGCGTTGGGTAATCTCCACAGGTGTCTTTAGCGAAGTGGCAAACATGACATAAATCGGCAGCAAATAGCTGACGGTCAAAAATGCCAACGCCAGCACAGTTAGCACAAAGAGAACAGGGTTGCGGCGGATTAATCGAACCATCGTTGGAATGCATAGAGCGTGTAGGGGATTACAACGATGAACGCCAGCAAGAAAATGATAACACCCAAGCCCGCGCCTAATGCGACCAGGTGCTGCTGGAAAGTGGCAATAAACATGAAGAAGGCCAACACATCTGTGGAATACCCCGGCCCACCAAAAGTCACGATATAAACAATATCAAATACCTTGAGAGTTGAGATAAGCAGCAACGAGACCAGAACCAGTAAACCGCTGCGAATGTTGGGTACAATCACATCGAATAGAATGCGCAATTTCGAAGCGCCGTCCACAGTAGCGGCCTCAATCATCTCCTGCAACTCAGTTGTGCGAAACGAAGATTGCAGAATAATGACCGCAAAGCCCAGGTATTGCCAGATAAAAATAACGATTAACCAGAGGGTTGCTGTTTTTGGATCATTGACAAAATTGGAAGTCAGAAAGTCCAGTCTGAGCGCCCTAAAGATGGTATTAAGGACCCCCTTATCGGGTTGGTACATCCAGGACCAAATGGTCCCCGTTACAATAAAAGACATTGCCACGGGGTACAGGATCAACGTGCGCACGTAGCCTTCAATGCCCCGAATCGGGCTAATCTCAAGCAGATAAGCGATGAACAATGCAATGACAACCGTGGGGATGACGCCTAGAAGCAACCAGCGCAAGTTATTGCGCACATCCACCCAAAACCGGTCCAACCCCACCATTAACTGATACCATTTGAATCCGGCAAAGCGAAAGTTAGGAGCTGTCCCCGACCAATCCGAGAAAGAAACATAAATCGTCCACAACAGCATCCCATAGAGGACGATCAGAAAAATTAACAAGGGTCCCAAAAAGACCAGGGTTTCCCCCAGTCGAAAACGCACAGCTCTTTTTTCCAAGGCGCTCTCTCCAATAAGAGGGTAAAGAGAGCCTTCCCCTCCCTTTGAAAATAGGAGGGAGAAGGCTCTCTTGAGGGTTATCCTATTACGGCCACTGGTACCAGGCCGCTCCCTCCTTAACTTGATAGGTGGTGAAGAGATCGCCCACCGTCTTTATTGTAGCATCTACGTCCGGCTGAACCACGAAGGCAGCGATGGCGTCCCAGTAGGCTTGGGTAAAGGCAAAAGGAGCAATGCTACCGTGCTGATCAAGGATCAATTTGGTCGGGTTCTCACGCACGTAGCTCATCAGCTCCTGGCGAATGGGATCTGGGAATTCTTTGGGATCAATATCTAAGCGTGCAAATAGACCACCCTGGGTGACATCGGTGGGAATCTGCAGTTCGGGCGAGGCAACGACCCGCAGCCAGTCCATGGTGGTCTTCGGGTGTGGCGCACCCTTGGTCAAGCCATAAGTATCAGGATGGAAGAGTAAGATGCGCTCCGGCTTTTGCGGGAACGTCACCGCGCCAAACTCTTTTCCAGGTGTCCACCCACGGCTCTGGAAATAACCGATCGCCCAGGTTCCCATAATCACCATCGCCGAATCGCCCGAGACTAACAAGCCACAGGATTCATCCCAGGTCAGACCCGGGTTGGTTGGGTTGATGTAAGGAATTAACTCTTTGAATTTTTCTAACGCGGTCTTAAAGGTGGGATCGGTCTTGACATCAACCTCACCCTTGTAGAGCTTCACATAGTATTCAGGACCACCCACTTCAAGCAGGATGCTATCGAAAACGAACGCAGCACCCCACTTTTCCTTAGCACCCAGTGCCAAAGGCGCCATATTGGGCTTGGCAGCCTTGATCGCCTTGGCAACCGCAAGCAGTTCATCAAAGGTCGTGGGCGGGGTGAGGTTCAGTTCCTCAAAGAGGGGTTTGTTGTAGTACAGGATGTTCTGAATATGCATGTTGAGCGGTACCGTATACGGATGCCCGTTTATGGTGACGGCGTTCGCCAGCGGTTTGGGAATCACATCCGTATACTTCAATTCAGCGTACAAATCGTCCAATGGCACCAGGTAACCACCATCCACATAGGACTTGAGCTCAGCACCGCCCAAGGTCTGGAATGTGTCAGGGGGTAATCCAGCCGAAAGTCGGGCCTGTAGCACGACACGGTGAGAAACACCACCGCCACCCGCTACCGGATTCTCGACAATCTCCACATCAGGATATTTAGCCTTGAAGGCCTTGAACATGGCATCTGCGGCTTCGCGCTCACCGCCGGCAGTCCACCAGTGGAAGATTTCCAGTTTACGTTCCTCCGGTTTAGGTGTTGCGGTAACCACCACTTCCCGGACTTCAGGAGTCCCCTTGACTTCTACGACTTGTGTGACCACCACTGTCTTGACAACTTCCTGGGGCTGGCAGGCAGCCAAAACCAGACTGACAAGTGCCAGGGCAGTCACCAGAAGTAACCATCGCTTGCTCATACTCTCCTCCTCCTAAACGAGAAAAGGCTCGAGGTTAAAACGAAATAACCGACCGGGACAAGATACTTTTCCCCACTCAAGGTGGGCTATCATTATCAGTCCAGACCTCTGTTCTACCGATAGCATCACCTCCTTTCCACCCTACTCGGTCAGCGATGCGTTCAGAAGCGAGGAGTCTGCTTTTCTCGAGTGCCTATAAGGAAATACCCCCAAAATGATTGGGTGACCTTTGTGATGAGATGAGATAACATGACGTCACCCATTGGTTGCAGCATTATTACACATTACACAATATATACAATAGCACGACTTTAGCGTTTGTCAAGAACCTTGCTCAGAGGTTCGGACATGAAATCGGACAAATGAAGAAGCCCCCGGTGCTGGATAATAGGCTTGACAAAACAATCCCAGCAAAGGA
>FWWL01009212.1_pt1 | contig 12130 bp, 12 predicted proteins | sample 2228331 | NCBI WGS metagenome assembly FWWL01 (sample SAMEA103939775, study PRJEB20133) | metagenome | reverse complement strand
GATGAACGATCTCATGTCGGCAGGACTGCACCGGCTGTGGAAACGCTTTACCGTGGCCACCTCGGGCGTGCGCCCCGGTATGCGGGTGCTGGATCTCGCCTCAGGCACGGGCGACCTGGCACTGGCGTTCGCGCGCCAAGTCGCTCCCAGCGGCGAAGTGTGGATGACGGATATCAACCACGCGATGCTGGCGCGTGGCCGCCAGCGGCTCCTCGCCGAGGGCGTCGTGTTGCCCACCGTGCAATGCGACGCCGAATGCCTGCCGTTTCCGTCTGATACCTTCGATTGCGTCAGCGTGGCGTTTGGGCTACGCAACATGACGCACAAGGACGTCGCGTTGCGCGAGATGCGGCGCGTGCTCAAACCGGGCGGCCGGGTGCTGGTCCTAGAGTTCTCGCGCGTCTGGGCGCCCCTGGCCCCCGCTTACGACTGGTACAGCTTCAAGGTGTTGCCGCAGCTTGGGCAATGGGTCGCCAACGACGCCGCGAGCTACCGTTATCTTGCGGAATCCATTCGCGTACACCCGGACCAGCGGACCCTCAAGCACATGATGGAACAAGCTGGCTTCGTCGGCGTCGAATTTTATAACCTAACGGCAGGCGTGGTGGCACTGCACCGCGGTTTCAAGCCGTAGGTGGGATGCCGCAAGTCCCATGACGGTATTCCCCGCTACGGGAAGCGAACCGAGGGTGAAAGCGTCCGTGAGTCAGATTTTATGGTCAATGCAACAGCAGATTGCGCAACCTCTCAAAAAGTGTCCTCAAGGAGGAACCCGATGAAACCCATGCTGAAAGTTCTCACTGCTTTGGCTGCGCTCATCGCTCTGAGCACCGCGCCGCTGGCCGACGCCTGGGCCAAGCGCCTGGGCGGTGGCGGCAGCGGCGGGGGGGTAGGAATGCAGCGACAGATCACCCCGGCGCCCGCACCGGCGCGCCCCAGCACCCAGCCCACACAGCCAGCACCGCGTCAGCCGCAAGCCGCGCCGCAACAGACGGCGCCAGCCGGCGCCGCGGCTGCCCCTAACCGCTCGTCGTGGATGGGCCCATTGACAGGCATCGCCGCGGGGCTGGGACTGGCGTGGCTATTTTCTTCGTTGGGACTGAGTGAAGCCTTTGGCTCGCTGTTGCTGCTGCTGGTGTTTGCCGCAGCGGGCTTTTTCCTCGTGCGCGCCCTGATGCATCGCCGTGCCGCGACGTCGCAAGCGGGAAACGCTGCGTCGTGGGGCTCCCCTGCGACCGCGACCGCCAACGCGGGGGTCAGCGCAAAAAGTGCTGCCGATCCCATGCCTACCTCGTCCGCGTTCACGCCGGGCGCTGCCGCAGCACCCGACTCGTTGCTGGCCCGCTTGGGTGGTTTGGGGCAGTCTTCAGGAAGCGAAGCTTCTGGCTCGCTGCGTGATCAACTCGACGAAGCGGCGTTTCTTGCCGAAGCCAAGCGTCAATTCGTCGCGCTGCAGGCAGCGCATGACCGCCAAGAATGGGATCGCCTCGCCACCTTCCTCACCCCAGAACTGCTAGCGGAACTGCAGCGGCGCAACGACTGGACCCCAGAACAACACACCGAAGTGCTGCAGCTCGATGCCGAACTCATCGACGTCGTGCAGGAAGGCGATCGTTATGTCGCCACGGTGCGTTTCCAGGGCCTCATTCGCGAAGCGCCCCAAGCCGCTACCGAACCCTTTGCCGAATACTGGCATCTGGTCAAACCCGTCGCGGGTGGCGGCTGGCGGTTGGCTGGCATTCAACCTGAGCCTGTTCTCAGCGCTGAAAAGTAAGCAGACAAGCGGCCGGTAGTCAAAGCCAGCTGCGCAGGGAGACAAAAGGCAACCGCCGCTCACAGGAACTTCAGCATGCCCATGAACGCGACGGTGAGCGTAAAGCCTAAGCCCATCATCCATTGTAGCGCCGTAAAGCGCTTGTCCATCGCCTCAAAGCGCTTATCGACCGCCTCAAAGTGCTTGTCGACCGCCTCAAAGCGCTTGTCGACCGCCTCAAAGCGCGCATTCATTTCGCGCTGCAGCGCCTCAAAGCGTTTGTCGACTGCCTCAAAGCGCGCGTTCATTTCGCGCTGCAGCGCCTCAAAGCGCTTGTCCATCGCCTCGAAGCGCTTTTCGCTCGCCGCAAACTGCGTCATCTGCACTTCGCGCAGCGCCTTGAGCTCCTCTTCCACGCGCACGATGCGCTCAAGGAGCGAGAGTTCCCGCGCCCGCTGTTCGTTTTGCTGCACAAACGCAGCGACTTCCTCTCGGACTGTGGCTTTGAGCCGCTCGCGCAGAATCGCTTCCACCAACCGCTTGACGGCTTCGGCATCCAGCGTTGGCGTGGTCGTGCCACCGGTACGCGCGGTGGGAGAGTTTTCAGCGACGATATCCACGGCTTCGGTCATCGTCAGCGCTCCGTCAGGGCGGTTAGCCCGAATCTTTCGTCAAGCACGCTCGGCACAGCCCTAGAACCCGTGCAACATCCGGGAGCTGAAAACATTTTACGCCGAACTGTACCGAAGTCAAAGCGCACCTCGGTCAGTGTCAAACGTACCCGGCGGGCTGATACACCCGCTTGCCCTAACCGCTGACCCGCGCTAGAATCGCTGGGTTTTCCCGGCTCGAGACGAGGAGCATCGATGGACCTGTCGAATAAACCCGCCGATTTGCCCACGGTGGAAGAACTGCTGGCGATGCCGGAAGAAGCGTACATGAACGAACGACAATTGGCGTTCTTCCGCTGGTTGCTGGAGGAGGAAAAACGCAAGCTGCTGGAAAACGCCGCACAAACCACGGCGCACTTGCAAGAGGAAAACGTCGCCACACCAGACTGGACCGACCGCGCCACCATCGAGGAAGAGCAGGCGCTGGAGCTGCGCGTGCGCGACCGCGAGCGTAAGCTGCTGAAAAAAATCGACGAAGCGCTCAAACGCATCGAAAACGGCACCTACGGCTACTGCGAAGAAACCGGCGAACCGATCGGACTGCGGCGGCTGCTGGCGCGTCCCACCGCCACTCTGTCCATCGAAGCGCAAGAGCGTCACGAACGCATGGAAAAACTGCGCGCCGGTTGATGTCTGCAATGAACCTTCTGTTGCACGACACGCTCACCCGCTGCGAGCGCCCGTTCGAGCCGTTCGACCCGCAGCGCGTCACGATCTACGTCTGCGGGCCGACGGTCTATCACTACGTGCACATCGGCAACGCCCGTCCGGTGGTGGTGTTCGACGTGCTGGTGCGCCTGCTGCGGCTCCTCTACCCGCAGGTGGTCTATGCGCGCAACATCACCGACGTCGACGACAAGATCAATGCCGCCGCGGCGCGCGAAGGCGTGCCGATCCGTGCGCTGGCCGAGCGCTACGCCGCCGCCTTTCACGAAGACATGGCAGCGCTGGGCGCGTTGCCTCCCGACGTCGAACCGTACGCGACCGATCACATTCCGCAGATGATCGCGCTCATCGAGCGCTTAATCGCCCGCGGTCACGCCTATGTCGCCGAGGGGCACGTGCTGTTTCATGTGCCATCTGACCCCTCCTACGGAATCCTTTCCAGACGCGCGCGCGACGAGATGATCGCTGGGGCGCGCGTCGAAGTGGCACCTTACAAAAAAGACCCGGCGGATTTCGTGTTGTGGAAACCGTCCCCACCGGAACTTCCCGGCTGGGAGTCGCCGTGGGGCCGCGGACGCCCGGGCTGGCACATCGAATGCACGGCGATGATCGCCACGCATCTGGGGCCAGTAATCGACATTCATGGCGGCGGCCAGGATCTGATTTTCCCGCATCACGAAAACGAAATCGCCCAGGGCTGCTGTGCCCATGGCACGAGCGAATACGCGCGCTATTGGATGCACAATGGCTACCTGACGGTGCATGGCGAAAAGATGTCCAAGTCGCTCGGCAATTTTCGCACCGTGCGCGAGCTGCTGGCGCACGTGCCGGGCGAAGTGATCCGCTATGTGCTGCTTTCCGGCCACTACCGTAAGCCTCTGGACTTCACGCCGGAAGTGCTGGAACAAGCCGCGCGGGCCCTCGATCGCCTTTATGCTGCCTGGCAGCGTGCCGAAGAAGTCCCCTTGGCGCCCATTGATCTTGTCCAGTGGGGGCAGGCGGTCGGGCTTTCCCCCGCACGAATCGAGGAACTTTGCGCCACTGTCGGGCCGACGCTCGCCCCTGAGCGTCTCGCCGCAGCGATTCGCGCCGCGCGCCCGGAAGAACTTCCCGGCCTAGGAGCCGCCCCCACGGTGATCGCGGCACTGGCTGACGACGTCAACACCCCCGCTGCACTCGCGGCACTGCATGAGTTGGCGGCGGAACTGCGTCGTACCCCGACGCCGGCAGGTAAAAGCGCCTTTTTCGCCAGCGCCGCGCTGCTTGGACTGTTGTTTACGGGACTTGACGCCTGGCGCCAGGGCGCGGCGAGCCACGCTTTGCCCATGGCTGAAGAACAAATCGCTGCGCTCATTGCCGAACGCGCCGCGGCGCGTGCTGCACGCGATTGGAAACGCGCCGACGCGATCCGCGACGAACTCAAAGCCGCCGGTATCGTGCTCGAAGACACACCGTCGGGAACCACCTGGCGCTTCGAACATGCGCTGGTCAGTGCCGAGCCTGCCTCCCGCCCTGAAGGAGAATTGAGATGAGCGGATATGTTTCCGAAATCACGCAATTTTTGCGCCACTACTTGACCCAGCATCCCGAGCAACGCGAAGTGGCCCGTCAAGGCCGGGCGCTATGGTGGGACCGGCCACAGGACCCGCAATGGCGGGAAGCAGTCGCCAAAGGGCGCGTTCCCACCTATCCCTACTACTACGACGCCGCGCATGCCCGACTCGACCCCTTCCGGCGCGACGAAGAGCGGCCCATTCCCATCGTGTGAGCGGCGTGCCTCAGTTCGCCCCGGAGTGGGGGCCGAACGCGGCGCTGCTGCCGCCGCGCTGCGTCTTGTTGGATCTGGAAACGAGCGGCGCGCATCCGGTGCGCGACCGCATCATCGAAGTAGCGCTCACCCGCGTCGAGCATGGGCGTGTGGTCCGCCGCTGGTCCTCGCTCGTCAATCCCGGCGTTGCCGTGCCGGCGGTGATCCGCCGCATCGTTGGCATTGACGATGCGATGCTCGCCGATGCACCACCCTTTGCAGCGATCGCTCCAACCTTGCACCAGCAACTGCAAGACGCCGTGCTGGTGGCGCACAACGTCATGTTCGACTACGGTTTTCTCAAACAGGAATTCGCGCGCTGCGGTCTGGAATTTTCTGCCCCCACTTTTTGCACGGTGAAATTCGCGCGGGCGCTGGAACCGAAAGAATCCCGCCACGGGCTGGATGCGCTGATCGAACGTTACGGGCTCACCTGCCCGGCGCGTCATCGCGCGGAGGGCGACGTCGCGGTGCTGGAGCAGTTCCTGGCATTGGCGCTGCAGCGCTATCCGGTCGAACGGCTGTTGATCGCGCGCGAAAGCGCGATGAAGCAGCCGAGTCGCCCGCCGGGGCTGCCCGAGGGGGTGCTCGAGGCGATTCCGGACGTGCCAGGGGTTTACCTCTTTTTTGGCGCCAACGGCCTGCCGCTGTACCTCGGCAAAAGCAAAACGTTGCGCTCGCGTGTGCTCAGCCACTTTTCCGCGGCCAAGCGGCAGGATACGGATGCGGAAATCGCGCGCCAGATCACCCGCCTGGAGTGGATCGAAACCGCGGGCGATCTGCATGCGCAGCTGGTAGAAGCCGAGTTGGTCAAAGCGCTCAAGCCCCGCTACAACAAGCGCCTGCGCGCCAGCACCACCGCCGTGGCGATCGAGGTGCTCCCCAACGGCCAGACGCTCGCCGTGCGCTACCGCCCGATTCACAACACCGACCCGCGTACCTGGCTCGGGCGGGCGTTCGGCGCTTTTTCCGATGCCCGGCAGGCCGAACGCACCCTGCGCGAATTGGCCGCGCAACAAAGTTTGTGTCCGGCGCGCCTGGGGTGGGAACCGCCACGGCGTGCCTGCAGCGCCCACCAACTGGGCCGCTGCGCCGGCGTTTGTGCCGGCAAAGAAAGCGTCGAAGCGCACGATGCGCGCCTCTTTGCTCTGCTCGCGCGCCTGGCTCCAGGCCCCTGGCCTGCCCAGGGACCGGTAGTGATCGCCGAGGAGGATGCAGAACGCGGTGTAGCGCAATACTTCGTGATCGATCACTGGTGTTTGATCGCTCGCTGTGACACCCCGCCCACCCTCGAAATGATTCGCACCGCACAAGAGCGCCCATACCAATTCGACCTAGACCTCTTCCGTATCCTCCGTCCCGCGGTACAATCTTGGTTTTCACTCGAGTCGGTTTAGGAGTAAAGACATGGGCAAAGGGGATCGCAAGACCCGCCGCGGCAAAATTTACCGTGGAACGTATGGCAACGCGCGTTCGCACAAAAACAACCGTCCGCAATGGCCAACCCTCGCCAACCCAGCGCTAGGTCAGGTCGCGGACAAAGGGCGTTGACATTTGTTTGAGGCATGCTATATTTGTGCACTGCAACATCGTCTCCTCCTTCACTTCTCCTCCTCCTTGCACCCGGCCTTGTGCCGGGTTTTTTTTGCCGGTACCATTGCGCTATGGTTCAAAGCGAACTCATCATCATCAATAAGCTCGGGTTACACGCGATCTCCTGCGCTAAACTCACCGAGATTGCCGGCCGTTTCTCGAGCCAGATCTGGGTGGAGAAAAATGGTCGGCGCGTCAATGCCAAAAGCATCATGGGACTGATGATGCTCGCGGCGGCCAAAGGCAGCCGCATTCTCGTCAGTGCGGAAGGCGACGACGCCGAAGCCGCTGTCGCGGCGATCACCGAACTTGTCACCAACCGTTTTGGCGAGCCGGAATGAACGATGTTCGGGCAAGGCGTCCCGTTTAGTCTGCACGGTTTGGCGGTCTCGAGCGGCATTGCGATCGGCCGCGCGCACCTGGTATCGCACGCGCTGCTCGAGGTTCCCCACTACGAGATCGTCCCCGAGCGGTTGCCCGAGGAAATCGAGCGGTTGGAATCCGCAGCAGCCGCGGTGCGGGACGAACTGCAGCGGTTGCGAACACACACCGTCGTCTCGAGCACCGAAGAGCTCGAAGCGTTCATCGAGCTACAAAGCCTGATGCTGGCCGACCCCATGCTGTTGCCTGCCACCATCGAGCGCATCCGCGCGCGCCACATCAACGCCGAATGGGCTTTGGCGCAGCAGCTGGAAACACTGCTGGAATCGTTCGACGCGATCGACGATCCCTATTTGCGCGAGCGTCGGCACGACATCATCCAGCTGGTGGAGCGGCTAATCAAAGAATTGCGCGGGCTGGCGCGCCCAATCCGCCCGCGTCACGAGGACTGGCCGACGATCGTCGTGGCGCACGATTTGTCCCCTGCCGATACCATCGGTTTTCGTGGGCAACGCATCGGTGGCTTCGTCACCGAGGTCGGTAGTCCCACCTCCCACACCGCGATCGTCGCCCGCAACCTCAAACTGCCGGCGGTGGTGGGAGCGCGCCTGGCGCGCCATTTGATCGAAGACGACGATCTGATCATCATCGACGGCCGCCGCGGCGTGGTGATCGTCAACCCCAGCCCGTTCATCGTCGAAGAATATCGGCTCAAAAAAGCGGAATTAGAGATCGAACGCGCCAAGCTGGCGCGCGTGCGCGACGCCGCGACGGTAACGATCGACGGGGTGACGATCCAGCTGCTGGCCAACATCGAAAGCCCCAAAGACTTGCCTGCGGTGCGCACCGTCAATGCCGATGGCATCGGCCTGTACCGCACCGAGTTCTTGTTCGTCGGCCGCAGCGATCGTCCCAGTGAAGACGAACAATTCGAAGCCTACCGTGAAGTGCTCAGGAGCCTACGCGGCAAACCTGTCACCATTCGCACCTTCGATCTGGGCGCCGACAAAGATTTCGATGAAGAAGGCGAACGCCGCGCCGTCCCTAACCCGGCCCTGGGGTTGCGCGCGATCCGCTATTGCCTCGCCGAACCCGCTTTTTTCCTCACCCAGCTGCGTGCGTTGCTGCGTGCCGCGTCCTACGGCAATCTGCGCATCCTGCTGCCGATGGTGATGCACCCGCACGAAATCGAACAAGCGCGAGCACTGATCGCCCAGGCGCGCGACGAACTCATCGCCGAAGGGCACAAAGTGCCCGAACGGATCCCGCTCGGGGCGATGATCGAGGTACCGGCCGCCGCGCTGGCGTTACCGGCGATCGCGCGTCGCGTCGATTTTCTCTCCATCGGCACAAACGACCTCATCCAGTATACCCTGGCGATCGACCGGCAAGACGACGCGGTGGCCAACCTGTACGATCCGCTGCACCCGGCGGTGTTGCGCTTGATCAGCCAGGTGCTGTCGTTTGCTGCCAAAATCGACTTACCGGTAAGCATCTGTGGTGAGATCGCCGGGGAAGAGGAATACGCGTGGTTGCTCGCCGCGCTGGGGCTACGGCAATTTTCGATGCACCCGGATCGCGTGCTGGCGGTACGCCAGCGCCTGCGCTACGCGAACCTGGAAGAACTCGCGCCGAAAGCGCAGCGCCTGGTCAAACTGGAAGAACCACAGCGCATCCACGAAGCGTTCACGCGCTTCAATGTCGGGGGATAACACGGCGCAAAGCCTGGACGTCCTGGAATGCTGGCGGGAAGTAACAAAATTGCCAAGCATTTTTACGTTTTTAAGTCCAGTCGCGCTTTCATGGGAGAAGCCAAGCACAGTCATTCTGCACGACCCCGTTGGCGTTAGAACGGTGACAAGTTTTGCTGTTTTTGGGTTATCATTCAAAAATGGTCTGGACACGGTTCGGAATCTTTCTCTTGTCGGGTTGGCTCGTCTCTGGCTGCGTGAGCTTGGGAAGTGGCGGTTTTCGTCTTTTTTCTCTCAAACCCGATGCGGTGGCAACCGTCAGTAACGAAGAAGTAGAAGAAGAACTCGACGCCGAATCGGAAGACACAGAAGAGCTCGACGCATGGCTGCAAGCGCTGACCTACCGCAGCCCGTCGTACCAGTTGGAGCTGCCGCAGCGCAGCAACCGCCTGAGCCAAGCCCTGCAGAATGCCCTGGGACTGCAGGGCACTCCTTACCGCCGGGGGGGAACCAGCGAAAATGGCCTGGACTGCAGCGGCCTGGTGTATGTCTCCTACGGCGCGGCGGGCATCAAGTTACCGCGCACCTCCCAGGAGCAATTCCACGCCACCCGTCGCGTCGAACGTCATGAGTTGCGACCGGGTGACTTGGTGTTTTTCCGCACGGGTCGTATCCGCGGGCGGCAGGTCGACCACGTGGGCATCTACCTTGGCAACGACAAATTCCTACACGCACCGCGCCGCGGCAAGCCCGTCAGCGTCGCGTCGCTCGAACACGGCTACTGGCGACAGCGTTTCGTCGGCGCCGGAAGAGCCAGTGATGAGGCGCCACCGTCACTTTCTTTGGCTGAGCTATTGGCAATGGCCGAGCCGGAGCCTGCTGCTCAAAACGTCGCCGCCGCAACGCCCAGCGTTCTAACCCCAAACGATCCGGCCGGAACCTCCGCCACCTCTTCCCAACCTGGAGCGAACCGGGCTGCCAGCAGTACCTTGCCACGACGTGACAAAGCAAGGCGTTCGACGCAAACGAAGCTGACAGCGGCTGCCTCACGATCGCAACCGAAAGCCGCCGTACGCTCGGCTAGGGCCCCGCAAACGCAACCGGCAGCAGCCACTCGCTCGCAACCTAAGGCCGCCGCCACGCAGACGTCACCCAAAGCCACCGCTCAGCGCAGCAATCTGCCGCGAACTTCAAACCCGCCCGCCAGCATCCAGCGAGGGCACAAAACCACGGTGGCTCAGGGTCAGTCTGCCATGGGCCGGGCCGGTGTGCAGGGCACGCCTCGGCCACCGTCGACCGCGGCACAAAAGGCCAAATCGCCTCCTGCGGCTGCGGGCAAACTGACTTCGCCCAAGCCTAACGCTCGGGCGGACAAGTCCTCGCCCCCACCGGCCAGCTAAACCCCGTCTTCGTTTTAGCCGCTGGTCAGCAATCGCTCTATTCGACTTGACCTGTCAATGTCTTTCTTATGGCTTTAGGCGGAATCCTGCGGCGGGTGACGGGCGTGGAGCGTCGCCTTGATCTCGGCAAGCTCGCACCGCAAACGCTTTAGCTCTTCGTGCAGGTCGTGCTCCAGGGTATCGCGTGCCTGCTGCACAGCCGAGACCATCTCGGCTTCCTTTTGCGCCTCGACACCTTGCATCGCGCTGACGATAATACCAATGAACAAATTGAGCATCGTAAACGTCGCGATCATGATATAGGGGATGAAAAACGCCCAAGCATACGGGTACACTTCCATTACCGGACGCGCGATCCCCATCGACCAGCTCTCAAGCGTCATCACCTGAAACAGCGTATAGAGGGAACGTCCGAGTGTGCCGAACCACTCCGGGAACGCTTCGCCAAAGAGGTTGGTCGCGATCACCCCAGCAACGTAGAAAATGATCATCAGCACAAGCGCGATCGAAGACAAGCCTGGGATCGCCGCAAGCAGACCGCCGACCACGCGCCGCAACGACGGGACAATGGTCAGCAACCGCAGCACGCGCAAAACGCGAAGCGCGCGCAACACTGAAAACTGCCCGGTAGCCGGCACGAGCGCAATCGCCACCACGACGAAATCGAACACACTCCAGGGATCGCGGAAAAACGCCGCGCGATGCGCGTAAAGCCTTGCGGCGATTTCGAGGACAAAAATACACAACATCAGCTGATCGAGTAGCACCAACCACGGCGCGATCGGATGCGCGCGCACCGTAGCCGAGGTTTCCAGCCCCAAAATAACGGCATTGACCAAAATTAGCCACAAGACGAGCCGCTGCGTGCGCTCATGTTCCACGAGCGCACGCACCCGTTCGCGTAAAGGGCTGGTCATTCCTGCGTCGCTATTCATCGCGTCATCCCCACTCCGATGATCAGCGCCATTGCGGGTATAAATCGACCATCACCATATTCCTACCGCTCGTAACTGCTGCTCGACCGCTTCTGCCCAGCCGCGGTTCGCCGCCGGGGAAGCAGGGCTCGGGTGCAGAATCGTAGTCAAGCGCACGTCGTGCCCCCGTAGCGCCCCCTCGGCGCGGCGCAATGCCCATTGGCCGATTCCGACCACCCACTGCGGACGCAGCGCCGCCGCCACTGCTTGCAGATGCGCGTCGCAACGCGCGAGCAATTCTTTCGCCACCGTCGCCGGGAGTTTGTCCGGCGTGACGTTTCGGCCCGCGGCAAGAAAAGCCAAGGGGCAGTAATTCACCACGAAATGTTCAGAAAAAAACGCTTGCGCGCTGCCAAAGCGTCGCGCGAACAATCCCCACAGACGCTGCCCCGACACCTCGCGGCGCGGACAGGCAAAACCGAGCACCGGCTTTTTGGGATCCTCGTCTGGCGGCGAGCCCACCGGCGCCTCGATGCCCATCCAGTCGCGTACCGACGGCACATCGCCGAAGGGAATACCGGTTTGCACCATGCCGAACGGCCCGGGATTCATGCCGACGAAGACGACGCGCTTGGGGCCGTCGCCATAGCGTCGCAAATACGCCTCATGCACCGCCCAGGCATAGACGAGCGGTGCATAAACGTGCGTGATCGGGGCTGGTGCCGCAAACGCCGCCGTGGCATCACGCAGCGCCGCGGCTGCCGCAACCAGCGCTTCGGCACTCACTGCCAGAAAACCACAGACACCAAACCCAGCCCCTTCACCCCAACACTTCCGCCAGGAAGTGGCGCATCGCCTGCCAGGAACGGGCGTCGGCCGTGGCGCTATAGACGGTGCCGAACGACGGGTCGTTGGCTTGCGGGTTCGTAAACGCATGCATTGTGGCGCCGTAAGCATGCAACTGCCAGTCGGCGCCCGCTTCGGTCATCTCTTTGGCAAAATCAAGCACCGCTTGCGGCGGCACCATCGGGTCGTCCCAACCATGCAGCGCGAGAACTTTCGCGGTAATCTTTTTGCCCGCGGTATTGCCCGGCGGTGTAAAAAGCCCGTGAAAACTCACCACCCCTTTGACGCCAGCGCCGATGCGCGCCAGATCAAGCACGCACAGCCCGCCAAAGCAAAAACCGATCGCCGCAATGCGCTCGGCGTCCACTTCCGGTTGCACCATCAGGGTGGCGATGCCGCCCATCAGTC
>FWWL01009209.1_pt1 | contig 12133 bp, 12 predicted proteins | sample 2228331 | NCBI WGS metagenome assembly FWWL01 (sample SAMEA103939775, study PRJEB20133) | metagenome | reverse complement strand
GAAGCTGGGGCGGGAGGATTTCGAGGCCTGGGTGGATCTGCGGAGGGCCCGGGCCGGCCGCATGGCCTACGCGGTGGAGAGCGTGCTGGTGCCCAAGGGGGTGGCGCTGGTGGACTTCGAACCCTCCGAGGTGACGGTGGTGGTGGAGCCGGTCAGGGAGGTGCAGAGGGAGGTGCGGGGGGTGGCGGAGGGATCTCCGGCGCGGGGCTACCACCTGGGAGGGATGAGGCTCGATCCTCTCCGGGTTACGGTGCGGGGCCCGGCCAGCGCGGTGGAGCGGGTGGCGGAGGTCCGGGTGGTGGTTCCGCTGGAAGGGAGGAGCCGGTCTTTCCAGGACCGCCTGCCGGTGGCAGCCCTGGATGGAGAGGGGCGCCGGGTGGAGGGGGTGAAGCTTCTGCCCGAGACCCTCGAGGTGAACGTGGAGCTGTATGCCGACCGGATGCGCCGGGCGGTACGGGTGGAGCCTGCTCTTCCGGCCGGTTATTCTATAGAGGAGCTGGAGACCGTTCCCGGATCGGTGGTGGTAGAGGGTCCGGAAGAGAAGGTGGCTGGACTGGAAGTCGTTTACACCTCCACTCCGGATCTGGGGGGCAGGGAGGGGGAGGTGGAGCTTTCCCTTCCCCTTGAACTTCCTCCGGGAGTCAGGCTGGTGGAAGGGCAGCCGGAACGGGTCAGGGTGAGGATGAAGGTAGCGGGATCGAAAGAAGGAAGGTGAGGGATTGACGAGGCTTTTCGGCACGGACGGCATAAGGGGGGTGGCCAATTCCGAGCTTACCCCGGAGCTGGCTTTCTCCGTGGGGGAGGCTCTGGCCAGGTTGCGGCCCAGCGACCCGGAGAGCCCTTTTCTTTTGGGCAGGGATACCCGCCTCTCCGGCCCCCTCCTGGAGGCGGCCTTCTCCGCCGGGGTGGCCGCGGCGGGGGGAAACCTGATGCTTTTAGGCATATTCACTACTCCGGGAGTGGCCATCGTCACCTGGAAGAAGCAGTGTGCGGGGGGCATAGCCATCTCCGCCTCCCACAATCCGCCCGAATTCAACGGGATAAAGCTTATGGGCCGGGATGGGTTCAAGATGCCGGATGAGGTGGAGCGGGAGATAGAGGACAGGGTGCGGCGGGGGGAGAAGGGTCCGCGGCCTTCCGGTACCCGGGTGGGCTTCATCACCGGCGACGGGGGAGAGATGGCGGAGGCTTACCTGGAGTTTCTCCTCACCGCGGTGAAGGGGAAAAGGCTTCCCCGCCGGAGGGTGTGCTTCGATTGTGCTTACGGGGCCACGGCCCGGTTCGCTCCGGTGATAGCCGCATACCTTGGGCTGGAGGCGGTGGTGGTGAACGGAACCCCGGAGGGGGAGAAGATCAACGTGGACTCCGGCTCCCTCCATCCGGCCTTTTTGCAGAAGGTGGTGCGGGAGCAAGAAGCGGTGGCCGGGTTCGCCTTTGACGGGGACGGAGACCGGGTGGTGGCGGTGGATGAAGGAGGGAGGGTGCTCGACGGGGACGCGCTCCTCTGGATCCTGGCCCGCCACCTCCACCGGAAGGGGGCGCTGCGGGGCCGGGCTTTGGTGGGGACGGTGATGACCAACCTGGGGCTGGAGAGGGCGCTGGGGGAGCTGGGGATTGAGCTCTGGCGGGTTCCGGTGGGAGATAGATTCGTGGCCTCGGCTCTGCGGGAAAAAGAGCTTTCCCTGGGAGGGGAGCCGGCAGGGCACATCATCTTTCTGGATCTCGCCCCCACCGGAGACGGGCTCCTGACCGCTCTTCAGGTGCTGGCGGTGATGGAGGAGGAGGGGGCTGCCCTTTCCGAACTCGCCTCCGGGCTCCGGCTTCTGCCCCAGCGGACGGTGAGCGTGCCGGTGCCGAAAGAGAACGGTTACCCCGCAGAGCGGATCCGGGAAGAGGTGGAGCGGGCGGAAGCAATGCTCGCCGGGCGGGGGCGGGTGGTGGTGCGGCCCTCGGGCACCGAACCTCTCATCCGGGTGACGGTGGAAGGGGAGGACGAGGGGGAAGTGGACCGGCTGGCCCGGGAGCTGGCGGGGAAAATAGAGAAAGCCCTCTCCTGAGATGTGCGGGATCATCGGCTATGTGGGGCCGCGGAACGCGGTGGAGGTCCTGGTCGAGGGCCTGGAGAGGCTGGAGTACCGGGGTTATGACTCTTCCGGGGTGGCGGTCTGCCGGGACGGCCGGGTGGAGGTGCGGAAGGCGGCGGGGCGGATCAGCCACCTGCGGGAGCTCCTCCGCCGTTCTCCCTTGGGAGAGTCCTCCCTGGGGATAGGCCACACCCGCTGGGCCACCCACGGCCAGCCCTCGGACGAGAACGCCCATCCCCACACCGACCGGGAAAGCCGTATAGCGGTGGTGCACAACGGGATCATAGAAAACTTCTCCTCCCTTAAGCGCTGGCTGGAGGAGAGAGGCTACCGGTTTTCCACCCAGACGGACACCGAGGTCATTCCCTACCTGGTGGAGGAGTTCTACCGGGGCGATCTCGTGGCGGCGGTGCGGGAAGCTGCCCGCCGCCTGGAGGGAGCTTACGCCCTGGCCATCATCTCCGCCCGGGAGCCGGACCGCCTGGTGGCTCTCCGGCGGGCCAGCCCCCTCGTGGTGGGGCTGGGGGAGGGGGAGAATTTTGTGGCCTCCGATATCCCCGCCGTTCTTCCCTATACCCGGCGGTTCGTGGTGCTGGAGGAGGGGGAGATGGCGGTGCTGACCTCGGGGGAGGTCAGGCTTTCGGATCTGGAGGGCGGGGAAAAACCCCTGGCCGGCCGGGTGAGGGAGGTGGACTGGGATCCCCAGCAGGCGGAGAGGGGGGGCTATCCCCACTTCATGCTCAAGGAGATCTACGAGCAACCCCGGGCTTTGCTCGACACCCTACGGGGAAGGGTGGACTGGGCCCGCCGCTCCACCTCCCTGACCGGCGAGCACGGGGTGGCGGAGGGATTCTTCCGCGGGATGAGGAAGGTGGTCTTTGTGGCCTGCGGTACCGCCTACCACGCCTCTCTGCTCGGGGCTTACTGGGTCCAGCGCCTGGCCCGCCTGCCGGCAGAGGCCCACCTGGCTTCAGAGTTCCGCTACGCCGACCCCCTTCTGGATCCGGAGACCCTGGTGGTGGCGGTCAGCCAGTCGGGGGAGACGGCGGATACCCTGGCCGCCGCCCGGGAGGCCCGCTCCCGGGGGGGGAAGCTTTTGGGTATCACCAACGTGGTCGGTTCCTCCCTTTCCCGGGAAGCGGAGGGGGTACTTTACACCTGGGCGGGTCCGGAAGTGGCCGTAGCCTCCACCAAGGCCTACCTGACCCAGCTGCTTCTCCTCTTCCTCCTGGCCCTCCACCTGGGGAGGGAAAGAGGGGAGGTGGGGGAGGAGGAGGAATCGCGCCTGGTGGGGGAGGTAGCCCGGCTCCCCGAACAGGCGGAGCGGTTTCTGCCCCTGGCCGACCGGGAGGCCACCCGGGCGGCGGAGATGGTGGTCTCCCGGGAGGACGCTTTTTTCATCGGCCGGGGACCGGACTACGCGCTGGCCATGGAGGGGCAGCTGAAGCTCAAGGAGATCTCCTACATCCACGCCGAGGCCTATCCGGCGGGGGAGCTAAAGCACGGGGCGCTGGCTTTGGTGACGGAAGGCTACCCGGTGGTGGCCCTGGCCACCCAGCCCCATCTCCAGGAAAAGATGCTCTCCAACATCATGGAGGTGAAGGCGCGGGGGGGAAAGGTGCTGGTCCTCTCCCCTCCCTGGCCGGAGGTGGAGCCCCACGCCGATTTCCTCTTCTCCCTTCCTCCCGTTCACCCCTACCTGCGCCCTCTTTTAGCCGCTCTGCCGCTGCAGCTTCTGGCCTACCGGGCGGCCTGCCTGCGGGGGACGGACGTGGATAAGCCCCGCAATCTGGCCAAAAGTGTCACCGTGGAATGAACTTCCTCCTTTTGGGCCTGGGTCTGGATCTCGTTTCCGTGGCCCGGGTGGAGCGGCTGCACCGCCGGTTCGGGGGGAGATTTCTCCGCCGCTTCTTCACCGAGGATGAACTCCGGCGGGGAAAGGATGCCTCCTCCTGGTACCAGCACCTGGCGGCTCGCCTCGCGGCCAAGGAGGCCACTTTCAAAGCTCTCCGCACCGGGCTCGGTTCCTCCTGGCGGGAGGTAGCAGTGGCCAACGGTCCCCGGGGGGAGCCCCGGATAGAGCTTTCCGGCCGGCTGGCCAGAAGGGCGGAGGAGATGGGCATTTCCAGGTTTGAAGTTTCTCTCTCCCACGAAAAGGAGTGGGCGGCGGCGGTGGTCCTGGCCCTGGGGAAGGGGGAGTAGAAAGTGGAGGTTTTGACCGCCGGGGAGATGAGGTCCTGGGAGGAGGAGGCCCTCCGCCGGGGAGGGAGTGAGGAGCTTCTCATGGAGGTGGCCGGTTTTCAGGTGGCCCGGGTGGTGGAGGGCCTTTTACGACAGGGCCGGATACCGGTGGGAGGGGGTCTCGAGGTACTCATCGAGCCAAGACTTCTCGAGCCCCGGGGACATGGTCCGGTGGTGGTGCTGGAGGGGCCGGGCAAAAACGGAGGGGACGGGCGGGTGGCCGCCCGCTACCTGCGCTCCTGGGGTCTGGAGGTGCGGGAGCTCAGGCCGGGGGAGGAGGGGATGAGGGAAGCGTTGGCCGGCGCTTCCCTGGTGGTGGACGCCCTTTTAGGAACTGGGGCCCGGGGAGCCCCCCGGGGGCGGGTGGCGGAGGCGATCGAGATGCTGGAGGGTGCGGGCTGCCCGGTGGTGGCGGTGGATCTTCCCTCCGGGGTGGATCCGGATACGGGAGCGGTGCCCGGGCCGGCCGTATCCGCCTCCCTCACCGTCACCATGCACCGGCCCAAGCGGGGACTCTTCTTTTCCCCCGGCTGGCAGCGGGTGGGGGGTCTGGTGCGGGCGGAGCTGCCCATTCCTCCCGGGGAGCACGAGTGCCGGCTGGTCACGCCCGGGGAGGTGGCTTCTCTTTTGCCCCCCCGTCCGGCGGAGGCCCACAAGCACCGATTCGGCCACGTGGCGGTGGTGGCGGGAGGAAAGGGATACGCGGGGGCGGCCTGGCTGGCGGCGGAGGCGGTGCTGCGCTCCGGGGCCGGGCTGGTCACCCTTTTCGCTCCTGAGGGAGTGGCCCGGCTGGGCCTTCCCGTACCCGAGGTCATGGTGCGGCCTTTGCCGGAGGACGAACAGGGTTTTATCGCCCCCGGGGCGGGGGGAGAAATTCTCCGCTTCCTCGATCAGGGCAGGATCGCCGCTTTGGCGGTGGGGCCGGGGCTCGGCCGCTCCCCGGGGGCGCAGGAGGTGGTGACCCGCCTTCTGGAGCGGTGGGAGGGACCTCTCGTTCTCGATGCCGACGGATTGAACGTGGCCAGCCTGGAGCTTATCTCCCGGGCCCGGGGTTCCCTTGTTCTGACTCCTCACCCCGGGGAGCTGGCCCGCCTGCTGGGGCTTTCTCCCGCCCTGGTGCAGGAGGACCGCTGGGGGGCGGTGAAAAGGGCGGCCGACGGAACGGGGGCGGTTTGCCTGCTCAAGGGTTTCCGCACCCTGGTGGCCTCCCCCCGGGGGAAGGTGTGGATAAACCCCACCGGGAACGAGGGACTGGCCACCGCGGGGACAGGGGACGTGCTCACCGGGGTGCTGGCCGGTCTTTTAGCCCAGGGTGCCGCTCCCCTGGCCGCCGCCCTGGCCGGGGTTTACGCGCACGGCCTGGCCGGGGAGCTGGCGGCGGCCTCCGGTTCTTCCCGCTCCCTCCTGGCCCGGGACGTGCTCCGCCACCTGGGGATGGCCTTTGCCCGCCTGGAAAGGCCAGCGAGGATCTGACCCCGGCCGGGGACGTCCCACCTGGGCCCGGGTGGATCTCGGACGGCTCCGGGACAACTTCCGCCTGATCAACCGGGCCGCCGGGGTGCCGATCCTGGCCGTGGTCAAGGCCGACGCCTACGGCCACGGGCTCCTGCCCGTGGCCCGGGCTCTCGAGGGGGAGGCGGGGTTATGGGGATTCGGGGTGGCTACCCTGGGGGAGGCGCTCTGCCTCCGCCGGGCGGGAGTGGAAAAGCCCGTCCTGGTGATGGGCTGGGTGCCGCCTGAGGAGGCGGAGGAAGCTATCGTCTCCTGCCTTTCGCTTACCTTGTTCGACTGGGGAGAAGCAAAGGAGTTAGACCGGAAAGCCCTCCGCCTGGGGATGCCGGCGCGGGTGCACCTGAAGGTGGATACAGGCATGTCCCGGCTGGGATTCTTCCCCGTCGAGGATCCCCGGCCCCTTTTCTGCCTTCCCGGCCTCCGGGTGGAAGGAGTTTACACCCACTTTGCCACCCCCGAGGACGCCGATTTTACCCGGGAGCAGCTCCGCCGGCTTCTGATCTGGAGAGAAAAATTGGGAGAAAAGGGAAGAGGAGTACTTTTTCACACAGCCGTATCGGGGTCCCTTATTGATTACACATGAACGCGCCTGGACCTGGTCCGGCCCGGCCTCAGCCTCTATGGTTACCATCCCTCCGGCAAGGCCCGGGCGGCCGAGCTGGGACTTAAACCCGTTCTTTCCTGGCACACCAGGATCTCTCAGATAAAGGAGCTGGAGCCCGGGACTCCGGTGGGCTACGGGGGGACTTATCGCACCCGGGGGCGGGAGCGGATAGCCGTCCTGCCTGTGGGATACGCCGACGGTTACCGCCGGTCTCTTTGAGGCCGGGGCCGGGTGATGGTCCGCGGTTACCCCGCGCCGGTGGTGGGGAGGGTGTGCATGGACCAGATCATGGTGGAGGTGACGGAGACGGGGGCGGAGAAGGGGGATGAGGTGCTGCTTCTGGGGGACGGGCTCACCGCCGACGACCTGGCCGGGGCGGGAGACACCATCTCCTATGAAATCCTCACCGGTATCTCCCCCCGGGTGCCCCGAAAGTACGGGTAAAAACGGCGAATAGGTTCTCGATCAACGACCATGTTTCCTCTACTCAACTCTGCGCATCAGACTTTTAAAAAACGATTCTCGCATGGGTTGCATGGTCGGACATGCTACGGGGAGGGTCCGGTCTCCCGTGATAATATGCTGGCCGGGCGAACTGGGATGGAAGGCCGGGTAGGGGTGTTCCGGGGCGGACGCCTCGAATCGGTGCACCTTTTTTCCGCCGTGGCGGTGAGGCTTGACGGCCGGATCGTCTTTTCCTGCGGGGAAGCCGCCCGGCCCTTCTTCCTCCGCTCCCTGGCCAAGCCCTTTCAGGTGCTTCCTCTTCTCCGGGAGGCCCGTCGGAGGGGAGAGGAGCTTTCTTCCCGGGAGGTGGCCATTGCCTCTGCCTCCCACGCCGGAGGGGAGGAGCACCTGGAGGCCGTGCGGAGCCTTCTCCGCCGCGGGGGCATCGGGGAGGAGGAGGTGGCCTGCGGGATGAAGGACAACTGTTCCGGCAATCACGCCGCTTTCCTCCTTCTGAGCTTCTGGAAGGGATGGCCCCGGGAGGGGTATCTTCTTCCCCACCATCCCCTACAGGAGGAGGTGAAGGCGGAGGTGGCCCGCCTGGCAGGCCTCCATCCCGCCTTTCTGCCCGCGGCTACCGACGGCTGCGGGGCCCCCACCTTTTTTCTGCCCCTGGCGCACGCCGCTTTGGCTTACGCCCGCCTGGGCTCCTGGGAGGAGTGCGGGGAGGTGCGCCGGGCCATGGTTTCCCACCCCTGCCTGGTGGCGGGGGAAGGCCGCTTCGTCACCGCTCTCCTGGAAGCCGGTGGGGGGAAGGTGGTGGCCAAGGACGGGGCGGAGGGGAGCCTGGCCCTGGCCCTGCCGGCGGAGGGTCTCGGGGTGGCGGTGAAGGTCCATGACGGGAGTTCCCGCCCCCTCCCTCCGGTGGTTTTGCGGGTTCTGGACCTTCTGGGTATCCGCCTTGAGGGTCTTGCGGGGTGGGCGGAAAGGCCGGTCACCGACCGAAAAGGCCGTCCAGTAGGCAGGATCGGGATCTTGGATTAGAGTCGGGGAAGAAGGGTTTGGCCTCCCGGTGGGGAATTTTCCCCGCTGGTGGGAGATCAGCTCAGCCTTTTCGGTGCCCCTCCCCCGCCTCCGGTGGAGGAGCGGGATCCGGTGGAGGAGGCCAGGACGCTGGAGGAGCTGGAGGAGATCGCCCTCTCCTGCCAGCGCTGTCCCCTCGCCGGGGGGCGGCGGCACGTGGTCTTCGGGGAGGGGAACCCGAAAGCCTCCCTTTTGCTGGTGGGGGAAGGCCCGGGGGAAAGGGAGGACGAGCTGGGGCGGCCGTTTGTGGGCCGAGCGGGAGAGCTCCTGGACCGCATTCTCCTGGCGGCGGGATTCCCCCGTTCCTCGGTTTACATTACCAACGTGGTCATGTGCCGTCCCCCCGGGAACCGGATACCCACGGAGAAAGAGATTTCCGCCTGCCACCCCTATCTCCGCCGCAAGATCGCCCTCATCCGGCCCCTGGTGGTCCTGTGCCTGGGCAGCACCTCGGCCCGGGCGCTGATAGACCGGGAGGCCAGGATCACCCAGATCAGGGGCCGCTGGTTTCACCGGGAAGGGATCTACTACCTGGCCACCTACCACCCGGCGGCGGTGCTGCGGGATGTGACCAAGAAGAGGCCGGTGTGGGAAGACTTCCTCAAGGTGAAGGAGCTTTTGAAGCGGGTTTGACCGTAGGAGAAGCCGGAGAGGAGGAGGTGCGGGAGAGGTTTCTCCGCCTCTTCCCTTCCCGGGAGGGGGTTTTCCTTTCCTCCCGGGAGGATGCCGGGATACTGGAGCTTCCCGGCGGGGGTTGGGTATGGACGGAGGACCTTCTGGTGGAGGACGTCCATTTCCGCCGCCGCTGGGCCGATCCCTTCCTTTTGGGGAGGAAGGCCCTGGCGGTGAGCCTCGCCGACTGCGCGGCTATGGGAGCCGATCCCTTCGCCCTCCTGGTCAACCTGGCCCTTCCCTCCGCTCTTCCGTTGGAGTTTCTGGATCGGCTGGCTTTGGGCCTGCGGGAGGAGGCGGTCCGCTGGGGGGTGGCTCTGGCGGGAGGGGATACCAATGCTTCTCCCGGCCCCCTGGTGATAGGGACCTCGGTGCTGGGGCGGCTTTGGGGAGAGCCTTTCCGGGTGGACTGCGCCCGGCCGGGGGACGTGCTAGCGGTGACGGGACCTCTGGGAGGGGCAGCGCTGGGGCTTTTTTGCCTCGAGCGGGGGATCGTTCTGCCTTCGGCCCGGGAGGCGGTGGAGAGGCAGCTTTGCCCCCCGGTGCGCCTCGCCGAGGCCCGGGAATTGGCCCGCTCCGGGCTGCGGGTGGCCTGCCGCGATGCCAGCGACGGGCTCGGCCCGGCTGCCCGGGCCATCGCTTCCGCCTCCGGGGTGGCGGTGGAGATAGACGAAGATGCTCTGCCCCTTTTTCCGGGCCTGGCCGAAGCGGCCCGGGAGCTGGGGCTGGATCCCCTCCACCTGGCTCTCTGGGGAGGGGAGGATTACGAGCTGGTGGTGGCTCTTCCCCACCTTCCCGAGCGGCCGGCGCTTTGGCCCGTGGGGCGGGTGACGGAAGGGAAGGGGGTTTGACTCTGCCGGGCGGGGGAGAGGATCCCCCTCCGGGGAGAGGGCTACGACAGCGTCCGGGGAGGGATGCCTTGGAAGTTATCCTAGAAACCTCCGGCCCGGAGGAGACGGAGGCTCTGGGCCGCCGGCTGGGGGAGCTGGTGGAGGGAGATCTGCTTTTCGCCCTCACCGGACCGCTGGGAGCGGGCAAGACGGTGCTGGCGCGGGGGTTGCTCGAAGGGCTGGGGGTGGCCGGAGGAGGGGAGAGCCCGAGCTTCATCCTGGTCCAGGTTTACCGGGGCCGCCGCCCGGTCTACCACCTGGATCTTTTCCGCCTTTCTCCGGAGGAGGTGGAAGACGTGGAGGAATACCTGCACCTTCCCGGGGTCAAGGTGGTGGAGTGGGCGGAGAAAATTCGGGGGAGGTGGCCGGGGGAAGTGGTGGAGGTGGAGCTTTCCCGTCCGCCGGGGGAGGAGTCGCGGCGCCGGGTTCGGTTGTCCTCCCCTTCTCCGGCGGGGCAAAATCTCCTCCGGAGGCTGAAAGAGAGGTTTTGATCGTTCTGGCTCTGGAAACTTCCACTCCTTTTTTCTCCCTGGCCCTGGCCCGGGAAGGGGAGGTGCTCTGGGAGCACGGGGAGGCGGGCACCTCCTTTTCCGCCCGGTTTTTCCCTCTTCTAGAAGAGGCGCTGTGCCTTCTGGGGATGAGTCCCGGGGATATAGGGGCGGTGGCGGTCAGCCGGGGTCCGGGCTCTTATACCGGGCTCAGGCTGGGGATGACGGTGGCCAAGGGCTGGGCCATGGAGAAGGGGATTCCGCTTTCGGCCCCCGGCACTCTGGAGCTTCTGGCCTATGCGGCCGGTCCCCGTCCCGGACCGGTGGCGGCTCTCCTTCCCGTGCGGAGCGGGCACGTGTGGTGGGCCCTCTACCATTGGTCCGGGGGGGAGCTGGCGGAACTCCTTCCTCCCCGCCGCCGCCTCCCGGAGGAGCTGGAGAGGGAGGTGGATCCGGCCTGGTTCTGCGCGGGTCCGGCCTACGCCGGGCTTAAGGCGAGAGGGTACTCGGGTTTCTCCTTTCACCCCTCGGCTGCTTTTCTGGCCCGGCTGGCGCTGGACCGGCTGGGCCGGGGGCGGGCGGAGGATCCGCTGGCGGTGCGGCCCTTCTATGGAGAGGAGTAGACCAGGTCGGGTGGGGGACTGCGCCCGCAGCGATGAGTTTCAGGACGGCCCTGCGATGCAGAAGACCAAACCGGAGCTTTTAACCGTCGGCATTCGGGCCATGACGGAGGAGGATCTCGAAGAGGTCCTCCGCATAGAAAGGCTTTCCTTTCCCCAGCCCTGGAGCCGGGAGGCCTATCGGCGGGAGATCAGTCAGCCCTTCAGCGTCTACGTGGTGGCGGAGGACGGGGAGGGGGTGGTGGGGTATGCCGGGATGTGGGTGATACTGGACGAGGCCCATCTCACCACCCTGGCGGTAGATCCCGAAAAGAGGAGGGAAGGGATCGGCGAACGGCTTTTAGCCCATATGGAGGAAGAAGCCCGGCGGAGGGGGGCCACCACCATGCTGCTCGAGGTCCGGCCTTCCAACCGGCCGGCCCTGGCTCTTTACGAGAAAAAAGGTTTTTCCCTTTGGGGGAGGCGCAGGAGGTACTACAGCGACAACCAGGAAGACGCCCTCCTCATGGGTAAGGTGTTGCAGCCATGAGGATCGCCGCTTTGGAGACCAGCTGCGACGAGACGGCGGTGGCGGTGGTGGAGGAGGGGAGGCGGGTGCTTTTTTCCCGGGTGGCCTCTCAGGTGGAGGTCCACCGCCTTTTTTCCGGAGTTTTTCCCGAAAAGGCCTCTCGGCTGCACCTCGAGACCATCTGGCTGCTCTGGAGGGAGGCCGGGGAGGTGGTGGGGGAGGAGGGAGCGCTGGCGGTCACCGCCGGCCCCGGCCTTCCGGGTTCCCTCCTGGTGGGGCTGATGGCGGCCAAAACCTTAGCTTTTCTCCGCCAAAAACCCCTCGTCCCGGTCAATCACCTGGTGGCTCACCTCTACGCCGTCTGTCTCACGGGGGTGGAGATCTCTTTTCCCGCTCTGGGACTGGTGGTCTCCGGAGGGCACACCGATCTCTTTCTCCTCTCTTCCCACCGAGAGATCCGTAAGCTGGGGGGAACCAGGGACGACGCGGCTGGGGAAGCTTTCGACAAGGTGGCCCGGCTGCTGGGGCTTCCCTATCCCGGGGGGCCAGAGATAGAGCGGTTGGCCCGGGAGGGGGATCCCGGGGCCATCCCCTTTCCCCGCGCCTACCTAGAGGGAAGCAGGGATTTCAGCTTCAGCGGCCTTAAGACGGCGGTGGCGGTTTACCTGGAAAGGCAGGGGGGGCGTTTCCATCCCCCGGACGTGGCTGCTTCTTTCCAGGAGGCGGTGGTGGACGTGTTGGTGGGAAAGACGGTCCGCACCGCGGAGGAGCTGGGAGTGGAAGAGGTGATCTTGGCCGGGGGGGTGGCGGCCAACGGGAGGTTGAGGGAGCGGATGCGGGAGGAGTGCTCCGCCCGGGGATTGCGCCTCCACGTCCCCCCGCCTGCCCTCTGCACCGACAACGCGGCCATGGTGGCCGCCCGGGGTTACTTCGCCTTCCGGGAGGGGATCAGGGCGGGGCTGGATCTGGAGGTATTCCCCCGGGAGG
>FWWL01009207.1_pt1 | contig 12136 bp, 13 predicted proteins | sample 2228331 | NCBI WGS metagenome assembly FWWL01 (sample SAMEA103939775, study PRJEB20133) | metagenome | reverse complement strand
GCTGGCGCCAAGCCACGCGCCACCCCGGCTACCGGCGGCGGCCAGGGCCGCGGTCCGCGCCAGGCGGGCGCCCGCCGCGACCGCTAACCCAACGGTGGGGTCAGAGTCAAATAAACGGGAACATTGTTAAATTTCCCGAAAAACTGACTCTGACCCCATTTTTGGACGGGTCGTCGGTGTTGCTTGAAAAGTGGGGTCAGAGTCGAATTATTGGGAACATTGTTAAATTTCCCGATAATTTGACTCTGACCCCATTTTTTCGTGGCAGGCGGGCGGGGCGCGATGGCGGAATCGTCTAAGATAGCGCTCCCGCGCGCTTTCCTTTTCTTGCATGCCGAAATTCGCCGCCAACCTGAGTACGATGTTCACCGAACTGGGCTTTCTCGAGCGCTTCGCGGCCGCCCGTGCCGCCGGCTTCAAGGCGGTCGAACTGCAGTTTCCCTACGGCGTGGAGCCGGAACGTATCGCCGCGCGACTGGCCCGCTACGATCTGCAACTTGTGATGCATAACCTGCCGGCGGGGGACTGGGCCGAGGGCGAGCGCGGGATCGCCTGCGACCCGCGCCGGATCGAGGAGTTCCAGGATGGCGTCGCGCTGGCGATCGAGTACGCAAGGGAACTGGATGTGCGCCGTCTGCATTGCATGGCCGGGCGCCTGCCCCCGAACGTGCCCCGCAAACGCGCGCACACCACCTTCGTCAACAACCTGCGCTTCGCGGCCCGCGAACTGGGCAGGCATGGCATCGACCTGCTCATCGAACCCATCAATGAATTCGATCTTCCGGGGTATTTCCTGACGGGCAGCGCGCAGGCCGCGGCGATCATCGAAGAGTGCGACGCGGAGAACGTTTTCCTGCAGTACGATATCTATCACATGCAGCGCCAGGAGGGCGACCTGGCCAATACCATCGCCACCCGCCTTCCCCGGATCGGCCATTTCCAGCTGGCCGACGTGCCCGGGCGGCACGAACCGGGCACCGGTGAAATCAACTTTCCCTTCCTGTTCCGTCTCATCGATGAACTGGGCTACGAGGGCTGGATCGGCTGCGAGTACCTGCCGCGAACCAGCACCGCCGAGGGACTCGGCTGGCGCGCGGCACTGGCGCCCGAGGCTGAGGGCGCCGGCTCCTAGGGCCGCACCGCTTCGTTCGGGACGCGCAGGCCAAGACTGGACAATCTCCGCGCGCCGGTGCATCATCGGCGCCATCTTCCATTCAGGAGCCGCTCATGATCCAGGGATTGCGCACCGTCGTCTATCCGGTCAACGACCTCGCAGGCGCCGCCGCCTGGTATGCCAGAGTCCTGGGCAAGCCACCTTATTTCGACCAGCCCTTCTATGTGGGCTTCGAGGTCGGCGGCTTCGAACTGGGCCTGGTTCCCGACGGGCAGCCCGGCACCGCCGGCGCGACCGCCTATTGGGGCACCGCCGACGCGCAGCGCGAACTCGAGCGGCTGCTCGCGCTGGGCGCCCTGCCCGACACGCCCGTGACCGACGTCGGCGAGGGCATCCGCGTGGCGACCGTGCGCGACCCCTTCGGCAATCTGTTCGGCGTCATCGAGAACCCGCACTTCGATCCGTCCAGGGTCGCCTGAGTTGAGTAACAGCAAGATGACGCGAGCCTAGTCTTGCAAGAATGGGGCTTTCCGGTCCGCCCTTTTGCGCGGCCAGAGAGGACCCATGAGACCCAGCCGCTTTGCCGCTTTCCTGCTCCTGTGCGCCAGCCTCCTGCTGGCCGGGTGCACCTCGCTCGGCGCCGTCAGCCTGGTCGAGGTGCGCGAGTTCGCCGACGCCTCGGCGCGTCTGGGCGGGTACGGCGAACTGTCGCGCCGCTACCGCGACACCTACGAACGCGAGCAGCCCTACCTGTCTGCCGACGCCGACCGTCTGGCGCGCGCCAACGATGCGAAGCGGCGCGCGGTGTACGAGGATTTCGTGGCGCTGCAGAAAACGGTCGTCCTCTACATGCAAACGCTGAGCGTGCTGGCCGGGGACGGCCGCTACGATTTGTCCGAGCGCATCGACGATCTCGGCAACGGCCTCAAGGCGAACGCGGAGTCGGGCCTGCAGCAGCGCCATATCGCCGCCTACACCGGTTTGACCCGCCTGCTGACGCGCGTGATCGCCTCGGGTTACCAGAACCGCAGCGTCGAGACCATGGTGCGCGATGGCGATGCCGATGTCCAGACCCTGCTCGAGGCCATGATCTCGCTCACGCGCCTGTACCACAAGACCAACGAGAATGAGAAGAAGACCATCCTCGGCATTTTCGACGTCGAACTTCCACTCTCGGTGCGCGACTCGGACCGGATGCTCGTCACGCTGGCCAAGGTGCACTACATGGACAAGGCCGATGAATACCGACTGGTCGACCGCCGCTACGACCTGGCGCTGCAGGGCCTGACCAAGGTCGCGCTCGGGCACCAGCGCCTGCGCGAAAACCTGGGCCGCCTGCGCGAGGGCGACGTGCGGCGCATGCTGTCGGGCTACGGCCGCGACTTGCGCATGATCCGCGACAATCTGGACCGTTGAAACCTGGGAGGGATGATGGCAAGCGACGCAAACGCCGCGGGGGCCGGCGGACCGCAAGAGCAGGACGGCCTGTCCTCGGTCGAGAAGGTGGTCGAACTGGCCGACCAGTTGTCGGCCTGCGCCGATGAACTCCACGCGCGCATCATGCGCGAGATCCGGGTCCACGAGGGCAAACCCGTGCCGCAGGCGGTGCGGCAGGCCGCGCGCCGCCTGCTCGACGACGAACAACTGCTGCGCCAGCGCGCCAACGGGCTGTATGCCGAGGCCGCCGCCTGCATCGTCAAGTCCCTGGGCCAGCCGCAGGCCCACCTGACCGCCCTTACCGCCAAGGCGGCGGAAAGGATACGCAAGATCAACAGGATCGCCGAGGCGACCAGCCTGGTCGCCGGCCTGCTGGCCCTGGCCGGGGCTGCCGCCACCGGCCAGCCGGCGCCGATCCTGGCGGCGATCGACAGGATCCGCACCCATTCGGCCAGGCTCGAGGCGCTGGCGCCCCGCCCTGCCGCCCCCCCGGCCTAGCCACGGCCTGGTGCCCCGGCCTGGCGCCCCCGCGCGCCACGCGCTCCCATGTTCATCCCGGCCCGATCGCGCTACACTGGTTTCGACGACAAGCCAAAGGGAGGCCGGGATGGGCGAAACCCCGCATCCGCATCCGGGCGGCGCGGCCGGCGCGGTCAACGGACTCGCTCCGGAACAGCTGGGCCTGCTACGCGACGTCCTCGAACGTCGGCTGGCGGCCCTGGCCAGCGTCGCCGCGCCTGCCGCCGATGCCGCCGGCGACCTTCCCGTGACCGAGATCGAGACCTCGCCGGCGGACAAGGCCACGGTGCGCCTGCTGAACGACCTCGCCCTTGGCGCGGCCGGCCACAACGCGCTCCAGATGCGCCAACTGCGGCGCACCCTGGCCAAGTTCGACGACGGCAGCTACGGCCTGTGCGAAGAATGCGGCAACCCGATCGGGTTCTCGCGCCTGCAGGCCCGGCCCGAAGCCCAGTTGTGCATTGGCTGCCAGACCCGGGCGGAGCGGCGCTGAGCGCTGGGCACCTAACACATGTGCTGTCCGCCATTGATGGCCAGGTTGGCGCCGGTGATGAAGGCGGCCTCGTCCGAAACGAGATAGGCGACCAGCGCCGCCACCTCGTCCGGCTCGCCCAGGCGCCCCATCGGGATCTGCGGCAGGATCTTCGTCCTCATGACCTCCCCGGGCACCTCGGCCACCATCTTCGTGTTGAGGTAACCGGGCGAGACGGTGTTGACGGTGACGCCGTGGCGCGCCGTTTCCAGCGCCAGGGCCTTGGTGAAGCCGTGCATGCCGGCCTTGGCGGCGGCGTAGTTGGCCTGGCCGAACGCGCCCTGCTGGCCGTTGACGGACGAGATGTTGACGATGCGCCCCCAACCCCTTGCCAGCATCGGCTCCAGCGCCTGCCGGCTCATGTTGAACACGCTGTCGAGGTTGGTGCGCAGCACGTCGTGCCAGTCCTGCGGCGTCATCTTGCGCAGGCTGCGGTCGCGGGTGATGCCGGCATTGTTAACCAGCACGTCGAGGCGCCCCATGTCCGCCAGCAGGGTCTGCATCAGGCGTTCGCACTGGGCGTAGTCGGCCACGTCCAGCGCATAGGCGGAAAAGTCGTAGCCCTCGTCCCGTTGCGCGGCCAGCCAGGCCTCGGGACTCTTGTTTCCCGGCGAATAGCTGGCCACGATCTCGAAACCGGCCCGGTGCAGGCGCCGGCACAGCGCCGTACCCAGTCCCCCCATGCCCCCCGTTACCAACGCCACCCTGCTGTTGTCCATGACTTGTCCTTTCCGGTTCGCCGCCCCCCCCCGGTGCGGCAGGAATCGACAAGTCTAGGCGGGGCCGCTGAGGCAGCTTTGATAAATATCAAACCACGCGCGCGCCGCCCTTGGGGCGCTTTCCTATAATGGGAAGCACAAGGAGGCCCCATGTCGTACCGTACGGTCCTCGTCCATATCGACACGTCCGCCGGCTCGCGCCTGCGGATACGCGTGGCCGCCGAACTCGCGCGCGCCTTCGACGCCCACCTGTCCGGCGCCGCCCTCACCGGCGTGTCGCGCCTGCTCTACCGCGACCGCCCCCAGGTGGTCGACGATCCCGACTTCGCCCTGCACCTGTCCTTCGTGCGCGAGCAGGCGGTCGAGGCGGTGGCGGCGTTCCGGCGCGAGGCCCAGGCCTGCGCCCTGCCCGCTTTCGAAGGGCGGGTGATCGACGACGACGTGGCGGACGGGCTGTGCCTCCAGGCGCGCACCGCCGACCTGCTGGTGCTCGGCCAGGCCGACCCGGACGCGCGTGCCGTGCCCGACATCTGCCCGCACGTCCTGTTGCATGCCGGGCGGCCCGTGCTGCTGCTGCCGGCCCGCGCCGGGGAGGAGGCGGTGAGCCGCACGGTCGGACAGGCGCTGGTGGCCTGGGACGCGAGCCGGGCGGCGGCGCGCGCCCTGCACGGGGCCTTGCCCTTGCTACGGCGCGCGCGCGGGGTGACGATCGCGGTGTTCGAAGAGGGCGGGCACAGCCCCGCCAGGGCCGATGCGATGGCGGCCGATCCGCTGCCTTTCCTGGCGCGGCATGGGGTGCACGCCACGCTGGAAGTGCACACGCCGGGGCCGCGCCACGGCGGACGCCTCTCCCGGGCCGGCTTCCTGCAGCGCGACATCGGCGGGGCGCTGCTCGCGCTGGCGGCCGAACGCGAAGCCGGCCTGCTGGTCATGGGCGCCTACGGCCACTCGCGGGTGCGGGAGACGATCCTGGGCGGCGCCACCCGCACCGTGCTGGCCGGAATGGGCATTCCAGTGCTGATGGACCACTGAGTCCGCTTGTCCTAGCGCACCGGTTCCGGGCGGCTGGCCGGGTCGAAGTCGCACCACTCCCCATCGGCGATGTTGCCCTGGGCGCGCTCGATGTGGTGGGCGCCCAGCCGGCGCAGCACGTCCACCGCGCGCCCTTCCTGGCCCGGATCGTCGAAGGCGACGGCCACCAGCATGCCGGCCGGGCGCGGCTCGACCCTGTTCTCGCCCTCGCCCCCCTCCTCCGGCTCGCCGGCTTCCTTCATCTTGCTGAAACTGAACAAGGAGCCGACGTGCGCCCCGACCAGGCCCCCGATGACCGGGCCCAGGGGGCCGGTGACAGGCGCGGTCACGGCGCCCACGGCCGCGCCGACGGCGCCGCCACCGGCCAGCCCCTCCGCCACGCCAACCGGGGTTTCCTTGGCGCCAGGGGAAATGATGCGGTCGCCGCCGATCGGCGTCATGTCGTGCTGCCCGGGCTGGCTCAGGTAGAAGTCGCTGATGCGGTTCGCGTCGAAGCCGGCCGCCGCCAGCGCCTCGCGCGCGCGGTGGACGTCGTCCTGGAGCTGGAAGTGTCCTGCGATGATGGTGGACATGTCTGCCTCCTGCTTTCGTTGATGAGTCAAGCATGCACCAATCCGCGGCGGCGCTCTGTACGCCTGCGCACGCAGACTATTGCCACTGACCATACATGACGCGGAACGGCTCGTGCTCCGCTTCCTCGGCCTGCGGCGTCCAGTGGCGCGGATCGACGCGGTAGTACTTGAGGAATTCCTCGTACAGCGCGGGATGGCGCGCGGCCAGCCGGTGCGGCTGCTCGAAGAAGCTCTCGGTGGCGACCGCGAAGAACTCGGCGGGACTGCTCGCGCCATAGTGGTCGAGCACGCCGTGCTGGCCCCACATCGCCTCGCTGCGAAGGCTGGCGTAATCGCGCGAGAGCACCTCGGACCACTCGCGGTAGCGCTCGGCGCTGCCCAGGTAGGGCGCGCCGTTGGTGCTGCCCGATTCGCTGTCGAGTTGGTGGGCGAACTCGTGCAGGACGACGTTCTGCCCCTCGGGCATGTCGTTGTCGGGCCGGCGCACGTGGTCCCAGGACAGCACCACGCGCCCGTCGCCCCAGGATTCGCCCAGCAGGTCCTGGCGCCCCTCGGTCACCACGCCGGCCTCGTCCACCTCGCTGCGCGGCACCAGGAAGGCTCCCGGGTACAGCAGCACCGTGCGCAGCGTCGGATAGACCTGGGCCGGCACCGCGTTGCCGGCGCGCCCGAGCAGCAGCAGACAAGCCTGGCCGGCGATGGTGACCCGCATCTCATCGGTCATCTCCAGATCGGCACAGGCGACGAAGGTCTTTTCATGAAGAAACTGCTGCACCAGGCGCCGCAGGCGCTCCTGCCCGGCCGCCTCCATGCCGGCGTAGGCCGGGACGTTGCGGGCCAGGATGGCCACCCGCGCCGGGTCCAGCGGCATGGCCAGCGCGCGCCGCAGACGCCAACGCGGCCACAGCCAGGCCAGGAGCAGGGCCGCGGCCAGGGCGGCAAGCAACCAGGCTTCCATCAGCGCCGCTCCTGGCGCGGCGCGGCGCCGCATTCCTGATCCAGCCACGCCAGCACCTCGTCGGCCCCGCCCACCAGGCGGCCCCCGACGAAGACCTGGGGCCAGGTCATGCGCCCGGTGACCGCCCGCAGCACGCTGGTCGTGATCTTCTGGTCCTGCGAAATGTCCGTGTAGTGCAGCCCGCGCGCCTCCAGCGCGGCCTTGGCGCGCGCGCAATGCGGGCAGCCCGGCCGCGAGAACATCACGACCGGCTCGGGCGGGCGTGCCCGCGGGTTCAGGTAGTGCAGCATGGTGTCGGCGTCCGACACCTCGAACGGATCGCCCTCGCGCCGCGGCTCGATGAACATCTTTTCGATGACGCCGTCGCGCACCAGCATGCTGTAGCGCCAGGAACGCTGGCCGAAGCCGAGCTCGCGCTTGTCGACCAGCATGCCCATCCCGCGCGTGAAGTCGCCATTGCCGTCGGGGATGAAGGTGATCTCCCGCGCTTCCTGGCCGCCCTGCCATTCGTTCATCACGAAGGCATCGTTGACGGCGATGCAGACGATCTCGTCCACGCCGTTCTCGCGCAGCACAGGTGCCAGCTCGTTATAGCGCGGCAGGTGGGTCGAGGAACAGGTCGGCGTGTAGGCGCCGGGCAGCGCGAACACCACCACCGTCCTCCCCTTGAACAACTGCGCACTCGTGATATCGCACCACTGGTCGTTCGGGCGCGCCTTGAAGGTGACGTCCGGTACCGGCTTGCCCTCGAGCGATTCGGCGGTCGGCAGCATGGCCTCTCCTTTCTTGATGGACCGGCGCGGTTGCGCCGTATGCCAGCAAGTGGGGCTTGTTGACCGGATTTCAACGGCGGCGGGTGGGCCGCAAACGACGCCGCCGCGCAAGGCGCGGCGGGCGGGGTGACGACAGCGATCGTCGGGGGCCGGCGCGCAGCGGGTCTCCGCCACGGCGCGCCGGGTAGCGCGAAGCGCTGGCTCAGGCGCGGTCCTTCCCCGCCTGGGCCTGGGCCTGGACCTGGGCCGGGGCCGGACCGAACAGCGCGGCCACGAGCGGGTCGCGGGTGACCGGGTTGCGGTTCACGCGGATCGCGTAGTGGGTGTCGTCGGCCAGGATGTGGAAGTGGCGGCCGCTGCCTGCCATGTTCTGCTCGCGCAGGCCGGGCCGCTCCTTGCGCGGCGCCGCGCCTTCGCGCTTGGGCTGGCAGATCGCCGCCAGGAAGGCCTTGACGCGCTCCTGGTCCGGGCAGATCTGGTAGACCGCCTTGCCCAGGTAGGTGGCGGTGCCTTCGATGTAGCGCGCCAGTTCGATCACGCCGGCCTCGCGCAGGTCGCGGATGTACTTGCGTGCGCCGGACGGCGAGAATTTGAGGAACCATGCAATCTCGTCAGCCAGCATCTCATGGGTCGACAGCTCGTTGATGAGCTTTTGCATGTTCTCGATCCGGCGCTGGGTGGCCGAGGTCGACCGCACCCGTTCGATCGGCGCCAGCGAGATCGGCGCGCGTTCGGTCGGTTGGGGCGGCACGCGTTCGATCAGCGCAGAGTTGCTGGAAGTGTGCACTGCGCCGTGATCGCCTTGCACCGCGTTTTGATGAGTCGTTGCATGCATGTTGTGTACTCCAATTAAAGAGAGAGACTGTGTGGTCCGGGTCGCTGTGTGTCCTGAGACACCCTGACAACACCACGGGTTCCGCTTACTTGGACTCAAGATTGCCTTCGTCAGCCCGTCCGGTCTGTGCGCCATCCAACATTCGTGAAAATTCCAGCAAGCATTTTTGACGGGACCGCTTGACGGACTCATCCATCAGACATAACGGGGGGAAGGTTGTTGTATATATGTCACTCTGCTGTAATATAAGTGCGCTAGCGCACCGACCCTGCGGAACTCAGCCACGTATCCTGCATCGAACATCCTGTCAAGAGCACGCGATGTGAACACCTTTACAACCAATGGGAGTTACCTGTGAATAATTCGAAGAAGATCGCCCTGGCTGTGGCGCTGCTCTGCGCGGCCGGTGCCTCGTCGGCCCAAGAGATGAGTCCGGTCATCAACCCATCCTGGTACATCCAGCCCGGCGCCACCTGGATCGACACCGATTCGCGCTTCGGCCTGGACGATAACGAATGGGGTCTTTCGCTGAAGGCCGGCAAGGCGGTACACCGGAACTGGGATATCCAGTTCGGCGTCAGCCAAGTGCGTCCCGAAGAAGGCCTGGCCCGCTACCGCCAGACCCTGGTGGGCGCCGACGCCCTGCTGATGCTCTCGCGCGAGCGCATCCGCCCGTTCCTGCTGTTCGGCCTGGGCTTCCAGACCGACCGCCTGGACACCCCGCTGCGCCGCTTCAGCCAGACCTCGCCCTATGGCGCCGTCGGCCTTGGCCTGCAGGCGACTCTCACCCCCCAGTGGTCGATGCAGGCCGACGTCCGTGCCGTGCGCGGCATCCTGCAGGACGACGAGAGCTTCGGCTTCGACCGCAGCATCAACCGCTACGTGACCATCGGCTTCAACTACGCCTTCAACCCGCCGCCGGCGCCGCCGGCACCGCCCCCGGCTCCGGCACCGGTGGTCCAGCCGCCGCCGCCACCACCGGAACCGGTCGCGCCGCCCCCGCCGCCGGCGCCCCGTTTCGAGAAGGTGACGCTGTCGGCGACCGAGCTGTTCCCCTTCGACAGCGCCGTGCTGGGCATGCCGCAGCCGAAGCTCGACCTGATGGCCGCCGCGATCAAGGCCGATCCGAACATCACCGACGTGGACGTCGTGGGCTACGCCGACCGCATCGGCCCCGTGGCCTACAACCTGGCGCTGTCGGAAGCCCGCGCCAACGCGGTGCGCGACTACCTGGTCAGCCAGGGCGTGGACCCCAACCAGCTGAAGGCCTACGGCAAGGGCGAAGGGCACCCGGTCGTGGAGTGCGGCGATATCGAACCGCTCGCCAAGCTGATCGAGTGCCTGCAACCGAACCGCCGCGTCGAGGTCGAGCAGATCGTGATCGAACGCCGCGTTCAATAAGCCGGCGGCCGCCAGTCCCGTGGCGGTGTCGTCCGGCAAAAGGGAGCTGCGGCTCCCTTTTTCATTTGGAGGATTCACGATGGCCTTTAACTTTTCCGACATCGAATGGCGCAAGGTGCCGCATGTGCTCAAGTGTTCGGCGACCGAGTGGATCGCCCACCGGGCGCCCAGCAAGGCCGCCGCGCTGGCCTTCTACACCATCTTCTCGCTCGCGCCGATCCTGGTGCTGGTGATCGCCGTGGCCGGCCTGTTCTACGGCACCGAGGCGGCCCAGGGCCAGTTGCTCGACGAACTGCGCGGCCTGGTCGGCGCCCAGGGCGCGAACGCGATCCAGACCGTGCTGGCGGGCGCGCGCGACGAGGAGAGCGGCCGGATCGCGACGATCATCGCCTCGGTGCTGCTGGTGGTCGGCGCGACGACGGTGTTCGCCGAACTGAAGGACAGCCTGGACCAGATCTGGGGCGTGCCGCCCCCGCCCGACGCCGGCCTGTGGAACACGGTGCGCACGCGCCTGCTGTCCTTCGGACTGGTCCTGGTGCTGGCCTTGCTGCTGATGGTCTCGCTGGTGGTGAGCGCGGCGCTGGCCGTGGTGGAACGCTGGATCGGCGGCATGTGGCAGGAGGCGGCCACCCTGCTCGGCTGGGTAGCCCAGTTGTTCAGCTTCCTGGTGATCGCCACCCTGTTCGCCGTCATCTTCAAGCTCTTGCCGCGGATCACGCTGTCCTGGCACGACGTCGCGATCGGGGCGTTGGGCACCGCAGCGCTGTTTACGATCGGTAAATCCCTGATCGGGCTCTACATCGGCAACAGCGGCCTGGCCAGCAGCTTCGGCGCGGCCGGCTCCATCATCGCGCTGCTGCTGTGGGTGTATTACTCGTCCCTGATCTTCTTCCTGGGCGCGGAGTTCGCCCGCCAGTACGCGCTGCAGATGGGCACGCTGCGCAACCGTCCGGCCCACGAGACCGGAGCGGACAACACGGAGCGCCAGCAACAGGCGCTAAGGAAGCGCTGAAACCCCTGCTTCCCCCGGCCGGGCCGCTATTCCCCTAGCAGCTCGGCCAGTACTTCCATCCCCTCGACGCGCTCGGCCACGACCTTGAGCGCGACGACCACCGGCACACCCAGCAGCAGGCCCCAGGTCCCCCACAGCCATCCCCAGAACAGCAGGCTGACGAACACGGCCGCCGCGTTCATCTTGGCGATGCGCCCGGTCATCCAGGTCGTGACCACCATGCCGACGAAGGTCGCGATCGCCAGCGACGCGCCGGCCACCAGCAGGACCATGCGCAAGGACTCGAACTGCAGGAAGGCGGCCAGCGCGGTGGCGATCGTGATGAGCAAGGGACCGAAATACGGAATCACATGGACCACCCCGCCGAAGATGGCCCAGGCGCCGGCGTTCTCCAGGCCGATCGCGCGCAGCGCGGTCCACATCATCAAGGCAAGCAGGGTGTTGGTGACCAGCAGCATGAACATGTAGTTCTGGATCGAAGTGTTGATGTCGTCCAGGATATGCACGGTGACCTTCTTGCGCGTGAGGGAAGGCCCGGTCAGCTTGACCAGTTTGCGCTTGAAGGTGTCCCCGGCCAGCAGCAGGAAGAACACCAGGAACACGACCATCGTCGCCTGCGACAGGAAGGTGATCAGCCCGAGCGAGCCGGCCAGCACCCAGTCCATCACGCGGAAACCGGCCGTCGGTGGCGGCTCGGGCTCGGGGGTGCGCCGCTTGCGGGTGCCGGCCTCCTCGCCCACGCTGGCGGTGGCGCGCTCGATCTCGGCGGCGGCCGCCTTGACCTGCTCGATCGTCGAGCGTTCCCCCGGCCTGCCCTGGGTGAGGATGCGTGTCACCTTCTGGGTCAGCTTCGGCAGGTCGTCGATGATCGCGAAGAATTCACCTTGCACCCGGTACAGCGTGGCGGCCAGCGCCACGATGATCGCCGTCGTGACCAGGGTCGCACCGATGGCACGCCGCACGTGCCAGCGCTCAAGCCAGAGCACCACCGGGTTGAGGGTATAGGCGATGAAAATTCCCAGCAACAGGGGAACGAAGAACTCCTTGGCCCACTGCAAGGCGAACACGCCGGCGACGGTCGCCAGCAAACCCAGGGCGAGTCCGCGCGCGTTGACGTGGATCGGCAGGCGCAGGCCGCCGGACTGCAGCGCCAGTTCGTCGGCGCCGGGATCGATGGGCAGGCCGGGCTCGGGCGCCGCCTGCTCCCGGCCCTCGCCGCCGCCGCCGTCCTC
>FWWL01009204.1_pt1 | contig 12138 bp, 12 predicted proteins | sample 2228331 | NCBI WGS metagenome assembly FWWL01 (sample SAMEA103939775, study PRJEB20133) | metagenome | reverse complement strand
GTCGAAGCGGGCGAGTCGTCTTCTCGCCATGGTCGGTCTAGGCAACGATCCAACAGCGAGGATACTGAAACATCAAACGACACAAGCGGCGCTAGCCAGTCTGGCGGGTCTAGGCAACGATCCAACAGCGAGGATACTGAAACTACATCCAGTCGCCGGACGAATGCAGCGCCATGACGGTCTAGGCAACGATCCAACAGCGAGGATACTGAAACTTCAGGCCAGCAGCTACGCCAGCCAGACGACGGGGGTCTAGGCAACGATCCAACAGCGAGGATACTGAAACTCTTCAGCGCACGCGCCGCCACCGTCGTCGCCTGAGGTCTAGGCAACGATCCAACAGCGAGGATACTGAAACGCGTACAGCCGGTGCCCGCGCGGAAGGTCCAGCTTGGGTCTAGGCAACGATCCAACAGCGAGGATACTGAAACGATTAAACGCCTGCATGGAGTTCGCCACGATTTCCGGGTCTAGGCAACGATCCAACAGCGAGGATACTGAAACCGTTGCCTACATTCTATCACAGATTTTCCATTTTGGGTCTAGGCAACGATCCAACAGCGAGGATACTGAAACACCACCCCGCCGCCGTCGGGGCGACGACGGTCGGGGGTCTAGGCAACGATCCAACAGCGAGGATACTGAAACCGACTCCTCAGCCAGCACGTCGAAGTCGAACGCCAGGTCTAGGCAACGATCCAACAGCGAGGATACTGAAACCTAATCGTCAGCGCAGAGCCGTTCCACGACAGATAGGTCTAGGCAACGATCCAACAGCGAGGATACTGAAACCGATAAGAAATCCATCGCCCAATAGCTTCGTTAATTGGTCTAGGCAACGATCCAACAGCGAGGATACTGAAACGCGCAGGAAACCTGGCGTTCCAGGTGGAGCGGAAGGTCTAGGCAACGATCCAACAGCGAGGATACTGAAACTGACACGTCCTGGATGCTCGATCCCCCGCGCCGCGAGGTCTAGGCAACGATCCAACAGCGAGGATACTGAAACGGGCTGTATCTGACGCCGCTCTTCAGCGGCTACTGGGTCTAGGCAACGATCCAACAGCGAGGATACTGAAACGCAGACGCCATCGCCTACGTGCGCTGGCTGGAGCGGTCTAGGCAACGATCCAACAGCGAGGATACTGAAACCGTTTGGATTCGGACGCGACGACCATGCGCGCCGCGGTCTAGGCAACGATCCAACAGCGAGGATACTGAAACGAGGCGGCGAGTGCAGCGCTGAAAGAATTCTTGGCGGTCTAGGCAACGATCCAACAGCGAGGATACTGAAACGCCTGATCGCACGTTGATTGCAGAGCTTGAAGCGTGGTCTAGGCAACGATCCAACAGCGAGGATACTGAAACACGTGGGTGATCGATCTGATCGCCTGGCGCGATCAGGGTCTAGGCAACGATCCAACAGCGAGGATACTGAAACTCGGCACGCAATAGGTGAATCGGTCCGACCGCGCATGGTCTAGGCAACGATCCAACAGCGAGGATACTGAAACATGGACGCCGCCGTTGCTCAAGATTGCAACCCAAAGGTCTAGGCAACGATCCAACAGCGAGGATACTGAAACAGCGCGCCGATCTGGCGCTGTTCGCTGAGTTTCTGGGTCTAGGCAACGATCCAACAGCGAGGATACTGAAACAGCGCGCCGATCTGGCGCTGTTCGCTGAGTTTCTGGGTCTAGGCAACGATCCAACAGCGAGGATACTGAAACGCGTTGGTTTTGCCCTGGTTCGCCGGCGGGAAGCTTGAGTCTAGGCAACGATCCAACAGCGAGGATACTGAAACAACGCAACGGAGAGCTTACGCTCGGCGAAGACTGCGGTCTAGGCAACGATCCAACAGCGAGGATACTGAAACGATCTCGCTGGCCAAACTCTGGCGCTGCAGGTTGGGGTCTAGGCAACGATCCAACAGCGAGGATACTGAAACAGCGCATCCAGTGCGGCGACAAGCTCCTGCGCCTTGGTCTAGGCAACGATCCAACAGCGAGGATACTGAAACGCATGAGGCGGAGTACAAAGCCTTCGTGCGCATCGGGTCTAGGCAACGATCCAACAGCGAGGATACTGAAACTTGTCATTGTAGCGGATGATGAAATTGTTGTTGCGGGTCTAGGCAACGATCCAACAGCGAGGATACTGAAACTTTTAGACCAGAAAGGAGAAGAGTCATGAATTCCCGGTCTAGGCAACGATCCAACAGCGAGGATACTGAAACGCTGAAGCGTTTTGCGACGCGACGCTAGCGCGCGCGGTCTAGGCAACGATCCAACAGCGAGGATACTGAAACCACCGCCGCGGCGGTGGCGATGGCGTGCGTGTGGTTGGTCTAGGCAACGATCCAACAGCGAGGATACTGAAACCACGCGGCGCTTTGCGTTTCGGCTGGCGCTGGCGCGGTCTAGGCAACGATCCAACAGCGAGGATACTGAAACGGCAAGGTAGCGGTCGAGCTCGTCCGCCAGCGCATGGTCTAGGCAACGATCCAACAGCGAGGATACTGAAACAAGGTAGTGGCGAAATACTCGCCTACGGTTGGCGTCGGTCTAGGCAACGATCCAACAGCGAGGATACTGAAACTCGTCAGCGCCTCAGGCGCCTCCGGCGGATCGGCGGGTCTAGGCAACGATCCAACAGCGAGGATACTGAAACCTTCCTCGACTCGTTTTCTGGCATTGTGCGGCTGGCGGTCTAGGCAACGATCCAACAGCGAGGATACTGAAACCTTTCAGTCGTGGTTAGCGAAAGCATATGAATATCGGTCTAGGCAACGATCCAACAGCGAGGATACTGAAACTCCCAGGGGTGCGACTGGGTTAACAACGCACGCATAATCCGGTCTAGGCAACGATCCAACAGCGAGGATACTGAAACCATAACGCACGCGGATGCGTGCAATTTCATGCGTGGTCTAGGCAACGATCCAACAGCGAGGATACTGAAACCACAAAATCCCCAGGCTGAAACACCGCTATGTTGGGTCTAGGCAACGATCCAACAGCGAGGATACTGAAACGCGATGCTGCCGCTTTGCGCCGTGATCGTCCCGGAGGTCTAGGCAACGATCCAACAGCGAGGATACTGAAACATTGAGGAAGCGGCGCTTTCCACCTCGACGCAAAGGGTCTAGGCAACGATCCAACAGCGAGGATACTGAAACAGCGCGCCGATCTGGCGCTGTTCGCTGAGTTTCTGGGTCTAGGCAACGATCCAACAGCGAGGATACTGAAACGACGGATTGGGCGGAACCGCCGGTGGTGATTGGCGGTCTAGGCAACGATCCAACAGCGAGGATACTGAAACCCGCGCTGACCGGCTCATGATGCGCCGCGGGATCGGGTCTAGGCAACGATCCAACAGCGAGGATACTGAAACGCGAGATCAGGTCGGAGAAGGACAGCGCCTCATCCGGGTCTAGGCAACGATCCAACAGCGAGGATACTGAAACCTCAAACGCAGACAAGCGGCGCAGGCGGCGGCGTGCGGTCTAGGCAACGATCCAACAGCGAGGATACTGAAACATTTAACCGGCGCCGATCTCTCTGACGCCAACCTGCGGTCTAGGCAACGATCCAACAGCGAGGATACTGAAACAAACGATCTCGATCGGGCGGAACACATCACCGTCAAGGTCTAGGCAACGATCCAACAGCGAGGATACTGAAACGCCACCGGACGCGCGCTGACGCCGCTGGCGTGGACGGTCTAGGCAACGATCCAACAGCGAGGATACTGAAACCAGATACACAAACGACCCGCAGAAGGACTTTGAAAGGTCTAGGCAACGATCCAACAGCGAGGATACTGAAACGCGTCAAAGTCTGCGTCGCCGTGCGCAGGTTCGAGGTCTAGGCAACGATCCAACAGCGAGGATACTGAAACTCGGTCGTCGTGGTGGAGACCAACGCCATCGGCGCGGTCTAGGCAACGATCCAACAGCGAGGATACTGAAACATGGCCCCTGCTGCTCTGGTTGCGCGCGCAGCGATGGTCTAGGCAACGATCCAACAGCGAGGATACTGAAACTTACGGCGTTTGGCCAGCTTCCAACTCCAATCAAAAGGTCTAGGCAACGATCCAACAGCGAGGATACTGAAACCCTCCACGGCGTCGGCGTCGGCGTCGGCGTCCAGCGGTCTAGGCAACGATCCAACAGCGAGGATACTGAAACGCTATTCGAGCGCGAAATCTTTGCGCTCGACGCGCTGGTCTAGGCAACGATCCAACAGCGAGGATACTGAAACCATAACTGGCTGCTGCTTTTGCCTGCACCCTGGAGGTCTAGGCAACGATCCAACAGCGAGGATACTGAAACTGATTGCAACAAAAAACGCCTGCCTGGCCCCGTCCGGTCTAGGCAACGATCCAACAGCGAGGATACTGAAACGTCCGGGTCGATGTTGGCGTATGCCTGATCAGCGTGGTCTAGGCAACGATCCAACAGCGAGGATACTGAAACCCAAAATCGTGTTGCGTTTTTTGCGCGCGCTCTTGCGGTCTAGGCAACGATCCAACAGCGAGGATACTGAAACACAAGCGCCAGACACCGCCGCACCCACGCGCTGGTGGTCTAGGCAACGATCCAACAGCGAGGATACTGAAACCGCGCACTCCACATGCCGACGAATGTGGAGAAGATGGTCTAGGCAACGATCCAACAGCGAGGATACTGAAACCATCCAGCTCGACCGCAAGACGGCGAAACTAGTTGGGTCTAGGCAACGATCCAACAGCGAGGATACTGAAACCGCCGTGCTCGACCTGGCGGCGGCGGGCAATTTGAGGTCTAGGCAACGATCCAACAGCGAGGATACTGAAACATCGAGGAAGCGGCGCTTTCCACCTCGACGCAAGGCGGTCTAGGCAACGATCCAACAGCGAGGATACTGAAACGGCTTCCCAGCGGCGCAGAAACTCCAGCAGGATCGGGTCTAGGCAACGATCCAACAGCGAGGATACTGAAACCTGGCGTGCGCCATTTGACGCCGCTGGAATGTGAGGTCTAGGCAACGATCCAACAGCGAGGATACTGAAACAACACGGAGATCAGCGTCCCCGCGCTGACTGGCTCAGGTCTAGGCAACGATCCAACAGCGAGGATACTGAAACACAAATCCAGCGAACACCTTACCGCCGCCGGCTTCGGTCTAGGCAACGATCCAACAGCGAGGATACTGAAACCAAACGATATCAAGTTGCAAGCGGGGGGGGCGGGAGGTCTAGGCAACGATCCAACAGCGAGGATACTGAAACGGACGCGCACGATAGGTGCGCACGTCATCATGACGCGGTCTAGGCAACGATCCAACAGCGAGGATACTGAAACTCTCCTGCCCTGCGCACAACGCTGGCGCTAACTTCGGTCTAGGCAACGATCCAACAGCGAGGATACTGAAACACTTCGTCGGCGTGGCCGATGCACCACAAGATGTCGTGGTCTAGGCAACGATCCAACAGCGAGGATACTGAAACCCTGGCCTCTCTCAAGTCCGCCAACGTCAAATCAGGGTCTAGGCAACGATCCAACAGCGAGGATACTGAAACACATGACGATGCAGCTGAGCGCTGGGGCGAACAACGGTCTAGGCAACGATCCAACAGCGAGGATACTGAAACAGCGTCGTCGAAGTGCGTTTGACCACCGACGCGAGGTCTAGGCAACGATCCAACAGCGAGGATACTGAAACAGATTCGTCTACATCCGCTGGAAACTCAACGCGCGCGGTCTAGGCAACGATCCAACAGCGAGGATACTGAAACACGCGTATGCGTCGGCGGGGGTCGTCCATTTGGCGAGGTCTAGGCAACGATCCAACAGCGAGGATACTGAAACGTCCCCACGCGAATGCGCCCCGCGGACTCAAGCGCGTCTAGGCAACGATCCAACAGCGAGGATACTGAAACGCCGTGCTCGACTTGGCGGCGGCGGGCAATTTGAGGGTCTAGGCAACGATCCAACAGCGAGGATACTGAAACATATGACGTTCCTGTCCCTGTGAGATTTAGATATTTAGTCTAGGCAACGATCCAACAGCGAGGATACTGAAACATGGCGAAGCTTGGCGCGTTGTTGTTCGCCCCAGCGTCTAGGCAACGATCCAACAGCGAGGATACTGAAACCTACGGGGACGCAGACGTCTCCATAGAGGCGCCGGGTCTAGGCAACGATCCAACAGCGAGGATACTGAAACACGGCTATACGCGCGGCGGTTGGCGGCTAAGCTGCGTCTAGGCAACGATCCAACAGCGAGGATACTGAAACCTGATCGTCAACGCGGAGCCATTCCACGACAGATAGTCTAGGCAACGATCCAACAGCGAGGATACTGAAACTCCGCCATCGCCTCGACGCCTGGCGGTTTCTGCATTCGTCTAGGCAACGATCCAACAGCGAGGATACTGAAACTCGAGATCAGAAAGCCCAGCGCGCGATCCAGTTCGTCTAGGCAACGATCCAACAGCGAGGATACTGAAACCGCAGGAGCCAGGCGATGAACGCCAAGACGCTTGAGGTCTAGGCAACGATCCAACAGCGAGGATACTGAAACTCAAACAGCTGCAGCGGCGTGTTGCGCAACTCCACGTCTAGGCAACGATCCAACAGCGAGGATACTGAAACAGCGCTTAGCTGCATCGTCATGTTGGCGCCGTCAAAGTCTAGGCAACGATCCAACAGCGAGGATACTGAAACCGTTCAATTGGAACACATTTTCTACACATGGTGAAGTCTAGGCAACGATCCAACAGCGAGGATACTGAAACAGGCCACGTTCAGATCGCCGCCGCTGCGCGAGAACTGTCTAGGCAACGATCCAACAGCGAGGATACTGAAACTCATTTCAGCAGCAGCGCCCGTAGCGCCATCGGCGTCTAGGCAACGATCCAACAGCGAGGATACTGAAACGTCGGAGAGCGCAGGACGGATCGCTTCCGTCCAGGCGTCTAGGCAACGATCCAACAGCGAGGATACTGAAACAGGGCAGCGCCGAGTCTGCGCGCGGATAAAGCGTGTCTAGGCAACGATCCAACAGCGAGGATACTGAAACAAAAGGAGAGAGACCATGGCGAGAAGACGACTCGCGTCTAGGCAACGATCCAACAGCGAGGATACTGAAACCTGAAATCCAGCGCTAGCAGCAAACGTGGCAGCGGTCTAGGCAACGATCCAACAGCGAGGATACTGAAACAATCACGAATTCAAGCATGCGTCCTCCTATCGCAAGTCTAGGCAACGATCCAACAGCGAGGATACTGAAACTGGTTCGCCGGTGGGAAGCTTGTCGCCGTGCGCTACCGTCTAGGCAACGATCCAACAGCGAGGATACTGAAACGGTCGTTGCCCAATTCGGCGGCGCGCAGCAGCACCCGTCTAGGCAACGATCCAACAGCGAGGATACTGAAACGTGCGCGCGCTGTGGCGTTGGCGCCCGTGTGTTGAGTCTAGGCAACGATCCAACAGCGAGGATACTGAAACAGCGCCGCACGCACCGCCGCACCGAACTCTTTGAAGTCTAGGCAACGATCCAACAGCGAGGATATTGAAACCACAATTCACGCTGAGTTATGTCGACTTCGCTTAAGGTCTAGGCAACGATCCAACAGCGAGGATACTGAAACACGTTCACTCCGTACAGCGGCGAATTGCCGACCGGCGTCTAGGCAACGATCCAACAGCGAGGATACTGAAACCGGCGATGTATACGGGCGCCGTGCAGTTCATCGCGTCTAGGCAACGATCCAACAGCGAGGATACTGAAACTGGCGCGCCGCTCGCGTCGGTGGTCAAACGCACTTCGAGTCTAGGCAACGATCCAACAGCGAGGATACTGAAACATGCTTCCGGCTGTCTTCTTCCCGAAGCGTCTTCGAGTCTAGGCAACGATCCAACAGCGAGGATACTGAAACCAGGCTCTTCGCCTGGGGCTTTTGCTTTGGCGCAAGTCTAGGCAACGATCCAACAGCGAGGATACTGAAACAGTTTTGCAGCGCTGTGTCGTGACGATTGTTGATGTCTAGGCAACGATCCAACAGCGAGGATACTGAAACCACGCGGCGCTTTGCGTTTCGGCTAGCGCTGGCGGTCTAGGCAACGATCCAACAGCGAGGATACTGAAACGGAAATGTAGACCCCAGCTCGACGTATGTGCAGCGGTCTAGGCAACGATCCAACAGCGAGGATACTGAAACCTTTGTCGCCCTGACCGCTCGGCGTCTTCGGTCTAGGCAACGATCCAACAGCGAGGATACTGAAACGCCACGCGCACGGTGCGCGCGCGGTTTGGCAACTTGCGGTCTAGGCAACGATCCAACAGCGAGGATACTGAAACCCTTCTGGAGCCCTTCCCACTCCTCTTCCGCTTCCGGGTCTAGGCAACGATCCAACAGCGAGGATACTGAAACCCGCGCCGGGCTGGCTGACCAGCTTGCTGTCGTTCGGTCTAGGCAACGATCCAACAGCGAGGATACTGAAACGCCACCGGACGCGCGCTAACGCCGCTGGCGTGGACGGTCTAGGCAACGATCCAACAGCGAGGATACTGAAACTGTCCCCGTGAGATTCAAGTATTTGTATCGATATGGGTCTAGGCAACGATCCAACAGCGAGGATACTGAAACGAAAACTGGGTCAAGCTCATCCAGGATGGGTTTGGGGTCTAGGCAACGATCCAACAGCGAGGATACTGAAACACAGCAGCGGCGCCTCTTTGCCGCTCACGCCCTCCGGTCTAGGCAACGATCCAACAGCGAGGATACTGAAACTGACGCAAGCGATGGCGCGCGTGGGGGCGGCGGGGGGTCTAGGCAACGATCCAACAGCGAGGATACTGAAACCCGCCACGGCCACCACGTCGCAACCGGTTTCATAGGGTCTAGGCAACGATCCAACAGCGAGGATACTGAAACACTCATCGAGTAGGACAACCGTCGGGCGCCCGTCAGGGTCTAGGCAACGATCCAACAGCGAGGATACTGAAACAAAGGCGGCTTGGACTGGCGTCCGTGGGCAAGTCGGGTCTAGGCAACGATCCAACAGCGAGGATACTGAAACAGCCGCGGCGACAGATCAATGTCGTTTGCCTTTTCGGGTCTAGGCAACGATCCAACAGCGAGGATACTGAAACGATCATCGTAATATATTGGGGCGTTTCACAAAAGGAGGTCTAGGCAACGATCCAACAGCGAGGATACTGAAACCGCTGGATTCGTCGAACGGGACGCTGGCCGCGTCTAGGTCTAGGCAACGATCCAACAGCGAGGATACTGAAACCAAATGCAAACGCCAAGGCGTCGATGATCTGTGCTGGTCTAGGCAACGATCCAACAGCGAGGATACTGAAACCTTCCTGACACGTCCTGGATGCTTAATCCTTTGCCTGGTCTAGGCAACGATCCAACAGCGAGGATACTGAAACGGAAGAAATCAACGAAAATTGGGAAATCGTGCGGAGGTCTAGGCAACGATCCAACAGCGAGGATACTGAAACCTCCTCGTCTGCAACTCGATATTGTTTGCGACGATGGTCTAGGCAACGATCCAACAGCGAGGATACTGAAACCAGTGCTGTCGTTTTCGTTTACGCTTACTATGCTGGTCTAGGCAACGATCCAACAGCGAGGATACTGAAACACCTGGAGGAGCTTTTCCAGCACCGGTCGCAACTGGGGTCTAGGCAACGATCCAACAGCGAGGATACTGAAACGCACCAGTCGTTCGATGTAGTCGTCGTCGAAATTGGGTCTAGGCAACGATCCAACAGCGAGGATACTGAAACGCCTCGGCGCACCATTCGGCATAGCTGGCGTACAGCGGTCTAGGCAACGATCTAACAGCGAGGATACTGAAACGATGGAGGCGGCGCAAGCCAACCTTTAGGAGATTGGCGGTCTAGGCAACGATCCAACAGCGAGGATACTGAAACGACTTTCAGCAGCGGCTCCGGCTTAGACATCAACGCAGTCTAGGCAACGATCCAACAGCGAGGATACTGAAACAACAACTCATAACGATAACGCCAAACGGGCAGACCGTCTAGGCAACGATCCAACAGCGAGGATACTGAAACGTGTACGCACACTCACGAAACACCCGCACAAACCTAGTCTAGGCAACGATCAAACAGCGAGGATACTGAAACCCCGCGGCGCGAACGCTTCACGGAATGGCTGTTGCGGTCTAGGCAACGATCTAACAGCGAGGATACTGAAACTATGAAACCAGAACAGGAATTTTTCCTGTATGCTTTGGGTCTAGGCAACGATCCAACAGCGAGGATACTGAAACATATTTGCGTTGCGCGCACTTCAGAAGACTTACCCGGTCTAGGCAACGATCCAACAGCGAGGATACTGAAACTGATGTTGTCGATCGAGACTCCGTTCAGCGGCCCGGGTCTAGGCAACGATCCAACAGCGAGGATACTGAAACGTCGACGCTCGACGATCACTTGCTTGTCGTCGACGGTGGTCAGGTCTAGGCAACGATCCAACAGCGAGGATACTGAAACACGCGTACGCGTCGGCGGGGGTGTTCCATTTTGCGAGGTCTAGGCAACGATCCAACAGCGAGGATACTGAAATGGTTTCAATCGTTGGGGCTTGACCGACGAAAATGGGGGGACAGACAACGCCCAATAGCGAGGATATTGAACATCAGCTGCATGCGGACGAGAGGAGCGTATCGGTTCATGCGCTGGTTTAGGCAGGCCAGCACTTGTGAGCAAGGCGCTGCCCTCGCGCTTAAGACCTGCTCTGGTTGAGCATCTGATTCAGGATGAAACGATAAGCCCACTGCGCTTTGTCTACTCCCCGGAACTCGAAGGAAAAACTACCTGCCCCCGTAATAAGAGTGATCTGGCTGCTCTGAAAGATGATTCCCTCGTCAGCCGCTGCAACGCCGATAACTTGGTTGTACGGAATGGAAACCATCGCCTTCTTCTTGAAAAGTATACCTTGGTCATAGAAGATAATGCGTCGGTCTGTGATCCCTACAAATCCCGTGCCTCCACCTTTGCAGTCATAGACTGCATATAGCGTTTCGCCAGGGAGGATGTAAGCTGCAATGCGTTTGTACTGACTCTCGTTGTCAAAGATGACTTTGACTTCTGGCATTCATCGACTCTCCTCGATCCTGAACGAGAAAGCTTCTTGCCTATTCTCATTTTAGTGGCCCCCCGGCGAGAGTCGCGCCAGCCCAAGCGCAGCAGGGGGCAGCTTCATCCGCATGTTAGCCTGGCTGGTCGGAAGAAAGAACGGGCCACACAACGATTCTTAAGGCGCCGGGATTTGACAGACGCAACTCATCGGTAGTTAGAGGGTAAGCGGCACAAACTTCTCACCAATTGTTTCATCTTCGTTTTTCCAGCTGCATTTGCAATTAAATGACGTTCCCGTATCAAGGGTTAATGCAGCAGGTATGGATACACTGTGTCCTGGTGGCAGGCTCTTGACAGGAAAGACCTTGTCGAAATTATCACAAAGCGGGCTTGATCTCCCCTCAGGAATTTCGATCTCTAGCGTTATATCTTTAGCAACTGCCTGACCTGCATTTGTAACCACTACACGCTTCGTGTTTCCAACTTTCTGCAGTTGACAGATGATATCCGCTTTCGTCCGACTGGACAATTGCGCATTAGCCAATTCTAGTTGTTTCGCAGCCAGTTCGTTCTGCTTTTTCTGAAGCGACCAGCTGTGCCACAAAGAGAGAGCGGCAATTACAACTGCAGCAACAGATAGCAGGAGGTTAGCTATTTCCATTGTGACACTCTAACAACACCAAGCTCGGCTGCTGTGACCAAGGCGGCGAAGCCGCCAAGAAAGCAGTCGGCTGCAGCGAGATGTTGGACGATTAGCTTCACCGTGTACGATCGCGGCGTCCGACAATAATTGCGATGAGATTAACGACCGAAGTGGTGGCTTCTGCACATAAGGCTGCTTGACGGTAATCAGCTATACAGCCTTATCCGCGCTCTTTCCAGAGTTTTCCGTGTAATCTTTTGCATCGGCTGTCCACGGGAAAGGCGCTCTTCAGCACCGGCCTTCCTATTTTCCCAGGCGAATGCCATTATCTCCGATCGGATCGCGCCATGCGCCCTTCCAGCCGCGCCAGGAGCCACTCCGAGA
>FWWL01009198.1_pt1 | contig 12141 bp, 8 predicted proteins | sample 2228331 | NCBI WGS metagenome assembly FWWL01 (sample SAMEA103939775, study PRJEB20133) | metagenome | reverse complement strand
CTGGTCGGGATGATGACCTACCCCTTCCGGTTCGCCACTCCGGAGAACCAGTGGGCGGAGCGGTTCCATCCGCTCCTGCCGCAATGGCTTCTGGTGAGCGACCGCGACGCGGTTCGCGCGCTCTGGGAAGGGAACGCCAGCCTGTACGCCGACGGGTTCTGGCGGATGTGGCTGAGGCCCGCCGCCTGGTGGGTGGGATTCGTGGCCGTGCTGATGTTCGTGCTGCAGTGCGTCAACACGCTGGTGCGCAAGAGCTGGTCGGAGCACGAACGCCTGCCGTTCCCGCTGGTGCAGCTTCCGGTGGCGATGGCGGACCCTTCCACCGGCATCTGGAGCAGCCGCCTGTTCTGGCTGGGCTTCAGCCTTCCCGCCGCCATCGTCGTCCTGAACGGCTTCGCGGTCTATTTCCCGTCCATCCCGACCATCAATGTGGGGTTCGAGGGTCACAACCTCTCCGAGAACCTGACATCCAAGCCCTGGAGCGCGCTGGGATGGACGCCCTACACGCTGTACCCGTTCGTCATCGGAATCGGCTATCTGCTCCGGGCGGACCTGCTGTTCTCCTGCGTGTTCTTCTACTGGTTCTGGAAGCTGCAGATGGTCCTGACGGCCGTCCTGGCTCTGGACGGCATCCGGGAGTTCCCCTTCGTGCGACAGCAGGCGTTCGGAGGATACATCGCCATCACGGCGATGGTGCTGTACATCGGCAGAGGATACCTCCGCCAGGTCTGGCTGTGCGCGCTCGGGCGGCCGTCCGAGGTGAGCGACCGCAACGAGCCGGTGTCCTACCGGGTCGCGATCGCCGGGGCGCTGGCCGGCACGGCGGCCCTGTCCGCGTTCATGGCGGCCATCGGGCTGCGATGGTGGCTCGCGGTGGTCGCCTTCGTCCTCTATTTTGCGGTGGCGCTGAGCATCGCCCGCATCCGCGCCGAGCTCGGCCCGCCCGTCCACGACGGACATTTCTCCGGCCCGGACGGCATCCTGCCCGGGGCGCTCGGGTCGAAGGCGTTCACCGACCGCGATTTCGTGGGTCTGTCCTACTTCTGGTGGTTCAACCGCGCCTACCGGGCCCATCCCGCCCCCGTCGGCATCGAGAGCATGAAGATGGCCGAGAGCTCGCGCGCGTCCCAGAAGGTGTTCTTCTGGGGGATGATCCTGGCGGCCGTCCTGGGGGCGGCGGCCACCTTCTGGGCCTACCTGCACATCGGATATCAGCGGGGCTTCGACGTGGGGATGTCAGCAGGCGGAGTGTACGCAAGCGGCCAGATGAGCGGCCTGGAGCGCTGGTTCGCCCGTCCGGAGGACACGGCCGGCCCGAACTGGGGCGGGAACCTCGGCATCCTGTTCGGGTTCGTCTTCTGCGTGCTGCTCTGGAAGGCGCATCTCCACATCGTGGGCTGGCCGTTCCATCCCATCGGGTTCGCCATCACGTCCAGCTGGGCCATCAACATCATCTGGTTCCCGCTGCTCATCGCCTGGGTCATCAAGGTGAGCATCCTCCGGTTCGGCGGGCTTCAGCTCTACCGGAAGGCGCTGCCGTTCTTCCTGGGACTCATCCTGGGAGAGATGATACCCGGCTGCCTGTGGAGCATCGTGGGCATCGCCTTCAACATCCCGTACTACAGCTTCTGGGGGCAGTAGGGGCTGTTTCCGGGCGGCAGGAACGGAGTCCGTGGGAGGGAGGCGAGGGTCAGGCGGACGGCTCGCGCAGATGCCTGAGCAGGTCCTCCGTCCCCCGGACTCCCACGGCGCCCTTGCGGAGGTCCTGCAGCAGGGCGCTGCCTTCTCCTCCCGTGTAGTCCGCATCCTCCGCCGCCCCGCCTTCCAGCAGGAACACCGGCCGCCCCGCGCGGCAGGCCTCCAGCGCCACCCGGAGGTTGTCCAGATTGCCCGGGCCGATGCAGAACGGCGTGACCACCACGGCATCCGCATCCAGCGCCATCCGGCGGTTTGCGGCGGCCCGCTCCGGGGAGACGGGCGAGAACGGCGCTTCGGCAGCGTGGGGGATGTTCATGGCCCGGCAGAGCTCCTCGTCGGAGTCCCCGACGTTGACCACCCCGCACGTCACGCGGAACCCCTCGTGGACCAGGACGCTCAGCACCGGCCCCCCGCTCCCTCCGCCGCAGATGACGTGCACCAGGGGCCGGTCACCCTCTCCGTGCCGCTCCGCCTCATAGGGCGGTGGAGCAGGGAGCAGGAAGGGACGTCCCGTGAGCGGGTTCCTGCGCACCCACATCCGCGCGTTCCACACGTGCGCCACCAGCGACTCCGAGAGGACCGCGGACGGCGGACCGTCCGCCTCCACCCTCCCATCCGCCAGCACCACCAGCCTCCGGCACCAGGCAGCCGCCAGGTTCAGGTCGTGCAGGACTGCCGCCACCGCTATCCCCTTCTCTTCGCACAGACGCCTCACCAGAGACATCAGCTCCGTCTGATGGGCCAGATCCAGATGGGCGGTGGGCTCGTCCAGAAGCAGCAGCCGGGGCTCCTGCGCCAGGGCCCTGGCGATGGCCACACGCTGGCGCTCCCCGCCCGAGAGCTGACGGACCGGCCGGCGGGCCAGATGCCCGGCGCCGACGAGCTCCAGCGCCTCCACGGCCGCCTGCTCGTCCTCCGCGGTCTCCATGTGCAGCCGGCCCACGTGCGGGTGCCGCCCCAGCAGCACCACCTCCAGCGAGGACAGATCGAACGGGATGAGCGTGTCCTGCGGCACCACGGCCACCCGCCGGGCGAAGCGGCGGGCGGGCATCCTCCACACGTCCTCCCCGTCCAGCAGCACGCTCCCGGACAGCGGACGCAGGGAGCGGGAGGCCACCCGGACCAGAGTAGTCTTGCCGCATCCGTTCGGCCCCACGATGCCCGCCATCTCCCCGGCCGGTATCTCCAGAGACACGCGGCGGAGGACCGGACGGTCCCGCCGGTAGCCCGCTGTCACATCGCTCAGCCGCAGCATCGGACTCAGGCCCGCCCCCTCGAAAGGATCCAGAGGAACACGGGAGCGCCGATGACGGAGGTGATGACTCCCACGGGAATCTCGCGCGGCGGGGCAAGGCCCCGCGCCAGGGCATCGGCCAGCACCAGCAGACAGGCGCCGGCAAGCGCCGAAGAGACCAGCAGAGTGCGGTGGTCCGGGCCGAACAGGCGCCGCATCCCGTGGGGCACGATGAGTCCGGCAAACCCGATGACGCCCGCCGCCGAGACGCAGGCCGCCGTCCCCAGCGTGGTCAGCAGGATGACCGCCGCCTTCAGCCGCTCCGGCTCCACGCCGAGCGAGCGCGCCTGCTCCTCGCCCAGTCCGAACGCGTTCAGGTCGCGGGCGTGCCAGAAAAGCCCGGCCACGCAGACGGCTCCGATGAGAAACGCCATCCTGAGATAGTCCCACGGATAGGGGGCGGCGAAGCTCCCGGCCAGCCACATGAAGATGCGGGCGATATCCTCGCGGGCGAGGCTGAGCATGAACGTGGTGACCGCCCAGAAGAACGCTCCCACGATGATGCCCGCGAGCAGAAAAGTGTTGACGTCCAGCCGCCCCGACCGGCGCGCCAGAGCCAGCACCAGCAGGACCGCAGCCAGCCCCGTGACGAACGCCGCGGCCGGCACGGGCCAGCCCCCGGCCACGGAGTCCAACCCCAGAGTGACGGCCAGACTGGCGCCCAGCACGCATCCGGAGGAGACGCCCGCGGTGTAGGGCTCCGCCAGCGGATTGCCCAGCAGCCCCTGAAGCGCCGCGCCCGCCGCCGCAAGCACGGCCCCCACCACCGCCGCCAGCAGGATGCGGGGCAGGCGCAGGTCCCAGATGATGCCGGTCTCCGGCGAGGGGCGTCCGGCGAGATGGGAGAACACCTCCGACAGCGCCTCTCCCGGACTCACGCCCACCGCGCCTGTCCAGAGCGCGGCGCACAGGCACACCACGAGCAGGATGCCCGGCACGATGGCCGCGAGAGCCAGCCGCCTGCGGAGACCCGTCCCCGCCCTCACCTCGTCACCTGCGCGGAGCCGATGATGGCGGACATCTGCTGCAGCCCCTCCACGATGCGCGGAGTCGGCCGGAGGAAGATGTCCGGGTCGACCTGGATGACATTGCGCTTCCGGACGGCCGGGGACGCCTTCCAGGCCGCGGAGCGCAGGAAGTATTCCAGCGCGGGCCGGTCCGTCACCAGGATGACATCCGGCGCAGCGGCCACCGCGCTCTCCTCAGAGAACAGCACGAACCCGCCGCTGCCCGCCTCCTTCGAGATGTTCACCCCGCCGCAGAGCCCGATCATCTCGTCCACGAACGTTCCGCCCGCGGCCGCCCAGAGGGGGGACGCCTGGACGACGAACAGTACCCGGACAGTCCGGCTGCCGCGATGCGTCCGTCTCATCCGCTCCACCGCATCGCGGATGCCGGATGCGACCTTCGCCCCTCTGTCCGGAACGCCGCACGCCCGGGCGACGGTCTCCACAGCATCCGCCACCTCCCCGAGGCTCTTCGGAGAGATGGCGACCACCTTCAGTCCCACGCTGCGCGCCGCCCGGACTCCCTCGCGGTTCAGGAACCCGTCCGCCACCACCAGGTCCGGCTTCAGCGCCACCACCTTCTCGATGCTGGTGGACACGTCACCCACCTTCTCGCGGGACCGGGCTTCCGGAGGATAGTCGCAGCGTTCCGTGACCCCGACCACCCGGTCCCCGGCGCCCACGGCGAACAGGATCTCCGTGGTCCCCGGGCTGAGGGATACGATGCGGGACGGACTGTCCCCGGCGCGCTCCGGCGCAGGCGGCGCGGCCTGCCGGGGAGCGCCGCAGGAGGAGACCAGCAGGGCGCAGCCTGCCAGCACCGGCAGCACCGTCCCCGGGCGGAGCGGGCCGCGGGACAGGACAGAGCGGGTCATCTTCTCCGCCTCCCGCCGGGAGGAGCGTCCGGCTTCCTTCCCGGCCGCCCGGACGGCCGTCGCGGCGCGGGGCGGCGCTGCCTGCACCCCAGCGCGGCCAGTTCCTCGGGCGTCAGGTCCCGCCACTCGCCGGGGCGCAGCCCTTTCAGAGTGACCGGGCCGATGGCCAGACGCTTCAGGCGCAGCGTCTCGTGTCCCAGCGCCTCGAACATCCTCCGTATGATGCGCTTCCGTCCTTCGGTGAGGACGATCTCGAGCCGGGTCCGGTCCTCCTTCAGGTCGCGGGCGTCAACGACCAATCCGGCGGGCAGGGTCCGGCCGTCCTCCAAATCCATCCCCCTTCGCAGGAGGTCCACCTCGGGCGCCGTCACGATGCCCGACACCGTCACCCGGTACACCTTCGGGACCCCGTAGCGCGGATGCGTCAGGCGGTTGGCAAGGTCCCCGTCGTTGGTCAGCAGGACCAGCCCCTCGCTCGGCACATCCAGCCTACCCACCGGATACAGATGCTGCAGGTCCGGCGGAAGCAGGTCCATAACGGTCTTCTTCGCGTGGGGGTCGCGGCGCGTGCTGGCGACCCCGCGAGGCTTGTACAGGGCGATGTAGCGAAGCGGCGGAGGCGTGACCGGCCGTCCGTCCAGAGTGATGCGGTCGCGCGCGAGGTCCGCGCGCGTACCGGGACCGGACACGACGACCCCGTTGACTGCCACCCGTCCCTCCGCGATGAACCGCTCGCACTCTCGGCGGCTCCCGCATCCACAGGACGCCAGGATCTTCTGCAGCCGCTCCTCCACGCGTCTATCCCCCTTCGCGGGAGCGCCGCATAAAGACGTAGCCCGCGGGGAAGGAGCTGAGGGCGGCCAGGAAGAACGGACTGCGGACGCGCCGCTCCCGGACATCCGCCGCGGCCACCAGCGCGACCCGCTGGACCGGCTTTCCGTCCACCTCCACAACCAGGTCGCCCACCCGGTCGCCCCGGCGGACCGGAAGCTCCAGATTGCGGAGCTCCGTCAGCTTCCTCACCGCCCCGCCCTTTTTCGGGACGCACACCACCACGTCGGACTCCACGGCGACCGGCAGCTCTTCCGGGTCGCCTCCGGCCACCCGGACCCGCCTGTGGATATCTCCCGCCTTCGCGATCGTGCTCGGGGCGAAGTGCGAAAAGGCGTAGTCCATCAGGACGCGGGTGTCAGCGCCCGCGTCCGGGCTGTTGAGGACCACGCTGATGAGGCGCCAGCCGTCCACCGTGGCCGAGCCGATGAAGCACCGCCCGGCCTGCCTGGTGTATCCCGTCTTGATGCCGTCCGCTCCCGGATAGTCCCGAAGGAAACGGGCGGTGTTGCGCAGCAGGCGGTCCTGGCTCATGGCGCGCTCGATGACGATGGAGCGCGTGGAGCAGAACTCGTCGAACCCCGGCGTGGCCACCGCCTCCCGGGCCAGCCGGGCGAGGTCGGCGGCCGTGGAATAGTGCCCCTCCGCATGCAGCCCGTTCGGGTTGCGGAACTGCGTGTCCTTGAGTCCCAGCTGACGGGCGCGGCGGTTCATCAGGTCCACGAAGCCCTCTTCCGACCCCCCGATATGCCGCGCCACCACGACGGCGGCGTCGTTCGCGGAGCGCAGCATCACGGCGTAAAGCAGCTGGCGCAGCGTGAGCTGCTCTCCGGGTATCAGGTGGAAGGACATCTCCGGGATGCGCTCCACCCCCGAAGGGACGGTGACGACGTCGTCCAGGTCACCCAGCTCCAGCGCCAGAAGGGCGGTCATCACCTTGGTGGTGCTGGCCATCGGCCGGCGCACGGCGGCGTTCTTCGACCAGAGCACCTGACCGCTGCGGGCGTCCACGATGATGGCGGAGGAGGCTGCGACGGCGGGCCCGGCGGCCCCCGGGGCGCTTGCGCCCGTCAGACAGGCCGCCAGCAGGACCGCGAGCGCCCGGAGAACGGGGATGCATGATGCAGATGGGACGCGCAGGGACCTCACAGCATCAAAAGGATAGCCCAAAGCAGCGAGCGCAGGCCACGGGCGCGGCACGGCGTGCAGGGGTCTCCGGCCGTTCACACGGGCTGAAGCGAACCGCCCGGCTCCGCGTGCGGCCCGCCCTCCGGCTCCCCGGCGTCCGGGGGAAACACCTGCTCCACCAGCTTGCGCGCCTCCTCCATCGGAGATTCCGGGGGCCCGTCCAGAAGCTCCCGGGCGCGCTCACCCACCATCTGCTCAAGGACCGCCTGGTCCGGCAGTTCGTCCAGCGACTTCAGGCCGAAATAGACCAGGAACTCCTCGGTCGTCCCGTAGAGCACGGGCCGCCCCGGCGCGTCCTTGCGCCCCAGCTCCCGGATGAGCCCCTTCTCCAGAAGGCTCTTCGCCACCCCCGAGGAGTCCACTCCACGGATGGCGTCCACCTCCGGCAGGGTGCAGGGCTGATTGTAGGCGATGATGGCCAGGCACTCCAGCGCTGCGCGGGAAAGCTTCTGGGCCCTCTTCCCCACGAAGCGCGCCACCGCCACCGCATACTCGGGACGCGTGGCCATCTGGAACCCGCCCGCCACCTCCCTCACCATCAGTCCGGACTCGGCGGGGTCCCGCCCGGCCAGTTGCCTTGCGGCCTCCTCCACCAGCGCTTCGTCCACCTCGAGCGCCAGCGCCATCTCCCGGGCCGTGAGCGGCGTGGGACTCACGAACAGCAGGCACTCCACCCCGCGGCAGATGCCGTCCAGCGATGCCGCAGCGTCCGAACCCGTCACGTTGCCGCCGCCTCCACGGGAACCTCCTGCGTCTCGAAGATGAGGATGTCTCCCAGACACTCCTCCTGCCGCGCATCCACTTTCCGCTGCCGCAGAAGCTCCAGCAGCGCCAGAAAGGCGACCACCACCTCCGTCCGGGTCCGCTCCGGGGAGAACAGGTCCCGGAACACCAGACGGCCGCCCCCTTCCCGCACCCGCCGCAGGATCTCGCCCATCTTCAGGCGCAGGGTGATGCGTCTCCGCGGGATGACCGCCGCCGGCTCTTCCCGCGTATCGGCCCGCTCCAGCACCCGCTTCAGCGCTGCCAGCAGGTCGGCGGTGGTCACCGCGCCGGACGGCACCGGCGGAAGCTCCTCCGGATCCACCTCCACCGTCCGGGAGTACAGCAGGCGGCAGGTCTCCTCCTGGTCTCTCAGCAGGGCGGCCACTTCGCGGTACTTCTCGTACTCCAGCAGGCGCTCCACAAGCTCGGCCCGGGGGTCGGGGCCCTCCTCCTCCGCCGGCGCCGGCGGCCTGGGAAGCAGCATCCGCGACTTGAGTTCGATGAGCGTGGCGGCCATCACCAGGAAATCTCCGGCGATATCCAGGTCCAGCTCTTCCATGCGCTGCAGGTACAGGAGATACTGGTCCGTCACCTGTGCGATGGGGATATCGTAGATATCCAGCTCCTGTTCGCGGATCAGGTGGAGCAACAGGTCCAGCGGCCCCTCGAACTGCTGCAGGCGCACCTGAAAGCCCGTGGAGGATTCCTGCCTGAGGTCTATTGCCATTTGCGGGACAACATCCTGTTGCTAGCCGGCCCGGCGCGCCGCGCCGAGCCATCATCCTTCCCTGGATTCCGCTCTTATTCTAGCACAGCCGCACCCTTTGCGGCAGAAATCACGCAGGAAAAGCCCGCATCACGGGACTTCCTGCAGGACGAAAGGCTCCGCCGGACTCCCCTACCCCCGTCTGATATGCTTCTGGATCGTCTCCACGGCGTCCTGCATCAGTCTCAGCGTCTCCCGGGTCTTCGGGAGGGCATCCGCCTCCGCTGCCCGGATGCGCGCGCCGATCTGCTCCAGAGCCTCGCGCCGCCCTTCCGGGACGGTGAGGGTCTTCGAGGTCTCCCGGATGATCTCGCGCAGCTCCCACAGGTCCGAGGCGAGCTGCTCCGGAGAGCTCGCGCTGAAGAAGCGCCTGCGCACCCTCTCCTTCACCTGCTCCACCGTCAGCAGCGGGTCCCACGTCACCTCGCGGGTGACGAAGAACGTCAGGACGTGGGGCAGGCGGTCCACCGGGAACGGGATGACGGCGGGCAGTCCGCTGTCGCGCTCTCCCCAGCCGGGAGCGTGCAGCGAACCGCTGGCGAACCCGGGCGAGAAGTCCGCGATCATCCCGTACCAGCCCTCGCGGGCCAGCCGTCCCGCATACGCCACCTGCTCCGCGAGCGGCTCCAGCTGCCAGATCCTCCACTTCATCTGCCAGCGCGAGAAGGCGGGAGCGGGCGCAGGCCGGCCGTCCGGACCCGGGAACTCCCAGGACCCGCGGGCTTCCATCCACTCGAAGCGCCCGTCGTCCATCTGCCGGAGGCCCTCGTAGAACGCCGGGTCGGAGGCGTGCTCGGGATAGCCGTTCGTGAAGGCGAAGCGGGCATGCGGATGGTCCTGCCATATGCTCCGGGCTATCTCCCGGACCAGCGAGAGCTGCGACTGCCCGTACTGGCGCGACCCGAGGGAGTCCACCGGCCGGGAGCAGACCTCGCACTCGCACTCGCCGAACTCGTCGGCCAGCTCGATGTAGACGCCGTCGGCGCCGGGCAGCGCGTCGAACATCTCCCGGTAATACTCCACCAGCGCCTGCCTGGACTCGGGATGGGAGGGACACAGGGACATCGGCGCGTCGCCCTTGCCGGTCTTCATGGTGCCGGGCTTCTGCAGGGTCAGGTTGCCGGCGCCGGACCACGCGCCCGGGCCGCCTCCCAGATACATCTTCAGGCCCAGGGAGCGGCCGTGGGTGATGATGGACGACAGCGCCTCCACCGTGCCGATGCGGGTGTCTTCCGTGGTGTCGAACCCGTGGTCGTCCCACCGGTGCGCCTGCGGGAATCTCCGGCTGGGGAAGTGGCCGGACGTCCAGAAGTAGACCCGGTCGAACCCGTCGCGCGCGAAGCTGTCCAGAACGACCTTCCAGTCGTCCGCGGTGTACAGCTGCTCGTGCCCCCAGATGTTCAGGAGGTACACCGCCCGCCCTTTCAGGGAGGGGGTGCGGTACACCGGAGAGGTCTCGATGGCGAGAGCGTCAGCCGGGCCGTCGATGAGGAAATCCCGGAGATGGACCGCGCCGTTGTAGACCCCTCTGGCGGTCCTGCCCGCGACGACGAGCTTGCCGTCGACGGGGACGATGCCGAACCCGTGTCCGTCCATGCACTCCACAGGCGCGAACTCCGGACGTTCCCTCACCGCGGCGGGAAGGCTCTCGAGCACGGAGAGCACGATGGAGGGCCCTTCGGGCAGCGCGGAGGACGTCTCCACCGGCATCCGGACGCCCGACCAGAGTCTGACGGTGTCCGCGATGGCGGACGCGGCCCGCTCCAGCAGGCTGCGGTCTTCCGGGCGGGCTGGCAGCAGGGAGATGGAGAACAGAGGCCGGTCCGCCTCCGTCAGCTTCTGCGGGGCGGCCGAGGCCGGGCTGCAGACGGCGGCGAGGACGATGGCGAGGGCCAGGAACAGCATCTCGGAAGCCTCCTTTCCCACGCCTCTTCGGACCGGCGGCGGTCAAGTCCTTCCCCCGGCTGCGCGCAGGAGTCGGGGGGAGGTCAGCAGCGGAAGAATCTCGAAACATCTGGAAACGCCCGCGGCAGGGTCCCGCGCAAGGAGGTCCCGATGGCACTGACGCTCACGGCGGCGATGGGAGCCGCGCTCTTTCTGCTCTCAGTCTTGCCCGGAAGCCCGGAACAGACCCGGGACATCTACCCGGACACGTGGGTGGGAGTGGACGCTCTGGGGCGCAGGATGCCCACCGCCGCCCAGGCCGGCACGGTGAAGACCGGACAGCGCCGGGTGGTGGGCATCTTCTACATCACCTGGCACTCCGACGGTCACCACTCCATGTTCCCGAGCCCCTACCCGGCTGACGTCACGAGAATCCTGGAGCAGGACCCCTCCGCCAGGCTGGACGGGACCCATCCCCTCTGGACGACACACTCCTATCACTGGGCGGAGCCAGAAGCCGGATACTTCCTGAGCCGGGACCCCTGGGTCATCCGGCGGGACGTGTCCATGCTGGCCGACGCCGGAGTGGATGTGCTGGTGATGGACGTCACCAACGGCGTCCTCTACTGGGACGAATGGGACACTGTGTTCTCCGTGATGCAGCAGATGAAGGCGGAAGGCAACCGCGTCCCGCAGTTCTGCTTCTGGGCGTTCAACGGGCCGGTCATCACCGTGGTGCAGCAGATCTACGACCGCATCTACAAGCCGGGACGCTACAAAGACCTCTGGTTCCACTGGGACGGCAAGCCGCTTCTGCTCTACAACAGCACGCCGTTCACGGACGCCACAGGGCGCCAGCACCAGAATCCCAACCCGCACTACGATCCGGCCGCCGCCACCGACCCGTCCCACCCCCGCTACGGCGACCCGGATATCGCCAGCGAGTTCTACCAGGACTACACCCGCGAGGTGAAGGAGTTCTTCACCCTGCGCACTATGTGGTGGGGCTACTACGAGTGGGCGGGCAAAAGGTTCGTGGGGACCGAAGGCAACTGGAGCTTCGGCTACGACCTGTCCCACGAGCCCGTGCGGAGGATGGACCCGAAGGACCTGGTCTCCCCCTGGAAAGGAAAGCCCGAACAGGCGGCCGTGACCCCGGCCCAGCACGCGTCCAGCATGGTGGGCAAGTGCTGGACCCGGGAGTGGGGGCAGCCGGAGCTCGACGAGCGGGACCTCCCCGTGCGGACCTTCGTGCCGTGGCTGGGACGCAAGGTGGACCGGCCCGAGGGCTACGGCATCTACTTCCAGCAGCGATGGGACGAGGCGCTGGCGGTCGACCCGCAGTTCCTCTACATCAACGACTGGAACGAGTGGACGGCGGGCAAATACTCGCCGCCCGAGGGGACCACGTTCCCCTTCATGCGCCGCCAGAGCAACTTCTACTTCGTGGACCAGTACAACTCCGAGTTCAACCGCACCATCCAACCGATGAAGGGCGGCTACACCGACAACTACTACATGCAGATGGCGGCCAACATCCGGCGCTACAAGGGGGTGCGGCCCATCCCGCAGCTGACGGGGTATCAGCGCATGCGCGTGGACGGGCGCTTCCGGGACTGGGACGCGGTGGAGATGGAGTACCGGGACACCATCGGCGACACGGCCCACCGCGACTATCCCGGATACGGCGGACTGCACTACACCGACGACTCGGGACGCAACGACATCGTCACCTGCAAGGTAGCGGTGGACAGGCGGAACGTGTACTTCTACGCGGAGACGCGCGAGCGCCTGACCCCGCACACGGACCCGCACTGGATGCTGCTCCTCATC
>FWWL01009197.1_pt1 | contig 12141 bp, 14 predicted proteins | sample 2228331 | NCBI WGS metagenome assembly FWWL01 (sample SAMEA103939775, study PRJEB20133) | metagenome | reverse complement strand
GGCCAGGCCCCGGCGGTACAGGTACAGAAACAGCCACTGGGTCCAGCGGTAGTAATCGGGCCAGCAGGTCGCCAGCTCCCGGGACCAGTCGTAGGAGATGCCCAGGAGTTGCAGGTGGTGGCGGTAGGCGGCGATGTTCTGGTCCGTCCAGGTCTTCGGATGGATGCCGTACTTGATGGCGGCGTTTTCGGCCGGCAGGCCGAAGGCATCCCATCCCATGGGGTGGAGGACATCGTAGCCCTGCATGAGGGCCCATCGGGCGACGACGTCCCCGATGGCGTAGTTCTTGAGATGGCCCATGTGGAGGTCGCCCCCCGAGGGGTAGGGGAACATCTCAAGGACGTAGAACTTCGGCCGCCTCGGTCGGTCCGGGGCCCGGTACAGGCCGATTTCCTGCCAGAAGGCCTGCCACCGGGGTTCGACCTCGTGGAAGGGATAGTGCCGTTCCTCCATCGTCGGCAACCCTGGAGTTTCGGGGATTCGGGAGCCGGCACTGCCCGATTCCCTCACCCCACCTGCTCGGGCCAGTCGGCCTCGGCGGGAAGTTCCGCCGGGGCCGGGACGACGGGCCAGAGGTCGGCCCGGGTCGAGAAGACCTGGGGAAGGGCCGTGTACGCCTCCGGCCAGTAATGCTTCAGGACTCCGACGTCGTCGAAGACCTCCGTCTGGAACCCGCCCTGTTGGCTGGAGAACCAGGTCCGGGAAAGGCCCAACCAGGGTGTCAACTCCGCCGACTGGGGGACCAACTCCATCCGGATGAGCTGGGGCCGGTCCTTGTGGGGCATCTGGCAGAAGTCGATCCACCGCCAGGCCCATCGGGCCAGCAGGATTTGCGTCGCCAGATAGTACCGGCGCCGGTACGGATAGACCATGAACAGCGTCCCCGAGGGCTTGACGACGTAGCGGGCGGCCTTCAAGAAGTCATACAGACGGCCGCTGATCTCATGACGGGCGATGGCCCGCTCGGTCGTCGGGCTGAGCTGGCCCTGGGTCGCCGGGCGGTACGGCGGGTTCGTCACGACGACGTCCGCCACGCTGGCCGGGAGGTACCGGCGGATGCGGCGGACGTCCCCGTGGATCCACTGGAGGGCCTCCTTGAGACGCCACTGATGAGCATTCCGCTTGGCCAGCCGGAGGAGGGAAGCCTGGATCTCGATACCGATGGCCCGCCGAAGGGTCGGGTTCTGAAGCGCCAGCGTGATGAGCAAGACGCCACAGCCCGTCCCCAGGTCCACGACCGTCGAGTCCGGGGCTAGGCGGACCATCTGGGCCAGCAGGACCGTATCGACCGAAAACCGATAGCCGTGAGGATTCTGGACCAGGGGCGGGATCTCCATCGGGCGGCACAGCCATTGGGCTTGCTGAAGTACGTTCCAGTCCACCGCCATAGCACCTCCCCCGGTCGACGTCGGGTCCCGGTGAGTTTCATCATACCCGAAATCGAAAGCAACCCCAAGCCCTGCAGCGAGGGGCGGAGGCTGGGGGATCCGCCCCGCGCCGTTCGCTCTTCGCTCCCCTTACGGGCCGGTGGGCCAGAGGGCGACGAGGGCCTCGACCAAGGCCGCCTGGGTCGCCCGCTCGGCCTGGACGTGGACGGGCCAGCCGGCCCGGGCCACCGCCTCGGCCGTCACCGACCCGATGACGGCGATACGACAGGCCTGGGTCCACCGGGCGACTGCCTCCGGCGGACAGGCCGACCGCAGAAAATTCAGAAAGCTCCGGAACGTCGAGGGGCTCGTGAAGGTCACCCAGCGGGCCCGTTCCAGCCAAGGCCGGAGCCGGTGCAGACGGTCGGCCGGGTACGCCACGGTCCGATACAGCCGCCATTCCCAGACCTCGGCGCCCATCGACCGCAGGGCCTCGGCCAGGACGGGCCGGCCCTCGGCCCGGGCAAGCAGGACGCGGCGTCCGGCCACGCCGACTTGGCGAAAGACCTCGGCGAGCCCCTCGGCCTGATAGACGTCGGTCGGCATCAGGTCCGGCTCGAATCCCCAGGCCCGCAGACGCTCGGCCGTGGCCGGTCCGATGGCGGCCCACCGCAGGTCCCGGAGACGGTCTAAGCTCCATCCGTGGGCTTCCGTCCAGGCCCGCAGGAAGTCTACGCCCCGGGCGCTCGTCAACACGACCCAGGCAAACGTCTCCGGGGCCTGGACCCAAGCGTCCGGCGGCGGGTCGCCCGCCTCGAAGGCGATCGTCGGGAAGGGGACGGCGGGGACGCCCCGGGCTTCCAGGGCCTCGCTCATCTCCCATGCCTCCGGCCAGGGCCGCGTGACGAGGACCCAGCCCTCGTCCGAGACCGCCGGAGCGGCCCGCCGGCCCGCCCTGGCGAGTCGAGGACGACGACGTCAGGGACCCCGGCCTGCCGGAGTCTTTCGACGGTCGACTCGGGCGCCGCCGCCAGCCATAGGACCCGGTCCCGGGCCGCCAGCATGGCTACCAGGCCGGCGGCCTCCCCCGGGGCCTCGACCCAGGGGGCGTCCAGGGGCGTCCCCAGGGCCTCGGCGGGCGGAGGCGCCGACTCACAGACCAGGAGTCGGACCTCCCGAAAGTAGGGCAGGGCCCAGGGGCCGAGCCGATGCGACCGACCGTCCCACGGGACGACCCAGACACGTGCGCCGCTCATACGTCGACCGCTTCCTGTTCCTGCCAGCGTCGAAAGGCCGGCTCCGCCCGAAGGCGGCGGACGACCTCGTCGGCGGCCGCCTCCGGGGAGGGTCCTACGGCTTCTGCATACAGGGAGAGGCCCCCGCTCAGGGTCCACAGGCGGACGACGACGTGGATGGCGTGGGCGTCCCCGCCGTCCCCGACGGGCCGGGCCTCGGCATACACCCCGGCCGGCGAATGGCATCCGCCGCCCAAGAGGCGGACGACCCGCCGCTCCGTCTGGAGGGCCAACTCCGTGGGCCGGTCGTTGATCCGCTCGACCCACGACCGCCACGGGCTGTCCCGTCGGATTTCGACGACGATGACGCCCTGACCGGCCGCCGGGACGAAGTCGGGCGGCTGTAAGACCTGCACGACCCGGTCCGACCAGCCCATGCGTTCCAGGCCGGCGACGGCCATGACGACGGCGTCGTACTCGCCGGCCTCCAGCTTCCGGAGGCGAGTATCGACGTTGCCCCGGACCGGGAGGACCTCCAGGTCAGGCCGCCGATGGCGGACCATGGCCATCCGACGGAGGCTGGACGTACCGACCCGGGCCCCGGCGGCGATGGACTCCAGTGAGCCGGCCGGGCTGACCCAGGCGTCCCAGGGCACGTCTCGGGGCAGACAGGCCCCGATCATAAGACCCTCGGGCAATTCGGTCGGGAGGTCCTTCGCCGAATGGACGGCGATGTCGATGTCGCCCGCCAGGAGGGCTTCCTCGATTTCCTTGACGAAGACGCCCTTGACGCCCATCCCGTAGAGGGGCTGAAGAAAGCGGTCGCCGTGGGTCCGGAGGATGACTTCTTGAGTCTTCAGGCCCATCGCCTGCAGACGCCGGGCCACCGTCTCGGTCTGGCGGCGGGCCAGGGCCGAGCCCCGAGTGCCGATACGGAGGACGGATTCGGCGGGCATTCCGGTAAGGTCCCTTCCCGGCGCATCCTACGGGTCGATGGTGTACATCTTCTGGAGACGGTCAGGCGGGGCGATGACGATGACCTTGCCCTCTCGATACGGTAGGCCAGGTGATACATCCGGGTGATCAGGTCCAAGAGCTGGTCCCAGGGGACGTCCTTGACCCGGAGGGTGACCTTCCCCTGGACGTCCGGGGCGATCAGGACGTTCAGGCCGCCTATCTGGCCTAACGTCTCCAGGAGGTCCCGCAAGTCCGTATCGGCGACCTCCAGGGACACCGGGGCGCCCCGAAACGTCGGCCGCTCCGACAGCGGCGTCGTCTCGGGACGGCCGGACGCCCCCGCCCGGTCCGCCGGCCTTTCCCCCGGGGACCGTCCGTCCGTCCCGTCGCAGGGCCGTCCCCACAGGACGGCCGTCACCTCCGAGGGACGGAAGAAAAGGGCCGGTCGGCCGTCCCGTTCCAATCGGTAGCCGCCGGTTACCTTCTGGAGAATCCCCTCAAAGGCCCGTCCGTCCGAACGGACCAGGCAGTCCTGGGCCCGCCCGGTCATCCCAAATCCCAGGAGCAATCCTACCGTCACGCACCATCGACCGACGGAGCGCATGAACGGCCTCCGCCGCCGGCGGCCTGACGACTCGGCCCGCGGGGCCTCCCGGGGCTTTCGTTTCCCCCGCCGGATCAAGCAGGGCCCCTGCCGTTCGCTCCTCGCCGCTCCCAGCCTTTACACGGAGAAGGAGTGGCCACAGCCGCAGGTCGCCGTGGCGTTCGGATTCCGGACGGTGAAGCCGCGTCCCATCAGACCGTCGACGAAGTCGATCTCGGCCCCTTGCACGAACTGGTAGCTCACGGGGTCGACGACGACCTTGACGCCGTGGACTTCAAAGACCTGGTCGTCCTGCTTGATTTCGTCGTCAAAGAGCATCTGATACTGGAAGCCGGAGCATCCGCCGGGGACGATCATCAGCCGGAGGGCAAAGTCCTTGTCGGGGTACTCCTTCAGCATTTCCCGGAGGACGGAGGCCGCCTTTTCGGTGACCTGAATCATGCGCCTACCTCCACGCCGGGGGCTCGGTCGGGATGGATCCCTCGGGCTTGGGGACCGTGGGGCCTGGAAGGACCCCAGCCCGGGATGTCCAAGAGATTTCAAAAATAGGATAGGTCTCTGTAAGTGGCCCGTCAATGGAAGCATCGGTGTGAGGCGTCGGGTTCATGGTCCCGGCCCCGACGGTCCGTCCCCCGGGGGATTGCGGGAGGGACCGGTCCGGACTAAGATAAGTCCGGTCTCGAACCCTGAGGTCCACAGGATGGGGGTGTATGCCGAATACCCGTTCGGCCGAAAAACAGCTTCGGAAGAGTCTGAAACGTCGACTTCGGAACCAAGTCTACCGGACCCGGGCCCGGAACCTCGTCAAGCGGGTCCTCCGGGCCTTGGAGGCCGGGGACGTGGAATCGGCCCGGTCGCTCCTCCCGACGGCCTATGCGGCCATCGATAAGGCCGAGAAGGTCGGCGTGTTTCATCGGAACACGGCGGCCCGGTACAAGTCCCGGATCGCCCGGCGGCTGGCCGAAGTCCAGAAGGCGGCCCGTCCGGCGGCGTAGGAGCCGGGCCGGTCGGGCCGACGGGTAGGGGCGGCCGATGTCAGACCAGGCCTCTTTGGCGAGTCTACTGGAAGCCCTCCTATTCGTGTCGCCGCGGCCGGTCGCCGTTCATCGGCTGGCCGAGGTCACGGGCCGGTCCGTCGAAGAGGTCCGGGCGGTCTTGGAGGCCCTGCGGGCCGAGTGGGCCGCCGGGGGACGGGGCATCCAGCTCCAGGCCGTCGCCGGGGACGCCTTCCAGATGGTTGCGGACCCGCGGTACGCCGATTATATTAGGAGATTGCAGGGTCCTGCCCGGGTCGACGGCCTATCCCGAGCCCTCTGGGAGACGGTGGCCGTCGTGGCATACCGTCAGCCCGTGACGCTGGCCGAGATCACCGACTGGCGGGGGGTCGACTCCAGTCGGGCGTTGCGGACCCTCTTGCGGATGGGGTGGGTCCGGGTCGTCGGCCGGAAGGCGGCCCCCGGCCGTCCCCGGATGTACGGGGTCAGCGATACTTTCTGGCAGGCCTTGGGGCTCTCGGGGGTGGACGGGCTCCCGCCGTGGCAGGCCTTTGTATCCGATGCCCATGAAGACGTCTCTGTCGAGTGACGTCGCTACGCCGCTACGCCGGACCATGCGCTTGGCCCACGCCATCGCCCGGTCGGGCTATACGTCCCGTCGGAAGGCCGAGCGCCTGGTCCAGGCGGGCCTCGTCCGAGTCAACGGCCGGATCGTGACGGACCCGGCGACGCGGGTCCAGCCCGGTGCAGACGTCATCGAAGTCGCCGGCCACCGCATCGACCCGAATCCCCCGTCGATTTACGTCCTCCTGTACAAACCCGCCGGGGTCGTCTCGACCCTGCGGGACCCCCGGGGCCGAAAGACGGTCGCCGACCTCATCCGGCCCCTGGGCGTGCGTCTCTTTCCGGTCGGTCGCCTGGACTACCCCAGCGAGGGCCTCCTGATCTTGACCAACGACGGGGACCTGGCCCTCCGGCTGACCCATCCCCGCTACGGTTGCCCCAAGACATATTGGGTCAAGGTCAAAGGCCGTCCGAGTCGGGCGACCCTGGAGCACATCCGGGCCGGTATCTGGCTGGACGGCCGTCGGCGGGCACCCCTCCGGGTCGCCCCGATTCGGTATGCGCCGAAAAACACGTGGTTGGAGGTCGTCCTCCGGGAGGGCCGGAAAAACCACATCCGCCGGATGTTCCAGGGGGTCGGCCATCCGGTCCTCAAGCTGATCCGCGTCGCCATCGGGCCCCTCCGCATCGGCGACCTTCGGCCCGGCCAGTACCGTTTTCTGCTCCCCCGGGAGGTGGACCAGCTTCGAGCCCTGACATCGCCGGCGGAAACGGTGGTATCCGAATGACCCAGGTGCAGTGGCTACCGGAGCACGTCGCCCGGCTTCGGCCCTACGAGCCGGGCAAGCCCATCGACGAGGTCCAGCGGGAACTGGGCCTCCCGTCGGTCGTGAAGTTGGCTTGGCTAGCAACGAGAGTCCCTACGGCCCTTCGCCCCGGGTCCTGGTGGCCGCCCGTCAAGCCCTCCAGGAGGCCCACCGGTATCCCGACGCCGGCGGATACTACCTGCGGGCGGACCTGGCCCGATACCACGGCGTGTCTCTCCAGGAAGTCGCCCTGGGCGCCGGCAGTACGGAGTTGGTCCAGCTCCTCGTGTCGGCCCTGCTGACCCCCGACGACCACACCCCCGACGACCACGCCGTCGTCGTCGACGTGACCTTCCCGATGTACCGACTGGCCCTGGAGGTCGGCCGGGTCCCCTATACGGCCGTCTCCCTGCGGGACGGCCGGTACGACGTCGAGGCCCTCGTCCGGGCCGTCCGGCCGAATACGAAAATGGTCTTCCTGGCCAACCCCAACAACCCGACGGGGACGTACATCCCCCGGGCCGACCTGGAGTTCCTGCTGGAGTCCCTTCCGCCCCGGGTCGTCGTCGTCCACGACGAGGCTTACGTCCACTACGTCGACTGCCCCGACTATCCGGACGGCCTCACGTACTACCGACAGGGCGCCCCCGTCGTCGTCCTGCGGACCTTCTCGAAGGTCTACGGCCTGGCCGGCCTGCGGGTCGGATACGCCCTCGGGCCGCCCGATATCGTCCGGGGCCTCGACGCCGTGCGGTCGCCCTTCAACGTGTCCCACGTGGCCCAGGTGGCGGCCCGGGCGGCCTTGGCCGACGAGGCCTACGTGCGGACCGTCGCCGAGGCGACCCGGCAACAGCGGGCGTGGCTGACCCAGCAGTTGACCGAGCTGGGGTGGCCGCCGTATCCGTCCCAGGCCAACTTCGTGTGTTTTCGGGTCGAGGGCGACGCCCGGCCGTGGGCGGACCGTCTCTTACGGGAGGGCGTCATCGTCCGTCCGTTGGGCTTTTTTGGCCTACCGACGGGCCTGCGGGTGACGGTCGGCCGGCCGGAGGAGAACATTTTATTCATAGAAAAATTGAAAAAATTGAGGACGACGTCGGCATGAAGTGACGGGGCCCGACCCATGGATGAGAAGGCCTTGCAGACCCTCAACGAAGCCCTGACCGAGGTCATGAATCGGTTCCGCAACTTCTTTATCGGCCCCGGCGTCAACATGCGCGAGGAGGCCGTCCCCTTCCGTCAGCGGGAGGAGTTCGTCGCCCCCCTCGTGACCGTCCTGGGTCACACCTACGGCGTCCGCCTCCTGGTCGGCGAAAACCCCGGCTCGCCCCCGGTCCTGGAGGTCAGCGTCAACGTCTACAGCGACGAATTCCAACCCGAGCGCTTTAAACAGCGACAGCGTCTCATGGAGGAGTACCGTCCCGAGCGGGTCGCCCAGACGATCCAGAACTTCATGACCGTCCGGGACGAGGCCTACCTCAAGAAAGCCAGGGACCCCTTGGTCTTTGCCTCTTTCTTCGAGCTCGACTTCGACCGAGACCTGCGGGTCGTCCGGAAGGAGAAGAAGACGGCCAGTAAGGTCACCGGCAAGATGGTCGATACGATCTTGCAGGTCCACTACCACATCCGTCCGGAGGCGCTGAAGCTCTTCCTGGAGGACCCCAAGCTCTTCGCCTCGCTCTTCGCCTCGGCCGTGTACCTGTATTGCCTGCGGGTATTCACGCTGGCCTACCGGAAGAGCCTGACGCTGGCGGACCGGCGTCTCCTGTACCGCTGACCCTGAGGCGAGGCCGATGGCTCCGGTATGGCTGATCGGGACAGTCGTGGGCTTGCTGATGGGAGGCGGTCTGGTCCTGATGTTCTGGCGGGGCCGACGCCGGACGCCGCCGGTCGACCTACCGGAGCCGGCCGAGGGCGTCGAATTCACCGACTGGCTGGTCAGTCTCTGGGTCCGGGGCCACTACGCCGAGGGCCTCGAGCGGACGCATCGGCGTCTGGCTCGCCCCGTCCCCGATGGGGAGCGGCAGGTCCTCCACCGGTGGCTGGCCCGGTGGGCGGCCGTCCAGGGCGACCCGGTCTTACTGCGGCGGGCCCTGGAAAACCGACCCTGGCCGGAGCCCCACCCGGAGGCCGATTTCTGGCGCCTGCAGGCCCAGGACGCCGGCCCCCAGGAGTGGGTGTCGGCCTGGGACCGCTGGCGGGTGGCCTGGGGGCCGGCCTTTACGAAACAGCTCCTGGAGCGCCTCACCCTGGCCGGGCACCCCGACCTGGCCTGGCGAGTCTGGCACGCCTACTGGGAGGCCGACCCCGGGTCGGCTTGGCGGGTGGCCGACCCCGTCGATATCCTCCGGCAGGCCGGGCCCCCGGCCCTCGAGGCCGGCCGGTCCAAGGAGGCCCGGGCCATGGCCGATTGGCTCCAGCGCCATCGGCCGGACCACCCCCTCGGGTACTGGTTGGCCTTCCAGGTCGAGCGGGCCCAGCGCTTCACCCGACCCGAGCGGCATCTCGTCAAGGGCATCGAGCGCACGGACCACTACTGGCTGTACCGGACCCTGGAGGCGTGGTGGCAGGACCGGACGGGCCCCCAGGCCGTCCGGAGCCTTTACGTCCGTCGGGTCCAGTCCATGAGACGGGGGGGAGCCTCCGGGCCCAGGCGATGCTCCTCCTCCATTACCTCCACGTAGAGCGGTTGGACTCGGCCCTGGAACTCCTCGAGGGCCTCAAGGAACGGCTTCAAGACTGGCCGCCGTACTGGATGTGGTTGGGCTACGTGGCCCAGGACTTGGGGATGCAGGCCGAGGCCTCAGCCGCCTGGCGGCAGTTCTGGTACCTGGTCCGTCAGACGCCCGACCACGCCCATCCCTTCGTTTGCGAGGTCTGCGGCTTTGGGATCGCTCGGTGGTGGGAATTCTGCCCCCATTGTCACCGCCGGGGCACGTTGAACCTTCAACTCCCCCCGCCCTCGTCGCCTCCGTCGTCGACCCGCCTGGAGGAGGAATGGGTGGACGTTCCCTTCCCCGACTGATCGGCGAGGCCGTCGGGCCTGCCGTTTCCCGGACCCTGGCGACCCTGCTGGCCTGGTGGTTCCCCTCGACGTGTCTGCACTGCCGCCGCTGGGTCCCGCCGTATCGTCATCTGTGTGACGCCTGTCGTCATGTGGCCCCGCGGGTCGTCCCCCCGTTCTGCGTCAAGTGCGGCCGTCCCGTCGTCGCCCCCGGCGTTTCGGCGGACTTCCGGGGCCTCTGCACGCCCTGCCTCGAACGGCCCCTGGCCCTGGATGGCGTCCGCGCCTGGGGTCGGATGGAGTCGCCCCTCCGGGAGTGGGTCCACGCCCTGAAGTACCGGGGCCTGGCCCGCGTGGCGGACCGGCTCGCCGAATGGATGGCCGAGGACATGCGGCCCTGGCTTCAAGAGACGGGCGTCGAGGCCGTCACCTTCGTCCCCCTCCACCGGCGGCGACGACGGGAACGGGGCTTCAATCAGGCCGAGCGCCTGGCCCGGGCTTTGGCCCGGCGGTGGGACCGCCCCTGCGTGGACGTCCTGGTCCGCCGACGCTACGAACGGCCCCAGGTCGGTCAGACGGCCCCCGAGCGGTGGGACAGCGTCCTGGGGGCCTTTGCCGTCCGGTCCCGCCGGGACCCCCGGGCCTTCGAGCGTTGGCTCATCGTCGACGACGTGATGACGACGGGGGCGACCCTCCATGCGTGCGCCTGGGCCCTCAAGCGGGCCGGGGCCCGTCACGTGTACGGCCTCACGGTCGCCACGGCCCCGGCCGTGGAAGTCGGGTAGGGAGGGGGCGGGAATTGCGGATGGCGAAGCGGTAGGCCGATGAACGGGGGCAGGATGCGGGTCGGTCGACTCCCCAGGCCCTTCCGCCGGGACCTGGCACCTGGCGCCATCTTCCTTCTCGTGACCTGGGTCGCCCTGACGACGGTCCACTGTCCATGGGTCCGGCGATTCCCCGAGGGCCCGGCCGTCCTCGGTTGGCAGGTCCGGGCCCGGTGGCGTTGGCAGGAGCCGGCCCGCCCGCCGGTCCGCTTACGATGGGAGGCCTGTTGGAGTGGCTCCGTCGGTTCGGCCGTCTGGACCGACGACTTGGGTCAGGGCCGCCTCGCCCTGGTCATCGACCCCGGGGCGGTCGACCTCCTGGCCCCGGACCGGCGTCGGTGGTGGACATGGACGAACGCCCCGGACGGCTGGCAAGCCGTACTGGGCCTGCCGCTGACCGGCGAGGCCTTCTGGACCTGGCTTCAGGGTCGGTGGCCGGACGAAACCCGACTCCGAGCCGGCGGCGCCGTCTGGGAGGACCGGGCCGACCCCGAGCACCCGGGCTATCTACGTCGCATCGGACGTTGGGGCGAATGGCACTTTGAGTTGGAGGTCCGAGCGTCGGACGGCGGCGTCCGCCGGGGGACCTGGACCCATCCGACGGGCCCTCGCTTTCGATGGGTCTCCACGTACCCCGACGGCGGGTCGTTCCCCGTGGCCATCACCGGGACGTGGGAAAGCGGCGACCGAAGAGTTCAAATGGCCTGGCAACGGCTCGAATGGCGGCGGGGACCCTGTCGGGGGGTCCGGCGGCCTGAAGACGTCGCCGGGTGGTCCCGGGTCGACGTTGCGTCCGCCGGCTCACCGGGGCTTCCGTTGATCTTCACCGTGTGGACGGAGTGACCCGGCCGTCTGGGGGGTCCGCCCACCGCCACAGCCGGGGTCGGCGGCCCTCGCCGACCCGGACCCCTCGGGTCCCGGGAGGCAGGTCCACGGCGATGCTTTGGGGGCCTTCCCAAAGGACCCCGCCCGGAAAGGACACGCAGGTGCGGACCTCGGCCGTCCGACGGCCGGCCCCGTCGAAGCCTTGGACCGTCATCGGGTAACACCGCCGGGGATAGGCGACGACGTAGGGCACGACGGGCTTCAGTTCGACGTACCACCGGGTCGAGTCCGGCGTTTCGGGACGGGCCGTGACCCGCACGTCCCGGAGGTCGATGCGGTCCGAGATGACCCGGGGCCGGGTCGGCGGTCCGGGGGCGACCATCGAGACGTCCTGGGGTTCGGTCCGTTCCGTCCGATATCCGGCCCGCTCGAGGGTCGCCCGATTGTGGTCGCAGAGTTCCGGCATGTCCGCCCGGCGGTAGTCGTGACAGTGAAGGAGGATGCGCCGGACGCCCAAGGCGGCCAGGACCTGCAGGGCGGAGTCGTCCAGACGGTAACGACTCGCCAGCTCGGCCGGGATCGGCGGGTTGAAAGCCGCCACGCCGTCGAGGGTCTGAAATCCCCGGTCGACGGCCCGGACCATCGTGAAGTAGGAGTTTGGCCACTGGACAAAAGCCGGATGGCCCATCGGGAGTTCGGCGACGACCTCCCCGGGACGGACGGTGGCGTGGATGGGCTCATCGACCGGCGTGGGATAGGCCCGGGGGACGATCCGGGCGTCCGTCCAGACCAGGCCCAGCCCGAGCAGGACCAGACCGGCCGTCGCCCTCCGGCGGCCCCACCGGCGGAAGCGGTCCTCTAACAAGACGGCCACACTCCACGCCATCGGGACCGTGGCCGCGTAGTACCACCGCTGGGGGACCCGGAAGGCCCGGAGGACCGGGACGACTTCCCAGGCGCCGT
>FWWL01009196.1_pt1 | contig 12141 bp, 11 predicted proteins | sample 2228331 | NCBI WGS metagenome assembly FWWL01 (sample SAMEA103939775, study PRJEB20133) | metagenome | reverse complement strand
AAATCCACTATTGCGTATCTTATCTGTATAGGTTTCCAAATTTATGGTAGGGTCACTTGCACATAAGCCAAATATCACGGGAACGGTTGCTTTATTTAAAGAAATAATTTCTCTTGTAGCAAATTGCATAACCAATTCATTTCCATTGGCAAATGGAAGGAGGCCTGCAAGAGAACTTCTGCCCATTTGTCTAAACCTTCCGGAAGATAGAGCCAATAATATATCAGTCCCTCCTTGGACTGCATACTTCGCGATCGCTCCATTTCCAGCGGCTACACCGATAATACGACCAGATATATGAAGCTGATCTCTTAATTTTTTTAAGATTTGATTACGCTCCAACATGATATTACTCGCCTACCTTCCTAGCGTGCGATCATTCAAGTTATATTTTCCAGAAACATATGTCCAGTTTCAGGTAGAACGAAATGAATCAAGGCATAACCTCCGCAATTCGGCATAGATACATTTTACCATGTAACTGAACTATGAGGACAAAATTAAACTCATATTCTTAAATTAGTGACCATAATTATTCGTCTACAGAGTTAGGATCATACTTGAAGGGACTTGCACTGTCCGGTAGCGGACGGTTGATCGTGTAGCTTGGATCTTTCCGTTGACGCCATAGTGCGACAACCACTTCCTTGAGAGCTGTCCGAAAGCTCGGATTTGCCGGCGGACAATCGTGTTTAATCTCTTCGTGTAAAGCGGGCAATGCGTGATAAGGCACCATAGGAAACATATGATGCTCCATATGATAATTCATATTGCTGTACAAAAATCTAAGAATCGGATTGGTATAGAAGGTTCGGGTATTCAATCGATGATCGAGAACATCCTCGTTCAGCCCCAAGTGCTGAGTAAAAACCAGAAGCAAGGTAAGATAAGAACCATAGAATAAAGTCAGTCCGACGAACATCGCCGGAAGAAGACTCCCCGTATATATACACAAGACTACAATACTGAACAGAGTCAGCATATAAATACGCGATTCCCAGAATAACTTTCGATACTCCGACTCGGGAATGAGCTCCTTCTCCACTTCATTCAAATGACCGAAGCAGTGGAGAATTTGAGTTTTCAACACCCGGGGACCACTCTTCAATCTAAAGAAATCTATGATCAACTTACTCCAAACAGGAGGTCTGGGTGTATTAATTTCCGGATCGCTTCCCACAATGATCGTGTCTGTATGATGTCTGGCATGGCTCCATCGATAATTCGTTGCTTGAACCATAATCATAAAGGAACACACTTGATACATAACCTCGTTCATCCAAGATGTCTTAAACGCGGTACCGTGACTGAATTCATGCCATTTCGCAACGGCGGGCGTCATATATAGGGTACCATAGAGTAAGAAAGCGGGCACAGCCCACCATGTGCCCCAGGACAAGTATGCCGCATAACCCGAAATGATTAGGGCTGCCAACCAAATGAAGGTGTCACGTATGGCGGGTCCATCCTTACGTTTCATCAGTTCTTTGAGACGATGACGAGGAATCGGGCTAATGTACCATTCTGCATCAATAAGCCCCTTCTCACGTGCACGTTCCTTTTCCGGCCCGATGATGCTATAGTCTCTTGCTATTTGTTCCATGTAACTCGCCTCATCTTTACATAGGATACAGTGTTCCATCGAACGACTACGTTTAGAATAACGCATGATTTACCGGTTGGACGTTCAATTTACTATGTAGTAGTATAAGGAACATAGGTAGAATCAAGAATAGGGTGTGAAGATATGCATGGAAGCGTTCGATGGACCTTTATCGCAATGCAGGAAGGCTCAATAGCCGGTCTTGAGGAGCTAGTATCACTAGGGTTCCTTGATCGGAATTCTACTACAGATCTAAATTACCATCATCATAATCAATGCTACGAATTTGTATATATTGAGAAAGGAAAGGCGACCTGGGAGGTAGATGGCATGCATTACAGTACAAGCACCGGAGATTTATTCCATACCCGGCCTGGGGAAGTTCACAGGGGAAGCTATAATGTGATCGAGCCTTGCCGACTATGGTGGATCATTCTATCCGTCCCCATGGATCATGATCATAATAAGTCAGATTGGCTTCGATTAACACATACTGAAGCTGCTATCATTGCGGGCAACATTAGACAATTACCCCGAATCATTCAGTTAGGATCAAGACTGATTCAACCTTTTCGCAGAATGAAGCAAGCGATCGAGTCCAGGGATTTCCTTACTGCCCTTAAGGTTCGACAAAGCATACTGGATTTATTGCTGATAGTGCTGCAGCAGGATTCCATATCAGCGAAATCCAATGAATCCGCAAACTTAATTCATACCCTTACGACAAGGATGTCCCAGGATTGGACTTGGCGACCTACAGTAAGTGAGTTGGCAGAAAACCTTGGCTTCTCATCTTCTCATTTCTTCAGAATTTTCCGTGAGCATACAGGACTCTCTCCAATCTCGTATATGGAGAGATTGCGCATAGAAGAAGCGTGTCGTCGACTTCAGCAAAGTGAGGAGAACATCACGAATTTGGCCCACCTGCTCGGTTATGCATCGAGCCAGCATTTCGCAACGGCCTTTCGGCGGTTTATGGGAACGTCGCCAACCGCTTGGCGGGATATCTTTCATGCTGATTCCGATTAATTATAGACAGAGACCATCCGTCAGGTCTTTTCAGACCTTACGAGACAGCCTCTCTGATGTTGAATTACTTGTCTACACTTGAAACGAAATGCTCTCAAACCTTCGAATACGACTAGATTGACTGCAAACTTATCTTTCTTCCCGTCTTTACGGATTCCAATTCTTTCTGGACGAGAGCCAGACTCTCCAAGCTGCTTTCGGGTGTACACAGTATCGGTTGTTTACCGCTTCGTAGACAGTCAATAAAGTACTTAATTTCGTTATAATAACCGCTCATATGACTGATTTTTATATCCGTCTGTGTCTTGGATGAGAAGTCATCGTCTCGGCCAATCTCTTGTGGATCCTTACCCTGTTCATATATCCATAACTTCGATTGTTGATATACGACTGCCGCCTGTTCAAATGTAGCGCGAAAGCTCATCTCAAAGGGGATCGGACTGCCGTACCACCCGCCCTCTGCCTCCACAGATATATGATCATATTCATAGTGTGTCTTGATGTAACTAATATGACGATCCAGCTCTTTGCCAAAGCTCGTAACAGATCGGGGATGCCCCAATAAATATAAAATAAAGTCGGTATCATGAATGTGCAGATCAATGGGTGCTCTTCCGCTTTCACTTGGCTTCAGCATCCAGTCGTTCGAGCTCAACCTCGGAATTGGCGAGATGCGGGAACACCAAAGTTGATGAAGCTTCCCGTATCGTCCCTCCTCCATAATCTGCTTTAATATCATATATTCCGGCCAAAATCGGATAACATGTGCAATCATCAGTGTAACCCCGTTCAGTTTAGCTGATTCAATCATCTTACGACCCTCTTCAACAGTCAATGAGATCGGTTTCTCACAGAGAACGTGCACCCCTCGCTCCATAGCTGTAATGGCATGCTGAACATGTAAACCTGTAGGAGCGCATATATCTATGAAATCCACAGAGGTTGCTTCAAAAAGCTCATTTAAATCACGATATACAGGGATGGAGAGGGATTCCGCCTTCGCTGCACCTCTTGTAATTAGCGGGTCTACAATCCCAACGACATGAATGTTTGACATGGATGTATATACATTAAGATGTACACCGCCCATTCCTCCTGCTCCCACTACTGCCACTTTCATAATAAAAAAAATCCTCCTCTGTCTATTCCATGTTATGTCGAAGGGCTGCTTTGGATCAGCAGCCCTTCGTATTCATTATTTTAAAACTTCATTCACTTGCTCATCCATTGCTTTGGTGGCATCCGCAACCGATTTGTCACCCATCCATATTAGTTGGTACTCCTTGGTTATCGCATCAAACATGGCGTTCCAATTCGGTGTCAATGGCAATGGCTCTACAAAAGCGGATTGATCTGAGAATGTCACATTCTCTTCTGTAAAGAAGTATTCCGACTTCATTAAAGATTGTCGGGTCGGAAACACAAGTCCATGTTCCATGAATTTTACAATAACGTCCGGGCTAACCAAGTATTTCATAAGCTCCCAAGCCGCTTCTTCGTTTTTCGTATCCTTGGAAATAACATATCCTGAACCACTTACGAAGGAGTTGCGATTTTCCTTGCCGCTTGGCAAAAGTGTCAGACCAAAATCGAATTTCGCGTCTGTTTTCAATAGTCCCACCAACCACGGTCCATAAGCTGCCATACCGATCTTACCGGCACGGAACATGGCTGAACTGCCTTCTTGCTTAGTCACGCTAGGAGCAGGGGCAATTTTATGTGTGTTGATCAGATCGCTAATCCATTGAATAGCATCTGTTGCTGCAGGCTCGGTCATTGTCGATAACGTGCGGTCATCATTGAGAACACTTCCGCCATTCTGATAAATCCATGAGAAGGATACATATCCATCTGGAGCAAGGATGCCGTATTGGTCCATTACACCATCGTTATTCGTGTCCTTCGTTAGTTTTTTGCCCGCTTCCACCACATCAGCCCAGGTCCATGTTTCGTCAGGGAAATCAATCCCGGCTTCAGTGAACATATTCTTATTATAGAAGAAGCTTAATATATCCATTGCATCATAGATCATATACGTACTACCTTTGTAGTCCCCCGTTGATTGCAAGGTCGGATTAAAGTCGGCATAATTCAGCTCTGAATCAGTGGTCACACGCGAGCTGATATCCATGAATGCTCCTTTGTCCGCAAACGATTGAAACCAAAGCTGGCTCATATACATGACATCAGGCGCTTGCTTTCCGGCCATCATGGCTTGCATTTTATCGGAGTATTCCCCGAAAGGTGTCTTAATTTGCTCTACGGTGATATGGGGGAATTTAACTTGGAATTCCTTGACCACTTCATCCAGGACCTCGGAATTCAAACCGGATGTCCAGTTACTAAAGGTAATTTTCACTGAATCCTTCGGTTTATCGGTTTCCTTCGGTTCATTGGTTGCTGTTGGTTCATTGCTTTCTTTTGGTGCATTGCTCTCTCCATTCGTATTATTGTTACCTGCACAACCTGACAATACAACCGACAATACAATAACCAAAACCAAGCTAGTGATACTCAACATTTTTTTCATACTCAATCGCCTCCTAATAATTTTTGTATCTATCCTTTCACACTGCCTTGAAGCGTAATGCCTTCAATAAAGTGTTTCTGGGCAATGATAAACAGCACAATGACTGGAACTATGGTAAGAACTGAGCCGGCCATCAGTAATGTCCATTCAGTCTGGTACATCCCTCTCAAGCTCGCAAGACCTACTGAGATTGTGTATTTATCCAAACTATTCAAGAAAATCAGCGGTCCCATGAAATCATTCCAAGTTCCGAGAAAGGTGAATATGGCTAGAGCCGTCATTGCCGGCATGGTCAGAGGCAATACAACTCTCCAATAAATACCGACATATCCGCAGCCATCGATACGGGCAGCCTCTTCCATTTCTTTGGGAATTCCCAAGAAAAACTGGCGAAGCAGGAAAATTCCGAATGCGCTAAAAATCGGTGGGACGATTAAAGACCAGTGTGTATTGACCCAGTTAATATTGGCCATAAGAATATATACCGGAATAATAGTCACTTGATAGGGGACCATCATAGTAGCCAAATAGATAAGAAATAACGTATCCCTGCCTTTAAACCGCAATCGGGCAAATGAGTAGGCTGCCATCGAGCTGACAATCAAACGACCTAAGGTAACCAATAAGGTAATCTTGATTGTATTGAGATAAAACAAATGAAAGGGAGCCATCTTCCAAATATTAATGTAATTTTTCCAATTCACATCACTTGGAATGAACTCGATACGGTTCGAGAAAACATCAGCATCGAATTTAAATGAGGTTGAGATCATCCAGATAAATGGGAGAATCATTGTCACAGCACCAAGCAGCAACAATATATAAACCATGATTTTTAATGATATAGACCGGCCCAAAGCTTAGCCCCCCTCCTCCTCACCTAGTTGTAGAAGACTTTGCGCTGCGTGACAAACCATTGGAATAATGTGAACACAAGGATGATCAGGAACAGGACCCAGGCAATAGACGATGCATATCCCATGTTGAAATATTTAAAGCCTTGTTTGTAGAGATAGTACACTACAGTAAGCGTCGAATCTGCAGGTCCTCCTTCCGTCAGGATGTAAGCCTCTGTGAACACTTGGAAGGCACTGATTAACTGTACAATTAATACAAAGAATGTCGTTGGAGAAAGCAAGGGAAAGGTGATTTTCCAAAATTGTTGCCACGGATTAGCACCATCCAACGATGCCGATTCATACAAATCCCTGGGCAAGCTCTGCAAACCTGCCAGGAATAGCACCATCAAATAACCAACTTCCTTCCATACACTTAACAGAATTACAGATGGCATCGACCAGGAACTGCTTCCTAACCAGTCGGGACCATGTATCTGAAAAAAACCGAGGATGGAATTAAGAACACCGTAATCTTTGTTATATATCCAACGCCACACTAGCGCTACGGCAACTGTAGATGAGACTACCGGCAAGAAATAAATCGTCCGGAACAGGGCCATCCCCTTAAGCGGCTGGTGTACCAGTAAGGCAAGAATCAGTGAAAGGGTGATGCTTAGAGGTACCGATACAATGGTATAATAGAACGTATTATAAAGTGCTTTTGTGAATGTAGAATCCGCAAGCAGCTTATTAACATTATCTGTACCAGAGAATTGAAGCGGAGAGATCATATCCCAATCGAAGAAGCTTAGCACTAACGAACTTATTGCAGGTCCAATAGTAAAGATGAGCATCCCGATAAGACTGGGCAACAGGAATAGCCATGCCGTCCAAACCTCTCTATGTCTTTCTGACAATCGCATACTGTCATCCCCCTCTCCAAGATGTAAATGGTCCTGCAATATGAATTAACTGATATCTCTAACTATCGCTTCGAGGAGCTTTTTTGCTTCCTTAATGTCCTTAATCTGTTCTTCTCCGATAATTTCCCGCTCAATCGTAATCGGTTCGTTGTACCCTAACTCCTTCAGCTTCGAGAGCAATGCAGGGAAATTCACTCTTCCTTGCCCTAACGGTTTCTCCACTCCCAAATAACGGCCATCTGTTGGATACTCTCCGTCTTTCGCATGCAATCCTTTCACATATTCTCCGAATGTATCCAGAGAATCTAATGGATTTGCCTTTCCATACATCAACAGGTTGGCAGGATCGAGATTAATGGCCAGATTGTCTAAGCCAACATCTTGAATCATTCTCTTGAGTGTAATAGGCGTTTCTTGCCCGGTCTCGAATAGAAAGTATTGCCCATTTGCCTTACAATGCTTTGCGATATGCCTAACCACACTGACAACAGCATTGTATTCGGGATCATGAGGATTTTCGGGAATGAATCCTACATGCGTAATCAAATGCTTCACTCCTATTTTCTTGGCAAAGTTCGAGCCTGCAAGCAGTGTTTCCATTCTTGCATATCGATAGGCTTGGGGAACGAGTCCCAGTGTTAAGTTTCCGTCGTAGAAGTCCCAAATTGCCGGCTTGGGCCAGCCGCACCAGAAGGCGGATATTTCAATACCGGAATTGACGGATATGTTGTTAACTAATTCTGCGTTGGAATCGGTCATTTGATTGACATCCCAACAGGTTAGCTGGCATGTTTCGAAGCCCATCATTTTGGCTTTTGAGAATTCTTCCCCGAGTTTATCGTTTAAAGGTATAATAACGCCTAGTTTCATTTGTTTTTTGGCTCCTTCTCAAAAGTTACATCTTTATTGGTTATACCGTCTCTCTGATAATCAATTCCGGTTCGACGTATTGACACTCTACCGAATTACCCTCAATTAGCTGGATCAGCTTTTCTACCGCCAGCTCTCCCATGAGCTCTGCTTGCTGGCGGATACCTGTAAGACGTGGATACATATAATCATAAAACGGAAAAAAATCGTAGGACACAAGTGCCAGATCATCCGGTATCCGTAAGTGGTTGTCCCTGCAATAATTATAAATCTGAACACTGGTATGACATGAAAAGCATAGATAAGCCTTCTTTCTCGAGCTGTCTATAATTTCTGCCACCTTCTCGTTACTTATACTGATGGCTGTATTAAAAATACTGTTCTTTGTATCGAGCCCTCTATCGTGCATGAACCGGGTATAGGTGTTCTCCACCAAATTGCCTTTAATAAAAGCATCCTCCCAGTTGATTAATCCAATGTCGGTATACCCTTTATCGACCAACAGCTGCAATGCCAGAGTCGTAGCCATCTCCAGATCCGTCTTTACAAAGATTTGTTTGTTCTCAAAGCTCCGTGAATACCAATTGACCATCACATACGGCACATTAAAATCATGGAAGCTCTCCAGAATGGAATCGGGTACAATATCCAACAACATAACACCGGCCAATCCTTTGGCCCGAATGATTTCATTCAATCGGATCGTATCCTTAAGATCCTCAATCAATATCAATACGTCATGCTGCAGTTCATTAGCCTTATTAATAATTCCGGTAATTTTTCGTGAATTGATCAAACTGGATATCCCTGCTTCACTATGTTTATTGGAGATCAATATGCCCAGCAGGTTATTCGTCTGATTCCGCAAGGATCTGGCGGATGTGTTCGGCCTGTATTTTAATTCTTCCGCAGCCTGTTCAATCTTCTTCCTGGCTTCTTCACTTACCCGCGGATCGTTGTTCTGCCATCTAGAAACCGTTGATTTCCCGACCCCTGCCCGCTTGGCCACTTCTATAATGCTGATTCTTTTGGTTGGATTATTACTCATTTAGCAATTTCACCCCACTTATGGGAACGTTCCCACAACTTATATATTTAACTTTACAATGCGTCTACTTAATTGTCAATCCCTTTCAACAGAAATTCTTGCATTTAATATAAATAATCATTCTGGATATAAAGAAGCGTATTGCATCCATGTAAATTCAGTATACAATTAGATAAGATGAATATGAAAAACGGGAGGAACAATTTCGATGAGCATGGTCTTTACGATTCCACATTTCGAAATGGAGGATTGCATTCCAGGAACCGTAGTCTATCCTCCCGGAGGTAAATATGGTCCCCGGATCAACAGAGAAATTCAACTGGTACTCCTGCATTCCGGATCGATGGAGGTGAATATTGACGGCACAGAGCATAAGGTGAAGCCGGGGTATGCCATGCTCATTCTGCCGGGACAAACGGTCTCGATCACATTTAGTAAGCATAGTGATTCATGGCACCGTTGGGTTTCGTTAACACCAATCATCGATATCCGTCAGTTAGTTCCTGAATTATTTAACCTGCCGCTTCTTTGTCCTATCTCTTGGTCTTTAAACCAGCTTATTGATCTGATGCTTAATCAACAGCGTCTGGATACACTGGCTTATCGCACCTTGCAGCGTACATTTGGACTTGCCGCCATCCAAATCTATGCTGAAGACAGTCAGTATCGTGCTTCTCCTGACAACCATCCGGCACTTCTGACCGTCAAATCGTTCATTGGCAACCAATTTAAACAGAAGTTAGATCTGGCACATTTGGCCCAAAGCGCGAACATTTCTCCCAGCCATCTTATTCGTCTTTTCCGGGAGCATGAAGGCATTTCACCTGTTCAATATTTGTGGCTTTTCCGTGTAGAACGAGGACTTGAGCTGCTGCGCACTACCGGGTTATCAGTAGGAGAAATCGCCAATCAATGCGGATTCAGCTCCCTCTTTCATTTTTCCCGCCTAGTGAAGAAAAGGACTGGGGAAACACCAACAGAGATTCGGGCATTATTCTGGAGTGGTGATCATCATAGGATACCAAACGAGGAGGAATCATCATGAATCAACCCTACGCCGAGGAATTTGCACAACATGGATTCACGATTATAAAAAATTTATTTAGCCTGGAAGAGGTATCGAGGCTTAAGCAGGATGCGGGAACCATTATCAGCGGACAGGAGGATGTCGGAAAAACGGGTGTCTTTCTTGGCTTAACCGCAAGAAGCGAATCGTTTAAACAAGCTGCTGCTCACCCTGTTTTAGTGAACGCTCTACAAGATATCATTGGCAGCCATGTCGTTTTCATGAATGACAAGCTTGTGTTCAAAAATGCCTCAACGGAATTCGGCTCTCCATGGCATCAAGATTATCCATATTGGGAAGGCAGCCACAAGTATTCTGTATGGATTGCGCTTGATGATGCATCGAAGGAAAATGGGTGTCTGAGAATTGTGCCGGGTTCACACTTATTCGGAGCAGTGAGCCATGGAGCTGAATCCTCGGACGGTCACGGCTTTAACAACCGCCTGCATCAGGAGGATATCGATGAACACATGGTCATCGATTTACCTGCCAAGCAAGGCGATGCGATCATTTTCCACGATCTGCTCTACCATGCTTCTTATCCCAACATCTCCGGTGCTGATCGTTGGGCTTTGATCTCTACTTACAAGGACGGGACGCAGGAGGATCCTGAGTATGCATGGGCATCGGCTGCTTTCACAGTGACTTCTTTATAATGATTGAATATATTTGGAATTAAAGCAGCACTCGCTTTTCGCTGGTAACATGTATATAGATTTGAATAAATGATAAGAATGATAGTAATCATTGTGTTCACTATGTACATAGTATATACTGGGAGGTGAGGAGTTGGTAAATATGCAGCAAGTTTTAAACGCAACAGACGTCCGACGGGATTTCGGCCAATTTATCGATAATGTAACTCGGATAAAACCGGCAGTTGTAAAACGAAATCGAGACTATTTTATGTCAGTGTCGGTTCCCCACATGCGAATTTTATTGAAGGATAACCGGTTTAAGATGGTCTTTTTAGTAGAGGATGATGGAACTGTTTCCGGCAGCCTTGATGGGTTGGGCATTGTTGCCAATGCGGAGAATCCAGAAGAGTTAAGATTCACGCTTGCCCAATATATGATGGAGTATGCGGAAGATTATATGAATGATTTTGAAGTTTTTTATAATGCCCCAAACCGCCGTAGTCATTTCCCTTTTGTGCTGTATACTTTGATTCAGGACGACCTTGAGGGCGTTGTTAATTTAATAGATGTCTAGTTGGAAAGATTTAAGGAATTTCTGTGACCGTGACGGGTGGGAATTGATCAAGAAGGGATCTGATCATTGGCGCTACAAAAAAGTGATGCCGGATGGATCGGTGAAATACACTCGAGTATCGCATGGAACGGGCGAGATAGGTAAAGATTTATTTGCAAGAATACTCAAAGAACAATTACAAGTGACCAAGGAATATTTCAACTCGGTTAAGTAGGGAATATGGCAGCCCCGTTCATACTGCGGAACTAGAATGCGTTATTCTGGCGATTCTCCCACTATTAAATGCCCAACGGAAGTACATTCCGCTATTTGGCCTAATACGTGGGTTTTACCCCAAAATAACTTAAATAGGACATTGTAGATCCCTGAGACTGCGATTTTAACGGTTTATTCTAAGAATAACGTCGTGTAGTTCCACAATCACGGGTGCGATTGCGATAGAACAAGGGTAAACGGCTACGTCGTCCTCAAAAATGAGCGCGTTTGCCTAGAATTATCAGAATTCTAAGCATAAAAACTTATGCTTTCTAGTATGTCTAAAAAAGGCGCCCTAAGGCGCCTTTTCCAGGAATTTGGCTGTGGAGTTCTTTTCAATTGAGGTACGCATCGCATATTCATTCTCGAAGAGAGCGACATAATGATTGTTTTTGTCCTTCACTAACACTGAGTTAATCCGGAATTTAGCCGGATCCAGCTTATCATCCACGACCCATCGGGCGAACTGGTAGGGCTGGCGGTGAAGCTGAATGTCCACGCCATATTCACCTTTCATCCGATACTCCAAAACCTCAAATTGCAATTGACCGACTACACCCAGAATAATATCATCAAAACCGATGGTCCGAAAGACTTGGATGGTCCCTTCTTCGGTCAGTTGATCAATTCCCTTCTGAAACTGTTTATGCTTGAGCGCGTTCTTAATAGTAACCTTACAGAACAATTCGGGCGAAAACGTAGGCATCGGTTCGAACTCGATTTCGGTTCCTTGACATAATGTATCTCCAATACGAAAGATCCCCGG
>FWWL01009195.1_pt1 | contig 12142 bp, 16 predicted proteins | sample 2228331 | NCBI WGS metagenome assembly FWWL01 (sample SAMEA103939775, study PRJEB20133) | metagenome | reverse complement strand
TGCTCACGGACTTAAGAAGGAACTCATACTCCGTCAAGCTGAGAGTTTGGGAATCTTGTCTGAAACAAGGTGCGCAAGTTGGGGAACGTACGAAGAAGTTTTCACGAACTTTCTTTTGGAGAAAGTTAAAAACGGCGTTGGTGTTTTTGGGGATATAGACCTTCAAGAACATCTTGATTGGGTTGAAAGAGTTTGTTCTAAAGCGAATGTAAAGGTTATCGAACCACTTTGGAAAAGGGATAGGGAAGAACTTGTTAGGATTTTTATTTCTCTTGGTTTCAAAGCAAAGATAGTTGCAACTTCGAAAAAGTTTCCTGGAACTGAGAATTTGATTGGAAAAGAGTTGAGCGAAGAGCTTTTTCCGGAAATGGAAAGTTTGGGAATAGACAAATGTGGAGAAAATGGTGAATTTCACACGTTTGTTTACGATGGACCTATTTTTAAGAAACCTGTTAAGTTTGAAGTTGGTCAAGTAATTGAAACAGATAAAAGCTATATTTTAGATATCTTCTAAATCTAAGTTGGGGGGTTAAAGTTATGGATTTGAGAGAGCAGATAGTTCACAGGTTAAACAACCTTACAAAGCCTATTGGGAGTTTGGGATATCTTGAAGAGATCGCACTTAAGATTGGACTCATTCAGGGAAAAGTCATACCAGATTTGCCCAATGATAAAAGAGTTTACGTATTTGCCGGAGACCACGGAGTTGCTGACTATGGGGTTTCGGCTTATCCGAAGGAAGTCACATACCAGATGGTTTTGAACTTTTTGAGAGGTGGTGCTGCAATAAACGTCTTTTCAAGGCACGTTGGAGCAAAGGTTTACGTTGTCGATTCGGGGGTCATTGGTGAATTTGAAGACCATCCGTATCTTCTCAAGAAAAAGATAGGACACGGAACTAAGAACTTTGTCTTTGAACCAGCTATGACGAAAGAAGAGGCACAAAAATGTATCGAATACGGTAAACAGATAGCTTACAAAGCAATCGAAGAAGGAGCAGATTTACTTGCTATAGGTGATATGGGAATTGGTAATACAACTACAGCTTCCGCTGTTGCGGTAGCGTTTGGATACAACGTGGAAGATATACTCGATATAGGTACACCTCTTGATGAAAATGGTTTAAGAAAAAAGAAAGAAGCGATCTTAAAAGCTATCGAACTTCACAAACCTAATCCGAAAGATCCAATAGATGTTCTTTCAAAAGTTGGAAGTTATTGCATAGGTCAGATGGCAGGATTTATCTTAGGAGCGCTTGAAAAGAAAGTTCCCGTAGTGATAGATGGTTTCCCAACTACCGCAGGATTTTTGATAGCATACAATATGGATAATTCTATAGTAGATTACGTCTTCGCAGGGCACAAGTCAAAAGTGAAAGGCCACAAAGTTATCTTAGACAGTGTAGGACTTAGACCTATACTAGACCTTGATATGCGACTTGGAGAAGGTACTGGAGCAGTTCTTGCATTTTCAATAATTGAAGCGAGTATAAAGATGATAAGGGAGATGGCAACTTTTGAATCAGCTGGAGTATCTAAAGGTAGTGACCAACCTTGATACTTTTGACCGGTGGTGTTAAATCAGGAAAGAGTTCAAAAGCTTTGGAATTTGCGTTAAGGTGCGAAAAACGAGCATTTTTAGCAACAGGGGTTCCTTTTGATGAGGAGCTGAAAAAAAGAATAGAGAGGCATAAAGAAGAGAGGAAAGACCTTTTCGATACTTACGAAGAACCTGTAAAAATCTACGAAGTAATTCAGGAAATCAAAGACAATTACGACGTAATAGTTGTAGATTGTATGACAACCTGGCTTGGCAATCTCTTTTACCACTTTGAAAATGCCCCTGAAATGGTACAAGCAGAGATAGGGAAATTTTTGAATTCATTGAGCGGTAAAGAGATAGTAATAACGAACGAGGTTGGACTTGGTGTTATTCCTGCTGACAGAGTTTCGAGACAATATGTCGATACTTTGGGCATTTTGAATTCAAAACTTGCAAGGTTGAGTGATGAAGTTTATCTTATGATTTCCGGAATCGGAGTGAAGATTAAGTGAAAAAGTCTAAGCAAATTATCGGTAGCACTTCTTGGGTTATACCCGGTACCTACTATGAGAATGCAAAGCTGATTTCAAAGCACGTAGATTTTGTTGAACTTCTCGTTTACACTTGGGATGAAGAGACTAAGAAACTCTTTGAAGAAGAAATAAAAGGTTTGGAGGAACTTCAAAAAGAGGGATTTCTTTACACTGTACATCTTCCAACAGATAACGAAGATAACGTTTTAAACGCTCTTGAATATTTTGAGAAAAGTGATCTGAATATTTTGAACTACGTTTTACACCCGCTTGATAATTTGGATGAAAAAGTTTTGAAAAACAAAAAAGTTTCACTTGAGAATTTGAAAGAAAAGGTTGTTTTTCACAACAGGTTAACGTTTGATATAGGACATCATCTCTTGGGACAGAAAGTCCCAAGAGATTTAAAAAACTTTGTCGAGGTTCACATAATGGGAATAGATTTAGAAAAAGGTAAAGACCATTTGCCACTCAACAAAGATACTTGTGAAATCATATTCAATGAGCTTTGGTTTGATATATCGAAAGTTCCACTTGTGTGTTTTGAGATATTTTCGTTGGAAGAACTACTAATATCTATAGAAATGTTTAGAAAATTAAGAAATTTCTAATTAAATTCTGTGAAACTGTTTTCTATTAAGAAAAGGTTATCGCAATCAGAAATTTTCCCATTTTCTACAATGTAAATCTTATCTGCAAATGATTTGGCGAAATTTGTGTTGTGTGTTACGACAACGATAGTTTTTCCTTTTTGATTAAGCGATAACAACAACTTATAAACTTCTTTAGCACCATCTACATCTAAGAAAGAAAAAGGTTCATCCAACAAGATAATTTCTGGTTCCATAGCTAATACGCCTGCTATGGCAACTTTTCTTTTTTGTCCATAACTCAATTTCTGAGTGTACTCATCTTTGAGTTTTTCAATTTCTAGTTCTTTTAAGACTTTGTTTAATTTTTCTTTGACAGTTTCTTTGTCGTATCCTAAATTAAATAACCCGAAAGATATATCCTGTTCCACAGTTGTGGAAAGCAATTGAATATCAGGGTTTTGAAAAACTATACCTACGTGTTTTCTTAAAAATGAGATAGATTTTTTTGAATAATCGATCTTTTTATTAAGCAAATAATACTCTCCACCTGTAATTTTTAAGATTCCAGATACTATTTTTAAAAGTGTTGACTTTCCAGTACCGTTTTTTCCTAAAATACAGATTTTTTCCCCTTTAGAAATTGACAGTTCCGCATTTTTGAATATAATTTTTTTGTTTTCGTACGAAAATGAAAAATTTTTGAGCTCAACCACTTTCTCCAATACTAAAACCTCCAATTTATAAAAATTAGAATTCCGATAGTAACCATATATACAACCAAGCGTTTCAAACTCAATCTATTTTGACAAACAAGAATCTTGATTTTTCCATTATAGCCACGTGTTAAAAGTGCATCATAATATTCAAAAGATGTTTTAAGTGATTTTTCGAAAAGTCCATAAAACAAGTATTTTAAAGATCTGAAAGTATTTTTGAAGTTTAAGTATCCCAAACGAGAATTTTGGGCTATTATCATTTCCTCAGATGCCTTTGAAAATATACTTATACCAGAGTATGTTAGCAGAATCATTTCAGAAAGAGTTGTGAATCCACGAATATTTGATAGAATCGAAACTATTTCCATAAAGTTATAAGTGTACAGGAAATAAATAATCACTGAAACTGAAGCTAAACTTCTGAAAATAACTAATATTCCTGTTTTAGATGGGTAGAAAAAACTTTTAGACGATAAATCTATAAAAAGTGGCAAAGCACCTGAAAAAACAAAAATAGAGATTATTGAAAAATGTTTTAGATATTTTCTTATTCCGATTTTAAGGACTGTTTTAGTAGAAAATAAAAGTAATATTGCTATCAGCAACGGAGTTTTCGAGAAAAGTGCCAGCACTAAGAATACAACGGTGATAATAAAATTTTCTAAAGAGTTTTTCATCTATATCTCAACCTCAAGATTTAGTTTGCGCTCTTCTTCTTTCCACTAACATACCAAAGTAGTATCCGATAAACAAAGCTCCCATTGCGGCTTGTAAGGCAAAGAGTAAACTTTCTATCTCACCGCTTGGTGGTTCCCAAAGGCTTTCAAACCAAGGTTCGTAACTTTCATTTATTTCTGTAATCATTCCTTCTGCAAGCGAGTCTGCACCTGCAAATTCAGCATCTTTAATCATTAAAATTGGAATTAAAACTATTATAAGTGCTAAAATTAGCAAGATGGCGTTTTTCATATTTTATCACCTTCCAACTTAAGTAAAGTCATTTCTATAACTTTTCTGTCTTCGTACTTAAGTAACATATTTATTGCGAATACCGTAAGTATCCCTTCAAAGATAGCAATTGGTACTTGTGTTAAAGCGAATATTCCCAAGAATTTGAATGCAGAACCGAGGACTCCACTTTCTTGAGATGGAAATGCGGATGCAAGTTGAAATGAAGTTACAATATAGGTTAGCAAGTCACCTAAAAATGCAGCGAAAAAGATCGATGTTGACCTATTAATATTTATTTTTCTGAAGATTTTGTACGTTGCAAAAGAGACCATAGGTCCAACTATTCCCATTGAAAAGTTATTAGCTCCAAGTGTTGTAAGTCCACCGTGTGCAAGAAGAAGCGCTTGAAATAATAAAACGATAAAACCAATTACAAACATTGGAGCTGGTCCGAACAGTATTGCTCCAAGTCCAACACCTGTTGGATGTGAACAACTTCCAGTAACAGATGGAATTTTCATTGCGGAAAGAACTAATGCGAAAGCACCTGCAAATGCAATTATAAATTTAAACTTTGGTTCTTTTTGCGAAAGTTTTTTAATTTTTAATAGACCGTAGATGAGAAACGGAATCGTTAAAAACCACCAACCAAATGCATGGGTAGGAGGTAAGTATCCTTCCATGATGTGCATTCCAAAACCGCTTACTGTAACTAAAATAACTATCAAAAATACTAAGAGTTTCATTCCAAAACACCTCCCACAAAGTTTATAACCTCTTCATGCGAAAAGAAAAGATTATTTTTAAACTTTTCAGGCATCTTTATCAAAATTACATATATTCCGGCCTTTTTACAGGCTAAGATTTTTTCCTTCGTACCACCTTCAGAGCCACTGTCTTTTGTCACAACCACTTCAACATTTTTTTCTTTTATGATGGCATAATTAAATCTTGTTGAAAAAGGTCCTTGAACAGCGATAATATTTTTTGCATTTAATCCGATATCTTCACACTTTTTCAGTGATTCAACAGTTGGTAAAATTCGAACGTAGACTTCGTAATCATTCGTTTCCCAAAATTCTTGGTAACGATGAAGTTCTTTCGTACCGATAGTGAAAAAAATTCTTTTGAAATTTCTCTTTTTTAGCTCATAAGTTACGCTATTGAAATCTTCAACTTCTATTATTTTTTCGTAAAATAAATATGTTGGTTTTCTCTGAAATCTTCCAAAAGGAATTCCAATACTTTCGCAAGCGGTTTTTATATTTTCTGAAACCCGAGTTGCAAACGGATGTGATGCGTCAACAACTAAATTGACGTGATTTTCTTTTATGAGTTTTTTAAAATCACCAGCTTTAAATCGTCCTTTTATAACATTAAAATCTGAAAACAGTTCTTTTCCATAGTCTGTCGCAACTGTTACTAGGATTTCATATCCTTCTTTTTTTAAGCGCGAACAGATATTTCTTGCTTCACTTGTTCCACCAACAACAAGGATTTTCAGAGATTATACCCCCTGCTTGTTATGATTTTTCCATTGCATATAAAGCTTTTCGAACTCCCGATTATTAAAATAGTGTTCATATCGATTTTATCTAAGAAATCTCTTATTTTCCCAAGTTGAGTTACAAATATCATTTGGTCTTTTCTGTAAGCGTTTTTAACTATTCCCAAAGGTCTTTCAGATGGTGTTACTGAGAGGAGTATATTTAAAGCTCTTGAAAAGTTTTCTTTTCTGACAGAACTTGTAGGGTTGTAAATAACAAGAACAAAATCAGATTCCAAGGCACTTTTTACTCTTCTTAATATTTCCTCAAAATCTACAAGATAATCGGAAAGACTGACTACAGCAAAATCCATCATTAGAGGTGCACCAAGTAAACTATTAGCTAACGAAAGCGCTGATATTCCAGGAACAACTTCGATATCGATGTTTAGTTTTTTGTTTTTCAAGTATTCAAATAAAAGGCCGGATAAACCGTATATTCCAGCGTCTCCTGAAGAGACTAAGCAGGTATTTTTACCCATTTTGTAAAATTCGATAGCCTTAGAAACTCTTTCGAGCTCTCCTCCCATAGCTGTCATAAAATATTCTTTCTCAGGAAAAATTTCCCTTAAAAGTTCTACGTATTTTTTGTAGCCTACGATGATATCAGATTGAGAGACAATTTCGTAAGCTCTAAAAGTTAACTCACTTTTATTACCCGATCCTATTCCGACAACCTTTAACCAGCTCATACCGTTCACTCCATATCTTTATTTTTAAAGACAGCAACGGTTACACCATTTTTCTTTAGAAACTCCAATTTCGTTCCCTTGTTACTTGCTAAAAATCCTGTTGGAAGTGCAACATTACCAACACCGACATTTTTTCTCACAAATTCTGAAGAATCAAAAAGATGCTCCACTTTCTTTATTTCTTCAACAGAAAAGAACTTGACTTCAGAATTTAAAAACTTAGCAATCTCAAAAAGAACGGAGTCATTTGATTTAATATCAATACTCGCGATTGTTTTTATACAGAACAAGCTAACATTTATTTTTTTTAGTGCTTCTGATATAACAGTGAGTATTTCCCTAACACTTTTTCCATTTCTGTATCCAATCCCGACAGAAAAAACTTTTGGTCTTAAAATTAACGTTGGGATAGCAAACTTTTCTATTGGATCGTTTTGTGAGGATATATAAATATATCCATCGGGTTTTGGAATATTATACAGATTTTTCCATTCAGGAATGTTGAGCTTTTCATTGTTAATGACCGAAACTTTTTTATTTCTTACCATTAACGAATTTATTTTTTTCAACATTTCTGGATTTTCTATATACAAACAATATTTTTTAGCAATAACGTCAGGCACTGGAAGATTTTTAAAATCTGATGCAGTTGTTACAACAGGAATAACTTCTAATATTTCAGATATTTTATTTGCAAGTTCATTTGCTCCTCCGTAATGTCCTGAGAGTAAACTTATCGAGAATCTACAATTTTCATCGACGACAACAACCGCCGGGTCAGTTAATTTGTTTTTTATAACTGGAGCGATTGTTCTGACAACTATACCAACGGCCATAATGAAAATAAGTCCATCATATTTATTAAAGATATCATTTACTAACTCGCTTAAGTTTTCAAAAGAATTTGCGACATCGCTTTTTCCCTTGAAAAATATATCGCAATTCAAAGAAGATTTAATTTTCAGAGCTATTGACAATCCGGCTTCTGAAAGACAAATGACTGCGATTTTCAACAAGTACCACCTCTGAACTTATGAGAAAAATTCTTATCGTAAAGTTTAGAAAAAATTTCGGGTTTCTCAAGACATTTTCCAACAATAATCAAAGCAGTTTCTTTTATCCCTGAATTTTTGACTTTTTGGGCTATATCTTCGAAGGTTCCAGTGATAATTTTCTCATCTTTCCAAGTAGCTTTGTATACAACGGCTACTTTTGAGTCTATACCGTATATAGGGGAGAGTTTTTCCACAATTGAATCTATCAAATGTACACTTAAGAAAAATATTAACGTGGTTTTTTGACGAGCCATCTCAACGATATCTTCAGGAACGACTGTTCGCCCACTTTCCCTTGTTATAACTACCGTCTGTGTTAATTCTGGAACGGTGTACTCAATCTTTAGCCGAGAAGCTGCCGCACAAAATGAACTAACACCAGGAATTATTTCGTATTCAACGTTGTTTTTTTCTAAGATAACCATCTGTTCCAAGATGGCTCCGTAAATCGAAGGATCTCCTGTGTGAAGTCTGGCAACGATTTTTCCTTCTTTGCTCTTTTTTATCATAATTTCGGTTATCTGCTCTAAGTTCATAACCGCACTGTTGTAAATTTCACAACCGTCCTTTGCGTACTTTAAAAGTTCTGGATTTACCAACGAACCAGCGTATATGACTACGTCAGCTTTTTTTAATATATTTAAACCTTTGATGGTTAAAAGCTCAGGATCGCCAGGTCCTGCACCTATAAAATAAACCAAAAGCCTCACCTCCTTTTAGCTATCACCATAGAAAAGTAGTTGACACATTCGTGTGGGATTTTGTTGAACGAGATACATTCATCTTCAAAGCCTAATTTAGAAATAAAATAGAAATTATATCTGTCGAAAATCTTAGATTCAAGCTGTTCTACATTTCTAACGGTTTTTAGAAACACAATGTTGTCATCCTCAAAAGAAGAATCTTGAAACTTTTTAGAGTTGTAAGGTACTATCTTTAAGCTTTCGTATCCTTGAGCCAATGGGATTTTTAATTTGCTTGCAGCTGCACAAAAAGATGGAACTCCCGGAATTATTTCAAATTCAATGTTAAGTCGAGCGAGCTCTGAAGATATTTTAAAGAATGTACTGTACAGTGTCGGGTCCCCCAGTACAAGCAAACCACAATCTTTATCTTGCAATTCTTTAGTTATTATTTTTGAGTTTATATCAGCGTTTTGATTGGTTTCATTCATCTCAAAATTTAGAAATTTAACATCGCAATTTATATACTCTTTTGCAATATCGTAAGCTAAGCTATTTTTACCATCAGCGCTTGGAACGAAAACTAAGTTAACTTTTTTCAAGACTTTAATAGCTTTAATGGTTATAAGTTCAGGATCGCTAGAACCGACACCAATAACGTAAAGTTTTCCCACAATATCACTCCTCACAAACATTTTTTGTAGCATTCAAAATAAATACATCTGTTTTTGGCCTAAGCATTAAATGTTCTGCAACCTTATCGAATTTTGAAATGCTTATAAACGTTACCTCGCACTCTAAATTATTCTCTTTAAAAAACTCAACAGCGTTTTTCATACAATCAAAAGTTATACAGTTCAAAACGACCGTTCCGTAAGGCTTGAGTTTTTGCATAACGTACTCTAAAATTTCTTTCATTTTCCCTTCGCTTCCGCCTATGAAAACGACGTCTGGATTTTCATAACTTTTCAGCACTTCAGGAGCGATTCCGTGAACCACTTCAACGTTAGTAACGTTGAATTTTTTTAAGTTCCTTTTTGTAAGTTCAATAGCTTCCGTATTTTTATCGAACGCATAAATTCTACATTTTGGACAAATTCTTCCGATTTCAACTGAGATGCTTCCAGTACCGCATCCAATATCCCAAACTACAGAGTTGGTTCTCAGGTTCATTTTAGATATTGATATAACCCTAATTTCTTCTTTAGTTATAGGGACATTCGCTCTTTCAAAGAGTTCATCACTGATTCCCAAAGTTATCTTTTCTACCAACTGCAATCACCACGTTTAATTCAAATTTTTTTGTACATTTAGTAAGTTCGTTGTGAGAAAAAGTATATATCTGTTCGTTTTTGTAAGACAGATTTTCGCCGACGTAGAACTTTTCGTAAGTTATACCGTTTTCTTTTAAAATTTGCGCTACTACTTGCGGAGCACTTTTGTCATCAGTTAAGAACGCACCGCTTTTGAAATATTTAAGAACGTCAAGATTTTCTGGTGTTTTGCCATGAAAACTTAAAGTTATTAATTCGTCTGTGTTAATTGCTAACTTTGATGCTAAATACTGGACGCTACTTATTCCAGGAATGACGATCACATTTTCGTTAGAAACGTATTTCAAAACAGTTTTTAAGATACCAAAAAACGTGGCATCTCCAGAAGCTAAGATTGTAACATTATCAAAATTCTCTAAAACTTTTTGAAGATCTGTCTTTGAATCGAAGATAATCTTCTGACAATTTTCTTTACTAAGATTCTCAACTGTTTCCAAAAGTCTACGTCCACCAACAAGAACTTCACTTTTTGAAATAATTTCTAATCCGATTGGCAAAGTGTACCGCAAATCACCTGGACCTAAACTGACAATGTAAACCATATAAATTCTCCCTATCTTGACCAAGTTTTGTATAAAACTCCATATTTTAACGAAAAAATTCCTATCTCAATCTCCATACCCGCTTTTTGGCTTGCTCTAAGTTTTGCGCGCTCACAGACTATTTTTGCAAAATCGTAAATTTGTTTTTTATCCCCGATTATATCAAGTACTTCTTCTAAAGTGTTTGAGTTGAATATCTTAACTATTTTCTCGTACTCAATTTTTAAAAGACTTGCGTAAGCTACCGCTATTTCATTTCTTGTGTCTGCAACTTTGCTGTGAGTGTTAAATATTCCAGCGGAGACCTTTATCATCTTTCCGATTTGACCAACAAAATAAACTTTCTCAAATCTTTTTAGTTCCTTTATTTTTTCAAGAGCTTCACCGACGAAGTTTCCTATTGTAACTGTCGGTATATTTTGTAATCCAAATTCTGGTAATATAGAAATTCCGTAATTTCCAAAGACAAGTACAACCTTCTTAGATTCTTGAGCCGCTGAACTCAACTCAAGTTCTAAACTTTTAATAAACGCTGAATCTGAGAGAGGTTCAACTAATCCGGTTGTTCCAAGAATTGAAATTCCACCTATTATTCCAAGCTTTTCGTTGAGAGTTCTTTTTGCAACATCTTGACCTCCGGGAACATAAAGAGTTATTTTGACTCCTTTACCTTGAGGAAGAACGCTTTTTATCTCTTCAATAATTGTTCTCTTTGGAACAGGATTTATCGCAGGTTGACCAACATCGACAAGCAAACCTTTTTTCGTAACAATACCTATTCCTTCCCCAGTTTCTATAACGATTTCTTCTTTTTCCAGTGGTTCCGCTTTTGCGTAAAACACTAAACCATTTGTTACGTCCGGGTCATCGCCTGAAAATTTTTTGACAGCACAGATGATTTGGTTTTCTGAGATTTCACAGGTTTCAAGTTGCAAGTTGAGAACCATACCATTTGGAAGTTTGGTTTTTATTTCTTTAAGTTTTTCATTTGAGAAAAGGGAAAGTACTGCAGATTTAGCTGCTGCAGCGCAACAAGTTCCTGTTGTTATCCCATATCTAAGTTTCTTTCCATCAACAATTTTAAAAATCTCTAAACTTTCCATACAGTAAAGCATTCATTATTGCAACAGCAACCGTACTTCCACCTTTTTTACCATTTGTGATTACAAAGTCGATGTTGTATTTTTTACAAGTTTCTTTCAAAAGTATCTTTGATTCTTCTGCTCCAACAAATCCAACAGGTACGCCTATGACAAATTCAGGTCTGAGACCTTCTTCGATTTTTTCGCAAAGTCTAAAGAGTGCTGTTGGAGAGTTGCCAATAACGAATGCTTTCCTCCCTTCTTCTTGTGAAAAGAGATCGATGGCTATAATTGCCTTGGTTATTCCTTTAGATTCAGAGGATTTTTCAACTATCGTTGCTCTTGAATAACTGTATAGTTCTATTTTCGCTCTCTCAAGTAATTTATTGTTTATTCCTACTGCAATCATATTTGTATCAACGAAAAGTTTTAAACTCTCAAGTTTTTTTAGAACGCTTTCGAAATCCTCTGAAAATTCGAGAATATCTTCGTATTCAAAATCTGCAGTGGTATGAATAACGCGAGAGACTATTGAAAGTATTACTTCGGAATCGTAAAGTTTTTTTAGATTACTTTTGATAATCTCAAAGCTTTTATTTTCAATTTCTTTGGGATTAGTAATGTACCTCATACTTCACCTTTGACTCTATCAGCTAAGACTTGTGCAACTCTTTTATCAAATCCTATAGAGGGAAGTATTTTTACTGAGATATCGTACCTACCGTCAACAATTTTTTCGACAGTTTCTGGAATATCTTTCAAGATGTGGTTACCCTCGAATAGAAATAGCGGGAGTATGAGAATATCTTTTGAACCGTTAACTATAAGATTTTCGAGAATAGTTTCCAAAGAAGGTTCGTTGAATTCCATATA
>FWWL01007066.1_pt1 | contig 12144 bp, 14 predicted proteins | sample 2228331 | NCBI WGS metagenome assembly FWWL01 (sample SAMEA103939775, study PRJEB20133) | metagenome | reverse complement strand
ATGCGCTTTGTGGCCACCAAGAAGGGGAGCTTTGAGATGGGCTGCCACCTCCCTGGCCACTACGAGGCGGGGATGAAGGGGAACTGGGTGGTGCGGTAGCTTCGGCGAAGATCCTTACCGCCAGACCTCGGGGGACGCCGGAGGGCTTCCCCAACGCATTGGTCCGGAGAGGCCGCGTGGTGGCAGGAGGTCGAGCCCCGTGGTATACTCTACCCGGTACCCTATAGGACGGAGGGGACGGAGATGGGATGGCTGAGGCCCCAAGACCGAAGGATGATCGTGGACCGCCTGACCCGGGAGCTGACCGACCCGGTCCGGGTGGTCCTGTTCACGACCTCTCCCGGCGGGTTGGAAGTACCCGGACGGCCCTGTCCGACGTGCGGTCCCACGCAGGAGCTGCTCACGGAGCTGGCCTCGCTGGATCCGCGGATCCAGCTCGAGGTGCACGGAGTCCTGTCCGAGCCGGAACATGCCCGCGCCCTGCGGGTCGAACGACTTCCCGCAATCCTTCTGGAGCGGGACGGCGAGGCACGCCTGCGCTTCTACGGCATTCCGGCGGGGTTTGAATTGGTGACGCTGCTTGACGGCCTCATCATGGTCTCACGGAGGGACTCGGGACTGGAGCCCGCGGTCCGGGCGCAGCTGAAAGAGCTCTCCGTGCCTGTCCACATCCAGGTGTTCGTCACGCCCACCTGCCCCTACTGCCCGCGGGCGGCCCGTTTGGCCTACGCCGCAGCCATCGAATCCCCATGGGTCCAGGCGGATGTGGTAGAGGTATCCGAGTTTCCGGATCTGATCGAACGGTACCAGGTCATGGGGGTACCCAAGGTGGTGATCAATGATCTCGTGGCGTTCGAAGGGGCGGTTCCAGCGGACGTGTTTGTCCGCCAGATACGGGCAGCAGTCCAGGCCCCTCTGTCACAGGGTTCGTCTGGAGGCGCACCATGAGGAAGCCAGCACGCGGATCTGAGCCGCTGGTCTTGGACGAGGAAACTCGGGAGGCCATCGGGGCGCGGCTGCGGCGGGCAGAGGGCCAGATCCGGGGACTTGTGCGGATGTTGGAGGAGGGCCGAAGCTGCGCGGAGGTCGCCCAGCAGCTGGGCGCTGTGCGGGCGGCTTTGGATCGCGTGGCGATAGACCTCCTGGCGGCGGGCCTGGAACGGTGCCTGCGGGAGGAGCTTGCCGGCAACCCGCACGCGCATGCGGCCCGGACCAAACTCCAGCGAGCCTTCCTTGCCCTGCGGTAGAAGCTGCCCGGGGGCGTGAGGCGCGGGCTCGCTGGAGGCCTTCAGGAGGGGACAGGCGCGGGCAGACCCTCGAAGACCCTGCGGTAGACGTCCTCCCCGTGGCTCGTGGGAAGCGGCTCACCGGGAAGGATCCGGTACGTCCGGCGCCCGTCCGGAAGCCGCTCTGCCCGCAGGAACAGCACGTGGTCAAGCTCCCGGTCGTAGAAGGAACGGGCGAGGTCGTAGAAGTGGGTGACGAAGCAGACGCGGACGCCGCGTTCCGTCAAGGCCCGGAGCACCTGGCGGGCGATCTCCGAGCCCTCCCGTTCGTTCGTGGCGGAGAAGGACTCGTTGCAGAGGAGGAGGGCGCCCGGACGAATCTGGTCCACGATAACGCTCATCCGTCGGAGCTCCTCCTCGAGCTTCCCCCGTTCGAGGGCGGTGTCCTCTTCCCGCTTGAAGTGCGTGAAGAGGCCCGTGCAGAGGCTTGCGGTAAAGGCCTGAGCAGGCACGAACATGCCAGACTGCATCAAGAGGTAGGCGACCCCGAGGCTCCGGAGGAAGGTCGTCTTGCCACCCGAGTTGGGCCCCGTGACGAAGAGCAAACGCCTGCCGTCCGCCTCCAGATCGTTGGGGACAACCGGCCGGTCTTGGAGCAGGGCGAGACCTACGTCGTACAGGCCCCGGAAGGACAGCCGACCGTCCTCAAGGGCGGCGAGATCGGGAAAACAAATAGGATACCCGCGACCGGTAAGGGTTTCGTGAAGATTGAGACATCCCACGTAGAACGCGAGCTCCGCCCGCAGCATGGCGAAGAAGTCCCGCACCTGGTCCGCGGCCCGGCCCAGGGCATCCGCGGCGGAGGCGATGGCCCGGTCGCGGAGCTCCTGCAGGGCCTTCGCCCCGGCCTCGTCCCGGGGAGAGAGCTCGAACCGGTAGACGGGGGAGGGCTTCCCGAAGAGGTTCTGCCACCATGCCCACAGGGTCCGGTGTCCTTCCGGGACGCGGTGGAGACGGTAGGAGATGCCCTTGTTGGCCGTTCCGAGCTGTGCGCTGAGCAGGACGCCGTGCGGAAACCGAAGCTGTGCGAGGTGGCCCTGGACCTCCTCCAGGTACGCCGAGGCCAGGTTCTCCCGAAGGATGCCGAAGAGCCGGGTCCACCCCTCAGAGCGAAACCGAGGCCTCTGCTCCTCCGCCGTCTCCCACAACGCGCGCAGCAGCGGGAGCAGCCGCTCCAGGGTCTCCACGGCGTCTCGGAGGACCCAGTCGGGGTAGCGGGAGAGCACGCCCAGGTATCGGCCCCGGAGGCGTTCTGAGGCCTCCACGGTGAGGGCATAGAGCCGGCGGACCACCTCGGGCTGCGCTAGGCAGTCCCGGAGGACGTCCTGGCGGTACCGGATGACCGCCCGATCTCCCCGCACGCCTTCCAGCAGGACCCTGCGGCTCACCGCGTAGATCCAGTCATCTCCCCGCGCCATGGCGGAGAAGAGCGGGGCAAGGACCAGGTCCCGTTCCAGGTCCTCCGCATTCGGAGGAAGACCGGCGCGGGAGTCGGACTCCGGGATGCGGTACGGGCGGGAACCCGTGCGCCGCGCGGCGCGCTCCGCTGCGGCGTGCTGTGCCCGCACCCAGTCGAAATCCGCTTCAGGGTACAGGAGTCGGGCTCTCATCCTCGGAGACGCTCCCGGATCTGGCCGTCGGTGAGGCGGTGCTTCCGCGCGAGGCCGAGGGCGTAAGCGAGGCCGTCTGCAGGCCGCCGCTCGATGTGATAGGTGCGGAGTTCAGGGGTTTGGGGGTCCACGGTGGCCACCATGCTGACCGTCTGCTCGTTGAGGGAGGCCAGTTCGTCCAGAAAGGTCACCCACACGCAGAGGGCACCTCGCTTGAGGATGGCTTGTGCGATCCGCTGGCTGAGGAACCGGGCATCGTGCAGGGAGGTGGAGGAGAACGGTTCGTTGAGGATCAGGAGGCTCCGGGAGGTTGCCCTCTCGAGGATCTCCCGAATCCGCAGGAGGTCATCCTCGAGCTTGCCTGCCTCTCCGAGCTCAGCCTCCCCGCGCTCGAAGTGCGTGAAGATCCGGTCCGTGAGGAGTAGCCGGGCCCCACGGCCGGGCACGGGGCACCCCAGGGCCGCGAGGTAGTGGACCTGTCCGAGGCTCCGGGCGAAGGTGGTCTTCCCGCCTTGGTTGGGTCCGGTGACCACCACCATGCGCTCCGGAGGGACCAGCTCAAAGTCCTTGCACACGGGAGCCGCTCCCTCCCGGACGAGCTTGTGGGCGAGGGCCAGATCGTAGATGTCCCAAGCGTAGAGCCGATCTGGCTTCTCGGTGAGCTCGGGGTAGCAGAAGGGAAGGCCCGCCCGCTTGAGGGGAGCGATGTACGTAAGGTAAGAGAGGTAGAACTGCACCTCGCGGTCGAAGGCGGTGACCGCGGGATCGAGAAAGGAGCCGTGGTCCCGGCGGAAGGCCGCAAGGCGGGAGAAGACGTCCGGGTGGAGACTGGCCACGCCTTCCAGGATCTGGGCCTCCACGTGGTTCATCTCCGGGTCGTCCCGGAAGGTGAAGACGTACCCCGGAACGTCCGCCTGGTGGAAGCGTTCGAAGGCGGCCACGATCTCCGCACTGTAGTCCGGTTCTCCGGCGAAGGACCGGACCTCTACGCGCAGCCCCCGGAGGAGGACGGTGTACCGGATCGCGGAGAGCTCCTGGAGGAGCTCCGTGGCTTCCCTGTGGACCTGCCGGAACGGCGATGAGGCGGTGTAGCGCAGCAGGTAGTCCCGGAAAGCCACAAGGCCCGCGGCCCGGATCTTCGCCTGGGTCAGGGTCTCCGTGAGCCGCAGGACCGCCTCACCGTACCGCAAGGCCGCCTCCAGGAACCAGCGCTCCTGCTGCCGGACGTAGGACGCCGTCTTGGCGCGCACGAGGAAGTCCCGGACGGTCTGCATGGCGTTAGCGAATTGGGTAAGTCGGGCGTACAGCTCCGGGTCCTCCAGGTCCTGCATGACCTGCTGACGGTACACCACCGCGGAGGGGCTCTGTAACGGCGTGGAAAAGAACGGTTTGAGGTCGTACGCCTCCCGCCCTGCGGTGACCGCGTCTATGACCTGGTCCAGGAGGAGGTCGGACGCGCAGGGTGGAGGATCTCCGGAGAGCACGGGTCGTGGTTCGTTGGGTGGGAAGAGGATGCTGGGCGGGTAGATCAAGCCTTCCATCAGTGCACCACCAACACGGGGCAGTGGGCATACCGGAGCACGCGTTCGGAGACGGAACCTAACATCCATCGCTGCACAGGCGTGAGGCCTCGGCGGCCGAGCACGATGAGGTCAAACCCTTCCTCCCGGGCTACCCGGACGAGCACCTCCGCTGGGTGTCCGACCTGGATGCGCAGGTGTAGGTCCACGCCTGTTTTGCGGGCCTGCTCCCGGGCCCACCGAAACGCCTCTGCGAGGGGACCCACGGTGATCTCCGCAAGCGCCACGGACACCCGGAGCCGGATACCGAGCACGGTTGCTAAAAACGCCAGTCCGAGCCACAGGACCGCGGTGAACCACACCGCATCCATAGAGCCACCTCCGCCCGGGTAGAGGCGAAAGAGAAAAGGCCCCTACCCGGAAATTGGGTAGGAGCCATCAGCCTCTCACCGAGGCGGTTTGGGCGGGCTCCATCGCCCTTGGCTTCATTCTGCAAAGGGGCGGATGTCCTGTCAACCACCCGAGCCGTCTCGCCGAGAATGACTTCCGTGCGGGGTCAATCCTCGATGCGTGCCTCGCTTAGGGCCTACGCCCGCCAGGTCGATCGGGGCGTAGTCCTTCCCGCGATCGCAAAACAGGGGAGGGCGGCGAGCTGGCAGGCGACCGAGAAGACCACGAGGGCCGCAGGGTGGATTTGGTACAGCACGCCCATGAGGACGCTGCCCGCAAACCAGCAGACGCCGAAGGCCGCGTGAAACACCCCGAACGCGGAAGCCCGGCGGCCGGGCGGGCTCAGACGAGCCGCCTGAGCCCGCAGGAGGGACTCCTGCACGCCCACGCCGATCCCCCAAAGGATGCTCGCCACCAGGGCGGCGTTCGCCTCTCCGAGAAACCCGAGAGGCGCAAAGGGCGCGGCGAGGAAGGTGCATGCGAGGAGGGCCCGCACGCCTACCCGGTCGAACCACCTTCCGGCCAGAAGGGCTGCGAGGGCATCTGAGGCCATGGCGAGCGCGTAGAAGAGGGGGATCGTCCCACCGGGAACGATCCCCGTGCGGGCGAAGTGGAAGCCCAGGAGGGAGAAGTCCGCGTACCCGGCCGCCACAAGACCCACGCCTGCGAGGTACCACCGGAATTCCGGTCCCAGCGGGCCACGGGGCGCAGAGCCGCCCGTGGTCTCGAAAGCTTGCGGTGTCGGGAAGATCGTCCGGGCCACCGTGAGGAACGCGAGGGAGAGGAGGGCGGGGAGTAGGAGAACCGCGAACGCGGTGCGGTATCCGCTGCCCGTGGCGAGTACCCCGGCCACCAGCAGCGGACCCGCCACGGCGCCCACCTGGTCCAAGGCTTCGTGGACCCCGAAGGCCCACCCGTGCCCGATCTGGGACGTGGCGTGGGAGAGCATGGCATCCCGGGGCGGCGTCCGGATGGCCTTTCCGATTCGCTCGGCGACGACAAGCAGGGCGGCCGCCTCCCACCGGCCGGTGAGGGCGAGGGCCGGCACAGCAACCAGGTTCAGGCCGTAGCCGAGGAACGTAAGGGTCCAGTACCACCCGGTCCGGTCTGCCAGGGACCCGCTTCCGTACCGCAGGGCATAGCTCAGGAGCTCCCCAAGACCCGCCACGAATCCTACCGCCGCGGCGGAGGCACCGAGGGCCGCGAGGTACGGCCCGATGAGGCTGCGGGCACCCTCGTAGGTGGCGTCCGCGAAGAGGCTCACGGCCCCCATCAGCAGGACGAACCGGAGGGCAGCAAGCTGCACGGCTTCTTCCCGGTTCATGGCCCGTCCGGGTGTCCAGCGGAGGACCCGAGCCGTCTTCGGAGTGCGCGGAGCTCCTGCTCCAGCCGCTCCAGGGACGCGTAGGCTTGGCGGACAGAAGCCTGCAGGCCCGTGCGATTCATCCGGAGCCTGCGCACGGCCTCGTCCGCCAGGTACGCCCGGTGCCGCAGAGTGGCGAGCTCGGCGCGCGCGGTCCGCAGTGCGCGCAGAGGGTCAGGTGTACGGTGACGAGCACGTTCGTCACGGCTGGACTCCCCGTTCCTGCAAGGCCTGAAGGAGGGTTCGGCGCTCCGCTCTCTCCCTCCTGTCTCCTTCCGTCAATCACGGCGTCCGCCCCTCGAGCTTGGACAAGTGGAGCCGGTTTAGGTTAGTGCCGTGCGGGTCGCGATCACCGGTGCGACAGGGCTCCTGGGGCAGGCCCTCTGGACCCGGCTTACGCAGGCCGGTCACGTGGTGGTGCCCGTGAGCCGGCGTCCGTTGCCGGGAGGCGTGCGCTGGGATCCTGCGCGGGGCGAGCTGGATGCCCGTGCCCTCACGGAGTGCGACGCCGTGGTGAACCTGGCCGGCGCGCGGATCGCGCCGGCCAGGTGGACGGAGGCCTACAAGCGGGAAATCCGGGAGAGCCGGGTGGCCACCACACGCCTGCTGAGCACGGCCCTCAGCAGGCTCCATCCCCGTCCGCAGATCCTGCTGTCGGCCTCCGCGACGGGGTACTACGGCTCCCGACCGTGGGAGGAGATCCTGGACGAGCAGAGTCCCCCAGGGCGTGGGTTCCTCGCGTCCGTGTGTGTGGAGTGGGAGGCAGCTACAGAACCCGCCCGGCAGGCGGGGATCCGGACGGTCCTGCTGCGGACGGGGCCGGTGCTGAGCCGCCGGGGCGGGTTCCTGGGGCCTCTGCTGCCCCTGTTCCGGTTCGGCCTGGGGGGTCCCGTGGGAGACGGGCGGCAAGCCGTCAGCTGGATCGCGCTGGAGGACTGGCTGCGTGCGGTGGAGTTCCTGCTTACGGAGGCGGAGCTAAAAGGCCCCGTGAACCTCACGGCGCCTGAACCTGTGCCGTTTGGGGAGTTCGCCCGGACCCTGGGCCGGGTGCTGCGCCGTCCCGCGGTGCTGCGTGTCCCCGCATTCGCGGTGCGGCTGGTGTTCGGAAGGGAGATGGCGGACGAGGTGTTGCTGTCCGGCCAGCGTGCGGTTCCCCGACGCCTTCAGGAGGCGGGGTTCGAATTCCAACTCCCCACCCTGGAGCCGGCGCTCCGGTGGGCCTTGGAGGGAGCGTAGGTGCGGCTACAGCGGCTTGCGTGCGTGATCCAGCTGCAGGCACCGCCGACGGTTGCACCCAACCGCCGGAACCCCGGAATTCATCAAGGCTCCACCGGAACACCTTTGGCGCGGGCCGCATCGGCTAGCGCACGGTCGAGCGTCCAAAGCGGGCACCCGGCCTCCAGGGCCAGTTGCAGATACGCCGCGTCGTACACTGACAGGTCCTCGCTCAGCGCTAGCTCCAAGCACTCTCGCGGGTCCACTTCCCACACCTCAAAGACAAAGGCCTGCAGAGCTTCAAGGGCTTCGAAGCCCTCGGTCTGGTCCAGCCTCTTGCGCCGGATGCACGCCCACAGGACGTTGCCGACTTCGTACCAGAAGATCGGGGGCACAAGAAGAGCAAAGGCCGGTGTCGCCACCGCCTGGTCCCGCAGGCGAAGGGTTTGCTTTGTCCCCTCCCCAGGCAGAACCCACGACAGGGCAGCCGAGGCGTCCACAATCGCGCCGCGGATCATGGCCGACCTTCTTCCCGCATCTCCCTGAGCTCCTCGGGCGTGAACCTGGTTTGGATGTGCCGGCGGACCCTATCCATTCGGGCAGCTGCCCGCCGCCGGTCAGGGGCTTTCAAGAGGCGGCGAGCTGCTTCCAGCATGAATTCCGAGAGGGACTGCCCCCGCAGGCTGGCTGCTGCTTTGAGCCGGCGGTGGAGTTCTGCATCGACGTACACCGTGATCTTTTCTGCCATAGAGATCACCCCCGAGGGAGATGGTAACGGTTTGACGTTATGACGTCAAACCGGGCGGGAAGGGGAACGTGAAGTGGAGCGGGCGGTGTTGCAGCTTGTGGCCTCGCGGGTCATCCTTCGTCCCCGGTCGGTCAAGCGGGCCACCAGGGCCTGGATGCGCAGGCTCCTGAGGGAGGGGCTAGCGGAACCGGCTTAAGACGGCACCGATCTTGCCGGTTCCCGAGGCAGCCCCGGGTTACAATGAGAGCGTGGCGTGGAAGCAGGTGGTCACCATCCTGGTAACTGTGGTCCTGGCGGTGCTCGCCGGGACCCTGTACAACAACCGCCGCCTGGACGACCTCAACCGCAGGATCAACGATACCAACCGCCGGTTCGACGATGTGAGCGGTCGATTCGGCGACATGCACCGGCGCATCGATAATCTCCGGGCGGACATGAACACCCGCTTCGCCCAGCTGGACGTCCGGATCGACGACCTGCGGGCGGATATGAACGCCAGGTTCGAACAGATGGATGCTCGCTTGACCCGGGTGGAAACGCAGCTCACGGAGCTCCGCACCCTGCTCCAGGAAGCCCTGAAGGCAAAGGCCCCGTGAAGCTACCGGCCTCGCCTCTGCGGCCTCGGTGCAGGGACTCGGGGCTGGGCCGAACCGGGAACCAATGTGACACAACCCAACCAGGCCGCCTCCGCGCTTCTCCCCTTCCGCAGAGCTGCAGTCCCATCCTCACTCCTCAAAGACCGGTCTGAGGTCCAGTTCAAACCCGGCTAGCTCGGAATCCAGCGCGATCTGCTCCGGGTCCCGGTAGACCTCCACCTCCCGGCCCGGCCTATACACCTCCACCGTCCGCCCGTAGGGGTCGATGAGGACCGCGATCCGAGTTCCGTTCCGGAGATAGGCCCGCATCTTCTCCCGCAGCTCCTCCTGGGTCTGATGCCGGGAGCGCACCTCGAAGACGGCATCCGGTGCGAGGGGCAGGAACCCTTCCCGCTCCTCTGCGCTCAGCGCCTCCCACCGCTCCCGCCGCACCCACGAGGCGTCGGGAGAAAGAAGGGAGCCGTCGGGTAGCCGGAAGCCTGTGGAGGAGTTGAACACGACGCCGGTGCGTGTGCGGGAATTCCACTCCCGCAGCTGCCCAAACACCTCCCCACTGCGCCGCCCGCTCAGACCTCCCGTCGGACTCACCACGAGCCTCCCATCTGCGGTCCGCTCGAACTGATACCCGGGGTTCCGCTCCGAAAGCTCCAGCAGCTCCTCGTCCGTCGGCACCCGCAGCAGTCGGATCCGAACCGCCACCTTCTCCCTCCTCTTAGTGGCCGCGGAAGGCCTCTTCGAGCCACTCTGCGACGACCGTGGGCGTGACCTTGGCATCGACCAGCATGGGGACCGGAGCCCCCGCGGCCACCCATTCCTGTAGCAGGTCGAGGTCCTGGACCCTCCGAACCGTGATGGCCTCAAGTCCGGCCGCGCGGGCCAGAGGCGCGAAGTCGAAATCCGGGAAGCGCACCAAGTCCAAAGGCTCGCCCTCCGGGCCAAAGTGGTGCACTTCTGCCCCGTAGGCCGCGTCGTTGTAGACCACCACCAGCATCCGCAGGCCGAGCCGGGCGACGGTCTCCAGCTCGCTGGCGGCCATGAAGGCGCCACCGTCGCCCAGGGCGGCGATGGTCAGGCGCTCCGGCATGGCCACGGCCGCGCCGATGGCCGTGGCAAGCCCGAGGCCGACCGACTGGAAGCCCTGGGTGAACACGAAGCCGCGCGCGTCCGGCACCTCCAGGTACATGGCCGGGAAGCCCATGAAATGGCCCGAGTCGATGGCCAGGACGCGGTCAGGCGGCAGGAGGTTGTCGAGGGCGATGGACAGGGTGCGCGGGTCGATGTGGTCTCCGTCGGAAGCGTCCCGGAAGGGGAGGTTTCGCCAGCGGGCTGCGCGGATGGCCTCCGCGATCTCAGGACTGCGCCAGCCCGGCCGCCGTGCCGGGCCGTCCAGCTCCTCGAGCAAAGCGCGTACGGTCTCGCGGGCGTCGCCGAGCACCGGGATGTGGACGCGGTGGTGGAGGCCGAGGGCTGTGACCTCGTCGTCCACCTGGATCACGGTCGCCGCAGGGTTGATGAGCCGGCCGTGGCGCGTCGTCCACATGTTCAAGGACGCGCCCATGGCGAGGACCACGTCGGCTTCCCGCATAAGCTCGGCTGCAGGAGGGGAGGCGAAGCCGCCCGCGATCCCCAGGCACCAGGGGTTCCCCGCAAAGAGGCCTTTGGCGGGTGCGGAGACAGCAAGCAGGGCTCCCAGCCGGTCGGCCAGAGCCTCGATGTCGGGCCCGACACCGGCCAGCACCGCCCCGCGGCCGGCGAGGATGAGCGGACGCTGTGCCCGCCGCAGGGCCGCGGCTGCCTCCCGGACGGACTCGGCCCCCGGCCGCACGGGGTCGAGCCGTGGCAGCGGCGGCACTTCTACGGGCCCGGGGAAAGAGGCCGCCTGGACGTCCAGGGGCATCATCAGCACCACGGGACGGCGTTCGAGCACCGCGCGCCGCCAGGCCCGAACCGTGTCGGCGACGGCCGAGGCAGGGGTGTGCACCCGCTCGGGTAAGGCGCCCACGGAAGCCACCAAGGACGCCTGGTCGATGCGGAAGTTGGACAGGACGGCGGCCGCGGAGGTCTCACCGGCCAGGACCACCATCGGCATCCGGCTCTTGGCGACCTCCGCAAGGCCGGTGACGGTGTTCGTCAGCCCGGGCCCCTGGTGGACGGAGCACACCCCGACCGTGCCGGTGACCCGGGCGTAGGCGTCGGCCATGGTAATCGCCCCGGCCTCGTGGCGGGCCGCGGTGAACCGGGCCCCACGGGCGCACAAAGCGTTCGTCACGTGGAAGTTGCCGCTGCCGATGAGGCCGAAGACCTGCCTCGCTCCAAGACCGACCACCGTCTCCGCGACCGCCTCGAACACCCGCTTCATGTCTATCCCCTCCCTTCCTCGACCAGGGCGAACACCCGCGCCGGGCTCCCGGTGCCTCCGACGATGGGCAGGGGCGCGACGATGAGCAAGGCGCCGGTGGGCGGGAGTTGGGCCAGGTTAGCCAGCTGCGTGAGGCCGTACTTGCCCGCCCCGTGCAGGAAGTGGTGGCAGGGGAAGGGCGGGTCGAAACGGAACGCTTGACCCGCGTCAGTGCCGACCGTCTCCACGCCGAGGCCGATCACCGGAGACTCCTCGGCGAGCCAGCGGGCGCACTCCACCGACACGCCGGGCGTGTGCGGTCCCTTCTCGTCGGCGTTGAAGAAGGCCTGAGGGTCCGCTGCCCGCGCGTCCCAGCCCGTGCGGTAGAGCAGCCACCCGCCTTCGGGCAGCGGCCCGTGGATCCTCTGCCACTCCTCCAAGTGCTCCACCTCCAGCAGGGAGTCAGGGTTCTCCGCACACTCGGCGCTCTTATCGATTACTGCCGCCGGCGCGACTAGGTGACGGAGCGGTATCTGCGAGACGTCGATCCCGTCCTTGCCGGTCACCCAGTGGATGGGCGCGTCGAAGTGGGTGCCCACGTGTTCCCCGAGGCTGATGTCGTGCCAGAACCAGGCGGGACCGCGTTCGTCGTAGCGACTCAGGACGGTCCGGGAGAACGGCTTCATGTTGGCCGAGGGCGGCGGATAAAAGACCCTGCCCGTGATCCGCCATGGCTAACCTCCTTGCTCGGTGTCATCGGCGGTGACCCTGGTGGAGAGGACCCCCTGGCCATAACCCTGCCACTCCAAGACCCCCGTGTCCAGGCGGCTGCATCCCATCCCCTCTCCCTGTTCGTGAGGACAGGAGGGCTTCCCGGGTGCGGGCGTAGAACGCAAAGCAGACCGGAAAGCGGTCCAGGAGGGCGATCCTGCGGCCGTCCGGGAACGCAAGCCAGATCCGCATTCCGCCCCGCACCGGGTAGACGTCCAGGAGCTCGCCCTCGTCCGTCACCGCCGAT
>FWWL01004476.1_pt1 | contig 12149 bp, 12 predicted proteins | sample 2228331 | NCBI WGS metagenome assembly FWWL01 (sample SAMEA103939775, study PRJEB20133) | metagenome | reverse complement strand
CTCGATGATCGCGTCGAAGAGCGGCTTCTCCTCAGTTGACAGAAACCTATCCGCGTAGACGCCGTGCTTCAGCGCATTCGTGTTGCCCTGAGGTGCGCCCGGTCTACGTCGGACACCGCCGTTTCTCTCCCAGCGTTCTGCTCTGGCTCTATCCTCGCTACCTACCCGATCCTCTACCAGCCCATCCTGTATCTCATCGCTCATGGCTCGTGTTCACCCTCGTCAGATTGTTAGCGCACCCCGGAGATGCGCGCGGGAGGCTTTTCGCGCCCTATCTCGCGCCTGCCGGTGTCGGCGTAACGAATAGTGACTGCTGCTCCACGGACACCGGCACTCGTCCTTGCATCGGCGCGCTTCGCCCGAACGGGTCATCACCCGCGGCCACGACCTTACCGCCAAAGACTCGCTTGACCTCGCATGTCTGCTTCACGGCTTCAGGCGTGGAGCCGACCATCAGGCGTAACTCCTCAAGCGTGAATCTGACTTTGGCTGTCCATTTGGGCGGCACGACGACCGAGTCGTCTCTGACTAAGACCACGACGTCCTCGACAATGGAGGACCGAATGCCAGCGTAGCCCTGAGTGTCAAGCAGATGCTGGAGTCTGCGTGCCTGGTCTGACTGACCAGCGAGACTCTCAGTAGTCCGACGCCGCTGATATGCGTCCCAGGCATCGTCCCAGGTCTTCCGGTAGGCAGCAAATGTCTGCTCCGATGGCGGAACGTAGGTCTTGACGTTCGTAGTTCTGATCGCCCGGCGAAGGGCATCCTCTCCGACGTGCCGGACCGCCCAGTCGTGGATGATGTTGAATCGCTCCCGCAGAGTCTCGAATGTCTGAGCATCAAGTCGTCCTGATCTGTGCGCGGCCCGGGCGTTCTCCATCCGATGTCGGAGCCAGGCATAATAGGGGGCATCAAGCATCCGGTAGACTGGATCACAGTTCACCTCATATCCGAACCTGGGATCGGATTCCTCGAACGAGTCGAGGTCGGTCGCGACCCAGAGGAAGTGGTAGTCAGGGACGATTTCCGGTAGATCGTCTGATGTGTCCACGGCGCGACTACGAATCTCTGCCAACATCTCGTCCTTATGCGAGCGCACCATCTCGGCGATTTCCGATGTGACCAGATATTGTGGGTCAAGCCAGAGCATATTGCCCCGGCGAATGCTCGCTCGGATTCCTCGGCGGTTGAGGGTGTCCAAGTATCCCATCAGAACGCCACTCCATTCGACCAGTCGAGACCGTCGCCGTTCGCCGGTTCAGGCTGTGACGCTTGTGACTCTTGTGACGCTACATGTCCAGAAGATCCTATTGAGCCTTTCATGTCTGTACTTGCGCCGATATCGTCCTCGCGCGCGCATGGAGGAAACTCCTGAGGAGATAGCGTCACATCCGTCACATGCGTCACACCGTCTGACGGCTCGTCGAGACTATGCTGAGAAAGCAGGCCGATCCCATGCCAGTACCTGGTCGTCCTGTTCCTGAAGCTCTCGCAGGTACCGCGCTCGGAAAGACGCAGGCCGAACCATCGCTGGGAGAGTGGCTTCTCACCATTGCGCTCGGCCCACTGACAGTAAGCCGAGTAGAGGTCCTTGGCCGACACATAGGCCCTGCGGTCGAACACACAGCACTCAGTGAGAAATCCGCCGAGGACGTCCATATCCTGCTGCAGCTTGCCCGTTGCTGATCTGACGGCCTTGGCTGTCGGCAATCCGCCCTTCTGCCAGTCGAGGCATCCCCGTACAAGCCAGGCGAGTATGCCTTCGTGTTCAGCCCTCAGCTTTTCAGGCAGCGACTTGTCCTTGTAGGGACCCACTGTCTCCTCTGGCTCTCGGAACTGCACACCGAACGGCACGAGCCTCACTCGCCGCCAGATCCCGTGATCCTGCCCCTGAATCACCGGCACATGGTTGCACGCAAGCCAGAGCTTGAACACCGGAACGAAGGTGAAGAACTCCTGGTAGAGGAACCGCGCGCTGACGGCATCCTGCCCGGTCAACTCCTTGACCAGGGCCTCGGCCAGACGCTTGCCCGCGCTTGTCTCAATGGCGTTGACGAACCGCGATCCCCGAAGAGCCGCGATGTCGTTCGTGTTGTTGGAGTTCTTCTCGATGAGCGTGTCGGTCGAGGTCTTGGTCTCGTAGTCACCGAAGATATCCCGCAACGCCATTATGAATGTGGACTTGCCGTTCGACCCGCAGCCGTGCAGGATGAAGAAGACCTGCTCGCGCGTATCTCCCGTGAGCGTGTAGCCGGAAGCGGCATGCACGAACCGGATAAGCTCCTCGTCGTCCTGAAACACCTCCCGCAGGAACCGCTCCCAGGTCGGACACTTCGCGCAAGCATCGTAGGCGATAGGGCTTATCTTCGATATCAGGTCTGAGCGGTTGTGTGGCCGAAGCTGGCCGGTCACGAGATCAACCGTGCCGTTGGCGCAGTTGAAAAGCCAGCCGTTCCTATCCAGTTCGTTTGCGAGTATCGGGACACCCGGCTCAGACTCGGCCTGCGAGATCATCGCCATTATTCGCCGATGGTTGCCGGAGGTTATGGCATGCCGCTCAAAGGTCTTGGCGGCCTCCAGGGCTTCGTCATCGGCCTCGCCCTCCGCTCTCTTCTTCGCGGCAAGAGCCTGGGCATACATTGCATCGACGACTTCCTTGGCCTTGCGCACGGTCTCGCCGGTCTCATCCAGGCTCCAGCGCCTGCTGTCCCAGTTGTACCATCTGCTTGCGTCGTAGCAGAACCGGATAGAGTCTCCGTGCTTCTTCACCAGCCGACGCGCGTTGCCGAGATCATTGAGCGGCTCTCCGTCAATGCCGAGTGTCACCTCGACTTCTGGGGCCGGTTCCCAGTCAGTCGACGCGTCGGCCAGCTTCAGAAGCTCCTCGACTGTGCCGCCTGTCTCCACCCAGTCGGTCACGTCGCCTTTGGGAGGCAGATCCGGAAGCCTGAACACTCGAATCCGTTTTGCATGCCCCTTCAGAGTCTTGACGACAGTTTCCGCGTGGTCGCGGCCGGGGGGATCATTGTCCGGCAAGATGACGACATCCGCCTCTCGAAGAGAAGGCGCAAATGCCTTGACCCACTTACCCGCGCCGCCCGGATTGCAGGTCGCAACAAGCCCCAGGCGCTCAAGCGTGTGGACATCTTTCTCGCCTTCGACAACAAACACCGGCTTGCCACTGGCAACGGCTGCCATCACTTCGGGTAGCCGGTAGATGACCTTGCGGACACCATCCATGTTCCAGGTCCAACCTGCGCTGGTTGAGGTCACGGCACGCCGCCTGCACCGGAAGTCCTTTGGATCGAATCGAACAACCTGAAAAAGGAATGCCCCTGATTCATCTCGGTAGTCATATTCGGCGACGATCACGGAGCCGGACGGAGGCTGCTTCCTCTTCTTGTTGCGACGACCAGCCCCGCGCCCAGAGGCTTTCCCAGTATCTGGGAACAGATCGGACATCTTGAGTCCGACCGCACGCAGCACAACCTCCGGCTCGCATCCGGCGTGGCAGTGCAGCAGAACCTTGCCGTCCTCTTCGAGGTGAATCGAGAGCGATGCCACGTTGTCATCGTGGGCGGGACACTTCGCCTGCCAGCCGTTGGACGTCTTCTTTGCGCCTGGGAAGTGAGCGACTACCTGGTCAACGTTCAACCTTCACCTCCGATGAAAGGCACGGCAGGATGAGTGAGGGGAATGTCTTCCGTGCGTCCACCTGCACGCGCTTTGCGCAGTTGGCGATCCCCCAGTGGTCGCCCACGATGATGGCGGTCTGGGAGGCGCGCGTCACGCCGGTGTAGAGCAGGTTCCGATGATGCATGAACGAGTGCGACTTGTGCGCGATCACTATCGAGCAGGGAAACTCCGAGCCCTGGCAACGATGAATGGTAAGGCAGTACGCTAATTGGATGTCGTTGCGGTTCGGCGACCCCGCTTCGATATGGACCATCTTGTCCTCGAACTCGATGCTGAGCGAGCCATCGACACCCACGCTGCGCACAATGCCAATCGCGCCATTCATGACGCCGAGGTCGTAGTTGTTCCGGGTCTGGATGACCTTGTCGTTTACGAGCAGCTTCGGCCTGCGACCCGGCTGGGGCGGGAGCACGTCATGGTTCCAGAGCTTGCGCTGGATGAGGCGCTGAAGCTTGGCGTTCAGTTCGACTGTGCCGAGCGGGCCCTTGTGGGTAGGAGTGAGAAGCTGCACGTCCCGCAGGATGTCGAAGCCCAGTTTCTCACTCAGCGTGTGCTCGAACAGGTCGAGTATGAACTGCTGGACCCGCTCGGCGTCTGTGTGCTGGTCGGTGACGTACCACGCCCCGCGAACCGACGTGTCGCGTTGAGGGGTCTTAGGCACCTCGCCCTTGAGGATCGCCGTGCTGTTCTCTTTGAGTATCCCAGCCTGCCGAACGATATCGTCAAGGATGGTGGTCGGTAGCGCCCTCGATTCGATCAGGTCACGCAGGATGTTGCCCGGGCCGACAGGCGGAAGCTGATTGTGGTCGCCAACGAGGACAACCGAGGTACGATCAAGATCGATTGCCTGGAAGAGGTGCCACGCGAGAACGACGTCGACCATCGAGACCTCGTCGACAATGAGCATGTCCGCCGAGACAGGGTTCTCTGAGTCGCGCGCATAGGTCTTGCCGTTGAAACCGAGCAGCCTGTGAATCGTTGACGCCTCGCGCCCTGTGGCCTCTTCCATTCGCTTGGCCGCTTTGCCGGTCGGCGCGCACAGCACCACGCGCAGGTCATACTCGTCGCAAAGGCGGGTGATCGCGGAGATGGTGAACGTCTTACCGGATCCGGCCCCACCGGAGATGAGTGATATGGAATGCGCGGCGGCGCTGACGGCAGCCTCAATCTGCCTGGGATTAAGACGCGGCGCGACACGCTTCACCTCGGTCTGCAGACCGGTAGTATCGCCAAAGCACGGGCTGGGCTTCACGCCGCCAGCGAACACGCGTGCCAGGTCCTCTTCCACGCTCCGGATGAATGGCTTGGCCACGAGGAACCGACAGTCAGCGGAATAGCATGTCAGGGCCTTCTCGTCAATGAGATCGTCCAGATGCTTTTCAATGCGCTCTCGGCTGTCGAGGCAGTCCATCACGAGCAGCTCGTTCGCTCGGTCGAGCAGGTCTTCGTATTCCACCCAGCAGTCGCCCTGATCCAGAGCATCCTCAACGCAGAACACAATTCCGGCTCGGATGCGGTTTGGATTATCCTTGTCGATCCCGACCTGTCGGGCAATCCTGTCGATTCGCTTGAACCCGAAGCCGTCGATCTCACCGACGATGACGTACGGATCGCGCTCGATAATGCCGACCGAGTTGTTGCCGAGCTTCTTCACGAGCTTCGTAACCTGGTGGTGCGTAAGCCCGTAAGCCGAAAGCGCGGTCATCGCCTGGTTCACATGGCTCGTTTCGAGCCAGTGATCACGAAGCGACTCGATGATTGAGATTGGCACCTTCGCGGCGTCCGCGATCTTCTCTGGTTCATTGATCAGGTGCTGCTCGAAGGTCGAGCCGAACTGCTCAGCGATGATTCTGGCCTTTGCCGGGCCGATGCCTTTGATGTCGGGGTTGTTCGCAAGATAGTTGGCGAGCCCGCAGGCGTCCATCTGTCGGTCGAACTCCATACTCGCGACCTCAAACTGGAAGCCGTACTTCGGGTGCTTGATGAACTTGCCGTGGAGCACGAGCGGCTGGTTCTCCTGAACCACCACGTTTCCGGCGAACTGCACACGGTCACCGCGCTCCGTTATGAACCGTCCGGCTGAGAAGTTGGCGGAAGAGAAGAAGACTCGCTCGACCTCTCCCCGGATACGGGTGTGCTGGGTTGTTGCTGTTGGCATGAGTCCTGATACCTCCGATGGTAGCGCAGCAGATACTCTTCAACGAACCGGCGCGCGCACTGCCGGTCCGAGCAGAAATAGACGGGAATGCCATAGTCGACGATGATCGAGAGCGCAGCCCCAACGACCGAGCTTGGATGCGCGCCGGAACGATATGCTCCAGAGAGGATGTCGTCCAGCCCGGCTTCCACGACCACGCACGCGCGGTCGTATTCGGCGAGCTTCAGAAGCTCTTTGCGGAAACGCTCTCTGTCGCGGATGACCGTGTGAACGAAGTCCTCTGCCGTCTTCCGCTCGACTGCGACTACGTGCTCCATACCGGCGAGGGAATAGTCCCCCGCCGGTAGAGCACGCCGCTCGATTCTGAAGCGCTCTCCAGGAAAGGAGTAACCTTCCTGTTCGCGCGTGTCGACTATGACCGTGATGGGCTCTGCCATCTAGAACGGCGCGAGCGAATCATCTTCAATGCCCACCAGGTCCTCAACCACGATCCTGCGGTTGAAGTAGATGTTCTCACTCTCACCCTTGGTGCGCTTGGTGACCTCAAGCTTCACGTCGAGCAGATCGCCGAGCCTGGCCGGGAGGTCCGAGAGCTTCTCGATCTCCAGCCCACAGGTATGCAGGTCGGTCTTGAGCCACTTCAGATTCTCCTTCGAGGCCATCACGCTGTTGCGCCAGAGCAGACGCCCCGCGAACCGTGGGCCGAGAATCTTGAGCGTCCACTTCAGCATCGGGTTGCCGGAAGACTGGGCGCGGGTGAGTTCGACTTTCTCGACGTTTACCTGATACTTGCCGTCGGGGATGTCCTCGAACTCCCGCTCCTCGACGGGCGCTTCGGCGAAGTCATCATCGAACTGAGCGAGGTCAAGATCGCTCATGCCGGTGGTGTCGTAATCCTGGGTCATCGGGTTGCCTCCTTGGGTGCTTTCTTGGTGTCGGCCGTGGCGCTGAAGGCCTCGGCGAACTTGGTGTAGTCGAGATCGATGATGTCGGGGAGCCTGCCTGTGCGGTCGCCTGCCTCGTAGTTCAGGCTGGGTTTGGTGCGCATGACACGACGTGCGGCCATCTTGCCGTCTGGCCCTGCGGCCGTCTCAATGTCGCAGTAGAGAACCATGTTAACGAGGCCGAGGACAATCTTCCTGGCCTTCTCCGGCAGCGTGGGCACAGTCTTCGTATACTTGCCGGTGCGAGTCTCCATCTCCACGTCTTGCGAATGGGAGATGAGATACAGGCCGCACGGCATGAACGCGAGCTTGTTCAGGACGCGCTAGAACTCGTTGTTGATTAGAGCGAAGCCCTTGCCGTAGCCGAGATCTGATTCGTGCTCGATCTTGAACTTACGGCAGACGTGCTCGGCGCACATGCGATAGGCGTTGTCAACGGTGTCGAGAATCACGGTCTTGAACTCGTGATTGCCCTCGGCGATCTCCCCGCAGGCCGCGAGCAGCTCGTCCCACGACCGGATCGGAACTTGGAACACCTCCAGGGAATTGAGCCCTGGCTCCGTCGAGAGGAACACCGCGCGGTCCGCGTGTGAGCACCACGTCGACTTGCCTATCTTTGTCGCACCGTAGACCAGGACCGTCAGATCGGCCAGGTTTGGCTTTGGCGGTGTCTTCTGGGTTGGAAGTAGCATCAGAATGCCTCCTTGTGGGCGGTTGGTATTTCAGAGTCCGTCCGCAGCTCCTCGTGCGGCGGTCTCGTCTCGTAGAAGTTGGCGATCACGTTCTCGCTGCCGTTTGAACGACAGAGCGGGAAGTATGCGCACGTCCGATGGTTGGCGAAGCAGTAGGATGTGTTCCGGTAGAACGCGTCGCGACGCCTGCTGTCCAGAAACTGCTGGGTAAGCTCCCAGAGGTCGCTTCTCATCGCGTCGAACTGATCGCGTGAGATGTAGAGGGCCTCGCGGTAGAACATGTCAGGCTCGGAATACTTCGCGGCAAGCCGGTCCTGGAATGCGTCGTCCGGTTCCGGCAACTTGCGCATGGCGGACGACTTGCCGGTCTTCGACTTCGCCAAAAGCTCGGCTCGCCGGGCCTCAAATTCCGCTTCGGTCTCGCCCTTGCCCTGCTGGAGCTTTGCCTTCACGAGCACGTTGTAGATGACGCCGGCGACCTTGATGCCGAGCGTGTGCTCGATGTAGTGCGCATACAGCGTGATCTGGAGATCAGTCCACAGTCGCTCCAGATAGTCGGCGTCTACTTGCGAGGCCGTCTTGTGCTCCAGGATGTAGCACTCACCGGATGCCCGCATCCGCACTATGCCGTCGACCTTTCCGGCCATGGTCAAGCTGCGGGAACGTGCTCCGGTGGCGGGATTGATGATCCTGCCTTCGAAGGTCTTCTCAAGGGCCACAACCTCGAAGTCCTCAGCCGGGTAGCGGGCGGCGTAGCCGTTCATTATCGCCGTCGCCAGGTGCCAGTCCGACTTCTGCGATTCGTCCTGCGAACGGTGCGGAAGCGAAGTGTCGATGAAGTCGAGCACTGCCTCGAGGCCGCTTCCACCGTGCCACAGCTCAAGGCACGTGTGGATGAGCGTCCCGAATGAGAGGGCCTGGTCCCGACCGATGGGGACCAGCTCCCTCAGATACTGCCACTCGCAAGCCTTCCGGCAGTTGCGAAACGCATTCCAGAATGAGTAGGTGGTGAGCAGGCGTTCCATCAGATGAATGCTCCGTAGAGGTCGAGCATGTCTCCGAGCTGTCCTTTGCACTCGACCATCTCGGTTCGGAAACACCCGCCGGAGTTGTTGTTCATGAAACCGGCGAGCACTCTGGCCAAGTCAGCGCCGAGCTGCGTTTCGGCGTCGATCAGGCAGGTTCTCGCTCGCTTGTTCACTGCGAACTTGCCGTCCACTATCATCGCCTGTTCGCCGTGTATCGACTCGACGGCGATGGTGGACAGAGCGAGGGCCTTCTCGACGTCGTCCATGGAGACTTCAGGCTCAAAGCTGAATCTGTATGCTGTGCGAATCATTGTTCCTCCGTGTTCCGGCTGTGGGGCGCCCCTAATGGCTACATATGCGGAAACTCCACGAAATGACGAAGCCGCCGCCAGTCTTGGTCTCCGCGCGATATGAGCGAAAACTCGCTATTGACCGGCATTATCGCCGGTGATATAATTCTGTGTGCTCTGGCAAACAGACGCATTGCCGAAAGTGTCTCGGGCTGGAAAGGAGGTGGTGATAGTGACGGAATCGGGCCAGGATACGGAGGCGGGCAGAAGGCGAGGTCGGAAGCCAGTATCGGGTCTTACCGAGCATCAACTGCGCACGCTGCGGGTGATCCAGCAGTATGTTGAAGAACACGGCATACCCCCGACTGTGGCGGAGCTGTCGACAGCGTTGAGCCTTACGCGATCCACTATCCAGGATCAGATCGACCAGTTGGTTCGCAAAGGGTATCTCAACCGTGAGAGCGGCAGGGCGCGCAGCATGTCGGTTCAGCAGGAGCCGGACGGATTGCCTGGTACGCTACTCTCGGTTCCCATAGTGGGCGAGGTAGCCGCGGGAGCGCCTGTTCTTGCTCAGGAGAATATCGTCGGAGAGATACTCATTGAGAGTAAGGCTCTCCGTGGCGGCAGGCATTTCGCTCTGGAGGTCGACGGAACAAGCATGGTCGATGCTGGGATCGAGCCGGGCGATCTGATCATTGTGCGACAGCAGCAATCGGCCGAAAGCGGCGACATAGTCGTTGCCGTGGTGGAAGGCGAGGCCACGGTCAAGAGGCTTTGGTTCGCCGAAGGCAGAGTCGAGCTTCGACCGGAGAACACGGGCTTCAAGCCGATAGTCCTCGGGCCGGACGACCAGATAAGCATTATCGGCAAGGTAATCGCGGTACGGCGCAGGGCACAAGACCCTAGCATCAACCAGGAATAGAACCGCCGAAAGCGGTTCGGAAAGGAAACAGATGGCAACCTACGACCTAAAGAGATTCGCCCGAGTTCATATCCTCAAGTCCGTCAAGCCCGCGCACTTGGCTGAGTTCTTGGAGCCATACCGCGAGTACTTTGCCAGCAGGCAGTTCGATCTGTCCAAGATCGGCAATGACATGAGTGTGGAAGACTTCAACGCTATGCTCGGCGTCCTGATCAATCCGGACGCGGATACTCCCCAGCGCTTGATCGACGCGCTCTACCACGTTGACGAGATGGCCACGTCCGAAGGAATGGAGACCCTGATCGCGGAGTACGGCAAGGCCGGGTATTTCTTCGACGACCCCGATCCAACTCCGGCGGATGTTGCGGTGCGCGCCTGGACAATGAACACCAGGCTTTTCGAATCCACCTACGCGAAGCTCAGCAGACTGAAGCCTCGCGTGTATCGCTTCTATCAGGGCGCATCAAATGGGCACTTGGAGCCACTTGGAGAGCAAGCGATCCTCGCGCTGGAAAAGGACCTAAACGACTGGTCCGAAAAGAACAAGCTCGGAAGACACTGCAGGGTCTTTCCGTTCATCGGTGACGGTGACCACTGCTAAATCGTCAGGCGCGGTAAGCCGCACGCCAGGGTATCGACGATAAACAAGGGCGAGTCCTCGTGCGCATTCTTCCAACCAGAAACCTTCGATGCCGTGGCCTATGACCTGGAAACCGGACAACTGCGAGTTGCGGCGGGCACCAGGGGTACCGTGAAGCTCTACAGGACCACGTTCGCAAAGCACATGTTCGGCAGCGAGGATCATTTCTCGGAGGCTTCCCTATACGATCTGCAGTCGCTTCTTAGCAGAGGTCGCGAGTGCCTCCTATGCGACGACATACCCGGCATGGTCGGCGTCAAGCTGTGCAAAATCCAGGTGTCGCTGGGCGGCGGACACGACGGCTCCACGACCTGGGAGGCGTCCGACGTATACGAGATACCGGAGTTTCTTGAGAAGACAGCTCCGGATGCCACAGTGCTCTCGGCCTCATTCGCGGTCAAGTTCAGCGGAAGCACTCGTGCGCGGACCTCGGAAGTGAAACTCCCGAACAGCCTCAAGTATCGCAGGGACGGCGACGGGCGGATCATGGAGAGGTGGCTGAGAGCGAGGCGACTCGCCATAGGAGACGAAAGACTGCGGGAGGCCGGATAGCTTGTCAGATCTCCCCCGCTTACTGAGAACTCTCGAGACGTTGCCGGGACTCAGCGCGACGAAGTCTGAATGGCGTCTGAGGACCGGCGACGCCTATCCGCTCATGGCAGACCTCCTGAAACCAACCGGACACATAGACGACAGGATGCCATGCATCAGCCCGTTGCTTGGGCTGCACTACCATTCGGTGCATGAGTATGATGACGGTACCGCGGAGGCGGTGTTCCTCGATGACACCCATGATTGCTCTTCGTTCCCAGTTGAGAGACACGAACGAGCGGTAATGACGCCCGACATGGCCGGCTTCTGCAGACGGATATGCCTTGCGCTTGGACTCGATCCCGAAACCGAGGGGCTATCGCTTCCCCGGGGCATATATGAGGTAGGCTGCTATTATCCGCTGGAGTCGTTTCGCTTTACGGTCGTCCTTGCTCTGAAGCCAACTGCGGTCGAGGCCGAGGAGTCTTTGCACGCGGTCGCCGCCCTTCGGGATGGCCCATTCGTGTTTCTGACGGCGACCCCGACTCGCTTCTCCGACAGGTCCGCACATCTGATCACTGCGCGGAACGTCCTGGCAAGAGCGCTTATCCAGTGTCTGCTGGTCTCAGAGAATACGTTGGCATCCACCAAGTCGTGGAGCGCCGACATCGCCGCGTTCCGAGACAAGGTCGTACCGAAGTCGGGACCGGTCATGGCATTCTTCCCAACACCCCCAAGGACCCCGTGGGCCGACGTAACCATTCGCTTTGTTGACGGATACACGGTGTTCGTCAACGCCGCCGGGGTTACTCAGAGACTGAGCTACACAGAAATGGGCATGGCGAATCGCAGGGAGTCCAAGCCCTCAAAGCAGTGGGAGTTCTTCTACGAGATAGCCGAGAACCACGGCGCCATCGACTTCGACATGGGGAACGCGAGGAAGAACAAGAGCTGGAAGTATGAGCTTTCCTCGGATCTGCGCAGCTTCTTCCACATCAAGGACGATCCGTTCATCTACGACGAATCCACGGGCTGCTGGCAGGTCAGATTCAGACTGATCCCCATCCAAGACCTCTGATCGTACCCCGCGCATTTGCGCATCCGCGCTGAACAAGCCGGTCAAATTTGACCGGCGATGAAATCCCGGCGCGGAGTTTTTTCGCCTCCATCAGTTGGCAGAGCCCAGCTTAGAAACCGCGTCCACACGCCTCTAGACACGCGCTCCGAACCTCGCCTCCGGCCTGCCTC
>FWWL01009185.1_pt1 | contig 12154 bp, 10 predicted proteins | sample 2228331 | NCBI WGS metagenome assembly FWWL01 (sample SAMEA103939775, study PRJEB20133) | metagenome | reverse complement strand
TTCTCAAGAAGTATAAAATTACAAGAATTAAAGAGCCAAAATTATAAAATCTTGAATCTTTTGGAAAAACTTGCCTATTACATTTCTTAAAAATTCCAAGTGGCAATTCCTTATAGGTAGGCTGACCTGCTCCTCTCTCAGGTAAATCCATCGCAAAGGTCTTTCGTAAATCTCCCTACAAAAGCCCTACATTCTTTAATACTTTAGCCACGTGAGAGTCCTTCTTGGCCAGCTCCTTTAATGACCTCTATACCTTCTCTTCCCTCTCTTCAAATTTTCTAGTTTTCCTTATAATTCACAAAACCTCTCATTCCTTCTCCCCCTTCTCAAAGCCTTACAGATTTACAACCTTTCTGTCAAGATCTTTATAAAGGTCTATCCTCACTTCAGAAAGGTTCCATAATAAACTTAGAGAGGAAGGCCTACGTAAAAATATTGAGGAGGTGATAGAAGCAGTCTTGAAAGAAAAAAACGCCTTAAGAGGTTTTTTAGAGATGGTTCGTAAATATTTTATTACAAAATTTGGGTGCCTTAGTTTAAAGTTTAAAAAAAAAATTCGTATTTATAATGTTCCGAAAAAATGGGGGCATATCAAATTTGTTTATCTTTTACTAAAGGTTTAACTTTACAAAGAAGACGAGAAAAAGTAAATAATTTAAATTTTCTTTTTCCCTCTGAAAGAGAAAAACCTTTGTTATGGAGAAAAGTTGCTAAATCCTCAGAAAGATTTCTATAAATAAAAGCTTGAATAAGTTCATTATAATGAATAGGAAGAACAAGAGAAAAACTTTTAGGTTGTAAAGTTAACCTTAATCTCATTTATCTATTTTATCCTTCTTAAAACTGCGCAGAAAAAGCCATCCAAATTGTGTCTGTGAGGATAGGTTTTCATAAAAGGACCATCAACCAAGGTGTCTCCCACCTCTCCACCAATTTTCTTAAGGAGTCCTTTAACTTCTTGGACCTCAAAATTAGGAAATTTTTCTAAAAAAAGTCTTATTACCTCTTCATTTTCTTCCGGCTCTAAACTACAGGTAGCATAAACTAAAACTCCTCCTTTTTTAAGATAAGGGGCAAGGGAAGTTAAAAGTTTTAGTTGCTTTTCTTGATTTTGTTTAAAATCCTCTTCCCTTCTTGCCCATTTGATATCGGGATGTTTTCTAATAATACCTGTTCCAGAGCAAGGAGCATCAATAAGAATTCTATCAAAAAAGGATGGATTAAAATTTTTGATTAATTCTGTAACACCTCCTACAAAAATTTTGGGCCTTTTAAGACCAAGTCTTTGAAAATTTTCTTTTAGCTTTTCCAATCTCCAAGGGTAAAGGTCAAAGGCATAAAGATCTACCTTATCTTGAGTAATTTCTGCTATATGAGTTGCCTTTCCCCCTACTCCGGCACAAGCATCTAATATTCTTTCCCCTGGTTTAGGATCTAATAAAAAAGTTACCAACTGACTAGCTGAATCTTGCACACTAAACCAGCCAAAATGATAAGGCTTAAGCTCAGTTATCTTTCCTCTAAACCCTTTTAAAATAATTCCAGTTGGACTATAAAGACAAGCCTCAGCCTCAGGTAAAAACTCTTTTTGAAGATAAACTAAAAAGTTTTCCCTTGAAACCTTCAAAGTATTTACCCTTACTCTCAAAGGAGCTCTCCCGTTACTAACTTTTAAAAGGTCTTCCAATTCCTCCGGACCAAATCTTTGAAACCATCTTAAAATTAAAAAAAGAGGAAAAGAATATTTAATACTTAGATAATAGAAAAAATTATTTTTTTCTGGTTCAGGGAGGTGCTCCTTTTCGGAAACTACTTTATGCAACACTGCATTTACAAAGCCTTTTATCCAACTTGCTCTTCCCTTTTGAGAAAGAATTTTCAGAATCTCGGCTAAAACAGCTCTCTCTGGAATATTAGTAAAAAGAATTTGATAAATTCCTATCCGAAGAAGATTTCTAACCTCTAAATCTATTTCATCTAAAGGAACGTGAGAAAATTTACTAATCAAAAAATCAAGATAAAGAATATGTCTCACCACTCCATTTACTAACTCTCCTACCAAAGCTTTATCCCTTTCATCAGAAAGGGGGCTCTTGGTAAGAACCTGGAAAAGGATTTCATCCAAAAGGGGCTTATCCTTTTCCCATCTTAAAAGAATTTTAACGCTTATAGCTCGGGGATTTTTAGAAAGAGGTATTCTCATCTACTCCCATTTTAATGCCAATTGTTTTAGAGTAAAAAGCCGATCCCTTAGAAGGGCTGCTCTTTCAAATTCATATTTTTTAGCTGCTTCTTTCATCTCTTTCTCAACCCTTTCCATTTCTTTATGCAGTTCCTCAAGATTACTAAATTCCTCTTCCTGATCCACCAATTTATCCAAATCTACAAAATCAGCTGAAACCATCTCCATTAGAGGATCATCCAAGGATTTAATTATACTTTGAGGAGTAATATTATATTGCCAATTATATTCTTCTTGAATTTTTCTTCTTCTCTCAGTTTCCTTGATAGCCCTCTCCATAGCAGGACTAATAGTTTCAGCATAGAGAATGGCTCTACCATTCACATTTCGAGCTGCCCTTCCCATTATTTGAATAAGACTTCTTTCTGAACGTAAGAAACCTTCTTTATCAGCATCCAGGATAGCTACTAAGGAAACCTCAGGAATATCTAATCCCTCCCTTAGAAGATTAATTCCAATTAACACATCATAAACTCCCTTTCTTAGATCTCTAATAATTCTTGCCCTCTCTAAGGTCTTTAAATCTGAATGAAGGTAGCAAGCTTTAATCCCTAATTCTTTATAGTATTCCGATAACTCTTCAGCCATTCTTTTAGTTAAGGTGCACACTAAAACCCTTTCGTTAGCCTTTATCCTTTTTTTAATTTCAAAAAATAAATCTTCAACTTGATTTTGGGAGGATCTCACCTCTATTTTTGGATCCAATAAACCAGTAGGCCTAATAATCTGTTCCACAATCCTTCCCTTAGACTTTTCCATCTCGTAATCTCCCGGAGTAGCGGACACATAAATTACATCCCCTACTCGCTCTTCAAATTCCTCAAAGGTAAGAGGGCGATTATCTAAGGCTGAAGGAAGCCGAAATCCATACTCTACTAAGTTTTCTTTTCTTGAACGATCTCCTCTATACATTCCCCTTAATTGAGGAATAGTAATATGGCTTTCATCAATAAAAATGAGAAAATCGTCAGGAAAATAATCAAGGAGAGTATAAGGAGGTTCTCCAGGCTTTCGTTCATCTAAATAGCGGCTATAATTTTCTATTCCCTTACAATAGCGGGTTTCTTCTATCATCTCTAAATCATAGAGAGTGCGCTTTTCTAATCTTTCTGCATAGAGGTAAAGACCTTGGGAGCGAAAATACTCTACTCTCTCTTTAAGCTCTTTTTTTATCTCTTTGATAGCTCTTTTCAGGATATCTTCTCCTGCTACATAATGGGTAGCTGGAAAAATAAGAAAATTTTGCACCTTCCCTAAGGCCTTACCTCGGAAAGGATCAATGACTTTGATTTCCTCTATCTCGGAGCCCAAGAGGGAGATTCGGTAAGCCTTCTTTTCTTCATTAGCCGGAAAGATATCAATTATATCTCCCCTCACCCTAAAGGTGCCCCGAATAAAATCACTTTCTACCCTCTGATAATGCATAGTTACTAAAGTACGGATAAGTTCATCCCTTCTTATTTTATGTCCCTTTTGAAGATAAAGATGCTTAGAGAAATACTCATGAGGAGCTCCTAATCCATAAATACAGGAAACACTGGCAACTACAATAACATCTCTTCTTGTTAGCACTGAGGTAGTAGCCGAATGCCTTAAGCGATCTATAAAATCATTGATGCTGGCATCCTTTTCAATATAAGTGTCCGTGGCTGGTACATAGGCTTCGGGCTGATAATAATCATAATATGAAATAAAATACTCTACTGCATTTTCTGGAAAAAGCTTTTTAAATTCATTATAAAGTTGCCCAGCTAAGGTCTTATTAGGAGCTATAATTAAGGTTGGCTTCTTTACGCGAGCTATAACATGAGCTATTGTAAAGGTCTTACCAGAACCGGTGACCCCTAACAAGACCTGATGTTTATATCCCTTTTTAAGTCCCTCTACGAGTTGAGCGATAGCTTTAGGTTGATCTCCCTTAGGTTCTATTTCAGCTTTAAGGCGAAACTCAGCCTTTTTAGAAATCAAAATCTCCATAAATACTCCTTCACCTCTTCGGTATAGTCCTCTCCCTTTCCTTTATAAATATAAAGGGGAGGAAGAATCTGAATTTCTTCTTTAGCTCCTTTGATAGCCTTAAGAAGAAAAAGATTAGCAGGTTTGCTTGGATAGGGATGAATAAGGCGTAAAACCTTAGGTTCAAGCTTAACCTCTTTAAGAGCATCTAAAACTTCCGCTAACCTAAGAGCATTAAAAACTAAATAAAAACGTCCCTTAGTTTTTAGTAAGGTGGAAGCTGATTTTAAAAAAACTTTAAAAGGTACACTCTCCCTTCTGGAAAGATTTTCTAAATGAGAGGGATTTTCTCTTCCTGAGCCTACTTTAAAATAGGGAGGATTAGCCAAAAGAACATCAAAAAAATTGGGTTTAAAGGGTGGGGTCTTTATATTTCCTTTTACAGCCCAAGCCCTCTCTTGAAAGGCATTGGCTCGAATCCCCCTCCTAAGAGCCTCTAAATACAAAGGCTCAATTTCTAATAAAAAAATCTTAGACCAGGGAAATCTAAGTAAAGCGATAAAGCTTATAATACCTGGGCCAGCTCCTATTTCTAAAACCTTTTCCTCTTTTTTAACTTCAAGAAAATGGGCTAAAAGCACTGAGGGAAGAGAAAAACGAAATCCTTCCTTAGGTTGAAAGATCTTTAAACTACCCCTATAAAAGGAAGTTAACTCTAATCTAAAGGCTTCTTCCATATTTCTTTACTACATAGGTTATAGCAGATTTTTTATCTCTAAGTTCTCCTTCCAAAAACTTTATCTCTACCTCTTCAAGAATCTCTCTGAAAAGAGGGCCTGGATTAAAGCCAAGGGCTATTAAATCTTTTCCGGTTAGAAGACGATCTCTCTTTTGAACCTTCTCTAATTCCTCCTTAAATTCTAAAAGCTCTTTAAAAAATTTATTTAATCTTTCTTCATAATCCCTTTCTTTATCCGGACCCTGACTAGCCAAAGAATCAGCCACAGCTATAATCCAGAGAGAATAAAGGTCCTTTTGGTCTGTAAGAAGTTTTCTTTTAGCTCGGGTGCTTAAAGTGCCTTTTTCCCACTCCTTAAGTAAATAACAAGGGCGCATATGATTTTTAATTAGTTGGGAAACCCAATTTATAATTTCCTTTTTAAAGCGAAGAACTTTAGCTCTCTCTTTCCAAAGCTCAACTCCCTTATTTTCATGTCCGTAAAAGGTAATTCTCTTCTCCTTTTCGTTAAAACTATAAGTATAACCCTTTCCTATATCATGAAAAAAACTTCCTAACTTAACAGCTATTCTAAAATCTTCTTCGTAAAAAAGAGAGGGCACCTCAGAAAGACCCAAATATTTTTTAGGATTCTTTAAAATTTCTTCGGAATATTTCAAAGTATGAAGACAATGGGAAAGCACATCTAAATGATGGAAAGAGGGCTGGGGCCTTCCTCGTCCAGGAATAATTTCCGGAAAAAGAATCTCTAAAACTCCATCTTCTTCCATTAAAAAAAAACTCTCTCCAGCTCGCTCACTTAGAAGAATATATTTTAATTCAGTAAAAATCCTCTCTCCAGCCACTCTCCTTAAACCCTCTCTTAATTTTTTAAAACACTCCCGAGTTTTCTTTTCTAAGTTTCCATAATTTAAAGCCAAAAGTCTATAACCTCTTAAAATCCTCAAGGGATCCTCTCTTAAATTTTCCTCTCCTAAAACTCGGATCCTTCCCTCTTGAAGATCCCCTAAACCTTTAAAAGGATCTAAGATATAAAAGGCTTCTTCAAAAAGAGATTTTAAAGGAATGGCTAAGGCATTCATCGTAAAATCTCTATCTTTTAAATCCTCTATAATAGTGTCCTTTCGGTATTGGGTAAAATCTATGGAATATTCCCCTTGAGCTATTCGATAGATACCAAATTCCTCGGAAAGAGGAACCAAAGTCCAATCTAAGATTCGGGCTAAAAGGTAAGCTAAATCCTTATAATCTTCTTTTGCCACTAAGTCTAAGTCCTTAATTTCCCTGTCTAAAAGAAAATCCCGCACAGCCCCTCCTACTATGAAAAGGTCCTCCCTATTAGCCAATTTTCTAAAAAAGGTTAAAATTTTTTCTTTATCTGGAAAATTTAAAAGATTAAAAAACTTATTCCGAAAGATAGGGGGAAGTTCAATTTTGTTCATATTTTATAATTTTTAAAAAATCCGTAGAGCTAAAAATCCCCATTCTCTGAGGAACTCAGTCTTTACGGTCTGAAAACCAAGTTTTTTATAAAATTTTGCTAACTCCGGTAAATCCTCTTTTAAAATCCCTGAAAGAAGTAAAAGCCCTTCTTCAGGAAGAAGAAGGGCTTTAAAAGTAGATGCCAAGCCTTTCAGTTCTTTAAAACCAATATTAGCTAAAATAAGATGAAACTTAGGAGAGGTTGATAAATCTAATTTTTTAGAAATAAAAATCTTTTCTGAGATAGAATTTAGTTTAGCATTTTCCTTAGTTGCTAAAAGGGCTAAATCATCTATATCAACGGCATAAACTTGGGCTTGGGGATGAAGTTTAACTACAGCAATAGATAAGATGCCAGTTCCACAACCCATATCCAGGGCATAGAGAGTATCTTCCTTAGGAAATTTTTCTATATAATATTCCAAATTTTTTAACATAAGTTGGGTAGTGGGGTGATGCCCAGTGCCAAAGGCTTGCCCAGGATAGATATATATACAAAGTCCATCGTATTGGGAAGAAGTCTCCCAGGAAGGAAGAATCCAAAGTTTTTCTCCAATCTTTAAAGGCTTAAAATGTTCTCTCCAAATAACTTCCCAATTTTCTCTTTCTATCAATTTATATTCTCTTTGAACTTGATCGGAAAATTTATCTGCCAGACCTTCTAAAGTGATTAAAGTTTCTTCATCTTCTTTTTTTAAATTAATAGAAAAATAAAATTTAAAAAGAAGATGATTAATCTGCTCTTCCGTTTCCCAGGATAAACCTTTTATTTCGTAAAACTCCTCCTCCAAGGTTTCAGCCACTTCCTTAGGGACTTTCAGAGTAAAAAGTAGATACATTTTAAACTATTCTTAAGAATATAAAACCTTGAGAAGGAGAGGTAGATTGAGTTTTTTGATAAGATTTTTGAAGAAGTTCTAAGCGGGCTTTCATCTCTATGGCAGTTGTTCTCTGAGCTACAGCTAAATCCTGAGGAGAAGGATCAGCAGGAGCTAAAGCAGCTGCTCTCACTATTTGCATTTTTTTAATAGTTTCCTCTGGATCTGCCTCAGTAGATACATCAATAGAAACCTCTCCACCAGTAATATAATATTTTCCATCCGGTCCTTTAGTATAAGTGTAATGAACCATTCCTGTATATCTTCCTCCTACAGCTTTATGAGCCATTTCATGGGCTATAACTCGCTTTTCTCTAAGCTTAAGCCTCTGAATTTCTTGTAGAATCTTAACTTTCTCTATCTCTCCCCTCTTAGAAAAATCCCAATTAGATAAAGTATTAGGACTTAAACTTGTAATCTCCATAAATATCTAAGTATTAATTATAATCATTTCTAAAAATTTTTAAATCTTTGTTCTCCCCTCATGTCCTCATATTTATTAAAACTTACCTTGACTTTTTATAAAATTTGTATTATTTCTAAAAATATGAAACAACAATCTAAATCATCCTCTAAAAAATCTTTAAGAATTACTGATAATTTTTTAAGAGAAATCCTTATTAAAAGACTTCCTAAATTGTTAAAAAAAGAGCCTCCTCTCAAGAAATATTTAATTGAAATTCTTAAAGAAGATTTTGCAGATAAAAAAGAAACTGAAAAATCTATTAGAGAATTAATTGAGGAACTTAAGGCTTTAAGATTAGAAAGCGAAAAAAAGTTTGAAGAACATACTAAAATCCTTAAAGAACAAAACAAACGACTGGAAGAACAAAATAAAAGACTGGAAGAACAAAACAAAAGACTGGAAGAACATAGTAAACGACTGGAAGAACATAGTAAACTATTGGAAGAACATAGTAAACGACTAGAAGAACATAGTAAACTATTGGAAGAACACAGTAAACGACTGGAAGAACATAGTAAACGACTGGAGGAACAAAGTAAACGACTAGAAGAACATAGTAAACGACTGGAAGAACATAGTAAGCACTTAGAAGAACTTTATAGAGAGGTAAAAGCCTTGCATAGAAGGTATGATACAGGAATTGGTGCCTTAGGAGCAAGATGGGGTATTAGGGCCGAATCTTCTTTCAGAGAAGCTATTAAAGCCATCTTAAAAGAAAGTTTTTCTATAAAGGTTGAACGTTATCTTGATTTTGACTCAGATGGTTTAGTCTTTGGACATCCCGATCAGATAGAGTTAGATCTTATTCTAAAAAATGGCTTTACTATTGTAGCTGAGATAAAGAGCTCAGTTAGTAGAGAAGATGTAGCTATTTTAAAAAGAAAAATAGACTTTTTTGAAAAAAAAACTCATAGAAAGGTTGATCGGATATTAATTATTTCTCCTATGACAGAATCAAAGGCTATAGAGCTGGCTAAAAAATTTGGGTTTGAGGTCTATTCCTACCCTGAAGAAGTAGAAGAATTATAAAAAGGACTTTAACCCCTTGCTAAAAATAAAAAAGTATTATATTATTCAAAAATTAATGCGGGCGTAGCTCAGGGGTAGAGCGTCTGCTTCCCAAGCAGAAGGTCGCGGGTTCGAATCCCGTCGCCCGCTTTTATTAAAGCTCAGTTCCGATTTATTAGAACCGGAAGACCCTTTCAAATAATTCTTAAAGTAGTTTTTAATCCTTAGATATCAATTGAAGAGTTCTTCTACCCCTGGAAAATAAGAAATCTATAAATTATTGTTGATAGGATCCGGCAATATAACCTTTAATAACAGGAATTTGGACATCTTTTTCTACTTCTAACCAAACCACATCCCCTTCAATCTTAATAATCCTTCCTATGATACCGCCGGAGGTAAACACTTTTTGACCGGGTCTTAATTCCGATAAAAATTTTTGATGTTCCTTAAGTCTCTTTTGTTGAGGTCGGATTAAAAGAAAATAGAAAATAACAAAAATCAGGATTAAAGGTAAAAGGGTTATAATAAGACCAACTAATCCTCCCTGACCTCCCTGCCCTTGAGGCGGTGGAGCCATAGCCAAAGCTTGAGAAACACTAAAAAAAGTATAAATTAAATCCATCTGTTACCTCCTTTCTTTAGGAATTTAATCTAATCTAACTGATTTTACTTTAAAGTCAAGTTATTAAAGTCTTTAATCCGTTGAGCGGTTTCCTTATAGCTAACTTTGGGAGGTAAGGCTAAGGAATTGACAAATTTCTAAAATTTACTAAGTTATTTAAAACTTCCTAAAAAGTTTAAAGAGGGAGGATATGAAAAGAAAATTGGCTAAAAACTTTTTGATAAAAGGACTTTTCTTTTTATTTTTTCTTTCTTATCCCCTACTTTCCCAAGCTAATTGTAATTGGGTAATTTCTTCTTATCCTTTATATAAAATCTTTAAAGAGATTTATTTAGAAAAAAATCTTTGCCTTATTCAACCTCCTAAAGGAGAATTTCATTTCTCTGAACCTTCCCCTAAGGAATGGGAACTTATTAAAAAGTCGGATTTAGTAATTCTTGTAGGAACGGAACCTTGGGCTAAAAGGGTCGAAAAACTCTTATCTTCCAATAAAATTTTAACCCTTACGGAAAAAGTAGAAAAGATACGAAATCCCCATCTTTGGTTTGACCTTTCAAGAATAGAAACAATAATTAAAAGAAGTTTGGAACTTCCTCAGATAAAAACCGATCTTCAATTTAAGGAATATCAAAAAAGATCTGAAGCCTTCTTAAGAAGGCTAAAACAAATTGAAAAGGGATATCAAAACCTTTCTACTTGCTCATATAAAAATTTTTATAATTTAGGCCATAAGGTCTTCACTAATTTATTAAAAGACACTCTCATTAAAGAAGTGGCTTTAATTGAAGGACACCATCACGGAGAAATTTCCTCAAAAAAACTGCTCAATTTTCTGACCTCTGCTAAAAAAGAGGGAATTAAGAAGATTATTTTGACAGAAAGAGAATTTATTAAATACAAAAACCTTTTTGAAAAAGAGGGAATCTCAGTTATGGAGGTATGGTCGGGAGATCGGGATATACCTGGAGGTTTTTTAGACCTCTTAGAGAAAAATTTAACTATCTTTAAAGAAGTGCTAAATTGCCTTTAAAAGAATTCAATTTCCAAAAAGGAGATTAAAGTGAGAACAGCCCTAAAATTAAAGCTTTTATTAGTTTTCATTCTTGCTCTCTTAGCCTTGGTTTTATTAATGCCTACCTTTAGGCCGGATTTGCCTTCTTGGTTTACCCAATATGTTTTTAGAGGACAATTAAAATTAGGATTAGACTTAAAGGGCGGAGTCCATTTAGTATTACAACCTGATGGGGAAAAAGCCTTAAAAAACAGATTAGAAAGATTACTTCAAGATTTAAATCAAGCCTTAGTTAAAAAGGAAATAAAAGTTGAGATTCAAAGGGAAGAAAAAGAAGGTAAAGTAAAATTTTTAAATCCTAAGGATTTTGAAATCTTCAAAAAGGAGATTCTACCTGAATTTAAAGAGCTGTCTATTAAAGCTGAAAAAAGGGAAGATACCTTAATAGTAGTAACGCTAAACCTTTCTAAGGAGTATGAAAATTTTCTAAAAGACCATCTTTTAGATCAATTAATGGAGGTGTTAAGGAACCGAATTGATCAATTCGGAGTAACCGAACCTATTATAACTAAGCAGGGAAAGGATAAGGTAGTGGTCCAACTTCCCGGAGTTAAAGATCCTGAAAGGTCTTTAAAAATTATTGGGCAGACTGCCCAATTGGAATTTAAATTAGTGGATGAAGACCTTATGAAAAGGCTTGATCTTAACACTCTTTTAGCTTCAGTTAAAGATAAGGTTAAGGATCCCAATAATCTTGAAGAATGGAGAAATCTTTTAAATCCCTATTTACCTCCTGATAGAGAATTCTATTTTGAAATCCAAAGGGATAGGGAGACAGGAAATATACTTCGGATTCCTCTCCTTCTTAAAAAGGAAACCTTACTTACTGGTGAATACATTAAGAATGCCAGAGTTCAGATTGATCCTACCTTTAATGAACCTTATGTCTGGATTCAGTTTAATGAGAGAGGAGCCAAAATTTTTGAGGCTATTACTTCAGCCAATGTAGGAAGAAGGTTAGCCATAATATTAGATGGAGTTGTCAGATCTGCTCCCGAAATTAAGGAAAAAATTTCTGGTGGCTCAGCTCAAATTACTGGTGCCTTTACTATGGAAGAAGCCAAGGACTTAGCCTTAGTTTTAAGAGCCGGAGCCCTTCCAGCTCCAGTTAAAATCTTACAAAATATTACAATTGGCCCTTCCTTAGGAAGAGACTCTATAGAAAAGGGAATTAAAGCTGGTTTAATCGGATCAGCTTTAGTCATTCTCTTTGTAATTATTTACTATAAAGTTTCTGGATTAATAGCCGTCATAGCCCTTCTTTTTAATATCTACTTCCTTTTAGCCCTTCTTTCGGCCTTCCAAGCCACTCTTACTTTACCGGGAATAGCTGGTATTATCCTCAGTATAGGAATGGGAGTAGACTCTAATGTCCTTATCTTTGAAAGGATAAGAGAGGAATTGAAAATAGGAAGGACCTCCTTTTCTGCTATCTTTGAAGGTTATTCCAAAACCTTTTGGACTATCTTTGATGCCCATATTACAGTCCTTCTAACTTCTCTTATACTATTTCTCTTTGGAACAGGACCTATTAAAGGATTTGCGGTAACCCTCTCTCTCTCTATTCTTATTAATCTTTTTACCGCTATCTTTCTTACCAAAATCTTTTATGAGGTTCTCTATGCCAAAGGAAAGGACATTAAAATCTCCTTCTTAAGTATCTTAGAAAATTCTAATATTCCTTTT
>FWWL01009183.1_pt1 | contig 12158 bp, 9 predicted proteins | sample 2228331 | NCBI WGS metagenome assembly FWWL01 (sample SAMEA103939775, study PRJEB20133) | metagenome | reverse complement strand
GGCCAGCGTGCTTGTTCTTGCTATGCCGGTGCGGGCCGCCGGTTTCAACGATCCGGAAGATCTGCCTGAGGGGCTAGGGCGGGAGGAAACATTCTATGCTTGTATCGCCTGCCATTCCATGCAGGTGGTGGTGAGGCAGGGGATGAGTCGGGAGATGTGGGAGGACACGATCCGCCTCATGGTCGAGCGACACGGGATGCCAGAGCTTGATCCCAAAGAGAAGGCGCTAATCATCAATTACTTATCCGAGAATTTTCCGGCCAGCACCGGCAGCCGACGCGGCTGGATAAACCCCTTCGCGCCCTGAGCCCAGTCCTGCCCGCTCGCACCGGAGGCTGATCCTGGGCTGATAGGCCCAAGACGCCGCGCCTCGTGGCTCTGGCTTACCGACTTCAGTTCGACAGTCCACAGGGCGCGGCACCGCCAGAGCCTTCCTGAGCCCTTCGCGCCGGTGTTCCTGCCAACGACCGCAACGCGGCGCGCCCTCGGTCGTGCGCACCCCCTTGCGTCCTCTCAACCGCCTGCCGTCAGTCGGCTGTGGTCAAGAGCCGGGCGACATGCACCGAAAGGTCGCGATCCCGGCTGAGATCGGCGAGACCGTAGCGCGCCCCCAGAGCCTCGGCTGAGAGCACGACATTACGCACAACATTCGCCCCTGGCGCGGCCGGCCCGTAGGCTTGGTTGCCAATCAGAAAGTATACGGCGCCGGTATTCCCCGCATGCAGCGTCGGCGGGGCCTCGGTGGCCGGGACTGTCCAGGTCTCGCCCGCATCGAGGATCCGTTCAAAAATGATCGTGCCATCGGCAGCGCGCACCCGAACCCAGGCTGGACGGACCGCGAGCAGCTTGACCTCGGGTTCGCTGTCGGCGGTGACCTGCACAGTGCTTATTGCGCCCTCCTCGGCAGGGCTGCCAGCAAGCGCCTCGGCCACTGCAGCCTCCGTCGCCGCTGGACGAGGACTCGCAGCAAGAGCCTCATCGGTCACAGCCTCAGGAGGGATTGCGGCGATTGGGCCATCGCGCGGCGCCAAAACCGGAACGTCAAGCGCCTGCGGGCGCAAAAGGCGCACCGTGCCGCTTGCCCGCCCGGCGGGAAAAGCAACCGGGTCCATCTCGGCTAAAGCTGGATCAGTGTTTTGGACAACGCCCGCAAGCGGATCGAGATTGGCAACCACCGTTGGGCTCACGTCAACGGGTGCCACCTGCACGCGCTGCACTTCTTGCAACACGGTCCAGCCGAGCACCCCAAACCCCGTGATCAGCGCGGCGAGCACAAACAACGACGCCAGCGCGCCAGGCTCTAGCCGCTGCCAAAATGGCTCCCGCAGTGGGGCTATGCCCGGCAGCCGCAGCTCAACCTTTTCTGGCCCGGCAGGCGCAACAAGCGGTTTGCGGCGTGTGCTTGCGGCCTTTTCAGGCGCAAGTGCCAAATCCGGGCCGATGCGGAACCCTGTCTCTTCGCAAAAACGGGCATAGACCCATTCCTGATCCATCCCCAAATAGCGGGCGTAAGCGCGCACGAGCCCCGGCACAATGGTTGGGCTTTCAAAAACCGACAAATCGCCGTTTTCAATCGCAGCAATAAAGGCGGCGCGAATGTGCAGCTCTTTTTGCACGTCAAGAAGCGACTTGCCGAGCGTTGCGCGCTCACCCCGCAAAAGGTCGCCGATCCTGAGCTCATAATCATCAAAACCCCGCGGCCGAACAGGTTCTTCCGGCTCGGGCGTCGGTTTGCGCCAGATCATCCACTGCCCCGTTCGCTCCGATCGCTGCTGGATCGATTCTTGACCTGCTTTGGCAGCGCGCCCGCCGTCTGCGAGTCACGACCACGAAAGCTTGTGGTCTTGCTAGCAGATCAAGCCCAGCCGTTGAAGAGCTCTTCGCGCTTAGCCGGCAAGTTCGGCACGATTCAGCGCACACTGCGCCCAAAGCTGATCCATAGCGCGAACGAGCGCGTCAATGTGCTCTGGCTTGTGCACGGGGGAGGGGGTGAAACGCAACCGCTCCGTCCCACGGGGAACGGTCGGGAAATTGATCGGTTGGGCGTAAATTCCAAACCGCTCGAGCAGGAGGTCCGAGATCAGCTTGCAATGGACCGGATCGCCCACCAAGACGGGCACGATATGGCTGCCATGGTCAATCAGCGGTAGCCCGAGCGCCTTGAGGCGTGTTTTGAGAACCTTGGCGCGATCTTGGTGTTCTTGCCGCAGGCGCCGCCCTTCGTTGCCCTTCAGGATCCGGATCGATTCGGCCGCCCCCGCCGCAACCGCAGGCGGAAGCGACGTTGTAAAAATAAATCCCGGGGCATAGGAGCGGATGGCGTCAACCATCTTGGCGCTGGCTGCAATATAGCCCCCGCTCACCCCAAAAGCTTTGCCGAGGGTGCCGTTGATGATGTCGATCCGGTGCAAAAGCCGGTCGCGTTCGGCCACGCCGCCGCCGCGAGGGCCATAAAGCCCAACGGCGTGAACCTCGTCGAGATAGGTGAGCGCACCGAATTCTTCAGCAAGATCACAAATCTCAGCGATCCGCCCAAAATCACCGTCCATCGAGTAAACCGACTCGAAGGCAATGAGCTTGGGCGCTTTCGGATCATCCGCGGCGAGAAGCGTGCGCAGATGCTCGATATCATTGTGGCGGAAAATGCGCTTTGAGCCACCGTTGCGCCGAATCCCCTCGATCATCGAGGCGTGGTTGAGCGCATCTGAGTAGATAACCAAGCCCGGGAAAATCTTTGGCAAGGTGGAAAGTGTTGCGTCATTGGCGATGTAGGCCGAGGTGAACAAAAGCGCGGCCTCTTTGCCGTGTAACTCAGCGATCAGCGCTTCGAGCTCTTTGTGATAGACGGTCGTGCCCGAGATGTTGCGGGTTCCGCCAGAGCCTGCCCCCGCCCGGCTCATGGCCGCGCGCATCGCCTCAAGGACGGCCGGATGCTGCCCCATCCCAAGATAATCATTGCTGCACCAGACGACGATTTCCCGCGTGCTGCCATCCGAGCGGCGCCAAAGCGCATGCGGAAAACGGCCGCATTGGCGCTCGATCTCGATGAAGACGCGATAACGACCTTCGTCGTGAAGCCGCTTGAGGGCAGCATCAAGGGCGGCAGAATGAAAGGGACACGTCGTCACCTGAAACTCCTGGTTCGCTGGCAGCCATCCAAGGCGACTGGCTGAAGATACGCATTGCTATAGCCGATTTTCCACCGACCGAAAACACATAGAGCACAATACGCACGCCTGAGGCCAAGCCTCGCTCACGCATTCGTCATCTTACCTAATTCGCTATAAGCATCATGACCATGATCTTGATCAATGTCACTTCCTGTCGCAGGGAAGGGCCGCTCAGATGGTCAGGCTTGCCTCGGGGCAGGGACCATGTTCTCAGCGACCCCTTCATGGAGCCGGGCAAGCGTGTGAACCGTTACGCTAGAGCGCAAGTGGCGCTGCCGGTTTGGGCGCGCGCCTTTGGGCTAAACGGAGGTGATCATAATCGCTTTCGGCGTGGGGCCGGTTCGGGCGCGGGCAAAGGGTTAAACGGCGGCGGTGAGTTCCGCCCTGCGGGGGGCCGGGCTCGGGCGTCGGTAGGGGGGCTAAACATCGACCGAATCGAGAAGGAATATCAATTGCTCGCTCGGTTGCGGGAATGGGTGCTCAACGCATCGTTCGGCCGCGATGTGCAAGACCGTGCGCCAAGGCACGTTGTAATTGGGACCTTCGTTGGGATAAAGGGGAGCCTTCGTTGCCTAAGAGGTCATGGTGGCGGCAAAACCTTTGGCCGCCATTATTTCTCCCTTTTTGTTTTCTCCCTTTTTGATCCGAGTTGGCTTTTCGCCGCTGACCGAGGCCACGACGAACCCCTTCGGTCCCTATGGCCGGGCTTCCTGAGCGAACCCTCTGCGCGCTGACGATGCGCCAAAGCTCTGCACCGTCAACGCTCCGTTCTGCAGGGTGCGCGTTGGTGCGCGTTATGGTCCTGCGCCTGGTCGACAGAGGCCGCTTCTTTGGTTAGGGTTGGGCGATGCGGTTCCTTTCCCTTCCGGCCTTGGAAGCACGATCACGAAAGTTTGGAGCCAAGATCGGAGCGCGCTCACCTGAACCAGCCTGACCCCATGTCGCAAAGAGCCAAAAAAGCCGATAGAGCCTGCGATGACCTCCCGTTCTCTTGCCCCCGTTCTTGACCACATTGATGCCGAGCTTCCCGCAGCGATTAACAGGCTCAAGGACGTGTTGCGGATTCCCTCAATTTCGACCGATCCAGCCTATGCGGAAGCCTGCCAAAAGGCCGCCGCGTGGCTTGCCGCCGATCTTGCAAGCTTTGGCGTCAAGGCCGAGGTCGACCAAACCGCCGGGCATCCGATGGTGCGCGGCACAGCCGGCGAGGGTTCACCGCATCTTCTGTTCTACGGCCATTACGATGTGCAACCGGTCGATCCGCTGGCGCTTTGGACACACGATCCCTTTGACCCGGTGGTCGCCGACGGCCCCGCGGGGCCGATGATCGTCGCGCGCGGTGCTTCGGATGATAAGGGGCAGCTGATGACCTTTGTTGAGGCCTGCCGCGCCTTTGTTGCCGTGCACGGGACGCTGCCTTGTCGGGTGACTTTTTTGTTTGAAGGCGAAGAGGAATCGGGCTCGCCTTCGCTTATCCCTTATTTGCTCGCAAAGGCCGATGCCTTGCGCGCCGAGCTTGCCCTGATCTGCGACACGGGCATGATCGGCCGGAGAATTCCGGCCATCACCACCCGCCTTCGGGGGCTTGCCAAGGTTGAGCTTGCGCTGCGCGCTGCTCGGTGTGACCTGCATTCCGGTCTTTATGGCGGGGCGGCTCTCAACCCTGCGCATGTTCTTGCGCGCATTCTTGCGGATCTGCACGATGCAGAGGGGCGCGTGACGCTTGCCGGTTTTTACGAGGGCGTGGATGAGCTTTCGCCCGAGGAGCGCGCGGCCTGGGCTTCTTTGCCGATCTCAAGCGCGTCATTCCTAGGCCCCGTTGGACTTTCTGAGCCCGCCGGGGAGCGTGACCGCAGCCTTCTTGAGCAAATCTGGGCGCGCCCCACGGCTGAGGTCAACGGCATGGCTGCTGGTTATACAGGGCCTGGCTTTAAAACCGTCCTTCCCGCCGAAGCGCGCGCAAAAGTGAGCTTCCGCTTGGTCGGCAAGCAAGATCCGCAAGCGGTTCTTGAAGCCTTTCGCGCCTATGTTCTTGCCCGGCTCCCAAAGGATTGCCAGGCAGAGTTTCTTGACCAAGAGGGCTCGCCCGCCGTGACCATGGACACGCGCCATCCAGCCTTTGCTGTCGCACAGCGTGCGCTCTCGGAGGAATGGCGCGAGCCCGCAGTTTTTATTGGCTCGGGCGGGTCAATTCCGATTGCAGGTTATTTTCAAACCCTGCTTGGGATGGACTCGCTCCTTGTCGGTTTTGCCCGCGACGACGACCGCGTGCACAGCCCAAATGAGAAATATGACCTCGATGCCTTTCACAAAGGCATCCGCTCCTGGGCGCGGATCTTGTATGCCTTGGCGACGAGGAGTGATTGACGGTCTCTCTTGGCTTCAGCATGGAGAGAGCGCACGATTTGCCCACCTATGAGCGACCCGATGAGCGCCCCGGAGCTTTCCGCGCTCAGCCCTGAGCCCAAGCCCGCACCGGTTGCCGCACCGGTCGTGGTTTTGGTGCGTCCCCAGCTTGCGCAAAATATCGGTGCGGTGGCGCGGGTAATGCTCAATTTTGGCTTACAGACGCTGCGTCTTGTTGCTCCGCGTGACGGTTGGCCTAACCCTGATGCCTGGGCCATGGCCTCGGGCGCTGATCGTGTTTTAGAGGCTGCGCGGGTTTATCCGGATGTCGCCGGGGCGGTTGGCGATTGCTCGGCGATTTTTGCCACAACCGCGCGGCCGCGTGAGCTTGCCTTACCAACGCTGACACCTTGGGAAGCAATGTCTGAGGCTGTCGCACTTTCTGCCGCTGGGGCAAGGATTGCATTTTTGTTCGGCCCAGAACGCTCAGGCTTGACGAATGACGATCTTGCCCCCGCCCGGGCGATTGTGACTGTGCCGGTCAACCCCGCTTTTCCCTCGCTGAACCTCGCGCAGGCGGTTGCTGTTCTTGTTTATGAATGGGCAAAGCAGAGCGATGGCGCGTTGGGGCTTAGAACGTCTGCTGAGCTCATGCCCGCGCCCGGTGACGAAAAGCTTGTCGCGGCTCGTCTTGCTCAGGCCTCGCGCGAGATCATTCCCGCGCCGGCGGAAGATCGGGCGCGCTTTCTCGATCGGCTCGAGACTCTGCTTGAGGCACGCGGTTTTTTCCGCCCGCCCGAGCGCGCACCCGTCATGAAGCGGAACCTACGGACGATGTTTGCCCGCTTTGCGCCCACCTCAGCCGAGCTGCAGACACTCTATGGAGTGGTGCGGCATCTCGTCGGGCGCTCTTGAACAGCGCCTGTGCGCGTTCTAGCCTTCCGTCCAAAGCGAAGGGCGCGAGCGTCGCGTGGAGACGAACAGCGCTACGCCTGTCTCCTGACTTAAACGCAATGGCATGGATCAGACTTAGGGTCAGAGCATGAGCAAACGGCCCATCTTTGAAGAGGTCTCCGAGCCCGCGCCGAGGCGCCCGGCTCCCGCGCAGACGGGACTTTTAGAGCGCGGGCAGGGTGCCCGGCGAGCCGTGCGTGCGTGGCTGATCGGCTTGTTCCTGCTTGTCACCTTGATGGTGGCTGTGGGCGGGCTCACGCGGCTTACGGGCTCTGGCCTTTCGATCACCGAATGGCGCCCAATCACAGGTGCACTTCCCCCGCTTTCAGCGGAGGAGTGGCAAAAGGCGTTCGACGCCTACCGGCAGACCGACCAATACCGTTTGGTCAACCAAGGCATGACGCTCGCTGAATTTAAAGTGATTTTCTGGTGGGAGTGGGGGCATCGTCAGCTTGGACGGCTGATTGGACTTGTGTGGGCGGCCGGTTTTGCCTGGTTTCTTCTTCTTCGGCAAATCCCGCCTGGCTGGACCGAAAGGCTTTTGGCACTTGGCCTTCTGGGCGCGCTGCAAGGGGCGATTGGCTGGTGGATGGTCGCCTCGGGGCTAGAGGAAGGAATGATTCGGGTGGCAAGCTACCGGCTCGCCGTTCATCTTGGCCTTGCTTTTGCAATTTTGGGGCTTATCGCGTGGTATGTTTTTCTGCTTGGGAAAAGCGAGGCTCAGTTGCTTGCCGCGCGCCGTGCAGGTGAAGAGCGGCTCGCGCGAGCGGCAGGCTGGCTTGCCGGGCTTGTCTTCGTTCAGATCCTGCTCGGTGCTCTGGTTGCCGGAATTGATGCCGGGCGTGGCTATACCGACTGGCCGCTGATGGCGGGAGGTCTTTTCCCGCCGGGGATGTGGGATCTTACCCCGTTCTGGCGCAATGTCTTTGAAAACGACGGCACGGTGCAGTTTATCCACCGCAAAGTTGGCTATCTTGTTCTCATCGCCGCGCTGTTTGTCTGGCTTAAGGCGCGCAGACTTCCCCAACGGGAAATGGTGCGCGCCGCGCAAGGCGTATTGGCCGTGACGGTTTGGCAAGTGGTGCTTGGGATCATTACGGTCCTTCACGCCGCACCGTGGGCGCTTGCACTATTGCATCAACTCTCCGCTTTGGCCTTGTTTGTTGCAGTCTTGTGGTTGCGCTTTACGGCGGTGTATCCCTTGGGCACGGTGTTGCGGAGTGCAAAATGACGGCGCGCCTTTCCGGTCAGGGCCGGTCGATTGATCGCACGCGGCCGGTGCGGTTCAGCTTCGACGGCAAGCTCTTTGAAGGCTATGCAGGCGACACGCTTGCCTCGGCTCTTCTGGCCAATGGGCAGCGCCTGATGGCGCGGTCGTTCAAATACCATCGCCCGCGCGGGCCGCTGACGGCGGGTCCGGAAGAGCCAAACGCCCTTGTCACCATCCGCGAGCCTGATGGGCAATGCACCCCGAATGTGCGCGCAACAGAGCAGGAAATTTTTCCCGGCCTCGTCGCGGAAAGCCAGAATTGCTGGCCACGGCTTTCCTTTGACCTGATGGCGGTTAATGATCTGCTCGCTCCTGTCTTTGTGGCTGGTTTTTATTATAAGACCTTCATGTGGCCCGCTCGCTTTTGGGAGAGGATCTATGAACCAGCCATACGGCGCGCAGCGGGGCTTGGGCGGTTGTCAGGCAAGCCCGATACGGCGCCTTACGAAAAGGCCTATGCCTTCTGCGATCTGTTGGTCATTGGCGGGGGTCCGGCGGGATTGATGGCCGCACGCGCGGCCGGGTGCGCCGGGGCACGGGTCATCCTGGCTGAGGCCGACCGAGAGCCGGGCGGGCGGCTTTTGTCGGAAGAGCCGCGGATTGGTGGCCTTGCCGGCCCCGACTGGGCTGCGGCCATTTGGGCCGAGCTTGCCGCAATGCCGAATGTGCGGCTTATGCCGCGCACCACCGTGGTTGGGGTTTACGATCAGGGCCAATTCGCAGCGCTCGAGCGCGTGGGGGTGCATCTGCCTGATCCGGGCGATCTGCCGCGGGCCTGTTTCTGGCGTATCCGCGCGCGCCGCGCCATTTTGGCAACGGGCGCGCTTGAGCGGCCGCTGTTGCACCCCGGAAACGATCGGCCCGGGGTGATGCTGGCCTCAGCCGTTGAGACTTATGTCACTCGCTTCGGCGTTGACCCCGGCCCAACGGTGATCTTTGGCGCCAATGATGCGGCCTTGGCTTTGGCGCGCAGGCTTGCTGCCCGCGGGGTGCGCGTTGTTGCTTATGTCGACCCGCGCCCGGATGTTCCAGTCCTTGAGAATTTTCCTGTCTACCGCGGCGCGGTTGTGGAAGGCACACGGGGGCGGCTCGCTTTGGCGGAAGTCGTCATTCGCCATCCGGGCGGGCTCTCGCGCCTTGCGGCCGAAACGCTTGGCCTTGCGGGTGGCTATAACCCCACGCTGCACCTGACCGCGCATCTTGGTGCAAAGCCGGTGTGGGACGAGACGCTGAACAGCTTTGTCCCAGCCCCTGGGGCGGTGCCGGGGCTCGAGGCTGCCGGGGCAGCGGCTGGGCGCTTTTCAACCGCCGCAGCGCTTCGCTCGGGGGTGCAAGCGGCATTTACGGCGCTTGCTGACTTGGGCTTCAAAACGCCCGAGCTGACCGTGCCCGAAAGCGACGATGAGCCCTATTCCGCGCCCCGGTTTTGGTGTGTGAAGGCCCCGGGGCGGATTTTCGTTGACCAAGGGAATGATGTCACCCTCAAAGATATTGGTCTTGCTGCACAAGAGGGCTACGTTGACCCCGAACATATGAAACGCTGGACAACGCAGGGCATGGCGCCTGACCAGGGCAAAGTGTCAAATGTTTTGTCCCTCCTGGCCTTGGCCGAGGCAACGGGCCGCGGCGTTGGAGAGACTGGCACCACCACCTTTCGCCCGCCCTATGTGCCCGTGCAGATTGCGGCAATGGGAGCAGGCGGGCGCGGCAAGGGTTTTGCCCCCGAGCGGCGCATCACTTCGGATGCAGCTTTGCGCCGAGCAGGGGCGATTATGGTTGAGGCGGGGCTTTGGTACCGGCCAAGCTATTTTCCCGCCCCGGGCGACAAAAGCTGGCGTGAGGCCTGTGACCGCGAAGTGCGCATGGTTCGGCAAAGCGTGGGCGTGACCGATGTCTCGACCCTCGGCAAGATCGATGTTCAGGGTCCAGATGCGCCCGCCTTCCTCGATTTTGTCTACACAAACACCATGTCGACACTTCGGCTAGGGCGGGTGCGCTACGGGTTGATGCTGCGCGAGGATGGTTTTGTCATGGACGATGGCACCTGCGCGCGGCTTGGGCCGGAGCATTTTGTTCTGACCACCACCACCGCTGCGGCAGGCCAGGTGATGCGACATTTGGACTTTGTTCAACAGTCCTTTTTCCCGCGCGCGCGGCTCAGGCTGATCTCTGTGACCGAGCACTGGGCGCAGTTTGCACTTGCAGGCCCTAAGGCGCGTGCGCTTCTGGCGAGGCTTACCGATGCAGATGTCTCAAACGCAAGCCTGCCGTTCATGGCCTGCGGAGAGTTCAAAATTTTCGGCGTGCCCGGGCGGATTTTCAGGATTTCGTTTTCGGGCGAGCTTGGCTTCGAGGTCGCGGTGCCGGCGCGCTTTGGCGCAGCGCTGTGGGAAACGCTTGTGCGCGAGGCAGAGGCGCTCGGCGGCGGACCCTACGGCCTTGAGGCGCTCAATGTGTTGCGCCTTGAGAAAGGCTTTCTGACCCATGCCGAAATGCACGGCCGCACCACCGCCTTTGACCTTGGGCTCGAAGCAATGATTGCTGAGAAAGACTTTATCGGTCGGGCAGCAAGCCGCAGGCCCGGCCTTCTTGACCCCGACCGCGAGCAGCTTGTTGGACTTATCCCAGTTGATCCGACAGTTGCGCTGAGCGCAGGCGCTCACCTTTACGAGCCGAACGCGCCGCGCAAGGCCGCGTATGACCAGGGCTATGTGACCTCGGTTGCGTATTCGCCAACCCTTGGCCATTGGATCGCGCTTGCTTTCCTCAAACGAGGGCGGAGCCGGCACGGGCAAGAAATTCGTGTTGACGACGGCTTGCGGGGCCAGCAGGCGATGTGCCGGGTTGTCCCGCCCGTCTTTTTTTATTCTAAATGAGAGCGGTTGCGTGGCTGAGCTAACGGTGACCTCGCCCTTTGCCGGCTTGGCGCTTCCCTCCGGAGGCGAGCGCCTGGCTGTCCGAGAGCTTCCGCTTCAGTCCATCGCCTCAATTGCACCCTATCCTGGCATGCTCGAGGCGGTGGCAGAGCGTCTTGGGGGCTTTCCCAGCCCGGGTGAGCTTTTGACGTTGTCCTCTGGCCGCTGTGCCTGGGCTGGGCGCGAGACCGCCTTTTTGTGGGGAACACCGCCTGATCTTGCAGGCCTTGCCGCGGTGACCGATCAATCCGACGGTTGGGCGGGACTCAGCCTTGCTGGTCCGGATGTTGGCGAGGTGCTCGCCCGGCTTGTGCCGGTGGATCTTGCGGCGCTTTCCCCGCCTGCATCGATTCGCACGCTTCTTAATCACTTGCCGCTGTTGTTGCTCTTGCCAGAGCGCGAAGTCTTTGAGCTTTGGTCCTTTCGCTCCATGGCCGGCTCGCTGGTTCACGAGCTTTCAGGAGCGATTCGAAGTGTGGCTGCGCGCCGGGCACAGCTTGAGTAAGCTCCTCTTCCCGGAGAAGGCGGGGCAGAGAGCCGCGCCGCAACGTTCTCTGAGGCGCCTTCGGTGCCTGGTCAGCGTTAGGCGGCCTGGGGTTCCAAGTGAGCAAATGCCCGCCGCGGGCGCGGGTGCTGTGAAACTCCGGGACAACACAAGGCACAAAGGCGGCGGCCAATCGGACCGCATGAGACAAAGGTCCCTTAGCACAGCCGACGACTCGAGGCGCTGCCAAGCGCGCCCCGGATGGCCTGTTGGCTCAAAGGACGCTTTCGTTTAACTGAGACGTGCAAACGGACAACGCCTTGGTCGAGGCTCGTTGTCTTGGTCGTTGCGCGGCTGCGTTTTGGCCTTGTGTCCCTTTTGGTTCATACGATTTTTCCGGATCGACCTTGGTGTTGGCGCGGGCGTTGGCGCGGGGTGCAGCAAAAAATTTTCCGAACGATGCAAAAATCTCTTGCGCCGCTAGCGAAGGCGATGTAGGCACACTGTGCCTGTTCTGACTTCCCTGCCGATTTGGTGCTCAGTGCCCGCCGCGCAGACGGAAAGAAAGACTGCGCGTGCTTGCTGGCAATTCCGCCAGCGTCAATTCGACAGGAGACGAACTCATGAAAACTGGAACCGTAAAGTGGTTCAACGCCACAAAGGGCTATGGCTTCATCCAGCCCGAAGGTGGTAGCAAGGACGTGTTTGTACACATTACGGCGCTGCAACGCGCCGGCTTGACCGAACTGCGTGACGGTCAGCGCGTGCGCTTCGATCTTGAGACAAGCCGTGACGGCCGGCAATCGGCTGTCAATCTGCAGCTTGTCTAATGGCTAAAGCCGCAACGACCGCAACGGTCTCAAGCGTCGGCTCAAGGTCATCTTGGCAAGGTTAAAGCTTTCTCAGGGCGACCGGTTTCGGCCGCCCTTTTCTTTTGGGTGGCCCTTTGGCACGCGGTCGCCCCGTTTTTGGCCCGCCTCCGTTTTCGGCTTGCCGCTCTCGTTCTACGCCTGTGCTAT
>FWWL01009182.1_pt1 | contig 12159 bp, 8 predicted proteins | sample 2228331 | NCBI WGS metagenome assembly FWWL01 (sample SAMEA103939775, study PRJEB20133) | metagenome | reverse complement strand
GTGGAGGGTGCACATGGACAAAAGATACAGGTGAGATATGGTGAGTTGTTATACCCGGATGGGAATTTAAATCCTATGACTTCAGTTTGGGGACAGATAAAAAATTACAATATACCGGAACTATCGGAAAAGCCTTTTACTGCGGAGCAGAAAGATATTTTTATTTTAAAAGGAGAAAAGGTTGAGTTGTTAACCACTTATTTTACATATCATGGTTTTCGTTATGCGGAAATAGAAGGGATTGATATTACTTCTGTTAAGGAAATTTATGCAGAGCGTTTACATACCGCGGTGGAACAGGTGGGTAGTTTTGAGACTTCGGAAGAAATATTAAATCGTATCCAAAAGATGTGTAATGAAACTCTGCTAAGTAATCTACATAGTGTTCAAACGGATTGTCCACACAGGGAAAAATTTGGCTATGGAGGGGATATTGTTTCTGCCAGTGAGTTTGCAATTTTTAATTTTGATATGTCTGCCTTTTATAGAAAGGTTGTTTTGGATTTTGCGGATGAAATGCGTCCCAATGGAGGTTTTACTGAGACAGCACCTTTTGTAGGCATTGCGGATTGTGGGTTCGGTGAGGGAAGTGGACCTATTGCATGGGGTTCTGTTCATCCGTTTTTACTGTGGAACTTATATCAATACTATGGTGATAAGACTATTATTGAGGAACAATATTCAAATGCTAAAAAATGGTTTGAGTTATTGGTTAAGAGTGCTCAGGATGGAATAATTAAGCAATGTATAGGAGACCATGAGAGTGTTGTAGAAAAACAGGTGGAGGTCAGTGCTACTGCATACTATTATTTGAATGCTACTCTGATGAGGAAATTGGCGGGGATATTAAGATTGAAAGAAGATGAAGAATACTATCAAAAATCCGCTGAAGAGATTAAACGGAAATTTAATGAGAAGTTTTATAATAGTTCCGATGGCAAAATAGGCATAGGTTCACAAGTAAATCAGGTTCTTTACTATGCATTTGGAATGGGGACACCAGAACAGTTACATCTTGTCGGGAATTGGTTGATAGATGATGTTGTATCACGAAATAGTAAACTTACTACAGGGATTTTTGGAACGAAGTATCTATTAGGAACATTGTGTGAATTGGATAGGCAGGATTTAGCGTATGAGATTGTCATGCAAAAGGAATGTCCGGGCTGGAGGTTTATGTTAGAAAACGGAGCCACAACTCTCTGGGAACATTGGGAATTTAGTGATAATACATTCTCCCATAATCATCCTATGTTTGGCTCGGTTAGTGAATGGTTCTATAAGTATTTAGGAGGAATTGCCCCTGCGGATAACGCTTATGCATTTGACAAAATTGTCATAAAACCTATGTTTTTATTGCCCATTCAGAAGGTAAATTGTTGTTATGAAAGTGTGCGAGGGAAAATTGTCTCTCAATGGGAAAAGAAGGATAACCAAATCTTCTGGTATTTGCAATTACCTCCCAATTCAGAGGGATATGTCATTTTGCCTGATGTTTATAAGAATATATTGATTGATGATAAAGAATTAGACAGGAACCCAAATGTGTCTGGATATAGAAAAGAAATGAACAAAATACACTTTACCATATCAAATGGCAAATATCAGTTCCAATTGTTTAATTAGAGCCTCAAAAAGATAGATTCTATTCTTTTTTTGTGCCGATTAAGCCATCAATAACCAGTTTTTTTCCATCCCACATACCTGTCTTTATCATCCCCAATACCATAATTTCAATAACACCATCATCGTAAATTTTATACTCCGCTTCAATTCCTTTTGGAGAGAGTTTGTTAACCACACCTCCTTTTATTAATACTTTATCTTTGCTCAAAAATTTTATATCAAATTCTTCAAATCTCCAGAAAGAGCCGATTAAACTCCTGTGAAGTTCATTTTGGGGTAACTCGGAGTCTGTGGGTGCATTTTCAGAAGTATCTTTCTGATTAAAAGTGCCAGCAGATGGGAGTAACGGTTCGGGTTTTATATTTTCTGTATCATTTTTATCCTGATTACAACCTGTTATAATTCCTAAGAAACTCAATAACAAACAGAGTAATTTAGCAATTTTTTTCATAATTTGTCCTTTATAGATTGTTTATTCTATATAATTTAGTAATTCTCTACCAATTTCATTATTCAGATAAAATCCTTCCTCAGTTGGTTTATATACCCCATTATTATACTCTATCAATTTTCTCTGAATAAGGTTAGATAATGCAGACCCAAAATCATCTTTTATATCGTTAGAAAATCTGTGATAATAGGTTCGTTCGGATATTCCATTTGCTAAACGGAAATGTTGTATTAAAGTTTCCAATTTTATTTCTTTAATTGTCAAATGGTCTTCTTCCTGTTTTTTGCCAGGTAAATCTATATACTTATGGATATCGGGAATGTTAGAACAGCGAATATTTCCCAAAAAAGAGTATGCTCCTGCTCCCAGACCGAGATAAAATTCATTATGCCAATAAATCAGGTTATGCTGGCATTCACAGCCTTTTTTGGCGAAGTTGGAAATTTCGTAGTGGATATATTTGTTTGTATTTAGGTAATTATTACTATATTTATACATATCTAAACATAAATCATCATCAGGCTTTTCGGTTAACTTTTTCTCATAGAGCGGTGTTCCTTCTTCAAAAGTTAGGTTATATGTAGATATGTGGGTAGGGTTAAATTGCATAGCCAGTCTTAAGTTTTCTGCCCATATATCTATGTTTTGTGTTGGGATACCGTAAATAAGGTCTAAACTCCAATTATTAAAATGATTAGATATGATTTCACAAGATTTCATTGCTTTTTTAGCGTCATGTCTTCTCCCCAAGTATTTCAGGTCTTTATCTGAGAATGACTGAACACCTATGCTTACTCTATTTATACCTATTGCTTTGACTTCTTTTATCCATATATCTGAAATATCGTCTGGATTAACCTCTATAGATATTTCTGGATTAGAAAGATTAAAAAAATTGTTTACATCATTGATAATTTTCTTAATTTGTGCTGGTTTTAAGAGGGAAGGCGTTCCACCACCAATGTATATACTTTTTACAGAAGTTTTATATGTTTCGTTGCCTAATTCTTTTATTAGTGATTCTATATAAATATCTGGAATATCTTTACTTATGGGAATGCTATAAAAATCACAATACTCACACTTTTTCCTGCAAAACGGGATATGTATATATATTCCCAATTCATCTGGTAAATATTTTTGTAATAATTCAACTGTAGTTGTCATCTTTTGTTATCCTGTGTGGATATTATAATATAATCACTTGTGGAATTTTAATAAATATAATGCTGTTTCATAGAAGTTAAAAGGTATTAATATGAACGCTGAATTGGTAATGATAGGAACGGAACTTTTACTTGGGCAAATAATAGATACAAATGCCAATTACTTAGGTGAAAAACTTGCAGAAATTGGGGTGGATGTATATAGAAAGACTACTGTAGGGGACAATCAGAGCAGGATAGTTGATGTTATCAGAGAATCTCTTGGTCGTTGCGATGTGGTTATTTGTTCTGGTGGATTGGGACCGACGGTAGATGATGTTACTCGTGAGAGTATAGCGGAAGTCACAAATAGCCCCTTAATTTATCATGAAGAACTATATAGAAAAATCTTTGAAAAGTTAGAGAAAAGAGGGGTAAAGGTTTCAGAGAATAACAAAAAACAGGCATTGTTACCAGAGGGGGCAATAAAAATTAATAATCCTATAGGAACGGCGCCAGGATTTATTAAGGAATTCAATTCCAGATATATCATTTGTTTGCCGGGAGTTCCTTTTGAATTAAAGGCTATGTTTGAAGAGACGGTTATTCCTTTTCTATGTGAGAAATTCAATATTCAAAGTCGTCTATATATAAGAGTATTAAAGGTTTATGGGTTAGGAGAGTCAAGGATAGACTATAAGTTAGGGGAATTGCTTTATTCTTCCTGTCCGACAATTGGATTGCTTGCTTCTCCTGAATGTGTCCGAATACGATTGGCAGTAAAAGAGGCATCACAGGACCGTGCGGAAGAAATTTTAGATAAAATGGAACAAAAGATTCACGAGAGATTACCTGGACTGGTTTTATCGGGCGAGAACTATTCGCTGGAAAAAGAAATAGATAGGATTCTTAGGGAAAAAGATAGGTTTCTAACGATAATTGACGGACAGACGGCAGGGATGGTTATTTACCGTTTAATACAGGCAAAAGCAGAGAGGTTTCTTTGTGGCGAAGTCTTCTCCCCTATCGGTAATATAGAAGAAGTAAAAAAATTATTTGACATAAGAGAAAACTATTTGTTAAAATTTTCTTTTGCTTACAATTTAATAATTTATTCTGACCCTGACAGGAAGGTAACAAATGTTTATCTGTCAGGAAAGGATATAGAAGAAATTCACTGGGAACTACCCTTTTATGGGCACGAAGAAAGGGACCGGGTAAGGATTTCAGTGATTTCATTAGAGCAAGTTCGGAGGAAGTTGCTTGATATTGAATTTAAGGACAGTTGAATAGGAAACCCGGAAATAACTCCACAGAAGAAGGAGTATAGAAATGTTCCCAATGTTAGCGATATTATTACTCTCAACTCAGCCTATCCAGCCGTGTATTGAAGGTATAGCATCCTATTATACTACGGCGAAGACTGGCTTCCTGACGGCGTCAGGGGAACGATTAAAAGACCATGAATTTACCTGTGCCATGCCATTTGGGACTTTCGGTGATTATTATTTAGTAGTAAATGAGAAGAATGGGAAAGCAATTATTTGCAAATTAAATGACCGTGGTCCATTTGTAAAGGGGCGTGTTATAGACCTTTCCTTATCGGCTATGAAGGCATTGGAGCCAAGAAAGGGATTAATAAGAGTAAAAGTTTATCATTTAGGGAAAGGACCTTTTAAAACAGGTCCTGTAAAAATTCCTCGTTAGAAATTAATCTATAGGTTCCAAGTATAGTCCCAGTGGAATATCATCAATGGAAGTTTGTTTTATCTCAGGGATTTCTTTGACGGATATAGAAACAGATTTTGCTAAAACTTCTTTTGAAAGTAAGTCTTGATATTCAGAGATAGCCTCTTTTAAGGCATTATCATCTGTTATGATGGTCAGGTTAATTCTTTTATCATAAGGAAGTTGTTTGGATTTGCGAAGTTCTTGAATCTCACGGATGACATCCCTTATCCAGCCTTCTTTTTTCAGTTCCTCTGTTATTGTAGTAGTTAAAATTACTACCATATTTTTACCTTGAGAAGCGGTAAATCCTTCTTTAGGAATAAGTTTTACACTTAAATCTTCTTCTTTTAGGGATACTTTTTCTCCTTCCAATTCTAATATATATTCACCATTAATAGTTATGTCATGATAAATTGAGGCTCCGTTTTCGGTAGCTAACGCTTTTGCAAGGGATTTTACTTTGCTTCCTAAACGCGGACCTAGTAGTTTATAATTAGGTTTTATTTCATAGTCAACATATAACTCTGGCTGGTCTGAAAATTCTATTTCTTTGATGTTGAGTTCTTCTTCTACTATATCCATATAGGGAGCGATTTTATCCTTCAATTCGGGCGAGGAAACTACGATTTCGCATTTTGCCAGAGGCTGTCGGACTTTTATGTTAGCCAGACGGCGAGCACTTAAACCTAAGGTTACTGCTTCTCTTGCAAGAGACATGTTTTCAAGGAGTACTTTATCTATTTCCGCTGGATTTGCCTCTGGATAGGTGCACAAATGAACACTTTCAGAGGCGGTTTTTAATGGTTTGGTAAGGTTTCTCCATGTAATTTCCGAGAAGAATGGGACAAAAGGTGCAGAAATTCGTGCGAGATTGATTAGACATTCATACAAACTCCAGTATGCGTCCGCCTTTTGTACTGTCCAGATACTATCCCAGAAACGGGGACGACTTCTGCGAACATACCAATTTGATAAGCCTTCTAAGAAGTCAAAGATTGCTTTTGCGGAAGGATAGGTCTCATACTGGTCAAGAGAATTTCTGACATCAATAATCGTCTTGTTCATCATATTTAATATCCAGCGGTCTAACTCACAGCGTTCATCCCATGGTCTATATGCTTTTACTGGGTCTTCAGGGGGAGTATAAAAGTCTTCGGTTATATTTTCTGGGTTAGGAGATACATCTTTTAATAGTTTCAAAGGTGCGCCATCTGCAGTAAATCCGTCTAAATTAGCATATATTGTAAAGAAACTGTAAACATTGTACCAGCGGATTAGTAGGTCACTTTGGAGTTCCTCTATAAGTTTCTCCTGAAATCTTGTAGTAGTTGTTGGTGAGTTTTTGGCTACGAAACTCCATCTTAGTGCGTCGGCACTGTATTTTTCAAAGATATATTTTGGTTCTTTGTAATTTTTTAATCTTTTGGATAATTTGAACCCATCTTCTCCTTGGATGTGTCCAAGACAAACACAATTCTTGAATGGATGGGGGTATTCTTTTTTATCTCCGAATAGTATGGTACTGATTGCCAATAGTGCATAGAACCAACCTCTTGTCTGGTCAATGGCTTCACTAATAAAATCGGCAGGGAAGTTTTCCATAAATAATTTTTCGGAACCTTCTACATGGGGATATCCCCATTGTGCAAAGGGCATACACCCTGCATCGAACCAGCAATCAATTACTTCGGGAACTCTACGCATTCGTGAGGTAGGGTCTATAGGACTCTGGTAAGTTATAGCATCAATATAGGGTTTATGTACTTTCAAATGGTCGTTTAGTTCAGGGTTGGCTTTTTTAGCATTTTCCCATACTTCCAATCCTTGAACATCGGGTTTGGAAAGTAATTCTTTATATGAGGAGATACATTCCATATAGCCCGTTTTTTCACAGACCCATATAGGCAAAGGAGTGCCCCAGAATCTTTCACGGGATAGAGCCCAGTCTACATTGGTGGCAAGAAAGTTCCCAAAACGACCATCCCTGATATGTTCGGGTTGCCATGAAATTTTTTGGTTGTTTTTGAGAAATTCATCAATAAAATTAGAAGTGCGTATAAACCAACTCTGACGGGCATATTGGATTAATGGGTCATCATCCGCACGGGGACAGAACGGGTAGGAATGTCGGAATTGCTCCTGTTTAAGGAGTTGTCCCCGTTCTTTTAATATGCGGATTATAGATTTATCTATATCTTTGCAGAACTTGCCACTTAACGGTTCACCAGTATAGAGGTCTTTATCAGTTACTCTTTCATCTATGGTTCCATCTGGTTTGACAAAACAAAGGAAGCCAATTCCCTGTTCTTTGCATACTTTATAGTCGTCTTCACCGAAGGCTGGGGCAATGTGGACAAGTCCAGTCCCAGTTTCTATATCAACGAAATCTCCTGCTATGATTATCCAGTGTTTATCAGAGGGTCCCGTTCCTTCTATTTTCTGCGGGATATCATATTTGAAAAGGGGTTCATAAGACAGATTGACCAAATCCTGCCCTTTGAAAGTTTTTATAATTCTTATATTTTCGCCTAAAATGGATTTAGCAACGGCACAGGCGATAATAAGCCACTCTTTATTACCGTCCTTCTCAATTTCTACGATACCATATTCAATATCAGGACCTACACAGATAGCACAGTTGCTTAATAAAGTCCATGGGGTAGTTGTCCAGATTAAGAAACTGACTTTATCTTTGTCTGAAAAACCTAATTTTTGTTTACTTTCTGGAGTTAGTGAGATTCTCACTGTGATGGAAGGGTCTTCAGTTTCTCTGTATCCTTCTCCAACTTCACCGGCGGAAAGAGCAGTTCCGCCCTGCGCCCACCACCATACGACTTTATAACCTCTGTATAATAATCCCCTGTCAAATAACTGTTTTAGAGCCCACCATACACTTTCTACATAGGATTGATGATAGGTCACATAAGCCTTTTCTAAGTCTACCCAGAAACCAATCCGTTCGGTCATCTCTTCCCATTCTTTTTGATAGCGGAATACGGAGTCTATACAGGCTTTGTTGAAGTCTTCTATACCATATTGCTCAATGGCAGACTTTCCCCCGTCAATAATTCCCAAATTTTTACAAACCTCTATTTCTACAGGTAGTCCGTGGGTATCCCATCCTGCTTTTCTTTCACAATAGTATCCTGCCATCGTTTTATATCGTGGGAAAATATCTTTTATTGTTCGTGTAAGGCAATGACCAGGATGGGGTAAGCCATTTGCAGTGGGAGGACCTTCATAAAATACAAATTTAGGGGCATTTTTCCTTTGTTCTAAACTTTTCTGGTATATATTTTTTTCTTTCCAGAATTTAATAATTTCTTGTTCTGCTTTAGAAAAATTAAACTGGGAAGATGGAACAACATCATCAAACACTTTCTTTTTCATTTTTACACTCCGAGTAAAAAAATCATTCTATTAATTGAATTAATATGGGAACAAGAATGGGATGGTAGATATAATATCAAAAATAGTTAATTCATATCTATATATCAATGTTTTTCAGTTATTTTTTGCCACTCATTCTGATACATTTCGTATTGAATAAATATGTCGGGTGGGATTTTGGCTTTTAGTTCTGCAAGATATGGTGATTCAGGGTCTAAAAATGCAACGGTATCTAAATAACATATTGCGGGTTTCCATAATTTTTTTTCTATGAAATATTTCGTTTCTTCCAGAAATATTTTTGTTAATTCTTTTTGTAAATTTTTATCTTTGTATCTCTGGATACCTGATATATTGTGTTTTTCCAATAATGGAAAAAGTTCATTTTTTAAGGTTTCAGGGGAAACAAAATCTCTATCTCCCCAGAGGTCGGTCCAGTATAATCTTCCATCATAACCTGAAGCGAGTGCATACCATCCTAAATTTTTCCATCGTGCTATCTGGTGCCAGTTTTGATTTAAATAGATAGGAGAAAAAGTTAATATTAACAATATAACTACCATTATTGGTATTAAAATGGTTCTTTTGTTTTGAAGGGAATTGTTTATAGAATTTTCAGGATGTATTTTAATATAGAAGTTTAACAATCCAAATATAGAACACCAAAATAAACAACCGGAGGTAATATAACGGGAAGAAAGTGCTTGTCCTAATCCCATTCCGGACCTGCCTGTTGCCAGTAATACTCCACTGAGTAATGAAAATAACGATAAGCATTTCCAAAATAGGTATTCATCGGCATCAAAAGAAAGAATCTGTTTCTTGTATAAAATCTGGGCTTCATTTTCTGTTTTGCAAAATTGAATTTCTTTTACAATAGAAGTTTTTATTTTATGAAGCAGGAAAATCCATAGAATAACACCAATTATGCCAGGTAAATAGTGAAGAAAAGATACATCAGGAATTTTATTTCCATGCCAGGGAGGAGTAAAAAAGAAGGCAGATACTGGACCTCCTATATACAGGATAAAATATTGGATTTTTTGTAAAAATCCTGTATCCATATTTGTTTTAGAGATAGATGGTGTGTGATAGTTCGTAAAATAGAAAATAAATACAGTAATTGCACAAAGGAGCCATATAAGAAGGTGAAAATAATTCTTTTTATCTTTTGCTATTTTATAGATTAGGATAGGGAGCACGATAAACCAGATTAGTAATCCATTTGCAAAGGAAAAAGAAGCAAGAACGGCAAATAAAATGCAAGCAAGTAAATGAGGAATGGTTATTTTATATTTGGACAGAATAAATAGGACTAAAATACATAATAAATTGGTTAAAAACATCATAAGTTGTAATCCCCAAACCCAGTTTTCCATTTGGGACCAGGAAAATAAGAAGAGTGAAATAAAACATAAGGAGATAAATTTGGCAGGAGTCATACCTGAATTCAATGTTTCATCAGATATTTTCCTATTTGTAGGTGAAAAGATTATATAGGCAATTAGCCCAAATGAAAGTACAACAATAATAAAACTGGTATAGAGGATAACGAACTCATTCCAGGAAGTAATTTTTGCTAATATAAGTGTAATTAATCTTGGAAAAGCGGGTCTATGGTTATTTTGTAAGAAAAATAGGTCTTTTATAGAAAGTGTGCCTTCGGATAGTTTATCCAATAAGGGTACATATAATATTTCGTCCCAATATGGGAAGCAATAGCCAAATTTATATATCAGAACGGCAATGGTAACAATAGGGATTGTAATTGGGATAATAATAGTAAAAAATTTTACAAACTTCATCCTAAAATTTCCTTTTTTGGTTATCCATATTACTCTGTTTTTCTGAAAGATTATAAATGTGTGGTATACAGTAATTCTATTATTTGAACTGTTTTTTTATCCTTTGTTATCATTTTGAGTTAAAATATTAAGCAGGTATAAAAAAATTCCATAAAGGAGTAAGAAGTCAATGAATATAAAGATTACTGGCAGACACATGGAGATGTCAGATGCATTAAGGAGTTACATTGAAAATTCGCTTAATAAACTGACTCGCTATTTTGACAAAATAACAAGTGCTGAGGTGATATTGGATGTAGAAAAAAGCAGGCATATTTGTGAGATAAATCTGAATGTGAATGGTATGCGAGTCCATAGCAAAGAAGTATCTCCTGATATGTATGCGTCTGTGGATTCGGTTATTGAGAAATTAGACCGTCAAATACGAAAGTTTAAGGATAAGATAAAAACTCATAAGCCACGCAAATATGAAGATACAAAGAAATACAAGCATGTAATACTTCAAGTTAAGGAAGAGGAACCAGAAGAAGAAGTGGAGGCGGAGGTAAAAGAAGGTCCATTAATTCCACATGAAATTGTCCACAGAGAACATATAACATTAAAGCCTATGACTGTAGACGAGGCACTGATGCAGATACAGTTGTTAGAGGAACCTTTCCTGGTATTTATGAATGTGGAAACTTCGCAGGTAAATGTTTTATACCCACGAGGAAATAATACTTATGGATTGATAGAACCACAGTATTAATCTATAATATAAAATTATAAAATAAATTGTAGAGGAATAGCTCTCAATTAAGTGAGATTTATAAATGTGGGAAAACGACTTACAACTGAATTACCGGAAAAGAGAGTCTATTCCTGTTGCATTGTTATTAAGGGAACCAATTGCATCGGAGTTAGGCTTAAAGGTTATTGCTGGGTTTCAAGGAGTGCGTCGTGAAATTTTTACGGCGGATGTGAACCGGCCTGGGCTTGCGTTAACAGGGTACCTTGAATATTTTGCAAACGATAGAATTCAAGTATTGGGAAATACAGAAATACATTATCTTGAGAAATTATCTCCTGCTGAAATTGAAAATCGTTTACAATTTATATTTTCTTTTGAGATTCCTGCGTTTCTTCTCTCCCGCTCGTTAGTACCGCCACAGGTATTTTTAGATTTATGTAATAGGCATGGAGTCCCTGTTATCCAGTCTGACTTAACGACGGACCAGGTTATAAGCAAAGTAATACTCTTTCTTGCTGAGAAATTTGCACCGGAAACAACTATCCATGGCACCGTTGTAGATTGTTTTGGTATAGGGGTTGTAATTGTGGGAGAATCGGGAATAGGAAAAAGTGAAACTGCATTAGAACTGGTTGAGAGAGGGCATCGTCTTGTAGTGGATGATGTGGTCCGACTCAGAAAAGGGATTGAGGATGTGGTTATTGCTGAAAGTGACCCTCAATTGGAACATTATATGCATATTCGCGGGATTGGTGTGGTAGATGTCTTAGCGGTGTATGGTGCGGGCAGGATTAGGAGGAGAAAACAAGTAGGGTTAATTATAGAACTGGTGGAGAAAATGGAGGATTACCACATAATAATAGATGTCTGGCCTGAGAAAGAAATATTTAATGTAAAAGTGCCCTATCTCAAAGTTCCGGTGGGTCCCGGAAGGAATTTAGCAGTTATTGTTGAAGCGGCTGCATTGAAGTGTCGTATGCGGGAACTGGGAATTGACATTGACCAGAAATTTGCGGAACGAACCATACATTCAACAACAAACTCTCCTTAAATATAAGAGGAAGTAGTATTCATGAAGTCTATCAATTTAATTTTTGCTTTACATTCTCATCAGCCGGTTGGAAATTTTGATTTTGTATTTGAAGAAGCATATAAAAAAGCATATTTACCTTTTCTTGAAGTATTAAAAGATTTCCCTGATATACATATAACCTTGCATATTACGGGACCTATCTGGGATTGGTTAGATACAAATCATCCTGAATTTTATGATATTGTTAA